>Ga0114944_1000478_pt1 | contig 10428 bp, 8 predicted proteins | sample OV2TP2_FD_89582 | JGI IMG/M metagenome (GOLD analysis project Ga0114944, IMG submission 89582) | Hot spring microbial communities from Beatty, Nevada to study Microbial Dark Matter (Phase II) - OV2 TP2 | ecosystem: Environmental > Aquatic > Thermal springs > Hot (42-90C) | place: USA: Beatty... | reverse complement strand
GTAATGAGTAACGCAACCTCGTTACTCGTTACCCGTTACTCGTCACTCAAGAACTCACTTCGATCGCGGCAGTGTGAAGGCGAGCAATTCGCCGCTGTGGCCGGCGCCGCTGATTGCCACGACGAGGTACTGCCTGCCGTCCAACATGTAGGTCATCGGCGATCCGGTCTGTGGTGCCGGCATGTAGACAGCGGCGCGCTCGTTCCCGGTGGCCTTGTCGTAGGCGCGCAGCATCGCCCCGCGCGGTCTGCCCGGCAGCGTCGTGGCCTGCGGATCGCCAATCACGATGAGCGTCCTGGTGACGAGCGCACCGACGGCGCCGGCCTGGCCGGTGCGCGGAATGGTGAGGCCCTTGAGCGCAGCGTGGTTCCGCACGAAGTCCGGCGTCTCGCCGTGCGCAACCTGCCAGCGGAACTCGCCACGGTCGAGATCGATCGCCGTAATGCGTCCGTATGGCGGCTTGAGCAGCGGCAATCCCTGAGGGTTGGTGACGGCGTTTGTTCCGCCGCCTCCTTCGCCGCCCGCGGCAGCCCCCGGCTCGGGCAGCGGCGCATCGGCGCCCGCGTTCTCACCAGGCCCGGCAACATAGCGGACGCCCGTGAGCGCATTGCCCGACACATACCGGATGTCGGAGAACTCCTTGCTCGGCGGCGGCATCAGTCCGTACGGAACCAGCGAGGTGTACGACGGCACGACCAGCGTCTGCGTTTCAGGGTCAAACGACGCTCCCGGCCAGTTCGTGCCGCCTGACGACCTGAAGCCAAACAGAGGACCCTCGACCCGGCTGAGCGGCGCCGGCGTAAAGAGAGGACCCAGCTTGAACCTCGCGGAAAGCTTCACGGCCTCGGCGCGGAGCTCCGGCGTGAAATCGATGAGGTTATCGAGCGTCACGCCCTGGTGATCGTACGGCGCGGGCCGCGTCGGAAACGGCTGCGTCGGCGAGTACCACTCGCCGGGCACGTCGCCTTTGGGAACGGGGCGTTCTTCAATCGGGAACACCGGCTGGCCCGTGGCGCGGTCGAAGACGTAGACCATGGCCTGCTTGCCCATGATCGCGACAGCCTTGACAGGCCGGCCGCTCACGGTGATGTCCGCGAGAATCGGCGCCGCCGAGATGTCCATGTTCCAGATCGGGTGATGGACCAGCTGGAAGTGCCAGCGCCGACGCCCGGTCTTGAGATCGACGGCGACGAGGCTCTCTGCGAACAGGTTGTTGCCGGGCCGGTGGCCGCCGTAGAAATCCGAGGACGGCGTCTCGACCGGAAGGTACGCCAGGCCGAGCTCCTCGTCCACGGCCATCTGGTTCCAGACACCGACGTTGCCGTTGACGGCCCACGAATCGTTCTCCCAGGTGTCGCTCCCGAACTCTCCCGGCCGGGGAATCGTGTTGAAGGTCCACAGGCGTTTGCCTGTCCGCACGTCGAAGGCCCGGACGAGCCCCTTGGTGTTGTTGTGCGTCCGTGCCGTGTGTCCCTCACGAAACGCGGCGCCGATGAGCACCGCGTCTCCGGCAACGGCCGGAGTGGCGTGAAGGCCAATCTCACCGGTTTCGAGATCGATCGGCTGGCCGGGACCGAAGACGACGCCTTCTTTCAGATCGACGATGCCCTTCCTGCCGAACGACTCGATGCGCGCGCCGGTCTTCGCGTCGAGCGCGACGAGCTGGTATCCGATGGTGACGTAGAGGATGCGCTCCTCGCGCCCGTCGGTCCAGTACGAGAGGCCGCGGCCCGACAGCTGTCGTGGCGAAGCGGCAGAACGCTTGCCCTCGCGCAGGCTGTGCACCCAGCGCACTTCCCCAGTCGCGGCGTCGAGCGCAACGACCGATCGCCTCGTGCCGGCCGTGGCGTACAGGACGCCGCCAACCATCAGCGGCGTGCCTTCGAGCTTGTACTCGGGCCGCGTGCCCAGATTGTCGGTCTTGAATCTCCAGGCAACCTGGAGCGTGTTGAAGTTGGCGGAGGTTATCTTGTCGAGCGGCGAGTAATGATGGTTCCTACCGTCTCCCGCGTACGCGGGCCACTCACCGGTGGCAGTGCCGGCCGGCCGCCGCCCCTGCGTTCCGGTTTGAGCCGGCACACGCATGGCAGGCCACGCGAGGCAACCCGCCAGGACGGCGAGGAAGGACAGCCGACGCGCCGCCGCTCTACTTGGCAAGCGTGATTCTCGACGGCCTGATGGCAATCGTGTAGTCGGTGTACCGGTCGCGCGTGCCTCTGACCTCGACCTGCTTGCCGACAAACGGGATGAGCTTCGCGTTGTTGTTGTCGGTGTACTCGCCGACGAACTTGAACAGGCCATCGCCGTCGGTCAGAATTCCGAGCGGCTTTCCTTCCTTGGCGCACTTGACCGCACAGGAGGCGTGTCCCGCACCCGTGCCCTTGACCACGCCCATCTTGCTGTAGCAGCTGACCTCGACGACCTCGCCCTTGAGCGTTATCTCCTCGGCGCTCCACGCGGCAGACGGCGCCAGGACCAGCAGCGCGACAAGAAGACCAAGACGCTTCCTCATGACACACCCCTCCATACTCCGACTCTCGTTCTCACCATCGTGCAACCCGGCTCCATTCACGGTGCAGGCTCGGGCGATTGGCCATCAATCATCTGCAACAGGAGGGATCCGGCTACAGCCAGCGCTTCAGGGCGCCTACCTCGTCCCGGTGACATTGATCGTGACGTCGACCGGCGTCGACAGAATGCCGTCGTCGGCATACGCCCGCAGGACGTGGGCGCCCGGTTCGGAAAACGCGACCGTGGTGCTGGCCTTGCCGTCCTTGACCTGTGCGGTCATCGGCTCGAACGACAACGTGCCGGGACCACGCCAGTGCGTCCACGTGATCGCCAGGCCCTGCCGGCTTGGCTTGACGATCGCCTGCGACGTGGGCCGATCCCGTGTGGTGAGCAGAGGCGCGCCGTCCACGACCGCCACGTTCGCGCCGGCGCCGCGCCCCCGCGCCGGCGGCGGCGTCGGCACGCCGTCGTCGGCGGCCGACAGGGTGATGGTGACGCGCTCGCCAACCGTGGCCGAGCGTGTCGCCGGACCGTCGATGGAGACCGTCGGTGCCTTGTTCGGCTTGGCTGTCACCAAGTCGTTGCCCAACCCGCCGCGATTCTGGCTAATGACGACGTCGGTGAGCTGTTCCTCCATCAGGAGCGTCCCGTACGTCTTCTCGGTCTTTCCGTTGCGCGTCAGCGTCCAGACGAGCTCCTTCCGACCGAAGTCGGCCGGTACCTTGACCCTGAACATGAACTGCTGGCGCCTGGGATAGAAGTGTGTTGGCTGACCCTGGTCGGAGGGACCAGGCGAGAAGTTGTTGTCCGGACCGATTGGGATCTCGGGCTGCTCCTCGTAGTTCCGGTTCATGTAGCCGAACACCAGGTTGAACGTCCCGTCCGGATTTCTCTCCCACCCTTCGAACACCGGCACCACGTTCTGCCCGGAGTTGTACTTGATCTGCCCGAGCTGCTGTCCGAGCTGCGCGCTGGGGGCGCTCGACAGCGCCAGCACCAGCGCGGCGACCGACGCGGTTGTCGCGCCCCACCCAACCCTCGTCATGACTGTCACCACGCTATTGCTGTTGCTGGGTTGTGACCTTCTGCCCACGATTCTTCCGATCTTCCACCTGGGCCTTGAAGTCTGCGTCGTCCAGCCAGACGTAGTTCACCCAGGCGAAGGCCATGTCGTCGACCGAGCGCTGGCCAAAGCCCGCCCAGTTCCGTGGATTGGGGTTGTAGCGGTTCGACGCCGTGTTGTTGTGCCAGCTGATCACGTGAAGCATCGTGCCGGCGGGCAGGAGCGGCTGCACCTCGTCGGCGTAGTTGTAGATGATGTGCCAGCCGAACTGATAGTTGTTGACGCAGCTCAGCTGCTCGACCCGGCCGTCGGGATAGATCGCTTCCATGCACTGCGCCTTGCCGCGGTTGTGCAGGTGCGGCTGGAACGACGTGATGCGCGCGTTCTTCGTCAGGCGGGTGTAGCCGTCGGATCGCACGTTGTCGGCGCCGGCCGGAATGTCGAGGTCCTCGAAGTCGCCCGTGTGCGAGGACTCGAGGTAGTACTTCGGCTTGTACCCCTTCGGGTAGAAGACGAGCGCCACCTCGCTCTGATCGACCGTCTCCTCGCCCACCGGGTGATAGTGCATGTTGAAGCGAATCCTGGAGCCCGCTTTCACGAGGCGGCCCGTCCCATCCGGGAAGATGTCCCCGTTCTTGCCGACCGCGTACTCATTGAGGAAGCCACCCATCAGGCCCGCGGCATTCTGGGGCTGACGGCGGCCCACCAGGTCGGTCTCTCCCTCATCCTGGATGAGGAACGTTACCGCATGATGCGTGACCTTCTTGGCGCCCGGCGACGGCTTCGTCTCGACCGCCTTCAGATACCGATCCTCGGTGAGGCCGGTGTCGACGACATAGTCGCCCCACCAGTCGGAACCGGTCGCCGGCACAACGTGGCGCTGGGACTTCACGATGAGGTCCGGCTTGCCGATGTGCCAGATGTCCGCGTTCTCGAACTGGCGTGGAGGCGGCATGTCAGCCATGTTGCCCTTCACCGCTCCCCCATCGACCCAGGCGGCAATCGTCAGAATCTCGCTGTCGGGCAGCGACGGATCGTCCTTGAACTTGTTGATGCCCACGGTCCGGTCGATGAACCAGGGCGGCATCTCACGTGCCATGGTCTTCGCTTTGATCGCGCGGGCCCATGGACGGACGTCCTCATAGGTGAGGAACGACATCGGCGCCATCGCATCCGGCCGGTGGCAGTGCTGACACGATCGCTGCAGAATTGGCGCGACGTCCTTCGTGTATGTGACCTGACGGCCCGCGGGCCGCTGCGGCGCCTGAGCGGACAGCGTCGCGGCCAGGAGCGCCGCCGAGCCCACGATCGCGCCGGCCACTGATGTCGAAAGCACACGGTTCATCTGCCTTCCCTCCTCACGACCACAATGAGCACGGCATTATCTCGAGGGCGACTGCCACGCTAAAGACTACGCTCGGTCAGCCTCCCAACGCTAGGCGAAAATGAAAGCGAAAGCCCGGTTGTTCCGGCCGCCTGAGAGCGGCTGCGCGTACGGCCAGGCTGTTCAAAAGTTCCCGTAGTCACGTTGATCCAGTAAGCAGGGTGGCAAAGAAACGACGAGGTGTAACCAGGAGCAATCCAAGGAGGTCCAACCCAGCCGTGAACGAGCTCCACGTGTCCCCCACGTCCGAGTCCACGACATCTGCGACATTCGATCCGGGTCCGGCCTCGGCTCGGATGAAGGCCGACCGGCGGGACCGGGCCGAACGCTCGGCGCGGATCGTCCGTGTTCGCCGCGAGTTCGAGGGCGGATCGGCGCTGACCGTGGGCGACGTGGCGCGGCGGTCGGGTCTCGCGCGGGACGTATGCTGGCGCATCTTGTGTGAGCTCGAAGACGACAACGTTCTCGAGCTGACGTGGGACGGCCGGTTCACGCTGCGCGGCGCTTGACATCGCGCGGCGCCGGGCGTATCCGTAATCTCCGCCAGGAGGTCACGGTGCGAGCGGAAGACCCCCGTCAAGGATCCAATCGACGTTCTCGGCCACGGTTCGTGGCCTCCTCGGATGCCCTCCGGTCCGTCCGGCTGGCGGCTGCCGCCTTCACGCTGCTATCAGCTGCCCATCTCGCGCTGTCGGCACAGGTGCCTGCCACTCTGGGATTCCGCGTTCGAGAAACCACTGGCATCCAGCGCACGCAATACCCTGTCCGGGCGCGGATTCCCCTGCGGCAAGGGGCGCTGACGAGTCCCTCCGACGTCCGGCTGTCGGCCAACGGGGCCGACGTGCCGGCGCAGTTTTCCGCGGCCTCGAGCTGGAACGACGGATCGGTTCAGACGCTGGAGGTGGATTTCAACGCGAGCCTCGAGCCTGAAGAAGAGCGCCGCTACCAGCTGCAGTACGGCGCCACCGTCTCTCCGGCGCCGTCCACCGCGCGCGGCCTGAGCGTCGTCGAGCAGAGCGACGCCATTCAGGTCGGAAATCTGCGGTTCTCACGCAGCGGCACGCCGCTGCTGCTGTCGGCCGCGTACCGCGGCGAGGCCATCGGCAAAGGCCGCAACGGGATCGCCGTCGTCGATGACCGGGGCCGGCGCCACGATCTGACAACAGCTCGTGACGCGACGATGGACGTGCTCAAGCCCGGGCCACTGATGGTCGCGCTGCGATATTCGGCAACGCTTCCCATCGACGAGGTGTACCGCGCGGCGGTCGAGGTCCTGATCGAGATGCCCAACAGCAAGAGCTGGGTCAAGCTGACGGCGAACGTTCGGGACCCGGGCCGGCGACTGCGCGACATCTCGCTCGAGACGCCCTTTGCGTTCGACGCGTTCCCGTGGTCGTGGGACTTCGGTACCGACTCCGGCACGTACGGTGCGTTCCGCAACCCAGGCGACGGCGTCCTGCTGACGCAGACGATGACGGCGGCCGGACCGACCGGCTGGACTATTCAGACCGTTGCGAAGGAGCAGACGAGACCGTACGAGACGTCTGGCGGCCGGCAGGTGAAGATCGCGGCCGGGTGGGGCCATATTCAGGACGCACGGTCCGTGGTGGCGTTCGCGGTGGATTCGTTCGGTCGAAACCCCGGCACGTACACCGTCGGCCTGAACGGTCAGGGTCAGGCGTCATTCCGCTACGCTCCCGCCGCCCCTCCACCCGTCCACCAGCTGACCGTCTATCAGCATTTCGTTCCGACGCCGGTAGCGGTCGGTGCGGCGACCAACCCGACCTCGATGCTCAATCCGCCGGTCGTCACGATCGACCGGTGAGTCAGGAGAGGCCGCGCCCTGAGGCCGAGCCTCGTTAGTAGTCAGCGGAGACCGGCCACCAGGTCCCGGACCTTGAAGCGCTGGATCTTGCCGGTCGCGGTTTTCGGCAGCGCGGGGAGAAACTCGACCCACCGGGGGCACTTGTAGTCCGAGAGACGCGCCCGGACGAACTCCTGGAGCTCGACAGCCAGCTCGGGAGATTGGGCCACGCCGTCGCGCACCACCACGACGGCGCAGGGCTTGACCAGCTGATCGCGATCCTCTCTGCCGACGACCGCGCAGTCGAGCACGGCAGGGTGATGGATCAGCGCGCTCTCGACTTCGACCGGACTCACCCACTGCCCGCCGACCTTGAGCATGTCGTCCGATCGGCCGCCGTACCAGAAATAGCCGTCGGCATCCTGCGAGAACTTGTCTCCCGTCCTGATCCAATGCCCTTCGATGGTGTCCTTGGTCTGCTCGTGGCGGTTCCAATACGCCGCGCAAATCGAGTCGCCCTTGACATACAGATCGCCCAGCGTCCCCGTCGGGACCGGGCGCCTGGATTCGTCGAGGACTCGTGCGTCGTACCCGGCGATGAGCTGTCCGCTCGATCCCGGCCTCACGAGACCCGGCCGGTTGGAGATGAACATGTGCAGCGTCTCGGTGGAGCCGATGCCATCGAGAATCTCCACACCGAACCGCTGCCTGAACCGCTCCAGCAGAGCGACGGGCAGCGCCTCGCCCGCGGAGATCGCGAGACGGACCGAGGACAGATCGAACTCGCCGCTCCGCCGGTGATGAGCCAGCAGCCTCGCGTAGCCGGTGGGCACCGAGAAGAACAACGTCGGGCGATGCTTCTCGATCGTTGCGAACACATCGGCAGGCGCCGGCGCGGACGGCCAGAGGATCGACGTCGCGCCCACTGAGAACGGCATGTACAGCGCATTGCCGAGGCCGTAGGCGAAGAACAGCTTCGCGACGCTGAAGCATCGATCGGCGCTCGTCATGCCGAGCACGCCGACGGCGTAGTGTTCGGCACACACGACCATGTCGTGATGCAGGTGGACACAGCCCTTGGGGCGCCCGGTACTGCCCGATGAGTACAGCCACAGCGCCATGTCGTCCCGCTTCGTCGCCGCCACGTCGATCCCTGTCGCACCCGCCTGGACGAGACGCTCGAACGACCGGGTGCCAGACGGAGGCTCACCCACAACGATGATGTGCTCGAGAAACGGCAGCTGTGCGCGTGGAATGTGGAGGATGTCGTCGACCAGTTCGGCGCTCACGACGAGGACGCGTGCGCGGGAGTCGTTCAGCACGTACTCGTAATCAGATGGCCGCCAGAGCGTGCTGACCGGGACGGGCACGGCGCCAATCCTGATCGCGCCCCAGAACGCATAGGCGAACGCAGGCGTGTCAACGAGCAGGAGCAGCACGCGCTCTTCGATGCGGACGCCAAGCTCGTGGCGGAGCGCGCTGCCGAACCGGCTCGAACGATCCAGCACTTCGGCATAGGTCACGCGCTCGTCGCCGCACTCGATCGCAACCCTGTCTCCGCGCCCTTCCGATACGTTGCGGTCGACGAAATGACTGGCGGCGTTGAACCGCTCGGGGAGTGACAATGCCCTTCCTGCCTTCCTGCCTTCCTGCCTTCACCCTCCTGTCAGCCTGGGCGGAATGCGGCGCCGACTGGCTTGCTCGAACGAGTGCGCGATCTCGATCAGCCGTGGCTCGCTGCACGCCATGCCGGTGAACGTCACGCCGAAGGGCTGAGGCTTCGCATCGAAGCGGGCGGGAAAGGGTGGCGTCGGCGCGTTCGGAACCATGCCGAACGGGACGATGATGCTGGGATAGCCCGGCTTGGCGGCCAGGGCGGCGCCGCTTGATCCAGGCAGCATCAGCGCATCGAGCCGCTCGGCCTTCATCACCTCGTCAATGCCGTGCGTCGCAGCCAGCCGGAGATCCTTCGCTCGGTCGGCTTGGTAGCGGGCACGGTCGCGCTCCAGGTCCATCTCGTCCGAGATGTCCAGATTCGACTGGCCGTACCGGAGCGCGCCGGCGCTCCGGTGCGCCACGTTCCACTCGCGCAGCGCGGTCAGGCTCGCGACCGGCGCCCGGGGGCCGAGCGAGGCCAGCCACTTGCTGAAGTCCCGCTTCATGCCGTACTTGAACACCACCGAGCAATGGCCGTCGCTCGTCCGTCCCTCGGCTGCGCCGGAACACGTGTTCCACAGCAGGGCGTTCTGCGCCGGATCGCGGTCGACGGTGCTCGGGATGTCGGCCGGATCGACGACGACCGCGCCTTGGCCGCGGAGCACGAGCACCGCGTCCGCCATGACGCGGGCCTGGTCGACGGTGAGACCGCCGCGTCCGCCCGCCGCGACCGCGGGCGCACCGCCTCCGGCCGGAGCGATTGGCGCCAGCGACCCGACGGCTGGCACCGCCACGCGGTCGTAGTAGAACGCCCGGGGAATGCCGATTCGCGCACCGCGCAGACCGTCACGTTTGAGGAACCGCGTGTAGTCGCGTCCCTGCGGCGGCCGACAGGCGGTCGTGGCCGGATCTGAAGGGTCGGGCGCCGCGCCTTCCAGCGCGCCCAGAAGAACCGCCGCGTCGGCTACGGATCTCGCCATAGGACCCGGAGTGTCCTGGTCGGCGGTGATCGGAATCACGCCGTGTCTGCTCACGCGGCCCACGGTCGGCTTGATCCCGACCAGCATGGTCTGGTTCGACGGGCTCAGGATCGATCCGGAGGTCTCGGTGCCCACAGTCGCGGCACAGAAGCACGCGGCGGTGCCGATGCCGGAGCTCGACCCGCCGGTTGCCATCGCACGCCGGCCGTCACCGGGCGCCGGCCGGGGATCGCGCCGAGGGTCGTAGGGGTTTCTGCCGAAGAGGTGAATGGCGTTGTAGTTGGTCGGCATCGGAGTCGGCGCGCCCGCCACCCAGTTGGCCAGCTCGGTCATGCCCGTCTTGGCGATGATGATGGCGCCCGCGTCACGCAGATTGGCGACGAGCGTCGCCTCGTACGGCGGCACGAAGCCCTCGAAGGCGAGGGCTCCGCCGGTTGTGGGCATGTCGGTCGTGTGGATGTTGTCCTTGACGGCGATGGGAATGCCGTGCAGTGGGCCTCGACCCCGGCCCGCCGCGCGTTCCTGGTCCCGCCGCGCGGCCTCGGCCAGCGCGTTCGGATTCACGGCCAGGGCAGCGTGCAGCAGGCCGTCGAAGGTCCCGATGCGAGAGAGATACGTGGCCACGATCTCGACCGACGTCGCGCGGCGTTCCTCGAGGGCGGCTCGCAGGTCGGCGATCGACGCTTCGACGACATCGAACCGGGCGGGCGGCCGAGAGGACTGGGCGCTCATCGCCATGGCGCCCGCACAGACGCCCGCCGCCAGCATCGGGCCGAGCCTGCCGAGCGCCCTTCGTGATGCCGCGCCGCCGATCGGCCGCGCACTCGAGCGATGGCTCGTATTCATTCGCGAGGCCTGTACTTGTCCAGCTCGAGCCGCGCGACGGCCTCCCGATGCACCTCGTCGGGGCCATCGGCGAGCCGGATGGTGCGGGCGTGGGCCCACCCCGACGCCAACGGAAAGTCATCGCTGACGCCGGCGGCGCCGTGCGCCTGGATCGCGCGGTCGATCACACGGAGCGCCGCGCGCG
>Ga0114944_1000477_pt1 | contig 10429 bp, 15 predicted proteins | sample OV2TP2_FD_89582 | JGI IMG/M metagenome (GOLD analysis project Ga0114944, IMG submission 89582) | Hot spring microbial communities from Beatty, Nevada to study Microbial Dark Matter (Phase II) - OV2 TP2 | ecosystem: Environmental > Aquatic > Thermal springs > Hot (42-90C) | place: USA: Beatty... | reverse complement strand
TCTGCAATCAGTTATGAAGAACAATCTTAACGCGAAACAAAAATTCATCAGCATATATCAGATAAGCGATTCCACTGGTACCCCTGTGATGCTTTTCTGGATGTCGAGCCAGATCCCAGCAGAAGAATCGATAGATACGGCAATATCATGGATCCCAGAAGTTAAAGGCACCTACACACTGCAGATATTTCTCTGGGAAAGTTTGGCAAATCCAGTTCCCTTGGGTAAATTTTCAGAATCATTGATAACTGTATCTGCTTAGCGCAAAAATCAAACCTTCTTTCTTACAATCTTTTCCAGCATATCTAGAGCATTCATTCTCTCGCTGTAGGTAAAGCCTTTTGCTGCAATTTCTGCAAGTTCGTCATATGAATCATCTCCCAACTCGCCTAGCAGATCTATGGCCCTCATTCTCTCGCTGAAGGTATTATTCTCTGACAATGCTATTGCCTTCAACTTTGTTGCTCTTTCTACAGACCCCTTACCTCGCACTTCTTTTGCCACAAAGATCGAGCACTTGGTGCCGATTATTAATGTTCCTACAAATAAAAGTTGACCAAACGATCGTTCCAATCATTCAACTCATATCGCATGCAAAGTAGCAAACTTAAATTTTGGCTTGTCGCAGTAGACGCAATGAGTTTAGACAAAAAATCGTTAGTTTTCATTGCAATGGCGACAACCCTACTAATCCTCGCAATTGTGCCAACGACGCATGTGAAGGCGCAGCAAACTACGGTAAATTTAACTTGGTTCGGCTTCACAGCTTTTGAAATCGAAACAGAGGACTACTTATCCGTCATGTATGCAAATCCAAACATCTGGCGCTACAACCAGTCATTAGCTTTTGACGTAAAACTGAAGCCACAGTACGAAAGTCCAGACGCACTAGCGCAATTCCTGAAGGACAAGAAGTCAAGAGATATCGTAATAGCCTTAACAAACGATCACCCCGATGAAATAGGTGACTTGTTCGAACTTGCTGCTGCATTCCAGAAAGCTCAGCTAAATTACAAGATAGTTGCACAATCAGATCTTGCTAGGAACTGGCTTATTCCAGAGCTTACAAAGAGAGAAATAGATCCAAATGTAGTTCTGCGAATTGGTTACGGGGGCAAGGTTACTGTCGGCGACATTGGGATAATTGCAACACTTGCGCTGCACGGTTCCACGCCTTGGCCGATAAGTATGATAATAGAATTCAACGGCGTAAGGATCTGGCATACTGGAGGCACTGCAATATTCAGCGACATGACACTGATAAGGCGGCTCTACGAGCCTCAGATAGCACTTGTATCGATAACCGATGCGCAGTTCTCAATGGGTCCAAGGGAGGCTGGTTATGCAACTCGCCTCCTTAGACCAGAGATAGCGATACCAACACACTATCTGGCAGCGGAAGGACAGTTTGCTGGTGTCTCAACATTGCAGGATATTGAAGACTTTAAGAAATATGTCAATGAGTTTTCTTTCGGTAAGGTCAGGGTCGTGGTGCTAACGCTGGGAGAACCGTTTTCGTATACAGCAAAACAGGTGACGCAGAGCCATGAAACAGTCCAGAGCAGTACTAAAACAAATGAGCAGGACCAAACGGTGTACCTAGCGGGAACCGGGATAATGGTCTTTGCAGCTGGCATCGCTGCTGGCAAGTTGTTGAACAGAAAGAAGTAAAGTGAAAACTTGCGCGTTGCTACTGTAAAGTCTAGAAATTCTTAATAAGCATGAAGCAAGAATGCTCGCTGTGCAAGATACACTTGAAGCTATATTCAAGATGCAGAAAGAATTTGTGTCAATGATGAAGCACAACAGGTTCCCAGCAACAAAGGAAGAAAGAATTTCTAATTTGTGCACGGCAATAATACACGAAGCAGTTGAGGTGCAAAGATTAACGAACTGGAAGTGGTGGAAGACACCGGTAAAGTTTGATGAAGCAAAGGCAAGGGAGGAGCTCATCGACATATGGCACTTCGTTGTGCATGCCTCAATCGAACTTGGCATGGAACCAAAAGACATACTGCATGAATACGAGAAGAAGAACTTGGTCAATAGGGAGAGACAGGTGAACGGATACTAGATCGATGATTCGAAAGAAACGGGAATGAAGTCTAAAGCTGACTCTATCTCAGCTGTACCCTTTACCTTCCATGATATGTTGTCATTCTCTGCACTCGTTGCGAGTAAATTCCATACATCGCTAACATTGTCGGAATACTTCAATCGAAAGTCAGCTGGTATTGTTGTGCTTTTACCTGGGAACAGCGGCGGTCTTCCTACCATAGGGGCGCTCTCAAAAGACAGAAAACCTGGGCCCAACGACTTTTCATTCGCGAAAAGTTCGTAATCTATCTTCGAAATTGTTAGGGTTTGATCTGCCTTGTTAGTTATAGCAAAATCGACCTGTATCGTCATAACATTTGTCTCTTCGTCCAGCGCCTTCATCTTCACATTTTCAAGGGTAACATCAATCTGTCCCTCAACTATCCCTGTCTGGATTTTGGTAAATGCAATTAGGCCCACAAGACCAGCTACTATTCCGATAAAGATTGCTATAATTATAATTTTGCCCCGTGTTAGTATCAATGTTCTAACCTAGAATTGGTTTTGCATTAAAACCTTTCTTAGCAAACTACACATAAATAGAGTTAGATTCTAGGGTTTAATGTTTGCCTTCAACAGTTACAATGTAATTGCCATTAGACTTGCCTATGTCATAGCTACAGTTAACGATCTTGCTTGCGATGTAAAGATTCGTGCTGAGGTGCTGCGAAGCCCTGTTGACAATGAACTTTGATCTGCCATCCGCAAGGCTCAATGGGAGCACAAGCATATCAGCGAGGTGAGGATCGATTGGAGCGTTGCTGAGATAAGCCTCAAGAAACTTGTCCGCGGCTTCAGCACCAACCTGCTCAGCACGCTTGCCCCTTTCACCTATGGAATCTCCTCCTATGAATGGCCCGTAATCACTTGTGGAATAGATCAGTATGGACGAACCTGGCGAGTATGACTGCTCCAAAGATGCGGAGTACGAATTACATTTTACATTTTCCTTCTGCAGTTTCGCAAGCGCAGATGCTATCTGTCTTTCAGCAACGTGTTTGGGAAGCATCGAACAGACGCTAACCATTTTAGGCTCTACCTTTGGAGCACTGACCATATCCAGTAAATTCAACTTATCACATGGTTCTATCGAAGCTTTAACGATGCCTCCGCCGGCGGGATAGTATCCCCGCTTCGGCACACTAAGATCAAAACTTATTCCCAGAATTTTATAAGCTGCTCGCACCACATAGCGCATGTAGTCAAACGTTGGGCTCCATCTAACATCCGTACCGCCAATCAGTTCGACATCTGCCCTTTTACCCGCTAAACTTACTGCAGGGATGACTGCCTGCAGTATCATAGTTATGCTTCCAGCTGTGCCAACATCCATCTTCAGCGAACCGCCGTGCATCTCCTTGGGCACAAACCTGATCATACTCGAACCAATGCTCAGATTTTCAACATTGGCGTCGCAAAGTGAAGCAACTGCTTTGATCGCTGTGACATGCTGGGGTCTCAAACCAGGATTTTCTCTTTTTGCCCTTATATTGAAGACCTCTACTGCCTTGTTTGTTATTGCAGACAGCGCGACAGAGGTACGCAAGATCTGCCCTCCCCCCTCGCCATACGCACCATCGATCCTAATGAAATCCACAGCAGTCTTAGCACATGGTAATAAAAATAATTAACATCTTGATAACAGCCATTTTATGTATAAGTTGTGTTTAACGAAAGCATGCCTTTAGAACCTAAAGCAAGGGAGATGTTAGACCAGTTGATCGATAGCGCAATCAGACTAGCTCCAAAAAATTTGAAGGTTACCAGTGATGCAAAAGCCAGATTAAAGTTCGAGCACGATGCTGAGTTCTTCTTCGGTATGGTTTGGGGCTCAGTCTTGGTTGGCTTTCAAGGTTATATGTCGCAGTTCTTCGGTAGGCAGCCTACAGATGAAGAATTCAAGGAGCTGGTTGATGCTTATATGGCACGAGCACAACAGGTAAGAGCAGTCATTGAGAATTTGTGATAACACATTAGCATATGCTTGATGCAGTGTTACCGTAGTCCAGTTTTCTTGATTTCATATAGTCCTGGAAATGCCTAGAGTATAGTCAGACTCGTTGCTTCATAGAGTTTTTTATTTAATCTGGTTATAGCTGTATCTAACCTCGCTTTATCAGTCTGGTTCAGGTTCATTTTTCTACACTCTGCTATTAGCGTCATTAATTCACCGATAAATCCATTTTTTGAATCCCTTTGCTGCCTGTAGATAGAATGACGATACTTAAGATTCTCGTTTACGGGTTGCGCCAGCTGAATAGATACCTCGATTATTTGCGTAGCTAAAACATTCATTCGCTGTATCTTCTCCTCTATTTTCCCCGTTAGCTATCACCTAAAAGCAGACTTGCGAACATCAGTACATACCAAATAACTTGCATTCATGTCGTAAAAATGAATATCTCTCTCTGTCGCCATAATCTGAAAGCTGCCTCATAATTCCAGCAAGCTTTACTGCAGGAAGATCTGAGCCTCTCATTATACCAACTACCTCATCACAGCTGCTTTTGCCGTCAAGATATGACTGAATAGATACATACATCTGATTTATTGAAGGATCTTCAAGATGTTTTGCTTTCAATACACCTAATAATAGGTAGACTGTATAAGAATGTACGTAATTAAGCTACCAAAGAACCTGCTTTGTTCTTACGGAATTAACTCATCGCTATTACAGCTGATAGGGGTTGGGCAGATACAAGCATTCTTATGGCTCAAAATGCATGAATAAACGTGCGAGGAAATAAAAATACACGTCCGCTTTCTAATACCAGCCTAGGTCCGAAAAACGGACAACAACGCGTAGATTCTAGTGGTGGTATTGCACATCTTCAGCTTTTCTTTAATGGAAGCTGGGTGCATGACTATAGATGTAAGAAATTAACTAACCCTAACTGCAAGAATTAAAATATGCTAGGTATGAGCTCATCTCTGTTGTAAAGTATTGATTATTATACCGGGTGAACAAGGAACAAGTATGAAAGCGCGGTTCAACACTCCATGCAATGCATGCGGAGGTCAGATAAAGGTAGGTCAAGAAATAGCTAAGAACAACCAAGGAAACTGGGTTCACAAAGAATGCACCGAAGAAACAAAAGATGATATGTCAACATGATAATTGGCAAATATTTGCGGTTAAGCGATTTTGAATAAAATATTCTGGTTAGAAAGACTCTTAAGAACGGCATTCTCATTCCCTCTAAAATGAAGACTGGAGTTATAGAAACAAACTTTGGTAAAATTGTAATCGAATTCTTTTCAGAAGACGCACCAAAGACGGTAGAAAACTTTGTAAAATTAGCCAGTTCCTCATTTTATGATGGAACGCTGTTTCACAGGGTGATACCTGGTTTTATGATTCAGGGAGGCGATCCAAACACCAAGAGTAGTGATAGAAGGTCTTGGGGCACTGGCGGTCCTGGTTATACTATAAAGGCAGAATTCAATTCAAGAAGTCATGTAAGAGGAATAGTTTCAATGGCACGTGCACAGGATCCTGATAGCGCCGGTTCACAGTTCTTTATCGTCGTTAAAGACTCCAAGTTTCTCGATAGGCAGTACACGGTATTTGGTAAAGTTGTAGAGGGAATGGATGTAGCAGACAAAATTGTAAATCTGGAGAGAGACAGTAACGATGCTCCGATACAGGATGCTAAGATGAATAAAGTGTACATTACTGAAAAATAGTATTAACTACAGCATTTTTGCGAGTCATTTGTTTAAATAATCACCAAACCAACGATTATGCATGAAATATGGAATTCTGGTTGGAAGGTTCCAGCCGTTTCATTTGGGCCATCTGAAGGCAGTAAAGTTTGCGTTGGGCAAGGTTGACATGCTCTGGATAATTATAGGTTCTGCTCAAAAGAGTCATGAGTCAAGAAATCCCTTCACGACAGGCGAGAGACTTGCTATGATAAAGATGGCGCTAGACGCAGAAAGAGTAGATCCGAAGAGATGGCTCGCAGTTCCTGTTTACGATGTCAACGATCACTCTCAATGGGTCGACCAGATCGCTATGCTCGTTCCCAGATATGACATTGCGTTTACAAACGATCCGTTCAGCACGATGCTCTTCAAAGAGCATAAAAAGAAAGTTGTAAAGGTGCCTATGTTAAAACGGAAGTTCTTGTCTGGAACGGAGGTAAGGATGAGAATAGCCAACAATGAAAACTGGAAGGAGCTTGTGCCCAGGCAAGTGGCAGAAATCATAAAGGAGATAAACGGTATTGAAAGAATCAAACTGCTGCAGCCCAAATAGATTTATGTATAAATAACGGATCGAAGTGCGTGTAAGCGATAGGTATGGAATTTCCTCCGAATTACTTGGTAATGATACCTGGACCGACAAATGTACCGCATAGGGTAATGCAAGCAATGTCAGCGCCCATAATTAATCATAGAAGTGATGATTTCAGAAAGCTTTACAGGGGTATTCAGGAAAAGACGAAGAAGGTTTTTCAAACAGAGAACGATCTAGTTGTATTTACAACCTCTGGCACCGGCGGTGTTGAAGCGTCTGTTGTAAACCTAATCAGAAAAGGTGACAAGGTAGTCATCCCAGTCAATGGAGAGTTCAGCAGCAGGCTTGCTACCATGATCGAGCTAGCTGGTGGCCAAGCAATAAGGGTGAGTGCACCGTATGGCGATACACCAACTTTCGAGCAGATCGAGGCTGCCTTCGATGGTAATAAAGGCATCAAAGCACTTTATGTTGTTTACAACGAAACTTCAACAGGCACAAGGATAACATGGCTCGACAAGGCAAGCAATCTAACATCAAAGCATGGCGCATTCTTCGTTGTTGACGCTGTATCCAACTTAGGTGGCGATGAACTGCCAGTTGATAAATGGAACGTAGATATCTGCGTTACCGCAAGCCAGAAGTGCCTTGCAGCACCACCTGGGCTTGCTCCTGTATCGGTAAGTGCAAAGGCGAAAAAGTTCATGACAGACAATCCTCCACCAACACTGTATCTCAACTTACCAAGGTACTTCAAGTACTACAATGAGAATGCAGAAACGCCATTCACACCAGCACTGCCATTATTCTTCGCATTTGACGAAGCACTTGACATGATAATTGAGGAAGGAATGGATGCTAGAATAAAGCGGCACAAGAGCTGTGCTGACGCCTTCTACGCAGCTCTGAGCAGCATGGGCTTCACACCCTTTGCAAAGACAAATGTAAGATCAAACACTGTGATAGCATTGAACTACCGTGATGGCATCGAAGACAAAAAGTTCAGAACCTTGCTTGCAAACGAGTTCAAGGTTTTGGTTGCTGGAGGATTTGGCGAGCTCAAGGGAAAGGTCTGGAGAATTGGCTCGATGGGCGAAGTAAGCAGGTATCATGTAATGAGAACCCTTTCTGCAATTTCATCGGCACTTAACATCATGGGTATAAAGACCAATGCAGATGCACTTTCAGTTGCGGAAGAAAAATTAAGACAATAATTAATTTTCCTTGCAAGGTTAATATAAGGTCACTTGCTAGCCGATTTTATGGCTCTTGAAAAAGGTTCTCTTGTGTTGGTGAACTATACAGCAAAGGTCAAGGACACAGATGAAGTTATTGAAACTACTCTGCAAGAAGATGCAAAGAAGTTCAACATCTACGATCCAACAAGAACCTACGAGCCTAGATTGGTATCGGTGGGAGACGGCTGGGTTCTAAAGGGACTAGATGAAGCCCTGACCAATGCAAACGTTGGCGAAAGTCTGAATATCGAGGTTCCTCCTGAAAAAGGATTTGGTGCAAGAGATCCTGACAAGGTAAGGATGATCCCGTTAAGAAAGTTGGGTGAAAAAGCTGACGAAGTGAAGGTTGGTGATGCTATTGAAATTGATGATAAAGTTGCGATAGTGCGTTTCATCGGCTCTGGGAGGGTGCAGGTAGACTACAACCATAGACTAGCTGGAAAGACAATCGCATATGCTTTGCAGGTACTGAAACGATTGGAGCAAGATAATGAAAAGATAACGGCGCTGATAAAGCGCAGGATACCAGTTGATGAAAGCAAGCTTAAGATAGCCTTAAGCGAAGGCAACCTTGACATCGAGCTGCCGAGCGAGCACTACATGCATGAAGGTCTGCAGGTGATCAAGCGCGCAATTGTTAACGATGTCTTCAAGTATGTTAGCAATGTGAAGAAGATAAAGTTCGTAGAAACTTACGAACCTCAGGCACAGACCTCAAGCTAATTCTTTTTACTTAATACCAAGTAAAGACTGGCAGGTTCTTCCGCGCCTTCCAATATCTTGATGATCTTGAACCCTTCCATTAAATCCATAACCTCGCTCTTTGTATAGAACCTTAGTACAAACCCCTTCACATCGTAAACATTATCATCAACCTTCCTTCCCTTTCCATAAAACCTGTCCTTCCTACTCCTAACCGAAAAGAAATGAAATCCGTTGGTCTTCAAAACTCTCTTCACTTCACTGAACAGGAATTTCAGTTCCTTGATGGTAAAATGCATGCTAAAGAACAGATGCGAGTACACCGCATCAAAATCCGCATCGGGATAAGGCAGTTCTTTCTTTGCATCAAGTACTCTTGCATTGATTCGCAGACCGCTCCGCCTCGCATGTGCTGTGACTATCTCTACCGCAACTTTGGAATAGTCAAAGGCCTCTACCTCGATTCCCCCAGACGCAAAGAGGATGCAGTCCCTCCCATGACCGCAGCCAAGTTCTAGAACCTTTTTCACATTAGAACTTTTCATCAGGTCATAGCACATGCGCGAAAAAGCGCTTGGTTCTTCACCAAAGAATTGTCGATCTTCGCTGTACACCCTGTCCCATACTTTGCCCTGATCCTCGCGCTTCATTTAATACTCAAATTACTCCAGTTGACTTTGCAAGTTCAAACGCCTTCTGCTCGTTCAACGGCATTTTGTTCAGTATTGTATATCTTTCAGGTCTCAATGTAGCTGCCGTCAGAAGTGCCTTCACAATAGTATTGGCATCGACACCTATTTCATCTGCCGTTGTAGGGGCACCAACGTCCTTCAACGTACCAACTATCTGCTCCCATCCAATATCATGCAGTTTAGCAATCATTATTGCGCCAATGCCGCACTTCTCCCCATGCAATCCCTTGTTGGGCGCAATAAAGTCAAGCGCATGGCTGAACAGATGTTCAGCTCCAGAACATGGCCTGCTGCTGCCTGCAATGCACGCGGCAACACCGGAGCTGATCAGCGCCTCAACAACCGTTCTAACGCTGGATTCATTTCCTGACCCGATAGACTTTGACTCCTGCATAATTATCTTGGCACTCATCGATACTAAATTTGCAGAATAGTTGCCAAAGTATTCGCCCTTTTCGTCCCTGGCAAGTTCCCAGTCCTTAACAGCAGTTACCTTGGCCATCAGATCACCGCAGCCGCTCGCAAGCAACCTTCTAGGTGCTTTTGCAATTATGCTCGTATCAGCTAAAACGCCTATTGGTGTTCTTGTCTTAATTGAATAAGGTTTGTTCTGCCCCCTGATCGACGAAAATGGGCTAGATATACCATCATGCGAAGCTGACGTTGGCACGCTTACAAACGGTTTGTCCAAATTATAAGCAACGGTTTTTGCAATGTCAACAGACTTGCCGCCCCCAAAACCAATTATTATGTCAACACCGTCTTTAGAGATCTCGCTCTGGACAGAATTTACAGAGTCCATATCCGCCACTTTGGCAAGAAACCATTCATCCTGCAGATTACATGAATTCAGTGCCTCCCTACACAGCTGCCCCGCACGTGCCTTCACGCTCGGGCCACTTACAATTGCAACCTTCTTGACATGGCCAAGATCAGAAACAAAACTGCCGAGTTCTCTAATAACACCATCACCGATCAGTATCTTTCTCGGCAACTCCATCAGGTGAGTTGACAAATCACCCAAGCTAGTGTGGGCTGTTATTTAATTCTGACTTGCAAAGCGAAAGCTTATTTAAGTGGTTAAATCTTAATTGCCCTGTTCCTTAGAAGGTGTTATTTTGTCAGATTATGCCAACATGAATAGGCTACATGGAACTACAACTGTAGGGCTCAGATGCTCTGACGGTGTAGTGTTAGCTACTGATACCAGAGCCACGGCTGGGTTTCTTTACATAGCGCATAGGAATGTGAAGAAAATAGCAAAGATAGATGAACATATTGCCATGACAATTGCTGGAAGCGTTGCGGATGCGCAGAACATTGTTGATATACTGCGCTACCACGCAAACATCTACAGGTTGGAAAGCAGAATGCTCATGCCTGTAAAGGCATGCGCAAGGCTGACATCGAACATCTTCTTCTCCCAGAGATACGCCCCGTACATTGCAGAGGTGCTG
>Ga0114944_1000476_pt1 | contig 10431 bp, 14 predicted proteins | sample OV2TP2_FD_89582 | JGI IMG/M metagenome (GOLD analysis project Ga0114944, IMG submission 89582) | Hot spring microbial communities from Beatty, Nevada to study Microbial Dark Matter (Phase II) - OV2 TP2 | ecosystem: Environmental > Aquatic > Thermal springs > Hot (42-90C) | place: USA: Beatty... | reverse complement strand
CGTCCACGTCGCTCGTTTCGTAGGCCCCCTGGAAGGGCTTGAGTGAATCGGTGAGCAGCTGCTCGGTCGTCCGCGCCTTCTCCGTGCGCTCGAGAAGCTCGAGCACTCGGTTCCAGCGATCGTCCTGCTGTTTGAGGGCTGATTCGAGCGCCTCGATTTGGCGCTCGCGCTTGAGATCGCGCTCCACGAAGGCGCGATGCTCCGGAAGGTCAGGGTTGAGTCCCGCACGTTGGGCGACCGCCTCGATCCCCTCCGGTGTGAGCAGGAAGTCTCGCGCTGCCGCCGCCTCTCGCGCTTGCCGCTCGGCGATCTCTTTGGCGCGCCCTTCCTCGGCGGCGACCTGGCGCTGGAGGAGGGCCGCGAGCACCTCGCCATGCTTGGGCAGGGCCTCGAGGATCGGGCTGCTGGTCACCTCCGGCGGAGCACTCGACGTCGAAGCCGGGTGAGCCGGCGCCGCGGGCGTCGGCGCCGAAGAAGCCGTATCCGACGCCGAGGGCTCAGCCGGAGCGACCTCGGGCTGCTGCTGCGCGCTCTGTTGCTGCTGGAAGGCCGAGATGTCGATGTCGTCGTCGATCCCATCGACCAGCACCCTCTCTGGTCGTGGCGCCGGCGGTGGCGGCGGAGGGGTCGGATCGAAGCCGTCTTCGTGGGCAAGCGCCTCCGGCGGGATCGCGCCGATGTTCGCCTCGAACGCCTTCACGTCGTCCTTGCTCATCGAGGCGATGAACCGCCCATCCGGACCGCGTGACTGGGGGGCTTGCGTCTCTTGACGCTCGAGTCCCTGCTCTTGCGGCGCCCGGAACGGATCGAAAGGAGGCATCGTCCGCAGCATGCGGACGCTTCATGAGAGCGCGCAATGAACTAGGGGGCGTTTCGAATCAGCGACGCGTCACGAGCCGGTCTTCGCGATCATGTCCTGCTCGTTCGCGACGAGCTCATCGCTCACCGGGTACTCGGAGCCGCCGCCGTCGATCGGGGACTCGACGCCAGGCCGCTTCGGCGGAGGCGGACCGCCGCTCGTGCTTTGCGTCTGCCCGCCGAGCATCGAAGCCTCTTGCGCATAGACCCCGTACTTCTCGGAGCGCTGCATCTCGTGCCACTCGATGTGAGCGAGAAAGCGCTCTTGGATCGGCTTCGGCTGTGCCAGGAACTCGGCGCTGATCGCGAATAACCCGTGGCAATCGAGGTGCGTATCGTCGTGGTCCTGCTTGAGCACCTCGAGCGGGGCGAACGGGTTCGCCAAGAATTGGAGCTCTTCGCTCTGGGCGCGGCGCTTGTGCGCTTCGTAGACGTTGATCGTGCTCTTGTCCTCTGCGTCGAGCTCGAGCAGCCGCCGCGCGCGTTGGGCCTCCGGCGTATCGGCTAGCATTCCGAGTTGGAAGAACTCGAGGGTCTCAGCCACGCGAAGCGCGCGCGAGTTCGGCGCCGAGCTGAACGGCTCGATCACGATCTCCACGTCGAAGTCGTAATCGTCTCGCTTGAACTCCCGGCGCTCCCACTGACCATCCTCGCCGATGATGCGCACGAGCCGGTCCTCGGGGTAGTAGTCGCGCGCCAGCATCAAGCACTTCTCGTAGGCTTTGCCGATCTGGAGCTGGAAGAGCGTGGTGTTCGGTTGGCGCGCCGACTTCTCGAACTCGTCGATGAACGCCATCGCCCGGCCCGAGAGGTTCGCCGGCGGCTCTGCGCCGCGTGTGATGTCGGAGAACCCGGTGACGGACTTGAGCGTGTTCTCCTGCTGGCGGATGTTTTCGAAGATCGCCTGGGGCGGGGCCGGAGGCAAAAGCCACTCGGGCTTGAAGCCGACGTTATATTGGATCTTCTCGCCGACCATCGTCGACATATGATCCTTGTCGACGCCGCCCTTCCTCGGCACCAAAAACGCGGGGTGGAGCACGTGCTCGACCCACTCGCGGAGCTTCGCGGCACCCATGTTCATGTCCCGCTGAATGGGCTTGCCGTCGTGGAGCGCGCCGTCGGCGCCGAAGCCGTTCGCGAGAAGGTTCGCGCCGTACAGCGTGATGAACGGGAAGTCGTAGGGCCACTCCTCCGTGTACGCGAGGACGACCGCCCCGACCTTCACCATGAGCCGCCCGCCGGGGTAGCGGTTCGACGGCATTTCCCAGTATTCGACGAGCTCCGCGGTGTCGCTCGACGTGTAGTCCCCCTCATCGCTCGCGCCGCCGCCTGAGTGGCCCATCGTGAAGATCTGGGCTGCGCCGTCGTTTTCGATCGCGTCGATGTCGTTCGACAGGCCGTCATTCGCCCAGTCTTCGGTCACGAAGCGGCCGCGCGTCGGTTGCCCGAAGACGTCGAACTGAAACCGGTCCTCGAGGACGGGCACGGCGATCTTCTTCCGGTGGAAGAAGTGCCACATATCGTCGTGGTTCTCTGACGTCGAAGATTTCGCAGGCAGGCCGTCGATCGCCGAAACGAACCGGACGTCGATGTCGCCCTCGAACTGCCACCCCATTTCGGTGCGGCGACGCTTCCCCTTGTACGGGTTCCAAAACACTTTCAGGAACGAGTAGCCCTTGATCTCGGAGTCGAGCACTCCACGATAGAGCTCGATGTACGGGAAGACGCCGTTCCGCGGGAACGACCGGACCAGGCGCTGGCTCGCGGCCGCCCTGGCGAGCCCTCGAATGTCGCTCCTGCTCGCCACGCACTGCGGGTTCGGGAACGCGCGCAGCTTCGAGCCGACGGCGCTGTTGGCCACGGCCCTCATGTAGTTCTGCACCACGGGGCGCTCGCGGGGATCGAGCGTGTACTCGTGCGGGAAGATGCCGTTGTCCCGTGGGATGGCCCACTGCCATCCACGATAGAAAGCCGTGTTCTCGAGCATGCGCCCGCGGCGGACGCGCAAGGCGGATTGCGCCTCCTCGTAGAGGCCATCGACTTGGCGCATCGTGCGCGTGATCTCGGACTCCGTGAACTCGGTCCGATAGGCCTGGACAGCTGCGACCACCATCGGCGTTTCAGTCGGTCTCGATGTTCACCCCTCGACCGTTTGTGCCCAGCATCTGGTCGAGATGAAGGCGCCGGAGTGCGCGATCCTCGCTCTGCTGCTGCCCGACCAACTCAAGGCGCTTTTCCTCGATCGCGATCTCTTTTTCCCGGAGGTGTGCGGGGGTCCCGCCGACCTGCATCAATTCCCGGGCGATCTTCGAGATTCGCTCGATGGCGAGGACGTGCGCCGCGCACGTGGAGATGGCGACCAGCGCCATGGCGGCCAGGCTCACGATCACGTTCGTATCCACTGCCCTCGGTTGTAGCGATTCCGATCCCCAAGCGCTATCGATCGGGGGGCGCTTCGAATCCGGCCATGCGCGTAGCGCGCTCTCTCTTCTTCTTGATCTCAGCCCAAACGTGGTCATCGAAGGTCTGCTCTCTCCGCAGGCGCATCTGCTGCTTGAGTCGCACCTCTCTTCGTTCAAGGGGCGGCGCGCCCATGCGATGCGCGTGGTGCATGAGGGCGCACGCGATGACGCAGTCGTCGTGCGGCTTGCCCTCCTGCTTGCCCGTCTTCGGGTCCCGAGAGAACGCCCGGAGTTCGGTGAAGATCTGCGGCGAATAGATCTCGATCGCGCCCGTGCGAATCGCCATCTGTAAGCGCGTGATGACGTCGTGCTTCGTCTCCTTTCGTTCCGAGAATCCGAACCGGAACGCGTTGCGCTTGACAAGGTCCGAGACCATGTCGAGCGGCTCACGGTGGTAAACGTTCGTGTAGCCGTTCTCGAAGATTCGGATGGTCGTCCCGATGCCGGGACCGTTCGCTTCCACCTCGAGAAAGGCCTCGTTGTACCACTCCGCCAGCATCGTCAAGATCTCGCCGTACGCTGCGGGCGGGATCGTCCGGCTCCGAAAGAGCGCCACCTCGCGCACGCGCACCTCGTCGATGCGCCTCCCCACGACCGCCGCGTGCCAGTCCCGTTCGACGCCTTGCGAGACGTCCGCGCCGATCACGTACTCCTCGCCGAGGATCGGGGCCTCGTACACCCGGAGGTTCGAGTCGAACGTGTGCGCCTCGCGCGGGTCCTCCTGGTCATCCACGCGCAGGCAGATGATCGGCTGTCGGTCGCCAGCGCGGAGCTCGAGCGCGTGGACCTTCTTTGGGTCGAAGACGTTCTCTCCGGTCGCCTGAAAGGCGTCGGCTGGATCGTACGGGTGCTCCTGCGCGTAGAACTGCTCGGGCTCGAGGTCTGATCCCTCGCAGTCCGCCATCTTTTGTCGGCGCCAAGCGATCTGGCCGGGCGTCAGGTTGTACTTCTGAATCAACGCCTGCTCATCCGCGGTCAGCGTCCGGAGCACGTGCGCCGTCTCGAGATCATCCAGCTGGAGCGCGCGCCCCTGATCCCGGTGGACGCCGAAGAACCACCGGACGTGATTGTTCCAGTCGAGATCCTGAAGTGCGCCGTGGGCGTACGCATCGAGCAGCTCGTCGATGTAGCGACCGCCCATGAAGTCTTCGTAGTAGCGACCGTGCGTGCCCTTCGCCGTCGACTCCTTGAACACCCAGCGATGGTTTGGCGCCGCCTGGAGTCCGGCCGCGATCGCCGCATAGGCGAGATAATGGGCGTACTCGGTGAGGTGGTAGACGTCGAAGCGCCAAGAGCGCTGGGCGTCTCTCCTCGAGCCCGCCGTCTGCGCGTTGATGCGCGAGCCCGTGCCAAGACGAAGCGAGATCGCCGACTCGTCCACAATCTCGGGCCGGAACTCGGCGCGCGGGTCGGGCGATGCCGGCCAGTAGTCGATGATGCGCCGGATCGTGTCGAGAACGTTTTTGCTCGCGTTCTCCTCCTGTGCCGCGACCAGGCACGAGAGACCCGTGTTGAAGTAGCACTCGAAGAAGATGCGGGCCTGGATGTACGTCGACAGCGTCGCTTGCCGGCCTTTGCACGCGACCACGTTCACCGGACCGTCGCTGACGCGATGGCCGAGTCCCCGCACAAAGCGCATGAACTTGTTGACGCTCAGCGCGGTAATCGCCTCGATGGCATCTCGCACGCGCTTTCGCGTCAGTTCGACGCCGAGCAACTCCTGGATCGAGTCCCTTGTGGTCTCGTCTTGAATCAGGACCGCACCGCGGAAGGTGTTCCACGCCCGGATCGTCTCCAGCGTCCGGTGAAAATCTTCCTGCGCGGGGTAGAGCTCGAGCGGGACGAGCTGGCTCCGGTCGTCGCGCGATTCGACCAGGATGAACTCGCGCATGAACCGCGGCGGGTCGTCGCGCAGCTTCTCGATGAACTCGCGTTGGTCGGGCGTCCACCCGCCAGGGTCGAGGACGTGCCCGCCTCGGCGCCTCAGGATCTGCCTGGCCATCTAGTACGTGCCGCGCCCTCCGCGCCCATATCGCTCGTGTGCGCGCGCGCTCGCGCTACGTGGCCGGAGGACGAAGTCGGGATCCGGCCCGGCGAGATCTGGCTGGTAGAGATCGTCCGCGCTCACCGGGAGCGCGGTGGCTGGGTTCGCGCGCCGACCGACCATGTCGTCCGGCATGTCCGACTCGCGCCGGCGTCCGCTGGTCCGAATGACATCGGCCACCTCAGATTCGACGGACTTCCTGGGCTTCCTCTTTTTGGACTTCGTTCCAGGCTCGTCCGGCTCGATCTCCGCCCGCCCCACCTCCACCTCGATCTTGGGCTTCTTCGGTTCGGCTGTCGGCTCGCGCTTGGCCGGGGCATTGGCTGCTTTGTAGCCGAGCGCCCCCAGCACCGAGCCGCCGGCGAGCCCTGATAGCAGCTTGGCGATCATCGTCTCTTTCGCGAGCTGCGCTTCGCGCATGGCCGCCGACCCGGGTTGCACCAGCGTCTTCGGCGCAAGCGCCTCCGCGGCGATGGTCGGCTCCATGTTAGCCGTCTCCATCACCGTCATGTCCGGCGGTCCCGAGGCCTTCGTGCGTGTGCCCATCCCAGGGATGCGCGCAGGCGCAACCCCTGGAGCCATCGGCACGGGGCGGGCCGATGCCAGGGTCTGCGCAAGCGCCAACTCGCCCGCCTGGGTCGGCTGGGCGAAGTACGGTGCGCCGATCTCCGTCGCGTCGGGCCTGGGCATCATCGCTCCAGGCCTCGCCCCCACGGTGGCTTGCGGCCGGAATGCGGGCGCAGCGCTGGGCGCTGGCGCGGGGAGCATGGCGGTCATGTCCGGCGGACCGGATGCTTGCGTTCGCGCGATCATCCCGGGAATGCGCGCCGGCGCCCGCGGTTGGAACGCTGGTGCCGGGCTAGGGATCCCGCCCGGAATGCGTGCGGGCGCCTCTCCGGGGAACCGGGGGCCCAGCATGCTCGCCGGCCCGGTGGCCGCCGACAGAATTGCCTGGAGCAGCGCTTCGATCAGCGGCTGAATGCTGCGCCGGCGCTCCTCGTCGGTCTGCGGCACGGCAGGCAGGGGCTCGTCCGCGGTCCCGAAGAACGGGGTCGTCACGCGTCGCGTGGCCGGACCGATCGAGCTCATACCGAACGATCTCCCCGGCCGCTCACTCGCTGCGCGCCGCAGTTCCGCCAGTTGCTCGGGCGTGAGATCGTACGACGGGAGCGGCATGAAGCCACGCTAGCACCCCCTCTCGCGTGTGCGCTCGATTGAGCGGGCTTTTCTGGCGCGGGCCAGCCGTGGCAGAGTCCCGCTAACGCACTTTGAGCGGCGTCAAGAAGCGCAGAAACAAGGTCGCCCGAATGTATCGGCAGCTACGCGCGGAGTGCGCGCGACTCGAAGCCGAGTTGAGCGGCCTCCGGTCATTGGGCGAGGTCGCCCTCGACATGCTCTCCGAAGCCGAACTCTCCGACCGATTCCGCGCCGCGACGATTCGAAGATTACGCGACGCATGCGCCCGGTGGCGCAACACACTGGACTAAAAACGATGCCGCGCAAGATATGGGTCCGTCCGGGCGCCGGGAAGCCGATCGAAGCCAGGGAGTATCTGTGCAGCTGCTGTTTCGAGTTCAACCTCGGCGCTGAATCCGCCGCCCTCGGCGAGGATTTTGTCGACGTGTGGTTGTCGGAGCCAGCGGGCGATGAGGCGCCTCATCTTCAGTGGCGCGATGGCGAGATCGTGTGCTTTTGCGTGTCTCACGGGACAGGCGAAAGGTGTCGAGTCCGATGAAATGCGATTTCTGTTCAGCCCCAGCATCCCGGACCTTGGTTTGCGAGGCCGAGTGCGATCATCCGATATGCGCGGACTGTGAGGTCTCGGTCCGCGCGCGCACCAAGTCTGTCCGCTTACCCAACTTTGACCGCGACTTTGCCGTGCATCCGAGGATCGCCGAACAGATGACGATCTTTGAGAACCTCTTCCAAAGCCTCGCGGCCGCGTTCCGCGACATCGGTGATCACGCGGACAAGCGAGTACGCCACCTGGTGCATCGGGCGCTGTTCGAAACGGAGCCCAAGCCAGAGCGCTACGTCGCAGAGAAAGACGGAGGAGCAAGGAAATGAAATTGAGCAAACCTAGGAAGACGATCCTCGTCGACTTCGACGGAGTCCTTCATGGCTACCAGAGTGGTTGGAAAGGACCGGACGTCATTCCGGATCCGCCGGTTCCAGGGGCGATCGAGTGGCTCCGTGAGATGCTCGCTGACTCGCGTTTCGAGATCGCGATCTACAGTTCGCGTTCGCTGAGTCATGTCGGGGTCGACGCGATGCGAGATTGGCTCGTGCGTCACGGGATCTCCGAGGTAAATCGCCTCTCTTTCCCGCGCCTCTCTTTCCCGCTTGAGAAGCCCGCGGCCCATCTGACCATCGACGACCGGGCGATCTGTTTTGATGGCCGGTTTCCGACGCTGGATGAGATCGACGCCTTCGTTCCGTGGCACAAAAAATAGGCGAGTCGTCCTTTCCTCGACCGAGGCGGTGACAGTGAGGACCGGGAAAGTTAAGTGACGGTGTGCAGGAATGACCCGGTGGCATTACTTCGACCGCGAGCACGTCGATCCCGACGATGACATCCTCCACAACGCGATCGAGGCCGAGCTGGTGCCGAGGTCGTGCCGTCTCGGCGGACCGATGCTCCAGCGGTTCCTCGAGCTCGGCGAGGACCCGTGCGGCTTCTGCCCGTGCGATCGCGATGTCTGTGGCGGGCGCCCGCTCAAAGCCGAGATCAACGTCAAGCTCGCGCGCGATCTCCTGAGCGCGCATGAGATCGACGAGCTCGCCGCGGAGCACCGGCGCATGCTGCGCGCGGTGCGGACCGAGCAGCTGAATGAGATCCTGAAGTCTAAGATCGACGGGTGAGGCGGGCGATTTCCCAGTCCGCGTCCGAGGCGGCGACTGGGGCGCCTTTCCGGCCGGGCTCAACGCGGTAGCGGAGCCGGACTACCATCGCCTCATCACCGGGCTCGAGCGGCGACACCTCTCGAGACAACGCTGGGCGGAAGCCCGTCCAGCGCTCGATGACCTCCGCGGTCTCGGCGTAGCCGATCCGGGAGATCGCGTCGCCGCCCGCGAGGAACGCGCGGAGGTCTTCGCGCGTGGCGGGCGCGTACTCATAGGTGCCGTACGCGCCCGCCGAAATCACGGCGGAGTTAAGAATCCACTTCATAGGAGCCCCGCCTTTCGCAGGGCCTCTGCCATCCCCGCGTTAAACGGGGCGGGCGGAGGAGCCGGAGGCGGCTCCTCTTTCGGCCGGAGGATCCCCGCCGCCAGGAGGAGCCCAGGACTCGGCTCCGTCGTCGTCCCGTCCGGGCGGACGAGGATGAAGTGCGAGCTTCGGCGCTTGTAGCCGAAGCTCTGATACACCCCTCCCGGGGCGACGTGGAGAATCGTTCCGACGTCGCCCGACTGGAGCGACTCGGACGCGACCACCGAAACCCCGGTTTCGGGGCCGGCGGGAACTAGATCCCCGCCGACAACGACGAAGCACGTCGCCGGTGAGCCCGCGGGAGCGGGCTCAAATTGGAAGCAAGTCATCCCCGCCCGCTTCCCAAGCGGGATGACTCGACCGGCCCGAGGCCGGTCCTCAAATCGCTCCCCTTCTGGGAGGGTGGGCCCGACGATCTCGAGGCCCCACCGCCCGTTCGTTGACCGGGCCGACCAAAGCGTCACCAGCATGTCTCCTCCCTCCTAATCTCTTTCGATTCGCTTTTGGCCTCGCGTCATCGTGACGCGAGATGGTCGAAGATCGGTGAGGCTGTCTGGACCGTTTCCTTCGGCGCAATGGCGAGCAGTGCCCGCCATAGCACCGCCCAGTGGCGCTCGAAAGCCGGACCGAACTCCTCGACCGTCACGCGGCCGTCGCACTCCACCGTCGCGTAGAGAGCGACGAACCCGCAGGCGCACCGCCCCCACCGTCGGTCCTCGCAGCAGAGATCCGGACCCGGCATCGGGCGACAGACCGCGAGCCTGGCCCGGCCGTCCGGTTCGATCTCCCACGCCAACCGGCGCGTGCCGGTCAGGTGACCGACCCATCCGGCCGGACTGAGGGTCGGGCGGCCGAGACCGGCCGGGCCTCGGTGTTCCGGGCGAGCGATCGCAAGTGCTCGATCGACCTCTTCCCAGGAGGTCGGCCAAGCACCTTCCTCGGTGGCGACCGACCAAAGGTCGTTTGCCCATGCGTGCGAGTGAGCCCGTGCGAGCGCGTACGCTCGCACGATCTGCATCTCCATTTTTTTCTCCTTCCCGCGTCACGATGACGCGAAGCTCCGGGCCCGGTGGCCGGCCCCTCGGCCGGCGTCTTACGTCGGGCCATCTCGGAGCCCCAGTCGTTGCCGGATAAGCTCGGAGAGGCTGAGTCCCTCGCGCGCGGCGAGGTCCCCCAGTCTCTCCCTTTCGGCCTCCGAGATCCGCACGCGCAGAATGAGCGCGCGGGGCTTGCCGTCGGGCGCTTCGTTTGGGCGCCCGGGCCGACGCTTTCTCATCGCGCACTCCGCAACCTCTGGACCTCGGCCACGACCGCGTCGTGGTAGTCGGCCCACCGCCCGGGTGAGCCGTCAATTTTCCACGATTCGGTGGTCCAGCCGGGGCAGGCCGCCGGATCCTCGCCGGGGGCCTCGTCTTCGAACGCCGCCGCGGCCGCTCTAGCGCAATCGTTTCGCACGGCTGAAACGATCGCGTCGTAGGCTGCTCGGTCCGGCAGGGCCGCCGCCCCCTCAATGATTCGCTCGATGCACCGACCGATCGCGAACGCATCGCCGCGCAGGGCTCGGTCGCAGATAGCGACCATCCCCAGGTCGCCGTGTTCCCCCGCTTCGTCGCGTAGCTTTTGGATTCTCGGGCCCATGGTGTGCATTGCTTGCTCCTTCCCGGCTCAGGCGCCGGACAGGGAGCGCAAGTTGCCTTGCGCCCCCGACCGAAGTCTCAGGGCATCGGGGGCGTTGGCGCGCTTCCGATGCCCGTCTCGTTACATTGGTTGAGTGACCCGCCCTGTCAATATGTGACCACAAAAAAGAGGCGTGACCAGGACGCCGGCGAAATGGCACGCTGCTCGAGCTCATCCGAGCT
>Ga0114944_1000475_pt1 | contig 10435 bp, 6 predicted proteins | sample OV2TP2_FD_89582 | JGI IMG/M metagenome (GOLD analysis project Ga0114944, IMG submission 89582) | Hot spring microbial communities from Beatty, Nevada to study Microbial Dark Matter (Phase II) - OV2 TP2 | ecosystem: Environmental > Aquatic > Thermal springs > Hot (42-90C) | place: USA: Beatty... | reverse complement strand
GGGTTGTACGGGTCTCCTCGACCAAATGTCAGCTCCCGCCTGATCACCTGGGGCCTCGTAGTCCTATTCCCTCCAATAAGGACTTCCCCCACAAACATTTTTGGCCCCTCGACAATTAGATAGGTCAGATCGACCCGATGTTCTGAAGGGATGAACATTTTATTGATCTCGATTTCAGCCTGGAGATACCCACGCTGAAAATAGAGACTCAGAAATCTCTCTCGATCGTCATTGACCTTCCCTTCGTCGAAAAGGGTCTTTGATTTCGCCTGGATAAGCGGCCTTAATGCAGACTCAGGGACCTCTTTATTCCCTGTGAGAGTGATCTCTCTTATAAAAGTTTGAGGCCCTTCAGTGATGTTCAGCTCGATCTCCATTTCGTCTTTGGCCTCATTCAATCTCACCTCTTTGCCAACGCGAGCTTCAAGAAATCCCTGGCGTTTATAGAAAAGTCGGATCGCCTCGAGATCATCCTCCAAGACCTTGTCATCAAATATCCCTTTTGACAGGATCCTTGTCTCTTTTGTGAGCATCTGCGCTTTAATTTGCTTCTCGCTGATCGATTGATTCCCCGTGATGGTAATCCTTTGAACCTGCACCTTTTCTCCTTCATCAATCTGGAATTCGATGTCAGCCTGACCAGCGGTTTCGTGGAACTGATGGGTCACCTTTGCAAAGGGAAACCCTCTTTTTCTATACAGCTCTGTCAACAGTCGATCGCTGTCGAGAAGCACATCTTCACCATAACTTCCCGCCTCGATAATCTTCAACTCCCTGAAGAGTTCTCTTGGGGAGAGATGTTCATTTCCAGAGAATTTGACGATCACTCTGGGGCCCTCAATAACCACCAGATTTACCGTCGCTTCATTCTTTTCAAGGTCCTTTTTGATTTCAGGAGGTGGGATTTTGACCGTGAGATAGCCACTTCCATAGTACTTCCTTTTGATCTGCTCGATATCCCGCCCAAGATTTGAGAGGTTCATCATGTTTCCTACAACTGTTCTCATGAGAGAGAGGATCTCTTCCCTTTTGAAAGCCTGATTCCCCTCGATGCTTATGCTCTTCACAATGAGAGGAGGCCCTTCATTGATCGTGAGGAAGATCATGACCTGATCTTTTCTCTCGACCTTCTCAAGACGAACATTGATCTGAGCATGAGGGTATCCTCGTCCGGTGTAGAGATCAATCACCCTCTGGACGCTCACATTCAATTTATGATCTGAAAATTCCTGATCGGCCTTGGGATCAAGGAGTTCGATAATCCGCCTTCGGCTCAAGTTTTGATTTCCCATGATCGTGAAGTTCTTCACAAAACGCTTGGGTTCTCCTCGAAAGAGGAGCGTGACTTTCTCGTTGATTGGTATCACCTCAACCTGAATCTGAGAGAAGAGCTGTGTGAGGTAGAGTCGCTTCACAGCCAATCGTATCGCGGTTCGGTCATAGCGTTCACCTGGCCTGATTTGAGTCAGGATGAGAAATTCATCACGATCGAGAGGAGGGTTGCCTCTATACTCAACAGCCTCGACAGTCTTTCCAAGATAGTGTTGATCGCCTGGAGCATTAAGAGCAAAAAGAGGAGGGGGCAAGGAGGAGAGGAAAGCCAGGAGTATCAGAAGAAACGAAAGAGTTTGCCACGAGAGTCTCATAGAAGATTTCTGAGAAGGGATCACTTGAATCTGAAGGAGAATTTCAGATCAAGCCCTAATTCCCCTCTCTCATCTCTCACCCCAAGGAGGGAGATATTCTCAGTTAATCGGTACTCCACGTTGATGATATCTTGCTCTGAAGAGCCAACAATTGTCGAATAGGTGACGGTCAGATTCTTAGAGAAGTCTTTTCCGACAGTCACTTTCGTGCCTATTCCTTTACGGGGACCGACAGCAAAGGGATCAACCCTGAAGACATCAAGACCAACAAGCTTTTGAATGCCCCGCTCAGCTTCAAGACCAACCTGACCAAGGAGGAAGGAGGAGACTTCACCCGTCACAAAAAGGCTCGAGCCACCTTTCAAATCTTGCTGAATCCTTCCCACCGTGAGAAGGGCAAGAATGTCAACTTCACTCAGAGGAGGATTGGAGGCGAGATGGAGGTTAAGGTGATTGGGGACGCCAGCGAGATCGACGTTGATTTTATACCCTCTCGTCTCAGTTTCAGCGCTGACATCAAGGTAGGGCTCAATTTTTCTGGGATTCAGAAAATCGACCGTGCCAGAGAGCACTCTGAATGTTTTTCCATTCACCTCAACCTCTCCTTTTTCGACTTCGGCACGCCCTAGAAGAAGAGGCTTGGCTGGGGCTCCCTGGACGACCAGATCAGCTTTCAGGTCAATCTTCGCCAGATCAGTCTCTATTTTAAGGGGGTCAGCCGTGACGATATTGATATCAAACTGGAGCGTTTGATTCTCTGAGACCGGAGGACGTGCCTCTCGCCGCCGCAGACTGAGAAGGAGCGATTTCAGGTCGATTTTCTCCTTATATCTTGGCCTGATCAGCCTGACCTGTCCAGATAGGAGCTGAGATTGAAGATCCCCGCTGAATCTCAGATCCCCATTGACCAGAGTGGTAAATTCTTTAGGATGGTTCACACGAACTCCATCGAGAGTCAGGAAAATATTCAACCCCTTGACCTTAAAGTTTCCCAGGTCAATAGCTCCAAAAGCTTCCACTCCTCCTCCGCCGCTTCTTCCTCTCACCTGCTTCACACTGATTTGATCGTTCTCAAAGAAGATCTCAGCTTCGATCTGGCTGATGCTCTGATTCACCGCTGTGAGAGTCATGAGCCCCTCTCTGAGGAGTAGTGTTCCATTGAGATGAGGATCACTCACAGAGCCGTCAAGGGTGAGGTTGGCCTCAACCTTTCCTTTGTGGACCCTGAGAGCTGCGATCCGATTCCCCAGGAAGGAGAGATTGGCAGCTCCCAAAAGAGAAAGGTGAACGTTCCCAGCAAAGTCGGCTTCCCCAGCTATAGAAAGGTCGGTCTCAGACCCGATCATGTTGAACTGAACTACCCTGGCCATCCCTTTATTGAGCTGGATAATGAGCAGATCTTTATTCTCTAACTTATAGTCGGCGTATCCTGCAGCGACTTTAGAGAAGATCATCTCCCCTGATATTTCTTTTAACTGCTGGAGGTCGCCACTAACCTTCGCCTTTCCTGTAAGAAGAAGAGACATGTCCCGAAAAATCTTTTGATTCACCTGATACGGGATTGAGGGGAGGTCAAGCTACTTGAGGTGGAGTTCGGCAACAAAGGGGAAAGGGGGAGAGAATCCAACGGTTCCCAGCAAGTTATATTTTGGAAATCCACGCGTGTGCCACTCAACCTTCTTACCTGATGTTTCAAAGAGAATCTCGCCACTTCCAATGTTTGCCTCTCCATTTTTAAGGCCGGTCAGTTTCAAACTTCCCTTGATCTTCGGATTTTCGAGAGAGCCTTCTCCTGAGAGGATCAGGCTGGTACTCCCAGAGATTGGAAGGCGAAGCCTTTTAACCTCTTCCAGAGAAGCAAGCTTTATCACTCCTGTCTGAAGAGTTCCCTGGAATTGCCCGTTATACCGGTAGCTCCCCCGTGCAGAAATTGTCTCGCCACTGATGAGAATTCCTGCCAACCTGGTCAGCTCAATTCTGTCGGAGAAAAGTTTCAGCTGAGCCTCAAGCCCCCTTAAAGGTTGCCCCCTCAGAGTTAACCCTTTCCCAGCAAGATTGAGATCACCGGTAGGAGTTTGAAATGTCCCCTCCAGCTTCCCGCTTCCATTAATTTTTCCAAGAAGAGGCAATCCGCTTGAAACAGGAGATCTCAACTTCTCAAGGGGAAGATCACTCCACTCTGCATTGAGCTTGAACGCCTTGCTAGAGAACTCGATCTCCCCTGTTCCTGCCACATTCCCTTCGCTCAGCTTCAATGAGAAGCGGTTTGCCATCAACCCTTTACGGGAGATTTCAAGGCTTGCTGAGGTCACATCGACATCCTGTGCCCACATTGAACCGTTGAGCAGTGTCGCTTCGATCTTCACTCTGAAATCGTCAGGTGATCCTGAGACCATGCCTTCCCCGCTCACCGTTCCTGAAAGGGGAAGCTTGACCCCAATCGTTTTCAGAATGTTTGAGAGATCTCCTTGAGTGACATCAAAATTGATCTTCTCAAAAGATTTCACAAGAGATTTCCCTTTGACCTTTGTTATCTGATCGAGTTGAGCGCCGAGGCGAATGAGGCCAGAAGCCCGATAGCGACCCTGACCTTCTTGAAGGGCAAGAGAGGAGATGTTGATTGTGTCATGAGCAAGAGAAACTTCCCCCTCCAATTTCTGAAATGCGATCTGTTTGCTTTTCCCATGATCGAACAAAAAGGTAAGTGCGAGACGAAGGTCTCTCGGCTTCCCTGAGACGACTCCGTCGATTTTCCCTCTTTCCCAACTCAATAAAGGATCAATCTCTTTGAGGAATTCTGGGACCTGCTGAGAGTGAAGAGCAAAGGTCAACTTCATATCCCCCTTCGTCGAGATCTCTCCTTGGGCCGAGAGGTCGATCCCTTCTGTCGAAAGGGCCAGATGATCAAACGTGACCACCTCCTTTTTGAGATGACCAGTCATCTTGCCCTGCAGGGGAATTCCTCTTGAAGGGTGTGGAGGCAAAGGAGGGGTCAAAGAAAGAGTGGCGTCGATTTCGAGATCATTCAGAGTGAAGCCTTGAGAGAGGATCGTTGCGACCCCTTCTACTGCCCCCTCAGGAAGAAGATTCCAGCGAATTGTGGAAAACGAAAGGATGTGACTGAGTTCAATCTCCTTGAACTGGACCGTTGATTGAGAGGAGAATTTCTTCTGATCGAATGCGGCTTTCCCTTCAACAATCGCCAATCCCCTCTTCCCTTTCATTGAAGCCTCAGCCTTCAGGAGAGGATGATGAAGCGGGCCTGAGAGAGTGCCTTGCAGATCAACTTCTCCATTTGCCTGAGAAAGATTGGGGAGAAGCTCTCTGAGTTCTTCAAGGGAGAGGGTTGAGAGAAAAGAAAGTTGACTCTCGTGGGGGTCGAATAGATCAATCGTGCCAGCAAGGGAAAGAGAAGAAGCCTCAGTCATGATCTCAAGAGAGTTGATAATCACCTGCTTACCCTGGAGGGTGGCAGCTCCCTCTGCTGCTTGAATCTGAAGAGGAGCTCTCAAAGAACTCAGCGTGAGCCTGCCCCCTTGAAAGGCAGCCCGCGCCTCCATCTTGAAGAGGTCGGCTGAGAACTGAAGCTCACCGAGCATAAACTTTCCATCCACTTTCTGACCCTGTATGAGAAGCTGGAAATCTCGAATGGCCCCGTGCGGAAGAATCACACTCAAAGGAGTCGGCATCCTCTCCCTCTTTGAGTCTTTTTTTGCTCTCGTAAAGAGTTGAGACAGATTCAGCTTCCCTTGCTCATCAACGACCAACGTGAGGGTTGGACGCTTAATGTCAATCGACGAAATCACGAAGGAACCTTTGAGAAGAGAAAAAAGATCGTAGCGTAACGTGATTTCTTCGATCGTAATTGGACGAGGTTGATCGTGATGGTCAGGAAGAAAGATTGAGATGTTACGGAGGGAGAGGGTGTGGCTCAAAGGGTGAAAATCGATCTTCTCAATGGCTAGCCGTGAGGGAAAGTTTTCTTGATAACGCTTGAGGAGGGCTGTTTGAGCAAACATGACGAAACGATCTTTTCCCTTGTAAAGAGCAAAAAGGGTCAAGGCGACCGTGGCAACCATCATGATCGAGATCAGAAGAATAAAGAAGATGAAAGCTCGACGACGCATACCTTTGCCTCCCTTGCCTTCTATGCTACCAATGAAGCTTCATCTGGTCAAGGCAAACAACGTGGCATGAACCTCTTGGCACCCCCTCACTCAACCACTCCTTCTTTTACAAGCTCGGCAACCTCAGCTTCGCCCAATCCCAAGAGCTCTTTGAAGACATAATCGTTGTGCTCTCCGATCATAGGGGCTCTGAAGCAGACAGCACCAGGCCCCGGCTCAAGCTTCCAGGGAAGTCCTATGGTGGTTCTCTTGCCGAGATCGGGCTCTTCAATTTCCACAAATAACTGACGAGCCTGAAGGTGAGGGTCATTGACCAGACCTTCTGTGTTGTATGACGGACCTGCAGGGATTCCTGCTTTTTGCAGAATGTCCATCGCCTCAGCCGATGTCATTGATCGAGTCCACTCGCCAATGTAACTGTCGAGTTCTTCCCGTGCCTTCCATCGACCAAACCTGTCTGAAAACCTCTCACTTTTTGCCCAGGATGGGCCTCCTATCACCTGGCAGAGCGCTTCCCACTCTTCATCATTCGTCACAGCAAGAGCAATCCACTGATCTTCCCCTTTACAGGGATAGCAGCCGTGAGGAGCCATGATTTCATCCCAGTTTCCTATAGGCTCTTCTACCCTGCCATTCATCACATAGTCGAAAAGTGCTTCAGGAATTGTGCAGAGAGTCGCTTCAGCCATCGAGAGGTCGATATATTGTCCCTCCCCTGTCTCTTCTCGATGGTGAAGTGCAGCTAAGACGGCAAACGTTGAGGTGATCGCCGTCAGAGGATCTGTCCAGGCTCCTCCCAGTCCCACAGACCTTCCATCAGGATAACCAATGAGCGCGCTCCACCCAATGAATCCCTGAAGGAGGTTTCCATAGGCGACCTGATCCCTGTCAGGCCCCGTTCTTCCTAATCCTGATGAGGAGAGCATAATAATGTCAGGCTTCAGTGCTTTTAAGGTTTCATACCCAAGTCCGAGGCGATCCATGGCCCCGTACCCAAAGTTTTCCACAATGACATCACTCTTTCTGATAATCCCTTTAGCCAGATCTCTTCCTTTGGCCTGAGTCAAGTCGATTGTGCAGCTTTTCTTGCTATTATTGAGCAACGAAAAACTGGCTCTTTGGCCCCGAAACTCAGGTCGCTTCCTTGTCTCAATCTTGATCACCTCTGCTCCCAGCATTCCGAGATTTTTTGTACAGAGAGGGCCAGCGATGATCCAGCTAAAGTCGGCAACCCGTATCCCGTCTAAAGGTAGCTTCGGCATGATTTCCCTCCCAAAAACGTTAGCACGTTAGAACATTGGGACATTGGCACCTTCCAACTTTCCAACTTTCCAACTAGATAATTGAGGCATAGTCATAATTCCCTACAGCATCTGTAGGGGCGACCGGCCGGTCGCCCCTACGGGGGAGGACACGATATCGGTAGGGGCGTATTGCCATACGCCCCTACATTGCAAATTCGATTTATGACCAACTCTCAGATAATTCCCCCTTCCCTCAGTTTCACAAGATCGCTCTTTGAATATCCAAGCCGTTGACAGAGGATAGCCTCGTTATGCTCTCCCAAAAGAGGAGCTGGTTTTATCACTTCCCAGGGAGTTCGAGAGAATTGGTAGGGTGCTGTGGGGTAGGTCAAAGTTCCGGCAACAGGATGATCGATCTCTTTGAAAAATCCCCTGGCTGTGAATTGCTCTGCTTGAAAGACTGCTTCGATTGTATTCACAGGAAAGACAGGGACCCGCTTGGCCTGAGCCGTTCTATAAATCTCATCTTTTGGATGCTCTTTTGTCCACTCGGCGATGAGAGGTTGAAGATCTGACCAGTGTTTCACGCGGGAAGCTCTATCTTTGAACCGCTCATCTTTCGCCCACTCAGGGTTCCCCATCACCTCGACCCACCTCGCCCAGAGGTGATTCTCTCGTGGAGAGATTGAAACTGCCCCATCTTTTGCCGGGAGAACAGCCACAATCCCTGTTGGAGGGTTTTTTGATCTCGACCTGTTATTCCCCTTCCCTTCATAGGTATAGTTTGCCACATTTCCAAAGACAAAGGGAACCTGAGCTTCCTGCTCTGAGATATCGACATGCTGCCCCCGATCCGTCTTTTTTCTGGCAAAGACGGCGCTCAGTGTTGCAGCCGCTCCTGTGATCCCTGCTGCGAAGTTCGCGTGATGCCCTCTCGGTTTCAGAGGAGGATCGCTATTGGGGTCATCCACAGCACCTGTGATATGGTAGCCATATCCTCCCATATGGAAGCTCACCAGATCAGTTGCCTTATAGTTTCTATGGGGCCCTGTCTGTCCAAAAGGGGTCAGGGAAGTCATGATCAGTTTTGGGTTGATCTTCTTGAGGCTCTCAAAATCGAGATCAAGTTTTTCCATTTCCTGGGGAGGATGGTTTTCTATGAAGATGTCGGCCTCTTTGATCAATGTCAGAAGAATCTTCTTCCCTGTCGCTTTTCTTACATCAAGAGTGATCCCCAGTTTATTGGTATTGCAATAGAGGAAGAGGCCGCTCTTTTCAGGATGAGGAACATCGCCCGGAAAAGGGCCGAATCTCCGCGCTTCATCTCCGACTCCCGGAGCCTCGATTTTGATGACCTCAGCTCCCAGATCAGCCAGGAGTTTTGCACAGTACGGGGCTGAGATAAACTCCCCCCATTCAATCACTTTGAGATCAGAAAGCGCTCCTTTTGTCATCACTTATCTCCCCTTAAACTCCGGGAGCCGCTTTTCGGCAAACGCCCTGGCTCCTTCCTGCCGATCTTCTGTTCCTCTTGCAAAGTGTTGAGCCAGTCCTTGATGTTCGTAGGCAGAGTCAGGATCTTGTCCCCATCCTTTATAGAGAGCATTTTTCGTAAATCCATATGATTTTGTGGGGCCTTTGGCCAACGTCACAACGAATTCGTCTGTTTCGGCTTCGAGCTTCTCTGGTGGAACGACTTTTGTGACCAGTCCCCACCGTTCAGCTTCGCGGGCTGAGAGGGTTGTTGCAAGAAGTGCCCATTCGATTGCCTTTCCAATCCCGACATATTGCTGGAGGAGGTTTGTCCCTGTCGCCATTGCCCACTTTGAGAAGGGGATGCAGAGGGTCGCGGTTTCTGACATGATTCGGAAGTCGCATCCGAGTGCCAGGTTAAATCCAGCTCCATGAGCATGACCATTGATCATGGCAATAATCGGCTTAGGGACTCTTCTCATCGTTCGAACAACAGTGGTCCACCGCCCCTCTCCGTACACATACTGCTTGGTTGGATCTGAGTATTGACGCCGTTCGACCCCTGAGTCGGTCATTCCCTTAAGGTCATCTCCAGCACAGAAGGCCCGTCCTGCACCCGTAAGGATGATCGCCCTCACCTCCTCATCATGCTCGCAAGTTTCGAATGCATCGAGCATCTCGATCCCTATCCTGACATTGAGGGCATTGAGCCTTTCAGGTCGGTTCAAGGTAATTTTGGCGACACCTCGATGCTGATCGAAGAGAATATGCTCGTAGTCCATGAGTGGTCTCCTCTTGATTCTTTAGAAAATGTTTTTCCTCGATATTGGCGAACAGGTGTTACAATAGACCGAATTCCGCAGAAATTCAAGGGAGAAGTTCATGAAGAAGAGGCTCAAGCACGAGCCTCGAGGGAAGTCCCTTCAAACTGTTTAATGAGGGTGACAAGTTGATCAGGAAGAGGCGCTGATTTTCCTGTCTCACGATTGGTATTGACAACAATGGTTTCCCCTTCAGCCAGGAGGGCGTCAGAATTGGCCTGGCAGAGGGAGTATTTCATAGAGAGGCTTGATCGACCGATCCAGGCCACACGACTGTAGACTCTTAAAAGGTCGTAGAACTCTGCTGAAGCTTTGTAGTGGCAATGGACTTCGACCATCACTGTTGTTTGTTCGAGATCTTTGATCTCTTTGTCGTTGAGGCCGAGTTGGTGCCAATATTCAAAGCGTGCTCTATCGAAGAATGAAAAGAAGTTCCCGTAGTAGAGAACTCCCTGGGCATCGGTATCAGCATAGCCGACTCGCAGGTCTATAAAGGCTTTGAAGTGATTAGGAGGCATAGAGCAAGTTCTTTTTCAACAAAGAAAGAGTGGATCTTTTCTCTTTAAGGATTGGAGGAATTGTATCACAAATATTTTTCAGAAAAAAAGTTTGAATTTTTCCTTGACAGCGCTTTCTAATTTCGATATAGTAACTTCTTACCAAAAGAGATAGCTCTTTGACAATTAGAGATAAGGTGCACTACCAAAGCGGGTTCAAATATTTCCCCTGATTTTTCAGGGGGGGAGTTTTCGTCAAAAATTGGCGAGTTTGATCCTGGCTCAGAACGAACGCTGGCGGCGTGCCTAAACCATGCAAGTCGAACGCGAAACCTCTTTCGGGGGGGAGTAGAGTGGCGAACGGGTGAGTATCACGTGGGTAATCTACCCTGTTGTTGGGGACAACTGTTCGAAAGGACAGCTAATACCCAATATGTTTCTCATCAGGCACTGATGAGGAGCAAAGATGGCCTCTCCATGGAAGCTATTGCAAGAGGATGAGCCCGCGTCCCATTAGCTTGTTGGTAGGGTAATGGCCTACCAAGGCAACGATGGGTAGCCGACCTGAGAGGGTGATCGGCCACACTGGAACTGAGACACGGTCCAGACTCCTACGGGAGGCAGCAG
>Ga0114944_1000474_pt1 | contig 10436 bp, 14 predicted proteins | sample OV2TP2_FD_89582 | JGI IMG/M metagenome (GOLD analysis project Ga0114944, IMG submission 89582) | Hot spring microbial communities from Beatty, Nevada to study Microbial Dark Matter (Phase II) - OV2 TP2 | ecosystem: Environmental > Aquatic > Thermal springs > Hot (42-90C) | place: USA: Beatty... | reverse complement strand
GTGCCTGGGCTAGAACAAAAATAGCTTGACGTTATCTGATTAATTTTATTATACTTTCTCAGGGACTAATATGCAAAATTGAATGTTAGTCCCATTGTGTCAGTCGCCTATGCAATTAATTCCATCTGATATTTGGGAACAATATTCTGCTGTCCTTAAGAAACGGGCAGTACCTGTCACCCTCCATGCGGATTACAGGAAGTGGCTGCGGTATTATCTTGATTTCCGCAGCAAATATCCGCTTCCTGATTCCCGGTCGGAGCATGTGCGTTTGTTCATTCAAAAGTTGCGGGAAAAGAAACAAACCCCGGAACAGCAAAAACAGGCTGCACATGCATTGTTTCTCTATTTTGAGATACTGCGGAAAATAGATAATAAAACCCCTCCTGCTCAAATCAATACTGAAAAGGCAGTAAAGGCAACATCCCCCTCCACCCCCTTCCCGATTAATACCCCCGATAGAAGCATTCGGGGGCAGGCTTTCGGGGACAAGTTTATTAAGGGGGAATCTTCCAATACCTTATCGAGGGATGAGGCGACACCGCGATCATCATCACAGCCCCCCAATAGTAGCGATATCGGGCAAGCTTCTGTTCCGCCCCCATTGGCGGGCAAACGTTTTAATGAATGGCGCTGCATGGCAAAATCAGGATCTCCACCTTGGGACAAAATCATAGGCACTCTGGCAGCAGAGATTAAGATGCGGCACTATTCCCGGAAAACGCTTAAAACCTATGCGGATTGGAGCCGCAAGTTTCAGAGCTACCTGAAAAACAAGCCACCTGACGAATTGTCAGCAACAGATGTCAAATCATATCTCACCTATCTTGCGGTTAACTGCAAGGTTGCAGCATCAACGCAGAACCAGGCGTTCAACGCTTTGTTGTTTTTGTTCCGCCATATTCTGAAGAAAGATTTCGGCGATCACAAGGACATTCCACGTGCAAAGAAATCGAAGTATATCCCGGTTGTCCTTTCCCGAAAGGAAATAGACGCTGTCTTGAAACATCTGAGGCATCCCTACAATCTTGCGGTCAAATTGTTGTACGGCTGCGGGCTTCGTCTATTCGAATGCGTGAAACTGCAGGTGAAGAATTTCAATTTCGACGCCGGAATCCTTACTCTCCATGGGAAGGGCAGTAAAGACCGGACAGTGCCAATTCCGCAGACAATTATGCCGGAGTTGGTGGCACAGTTTGAGGCAATAAAAATACTTCACGATAAGGATCTTGCCGCGGGTTATGCGGGTGTGTTTCTTGAAGATCAACTCGAAAAGAAATATCCGAAAGCCGCGAGGGATTTCATCTGGCAATGGTTTTTTCCGCAGCAGTCATTGACATTCGTGGTGGAAAGGAAGGAACGTCGACGTTATCATGTGCATGAAAAGCATGTTCAGGAAGCTCTTTATGAGGCTGTCCGACGGGCGAAGCTCACGAAACGAGTTACATCCCACACTTTCCGCCACTCTTTTGCCACGCACCTGCTTCAGTCCAATTACGACATCCGCACTATACAGGAGTTGCTTGGACACAGCGATGTAAGGACGACAATGATCTATACCCACTGTGTGCCGAGCAGGACGGTGAAAGAGGCGAAGAGTCCTCTTGATTTTTAAATACATACAGAAAGGTTGGAATGAACTATGCTTAAAGTCAACGGATTGAAAAGACAAAAAGGGTCACCCATTAAAAGGCACCGTGTCAGGTCTTGAAATAAATGCAAGGAATGAGTATCAAATCATCAAAATTCATTTTTAAAAAAGTTTTTGTCTACAAATGTAGATAACATGCTAAAATTAGTAGAAAACAATGGGTGGTATCAAGTTGATACGAAAGGAAGCCATCGTCAATATAAACACCCTGTGAAGTCGGGCAGGGTAACAATTGCCGGACATCACGGCGATGATTTGGCGACAGGAACTCTCAACAGTATTTTGAAGCAGGCTAAATTGAAGGAGGTAAAATAAAATGTATCGTTTTCTTGTTGTAATTGAAAAGGCAGATGGAAACTATTCTGCATATTCACCCGACTTGCCAGGATGTGCAGCTACGGGAGCTACGCGTGAAGAAGCAGAGCAAAATATGTATGAAGCCATTGAACTGCATTTGCAAGGACTGAAGGAGGATGGGCTGTTTATCACTCAGTCAACTTCCTTTGCAGAGTATGTTGCTGTCAGATAAGATTTCACTCCTGCCTTATTGGAGAAAACCTTTAAAAATGTCAGAAAGCAATCTCTATAAGGCATATCTCCGTATAATTGATTAATAGAGGATAAAAATAACATGAACCGCTCTGATTTGAAAAAAATAGTAGACGATATATATAATCGAAAACTTATGCCGGATAAGGCGCTGGATTTGCTTAAACATCTGCCCTATGAGGATATAGGTTTTGCCAGTGTAGACCACCATAGAGGGATAAGACAGGGATTTCCGGAGGTTGTATATTGCGAAGGAAAGACAATTCAGCAGATAGCGGCAATAATAAAGAGAATGCTCAAAAAAGGCTCCGATATACTGGCTACAAGGGCTATGCCGGAGATATTCGGGAAGATTAAAAAAATTGATAAAAGGGCTGAGTATAATAAAGAGGCAAGGACTATTGTCATAAAAAATAAGGAAAAAAAACTTAAGGGAATGGTGTTGATTGCTACAGCAGGGACATCCGATATACCTGTGGGGGAAGAGGCTGCTGTTACGGCAGAGACAATGGGAAGCAAGGTGGAGAGGGTGTATGATGTAGGCGTTGCAGGCATACATAGGCTTCTGGATAAAAGGGAGAGGTTTATGGCTGCGAGGGTGATTGTAGTTGTGGCAGGCATGGACGGCGCCCTTGCGAGCGTGGTTGGAGGACTGGTTGATAAGCCTGTAATAGCAGTTCCTACCAGTATCGGCTATGGCGCAAGCTTCGGGGGAATATCTGCCCTTTTATCAATGTTGAATAGTTGCGCCTCCGGGGTGGCTGTCGTTAATATTGACAACGGTTTCGGTGCAGGCTGTCTGGCACACAGGATTAATATGCTGGGAGACTAAATAAAATGCCAAATCGTCAGAGTATCAAAATATACTGAAATTTATTAAGGTATCGCATGTTGAATTGCTTGCCTCTAATAACTATTTATGCCAAAATAAAGAAAATGAAAAAATAGTTGGTAGAGTTCCTCTATTATCCAGCAAAACATAGAAAGGGGGATTGTCATGGAGATTAAAACAACATATGAAGAAGAAATCATGAAAGAGATACATGACCTTTCCGAGCCTCTGCAGGAAAAACTGTTTAAAATTATCCATCTTCTGAAGCAAGAGCTTATCAAGACCGAATCCGATGAAAAACTTGCAACTGAAGAATTTCTATCAATATGCGGCACATGGGAAGATGGTAGAACAGCAGAAGAACAGATAAAAGATATTTATTCCAGCAGGAAATCTACAGTCAGAACAGGGGATATTTTTTGAAATATCTTTTAGATACAGATATCGGAGCTTATAATTCCAAAAAAGTTGAAGAAAATCTGAAGCGAATCGAGTTGTTCAAAAAGAATCTGACTGTTTTATCCGACAGCGAAGAATCCGCAAAACAATTTGGAAAGATTAAAGCCAATCTAAAATCCAAAGGTAAAATAATAGAAGATTTTGACATCCTGACTGCCGGCATAGCAATTGCCAATCATTGCGTGCTTATAACAAACAATACAGAGCATTTTGAAAGGATTGACAGCTTACAGATGCAAAACTGGCTGGACAAAGATAACTCTGACAAAACATGAAAATATGCCCTTTCGCATGATACTCCATGCTGAATAGCTGTACTGCCGGAGTGGCGGTAGTTAATATTGACAACGGTTTCGGCGCAGGCTGTCTTGCGCATAGGATTAATATGTTGTCGGAGAAATAGGAAATGATAAAAATGGGTCAGAATGGGAAGGTATTGAATCATAAAATCATTCAAGGCGACTGCTTAACACATCTTTCTAAAGAATTTATTTCTGAACAGATTGATTTAACTTTTCTGGATCCACCTTTTAATCAGGATAAAGAATACAACTCGTGGAATGATAATTTGCCTGAGCATGAATACTGGCAGATGATGGAGCAAGTTTGCAAAGGCGTTTATGAGATAACTTCTGATGGCGGTGCAATTTATTTTATGCAGAGAGAGAAAAATACTGAATATGTTTTGCAGTGTCTCCGTGAGACAGGATGGATCTTACAAAATCTTATTATCTGGAAGAAAAAAAGTTCAGCAGTTCCTTGTTCAAATAAATTTGGCAAACATTATCAAATCATAGCCTTTGCAACAAAAGGGAAAAATACGAGGGTATTCAATCGTCTCAGAATTAATCCACCCCTGCCGCCAGTTTACAAATATGAGCGTGAGGATGGTATGTATGTCACAGATGTATGGGATGATATTCGTGAGCTGACATCAGGGTATTTTGCAGGTGATGAGGCTATCAGAAAAGAAACCGGAGAGAGATTTCACAAACAGCAATCGCCAATCGCCCTTTTGTTAAGAATAATCCTTTCTTCCACGAAAATTAGAGATACAGTATTAGACCCATTTGCAGGCACAGGAACGACACTGGTCGTTGCCGAGCAGCTCGGCAGAAAATCTATCGTGATTGAGATTGATTCAGAAAATGTAAGGTGTATTAAAAATCGTTTGAAATACATTAACAAAGCAGATAGCATATCTCGATTTTACAAGGATTATATTTATACGGAAAATCTGAAAAAGATATGGGATATTGACTTTATCCCAGCTATATCTAAGAAAGAAAAAATATTAACATTGTTTGGAGAGTGAATTACCCCGCCCTGAAGGGCGAGGCATCAAAGAGAAATATTAACCAATTGAGGGAATCTATCCCTCAAACTCCCTAAAGAGGATGCCATTCATCCCCACTCTGAAGGGATGGGGTATTCTGGCATATATTTTATAAAGGAGATATGAATATCAAAATATATTCCATTTATCATTTCTTTCGCTCTTTGGTTCAGCAGAAACATCTTTTGAGAAAGGTCAAAAAATTGGATGAATTCCCATTTAATGAAAATATGTTGTCCTGCAGAAATGATGGTATTTTTCCAGATATGGCTATTCGTCTTAATAAGGATAGAAAAATATTCACAGGTGGTGAACTGATAGAGCTAAAAGACAGCGATTCTTATACTGTCTCATCTTTTAATTCAACTATCCCTTCCCGGAGTAAAAAGATTGAGGATATTATTACTGGAGGGAATAGTATAATCAAGCAACAGATGGAAGAAGCCGGTAATGATATTTTCTCATTACCCTTAAGAGATGTATATTATCTTGTTAGAGGAAGAAAGAAGAGCTATGCAAAAATTTGTCTTGTCTATGGCAGCTTTTTTGAAACGATTAGCATAGAAAATCTGATAAGCCAATCTTTTTCACAAGTTTTAGAAGAACGATTAAAAGAGAGCGGAAAAGAAATTTCAGAGGAGTTTAAACAAACTCTTTTATCCATATTTTCTCAACAGCAAAATTTTAGCAGGGTTAGAAATGTAGAGAAGGCATCCGTAAAATTACGTTTCAGAATTATGACCGAGGTAAAGGCAGAGGGGAATATTCTAAAGTCAAACAAATATCCGGCAATAAAGGATAATACGTTGAATTTTGTTTTGCCGTGCCATGAAGAAGGTGACGAAAGAGAAATACTGAAAAAAGCAAAACTGGTTTTTGGCGAGACAGAATTGAAGCAATTCGGTATTTTCAAAATTAAGCACCATTTTAATGGTTATTTCCTTGTTTTGCAGGTGTCTCTATAAAAACAATAGAAATAGAAAGGACGCTATATGCTCAAATTTATTTTGGAAAAAGGGAAATATATTATACTGCTGGCGGTTGTCTCCACATTCCTTGCATCTACGGCTACATTCATCTGGGGGACGGTGAAGATGATTACCAATGTAGTCCATCTCATCACAGGACTTATTACCCATGAGGAGATTCACAGCGGCGTTCACATGATTTCGGCTCTGGACTCTCTCCTTCTTGCTATTGTCCTCTACATATTCTCTATTGCCATATATGAGCTCTTCTTCGGCAAGATAGATGTGCCGGATTGGCTTGTCATAGAAAATTTAGACGGCTTAAAAGAAAAGCTTGCCAGCGTGATTATACTGATACTTGCAGTTACCTTCCTCGAGCATCTCGTTGAGTGGAAAGAGGCAAAGGAGACCCTGATGTTCGGCGTCTCCATTGCCGCAGTTTTGATTGCCCTCGTCTTCTACATGCAGCATAAGAAAAGCGAAAAGGAGTGATTATTGAAAACTGCATAACAAATGTCCCATATCCGTCATTCCCGTGAAAACGGGAATCCAGATACTTATGTAAAATACTGGATTCCGCATCGAGTGCGGAATGGCAAAAATACACAGATATAGGACATTAATATTACAGGTATCAATAGTAACAGCTTAAATCTACTGTAGATAACCTGCCAAGGCCGTTCTCTCCGAGGAAGACCTTTCCTACTTTTGAAAACCTCTCCGGATTGTCGCTGACATAGAAATTTTTGATTGACGATTTACCGGTTGAAATCAAATCCTTTTCTTTTAACAGGCTCTCTATATCTTTAGCTGTTTCTTCGGCAGAATCTATAAGCAAAACTTCGCCGCCCATAAATCTATGTATTGTATTTTTCAGCAAGGGATAATGGGTGCAGCCGAGAACAAGGGTATCTACTCCTTTATCTTTTAAATCTTTTAAATAAATCTCTACAGTCATTTCTGCAACAGGATTTTCAATCCAGCCCTCTTCTGCAAGCGGCACAAAGAGGGGACACGATTTTGAAATCACCTTAAGTCTTGCCCCTTCTTCATTGCCCCTTGCCCCTTGAAGTATCGCCTTTTCATAGGCTTTGCTTTTAACAGTTGCTTCAGTTCCTATAATGCCTATTCTTCCTGTCTTTGTGCCTCTGACCGCTGGCCCTTGCGCCCGGCTCTATCACCCCTATAACAGGAATATCCATCTCCTCCCTTAAAACAGGCAGACTGACTGCCGAAGATGTGTTGCAGGCAACTACGAGCATTTTTATCCCTTTTTCCAATAGAAATTTTGCATTCTGCACCGAAAATTTTATAACAGTCTCAGGGGACTTTATTCCATAAGGCACCCTCGCCGTATCGCCAAGGTATATAATATCCTCATTTGGAAGCCGTTTGACAACCTCCCGCAATACAGTCAACCCCCCGACGCCAGAATCGAATATTCCTATAGGCTTATCCATTTTAAATCCTCTCTATTATCTCAATTATACACGCCCGTTTAAAATAAGACCTTATGTCCCTGTAGCGACTGTTAAATTTTCACTTTTCCACGGATGGCAAAAAGTGAAAATTTCCACAGTTCAGACAGCCATGGACGGCTGCCTGAACGGCAAGCGGAAGGGACATAAGGTCTTTATATCTTATTTCCTCACTATCTCCATATTTTCCGCAAGCGGTTTTCTAATATCAATGTGTCCTGTCAGCGTGTCAACCTCATTCCCATCTATAAGGAACTTAACCTTTTTTATATCGGGAAAATTTTTCGTAATAGTATTAACTATGGAATATATTGTCATCATCTCCGCCCAGCTTCCTTTGGGATGGTTATCCCTTAATTCTTTATTAAAATCTATGGACAGCATCCCGTTCTTTTCTATCCTTACCTTATTAATCTTTACTCCTTCAGGTATTATACCGAGCAAATCCTTTGAGCCGATTGTAAGCTCTTTTAGCACCTCTGCTATTTGATTTTCTAAAGAGCCGTTCAAGCTTATCTGCCGCATCTCCGGCACCAGATATTCTTCATTCTTTGAAGAAAAATAAAGGGTAATATCCTTCTTTTGAATTTCACTTTTTGGAAGGGGAATAGCCGGAGATTTTTCGGGCGCAGTCTTTATATCCGTCTTTGCAATATAAAGGTATACAACTGCGCTTACCGACAGCGCCGCAAGAATCGATACGAAAATATACTTTTTCAATTTCCGTTATACTCCTTTATAGCATTTAATATGGCGCCGGCAATTTTATTTATGTATTCCCTATTTCTCAACCTCCCGGCATCATCGGGGTTTGTTATATTGCCCGCCTCTATCATAATCGCCGGCATTTCCGCATCCTTCATGATTAAGGCGGGCATAGGCTTCAAAGTAATCTTCTGGTCCGGAATAATCTCGCTCAGATTCTTCTGAATCAATTCCGCTATCCTCGTGCCCTCGTTGGCATAATCGGAATGTGTCATATCTTTTAAGATTATACTCAAGTCATCTTCTTCATTTTCACCGCCGGCAGTTCCATTGCCATTGTTATGCTCCCCGGAGGCTAATTCTTTTCTCATTTCTTCATAATCTAAATAATAGACCCGAATTCCTCCCAAACCTTCGCTATAAGATGCGCCTGTATGAATGCTTATGAGCAAATCTCCTTTGCTCTTATTTGCCAGTTCCACTCTTTTTTCCAAAGATACATCCGTATCTCTTTCCCTTGTCATTACAACCTTCAGCTTCAAGTCATTTAATATCATCTGCTTTAAAGATAGAGAAATCTGCAATGCAGCATCCTTTTCCAGCAGCCCATCCCTTCCTTCGCTGCCTTTATCGGAGCCGCCGTGTCCGGGGTCAATAACGATAGTATTTAGCCCTATAGAATCCGCTTCGATAGTGTGAGATAAGGAAAGGATTAAAAATAAAAAAAAGCTGCAGAATATTTTCATTTGGAAATTGTAATATAGAACACGGATAACACGGATGAGACGGATTGACACAGATATAAAATAAGTTAACATAACTCAACTCCAGTGTTTATCTGTAAAATCAGCGTCATCTGCGTTCTATTAACTGTTATACAATCTTTGCCCCAAGGATCTTTTCTATATGCTTGAGGGCAAAATTGTGATTCTCGCTATCGAAGGATGCTACACAATTTGCCGGAACCTCCACATTGTAATCTCTATTCCTCAAATCCGCCACTGTGTGCATCACGCATATATCCGTGCAGACACCGACCACTATCACCTTTTCCGGGGCAAGCTCCTTTAATATCTTTTCCAAATCGGTATTGTAAAATCCGCTGTATCTGGTTTTCGGTATAACCCTTCCTTTAAACGGCTTGAGTTCCTCTATAATCTCCGATTCCACGCTCCCCTTTACGCAGTGTTTTGGAAACATCTTGAATTCCCTGTCATCCTCCGCATGATTATCGCAGACATAGATTATCTCCGCATCCTTTTTATCGTTTAGAAGGGATACCACATTGGGTATTATCGTCCTTGCATCTCCGCCGCAGTATAGCGGATACCCTTTTTCAAGGAACCCTTTCAGCATATCCACAACGATTATTACCTCTTTCATAACGAACACACCCCCTTCAAAGAATTACGAATTACGAATTACGAATTAAATAACATACCTCAATTCATAATTCTTAATTCTTAATTCTCTTTTTAAGATACTCTATGCTCTTAATTACTCCGTCTTTGGTATGCGCCTCGAGAGTAAAGATAGGCTGTTTGTCGATTTTCTTTAAAAAATCGAACAGCATATCGAAATCGAAATTCCCCTCGCCTAATCCGAGATGATTATCCCATTTGCCGTCGTTATCATGGAGGTGAGCCTCTGCAATATATTTGCCGAGCCTATCCAGCCACTCCTTTAACGGAATCTTTGAAAATACATTGAAGTGCCCTGCATCAAAACAGTATCCGAATCTGCGGGAGCCCATCTCTTTAATTAACTTCTCCAATGTATCGGGCTTGTTTTCAAAGACATTCTCGACTGCAAAATTTGTATCCGGATATTCATTTAGAACATCCCTCCATGTTTTGAGGCTGTTTTTAAGCCATTTATCCTCCTGTTCGTTGAACCTGTAATCGTCATAGCCTGGATGGACTATTATCAGCCTTGGGTTAAAGGCAAGGGATTCTTTTACTGCCTGCTTTATTCTATCCACAGTTGCCTGCCTTATTTTTTCATCAACGGCTCCCGGGCTTAAATCCATGAAAGGCGCATGCCATGTAAGAAACGTTCCATTATTTAAAGCCTTTTTAATCTTATCTAACTCTTTTAAGGGGGCATTATCCAAATCGCTTGCAGGCACGAACAACTCTATATTACAACCATTCTCTAAAATTAAAGGTAAATAGGCATCAAGATATTTGTATGGTATATGAATGTGAACATTCCTCATAATAATAATATAGCCTATAAAAACAGGCTTAACAATATAAAAGTTTGCCGAATCCCTTGAATTTCTTGAATTTTCCTTGACGCTTATATATTTTTATATTATTCTTAGAGTCAAAAAGCAGGACAAAAACCTGATAATTTCTTTGGAGGGTCTGTTATGAAATGCCCTAAATGCGGTTATGTAAGTTTTGAATATTTGGATGAGTGCAGAAAATGCGGCAGAGACATAAGCCAATTCAAG
>Ga0114944_1000473_pt1 | contig 10441 bp, 8 predicted proteins | sample OV2TP2_FD_89582 | JGI IMG/M metagenome (GOLD analysis project Ga0114944, IMG submission 89582) | Hot spring microbial communities from Beatty, Nevada to study Microbial Dark Matter (Phase II) - OV2 TP2 | ecosystem: Environmental > Aquatic > Thermal springs > Hot (42-90C) | place: USA: Beatty... | reverse complement strand
TGCGCGTGGATAATATCAAACTCTTCTTCACGGGCTACAACGCGCGCGAATGCCGCATAGCGCTCAACTTCCTGCTGGAACAACCCGCCGATCGGCAAGCAGCCCCCTTCACCTCGCAACGTCCAAGCTTCGCGTGATGTGCGATAGGGAGAGAACAAAAAAGTGGCGCAGTCGGCATATATCTCTCTGCTGCTTGCGGCAAAACGAACATGGTACGAAAGAACGGGAAGCGGTACTTTGCGCGGAAGCACAAACGTCAGCCAGATACCGCGATTGACCAGCGCCTTTGCAAGCCCCGCGCAAGCAACACCAAGCCCCCCCGCATTGTGCGGAGGTAATTCCCATCCAAACATAAGGACTTTCATAATATACAAATTAAAATAAAATGTGTTTTTATTATACATCAAATAAAAAACGGCCGCATAGCGACCGCTTGTGGAAAACTTATTCCCTCTTTCAATCCCCGCAGCCGTGATCGGTTAGCGCGAGTTCTATCTCACGGGAAATAAAGCGAATAGAATCAAACTCATGCATACCTTGTTCATATATGCCGGAATCTATCTTCCCCAAGGAATGATACAAACGAAGAAGGTAACGCAGTGTAAAAAGCGAATCCACGCCCATGCCCATCTTTTCAAGCCGCTCGCGGCCGTCTTGTTCACGATCCACCGCTACCAGCGCATGACTTTGAAATTCTTTCCGTATCATATTCCATCCCCCGCACCGGCGCATAACGCATGCATGCGCTTCCAATATGCTCCCGCCGGAAGTAAGAACATCGTCAATAAACAAAATGTGGGAAATAGGCAATCTGCCTGTAGGCGGACACTCAATGCTCTTTATACGCATCTCTCCATTGCGCTCTTCCAAACGAATGAAAGAGACTCGCTCGTCTTGCCGTTGGCTACCCCAAAATGCTTCGGCAATAGGGATACCGGCTTGCGGCACGCCGCAGACAGCATGGTAGGACATGTTCATACTACTTCGCTCTATCAATGTCCGCATTGCATAAACAATTTTATACATGTCGTCCTGCCCGAGCGGACCGGGCTTGTGATGATCCGTAGTTCTCACGTTTACATATATTGATGATGTTCCGCCCGCGCGCAACGGAAACGGTCCGCCGATTTGTACTGCACCGGCATCGAAAAGATGCAGTGCGAGCGATGGAAATTCAATTGCCATTGTGTTCATATCATCCTCCCTCAAAGAATGTTAAAGAAAAAAGTCTACTACGAATCGTAGCAGACTGTTTGGGAAAGCGTCAATGGATTTGCCAGTATAACACCTCTGTAATTTATCCCAACCAGTCGGCATCACGCGCGCGCGAGGCATGCGCTACGTAGCGGTGCGCGTAAATATTCTGCAAAATACCGATGCCGGAAAAAAGTATAAGCAAGCTTGACCCGCCATAACTCATAAACGGAAACGTAATACCGGTAATGGGTAGCAAGCCCATGTTCATGCCGGCATGTATTGCTCCCTGCACGACGATAAAAATGGAAAAGCCGATGGAAAATAATTTAGGAAAATTGGCGGGTGATGTAAATCCAATGGCGAGTACGCGCCATAAAAATACGCCAAGAAACAAAAAGAGCAGGGCAACACCGACAAACCCCCACTCCTCCGCGAATGCCGCAAAAATAAAATCGGTATGGGACTCCGGCAGAAACTGAAGCCGGCTTTGTGATCCGTAACCAACGCCTTTGCCGAATAGCTGGCCGGAACCGACCGCAATCATGGACTGTAGCGCATTGTATCCCGCTCCGCGGGGATCAGCAGCGGGATTTAAAAACGTAATAATCCGCTGGTGTTGGTAGGGTTCCAAAATATAAAGCCACGATGCGACGGCAATGGCAACACCACAAACAGCAAGCAGCATAAAATGCCGCATGCGGATGCCGGCAACCATCGTCATGCCTACCCATATAGCAAGAATAATAATGGCGGAACCCAAATCCGGCTGTAAAAGTATCAGGGCGACGGGAATTGCCGTATACAAACCAGTTACAAGAATATGGCGAAAACGCGCTATATCAATATGCCGATAAGAAAAGTACTTCGCGAGAATGAGGATGAGAACAATTTTCATGGCTTCGGCGGGCTGAAAGGACGCGGCCGAAAATGAAAACCAGCTTAATGCTCCTTTTATGCGCGTGCCGCTGATAAAAAGAAATGCGAGCAGTCCCACCAAACCCCCGTAGAGCAGTACTACGACGCCGCTGTGAGAAAATACGCGCCATTCAACGGATGCAATCATAAACATCACAAAAAACCCCACTGCGATCCATGCAATTTGCCGGTAAAAAAAGTAATCATCAGCGGCTCCTACCGCTTTGAGCGTAAGCAAACTCCAAAGTAAAAGCGGTATGATAGAGCCAATGAGGATCCAATCAAGGCGTTTGAGGAATATATTCATGGCTTCTGCCGCACAAAAAACTGCACATCCACAGGCGTCCCTTCAAACGGATGCGGCCAGGTAAACGCGACATCCGCCGTTCCGGTATCGGGCACTTGCGCCACATGCGCTTGTGCAACCGCGATCGCGTTGCCGGCGGCATCGGAAATAAGAACCGCCACATCTATATCTTTTATAGCGAACAGGGCATTGTTTGAAATGGTCGCGATAAGCCGCGGCCGGTCGCGGTTAAAGTCGCGTTCGGTGCGCGATACAATCACCGGCAGTTGTTGCTCATCCGTGAGCTGCCATATAAACGGCTCAAACCGGAACGCCAGACGCTGGGGCACGCGAATACCTGTTGGCACGTTTGCCACAAACACCACGAATTGTTTATTGGGAAGCGTATAGGTAAAATCGCGATGGGCAATAATTCTGCTGCCCTCACTATCATATAACTCAATAACATACGGCACAGTAACGGAACCGAGCGTGAGATTCACATTTTCCACCAGTGCGGCCACATCATACACACCCGGCCGCACTTCGAAAAATCGAGACCACAGAACTATTAAGCCATCGGCTGCCTCCCGGACACATGGCGCGCAATTCGGTCCGCCGCAGTCAACAAGCTCTTCATTTTGGTTTAACCGACTGTCTGTACAGGAAGGAGCCGGGAGCAATGTATAGATTGTAATCCCCGCAATAACAAGTAAAATAGCGGCAAAAAAACTAAAAAACGTGATTTTCCGCTTCGTGCGCCATTTGAGTGCCATATATTTAGTATATAGAATCTTGAATCTGGAATCTATAGAACGCACAGTATGAAATAGTGCTCATTGTGCTTTGGCGACCCGACCGCCAATTGGCGTTCGGGTCGCCAGAGCGCTATTTCATACTGTGCGTTCTATAACGAGCAAAAGAACGTGCCACATTGGCACGCTCTTTTCATCACAATTAAAACCGTGCGACTGGCGACTAGCTACTCTCCCATACGCGCGAAGCGTAAAGTACCATCGCCGCTACCGCGTTTCACTTCCGTGTTCGGAATGGGAACGGGTGGTGCCACGGCGCCGAGTCACCAGATGCACGATTTTAATTTTGTAATGAACACAAAAAAGTTTTTTAGCGGTGCCTGTATAGATCTATTAGTACTCCTCGGCTCAACGCATCGCTGCGCTTCCACCTGGAGCCTATCAACCACGTGGTCTTCGTGGGATCTTGTTCCGGCTTGCGCCGAAACGGTTCCTCATCTTGGGGTCGGCTTCCCGCTTAGATGCTTTCAGCGGTTATCCGTTCCCGACATAGCTACCCAGCGTTGCCCCGGGCGGGACAGCTGGTAGACCAGAGGTCAGTTCTTTCCGGTCCTCTCGTACTAGGAAAGACTCCCCTCAAGAACCAAGCGCCTGCTGCAGATAGGAGACCAACCTGTCTCACGCTGTTTTGCTTCGCAAAACCGCAGACCCACGCAGAATATACGCAGAATCACGCAGAAGCAAAACGTTTTCCGTTATTACTAACGGGTTGGACTATACCATCACCCCGACGCAAGGTCGGGGGACCGACGTGTTATTCAATCATTATGATTAAATCTGTCCCGTTTTATTGGACAAGTCTCTACGGGGTCAATCCAGCACTAATTTTTGATTTAGTGCTGGATGACTTCCCTCGGTATTGTCCTATAAAACCAGGTTGAAATAATTTTATAGGATTTCACCGATATGAGTCGGTTTTTCAATCGCGATTGCTCGCGAAAGCCGCCGTGCACTTGCTAACAGCAACAAGTGTTTAATTTTGACGGTCTGACAATATCTCTTCTGCTATTACTAGCAGTATTAGACTATACCTTTTCCAACCAATCCACTTGGTTGAAACTGACGTGTTAGTATTCCCATCACACGGGAACACTCTGACCCGAAGTATATCGGACCAAGTCGTTACGGGGATATACAATCTTGTAAGTCATTGAGGGATCTATAAATGGACGAACAATTTCAATAAACTTCATATAATCATCTTTCCCTATGGCGAGTTTATATTTTGTTCTGTCCTTCACTACTGTTGGGCTAATATTATAATGACTTTTAAAGAAATGTGCAATACGCAGTTGATCTTCATAAGAAAAACTATGCGTATTCATCGTAATATTATCTCCATTATTTGAGCCATCATCCATAAACCAAACAGCAATCATACGAGGAGTAAACAAATCAAAAATGTTTTCAGGAAGTATTTTCACAGAATTCTCATAGAAATACTTATAGAGAATCCCTAACTCCTCTGTGCTTCTTGTATGAAAATACCAAGAAACTTCATGAAGATTCCGTTTCGGATTATCCCATAAACTTTCTTGCGGTTCTCTCATTACAAGATTCTTGAGTATTTCATACTTCCAAAATACATAATCTTTCTGCTTTTCTCCATGATGCACACGCAACCGCGCCGTAACCGGCTGGCGAATTCCAGCCGAACGACACTCTAAGCGTGCATCTCCCAACAATGACCCCATAATCACATCAAATTGATGTGGTGGAAACAGAGATCGCAATCTTCCCACGGTATCATCCATTACTCAATTATATCATATATTGAGCATTTGGACTTCACCGTTATGAGTCAGTTTATATTCCTTCTTATTTCGGCGTAGACACGCCGCCTCGTGTGAAGGATAGCTGGGCTCATGTTTGAAGTGTTGTACACTTACCCAGCTCGCGTGCCTTTTTAATTGGCGAACAGCCAAACCCTTGGGAGCTCTTTTACGTTTCCCCACATTACTGCGGGTATCAGACTATACCATCACCATATTCTTATTGTCACCAATGAGAACGTAGGTGCAAGCCGTGTTATAGAAGCCTTCTTGCATGCTTCTATCTCGCCTCGCTACCAAAATAGCGAGGTTTAGTCGTTACGGGAGGCAACTTTCCTGGATCATTGCTACAAAGTTTTTACGCCGATTTTTGGATCGGACATTAAACCGTGACAATGCATCTGCCGTACGAGCAACTCTTAAAAGATCATGAATAGTAATTACATTTACATCAATAATCTCTAAAGCTTTTTCTGCTTGGAATTTCTTTACCCGAAGATACGGAAGTAAAGTTTGCAAAATAGTTTTAATAATTTGCTGGTCCCTTACAATCCATTCGTGTGTAGTTTTATTTTTTCTAATATAGCCAACTCGAAATGTTTGTAAAAACCACCTTATTACTGCTAACTCTTTTTGCGTAATCTTTACCATTATCCGCACTCGGAAACCAAATTTCTTTTCATGATGCTTTTCTATAGTAGCCATAATGGCACCATCAGCATCAAGAAATCCAGCAGTATATGCTCGGATAGCTTCGGAAAGATCCTTTCCCACGGGGTTAACCTTCATATTTCCATACTACCTGGGACCTGCAAATATTGCAAGTCAGGCGTAGGAATTTTACGGAGGCATTCACCGTTTTGAGCTTGTTTATTACTCTTATGTTTCCAAAAGAGAGAGAAGTTATGTTTTCTCCACCCCCAGGATAAGACGAGCCGACATCGAGGTGCCGAACCGCGCCGTCGCTATGGACGCTCGGGCGCGACCAGCCTGTTATCCCCAGAGTAGCTTTTATCCGTTGAGCTCTGCCTTGTTTCTAAAACTGGACACCGGATCACTATGTTCCGCTTTCGCGTCTGCTCGGGATGTCCCCCTTGCAGTCAAGCCGGCTTGTGGCATTGCCCTATCAGCGCGATTTCCATCCGCGCTTAGCCGACCTTAATAAACGCCTCCGTTACTTTTTAGGAGGCTGGCGCCCCACCCAAACTGCCCACCAGGCACTGTTCCCCCATGGTTTGCATGGAGGTTAGAACATGCATCACGGAAGAGCGGTATTTCACTGACGGCTCCAGTCCGACCGAAATCGAACCTTCAAAGCCTCCCGCCTATGCTACGCATCCGCAACGCATGGCCAATACCAAGTTGCAGTAAAGCTTCTGGGGTCTTTTCGTCCCGCAGCAGGTAACCGGCATCTTCACCGGTATTGCATTTTCACCGGGCTCCTCCCCGAGACAGTTTCCCAGTCGTTACGCCTTTCGTGCGCGTCTGAACTTACCAGACAAGGAATTGCGCTTAAATATGTTACAACAATATAACTTGTTGCCCCGCCCTTGGCGAAGTCTCTACATCGCTGTAGAGTTCGGACTCTATCTTATCCCGGTGTAACCAGGATTCTGGCGTATTAGTCTCTGAGGATACTAGAAACGTTCTTTTCTTCTATTCATGGAACTTATAAGCAAACGGATTTCATTCCAACCATTTTCTTGAAAATGCTTTTTCTTAATCATCATACATATAACTTTTTTAAAGATTTTAAAGTCCTCTTGTTTATATGTACGCAGTTGAAACCGCTCAAAGAATGGAATAATCTTCTCATTCAATTCAGATACTGACCTTACACAATAGCGATAAAGATGTTCGTTGTGATTATCATACCTTTTATTGATAAAGATATTACCACATCCAAAATAATCTTTAATTTCATTCAAGGCCGGTAAGCTTTTCGCCCCTTGAGTTACTACAAATTCCGGAAATATTTGTTTTCCGAACCGTGTAGTCGAATTCTTGATAAGCGCTACGGAGAAACATCCTTCTCCATCCGTAAAACCGCTTATCCAATAAGACATCTCTAATCTTTCCTGCTGATTGTCTGCACCAGATACATTTTTACTTGGCATACGAGTATAGTTTATCTATGGTCGTATTTTACCATAGTAGCACTGGATACTTAAGGATTTTATCCACAGACGTTCCAGCATATAGCCAGATTTTACTAAGGCAGCTTCAATCCTACCTTAGGACCGTTATAGTTACGGCCGACATTGACGGGGGCTTCGGACCTTAGCCGTACGAATTGCTCCGCACGACCTCAATCGTTAACCTTCCCGCATTGGTCAGGCGTCACCCCCTATACATCCTCTTACGAGTTCGCAGGGAGCTGTGTTTTTGGTAAACAGTCGCCAGGAATACTTTAGCTGCGACCCCGCTGCGGAGCAGCGGGGTAGGCCTTATCCCGAAGTTACGGCCGCTTTTTTGCCGAGTTCCTTAGGGAGGAATCACCCGTTCACCTGAGGCTACTCGCCTCGCCCACCGGAGTTGGTTTGCGGTACGGTCTCATACAGACTAACCTTAGAAGGTTTTCCCGGAGGAGCTTTCCATTTCATTTCCCCCGCCGAAGCGGAGAATTTTTACAATACATCGAGTTCCCCGGTTTTCACCGGGGAGTTCCGCGGATTTACCTACGGAACCTCTCCGTGCAATAAACACGAATCCAATAACATGCGAAATGTACGCCTCCCCGTCACTCCATCGAATCTGTACGAGGGGACGGAATATTAACCGTCTGTCCATCAGCTGCGGCTTTCGCCATCGCCTTAGGACCGCCTAACCCTTGGCTGATTGCCATCGCCAAGGAAACCTTGGGCTTACGGTGTGGCGGTTTCTCACCGCCATTGTGGTTACTTGTGCCAACATTCTCACTTCTATGCGCTCCATCCCGGCTCACGCCCAAGGACTTTACCGCGCATAGAACGCTCTCCTACCTTGCCAATGCTACGCATTGGCCGCAGAAACACGCGGACTTAACGCGGACAGTCGCAGAAACCAATACTTGCGGCAGTGCCTCAAATATCAGATTCTGCGTTTTTCTGCGTTAGTTCTGCGAAATTCTGCGGTCAGTGCGTAGCACTGACAATCGCATCTTCGGCGGCATGCTTAGCCCCGATTATTTTTGGCGCAAGGCCTCTCGACGAGTGAGCTGTTACGCACTCTTTAAAGGATGGCTGCTTCTAAGCCAACCTCCTCGCTGTTTAAGAAGCCTCACTTCCTTATGACACTTAGCATGCACTTAGGGGCCTTAGATGGCGATCTGGGCTGTTTCCCTTTTGACCAATGGAGCTTAGCCCCCATAGTCTGACTATTCCGGTAAGCTAACTTGATATTCGGAGTTTGATTGGTGCGTCGAGCTTTCGCCCTTTACGTACCATCCAGTAGCTCTACCCTCAAGCGCAACCGGAACGCTAGCCCTAAAGCTATTTCGGAGAGAACCAGCTATTACCGAGTTCGATTAGCTTTTCACTCCTTACCACAACTCATCCGAGAGTTTTGCACCACTCAACGGTTCGGGCCTCCTCCTGGTGTTACCCAGAATTCACCCTGGTCATGGCAAGCTCACCCGGCTTCGGGTCTATGTTGTACTCCTGCCAATGCTGCGCATTGGCCGCAGAAACACGCGGACTAAACGCAGATGAAGCAACAAGTTGCTTCCGCAGAAACACGCGGACTTAACGCGGACAGTCGCAGAAATAAATTCTGCGTTGTTCTGCGTCGTGTCTGCGTAATTCCGCGCTGATGCCAAAGGCATCAGATTCTGCGTTAGTTCTACGAAGTTCCGCGGTCAGTGCGAAGCACTGGCATGCGCGCTATTAACACTTGGTTTCCCTGCGCCTCCGGGCCAAAGCCCTTAGACAAGGAATACAACATAACTCGTTGGCTCATTCTTCAATAGGCACCCGGTCACCGACGCTCTGCATCGGAATTTCTAATTTCTAATTATTCTAATTTCTAATAAAATCTCAATTTTTAAATGCCCAATGACTAAAACAATTTTTAGACATTAGACATTTTTGCATTGGTCATTAATTAGAGTAATTAGGTTAATTAGAGCAATTAGACATTTCCCGATGCAAAGCATCGGCTCCCAGTCCTTGTAAGCATATGGTTTCAGGTACTATTTCACCGCCCTCACCGGGCTGCTTTTCACCTTTCCCTCACGGTACTAGTTCACTATCGGTCTTTGAGAGTATTTAGCCTTAGCGGTTAGTTCCGCTTGCTTCCCCCGACGCAATCGTTTGTCGGGGTACTCAGGATACGCATCAAGAAGCGCTGCATTGTTTTCGCGTACAGGGCCATTACCTTCTATGGCGAAGCTTTCCAGCTTCTTCCGCTAACAATACAAACTTATAAACTTCCTTCGTTAAGAACGATGCGTCCTACAACCCCGTGCCTCGCTTCCGCTCGCCACTCCCCTACGAAATACGAACAAAAACGAAATTACGAAAGCTTTTCGATTGCGTTTTCGTATTTTCGTATAGTTCGTACGTTCGTAGGAGCTGTGCTGAACGAAAGTGAGGCACGGTTTGGGCTCTTCCCGTTTCGCTCGCCGCTACTAAGGGAATAAAATATTTTTCTCTTTTCCTCCAGGTACTGAGATGTTTCACTTCCCTGGGTTTGCCGCTCCGACGCAAAGTCAGAGCTAATCGCGTTTTACGCGATTGAGTTTCCTCATTCGGAGATCTCCGGATCAAAGGTTGCTAGACACCTCCCCGAAGCTTATCGCAGTCACGCCACGCCCTTCATCGCCTCTCAAAGCCTAGGCATCCACCATATGCTCTTTGTTGGCACCACTAAAAAACTTTTTTGTGTTCACTACTGCCAATGCTACGCATTGGCCGCGGAATTACGCAGACGAAACGCAGACTTTCGCAGAAAGAAAATTTCTTTTTTCTTCTGCGTATTTCTGCGTCAGTTCTGCGATATTCTGCGGTCAGTGCGCAGCACTGACATCACCTGCATTCGCCTTGGTACCGACGAAAAGACCAATAAAGTACCAAGGCGGCTTGATTTTTTTAAATTTTCAATGTTCTATCCTTTCTAATCCGCCTCTAGCGCAAAAAATCCCGATATTCACCGGGACACTACTCTCTTTGAAGAGGCGCAAAAACCGCTATGTCCCGGTTTGAGATTTTAAATGCAGTCGTACCATGTATTCCTCCATTATATACATCGGGAAATTAATGTCAATGACACGTAAAGGGAATGTGAATAACATGTGAAAAACACCAAAAACCCCGCTTTTTACGGGGTTTTTTAACTTGCAACTTACAACTTTGAACTTACTACTTATTAATATCACTCCGCAGGCGGTCGAGAAAGCGCGCCGCGGCATCTTTGCCGCCCAAGCCGAAAGCAAGGCCGCCGGCAATGGAGACCATCGCCACAAAGCCGGTAAACAACGT
>Ga0114944_1000472_pt1 | contig 10454 bp, 8 predicted proteins | sample OV2TP2_FD_89582 | JGI IMG/M metagenome (GOLD analysis project Ga0114944, IMG submission 89582) | Hot spring microbial communities from Beatty, Nevada to study Microbial Dark Matter (Phase II) - OV2 TP2 | ecosystem: Environmental > Aquatic > Thermal springs > Hot (42-90C) | place: USA: Beatty... | reverse complement strand
GGCAGAGGACAGAGTTCCGCTGGAAACCTGACACGACCAAAGGAGCAATAGGCACGTAGCCCTGCCAGTGTAAACGCTACCTAGACTATATCATTACACCAATCGGGCAAAGATATTTTACAAAGTTCCTTTAATCAAACAAAATTAGTAGAGAGGTAAAATGGAATTGAGCCATGATTACGAAGAAGTGAAGAAGGGCGGTGTTCTCGAATCAGCGTCAAGGCGCGTTCGAATGATCTTCTCCGTAATGGCGAGCCCAAATAGGATAGATATATTGCGAATATTGAACTCGAAGGGCCCCTTGACTTATTCAGAACTAAAGGCACTTGCAGGTTTCAAGTCAAAGAAGGAGAGCGGGAAGTTCGCATATCACCTTAGAAAGCTGCTCAGGCAGTCACTTGTTGCCCTCAACAAGGCAGAGAGAAGGTATACCATTACCAATTTAGGCAAACTTGTGCTTAGCCTTGCTAGGCAGATCGAAGAGCGCTCTATAATTGAAAGTGGCAAGATGTATGTCAGAACTTCAAATCAAACTATTGAAGAGTTCAATTCACATAAGATAATTCAGTCACTGGTCAGGGAAGCAAACGTGCCATTGGAACTTGCGCAGAAGATAACAGAAGAGGTTGAAAACAAGATCTACAAGTTCCAGACAGCTTACCTTACTTCTCCGCTGATAAGGGAGATGGTAAACTCGGTTTTAATCGAGCATGGCCACGAAGAGTACAGGCACAAACTGGCCAGAGTAGGCATACCGGTATTCGATATTGCCCAGATGATCAATAGTGTAGACGAAGTCGAGAACGGGATCGAAGGCGTACTTGCAAGAACCGCACAAACTGTGCTAGCAGAATACCTTGTATTCAGCACACTTCCAAAGGATATCGCTGATTCGCACCTTGCTGGCGATATACATTTATCGAACCCTGGCATGTGGGGACTGATACCAGACACCGTATTCATAGACATCAACGAACTTGCCGAAGAGGGAATAAATCTGAAGGGCAAGTTCCTGAGCGTTTCAAGGCTAGGCTCCATAAAGAATGTTGAAGACCTTTGCTCCTCGCTCGCGCTGCTGAACCAGCTGCTCAGCAGGGAAGCTTCCAGCGAAGTATTCATTGATGGAGTAATGCCACTTATCCAGAAGTGCGGGGGCGAGTATAGTTCTATGGCTAACAAGATTGCGAAAGCACTGATCATCGGTTCAGGTGCGTCTTCGTACACGCAAAAATTGCCATTTACATCGCTTAACATCAATCTAGAGGGTTCCGACAGAAAGCAAGTAGACGCTATTCTGAAGGGCTATGAAATCTATGTGCATGCAACGCCAATGCCAAGAATAGGACTTGTCTTAACCTATGGTAATGGGGCAGTAAACGACTTTGCCGACAAGGTTTCAAGCATTGTACGTGCAGGTGGTGCTATAACACTTTCAGGCAACCCAAAGCATGTTAAAAGTGGTATAGGCGTATCAAAGAGCCTTGATGGACAAAGCACCAGCACTGGGATGTCGTTACAATCATTGGCAATAAACCTGCCAAGACTTGCATATGAATCGAATAAAGACGAGGTATACTTTAGAGCTAGGCTTGCATTGTTGATAAAACCTGCCGTGGCTGCGCTTTCTATGCGGAAGAAGACTGTAACAGATCTGATCAGGAAGGGTCTCCTTCCAACACTTGCAAACAGCACGCAGTTCATGCAAAGAGGGAGTGTAAACCTAATCGTAAATTTGGTTGATTTGCATAGATCGGTTGCAAACATACTTGGCTACGAGGGTAATAACAGTTGTCTGGAAGTTATACAAAAGGTGATCAAAACATCTGTTGAAGTTGCTGTGGAAAAGGGGAAGCAAACCAACGATGATGTTGGTATAGCGATGATAATAGATGATAGTGCAACAAGGTTTGCTGCCCTAGATACAGAAAAGTATGGTAAGGCTCTTCTGCAAACCGGCAACGGAAGCATATATTCGCAGGGAATAGTCATCCCAGCCAATAATATGATAGAAATGAAGAAGGATGCACCGTTGATAAAGGAGTGCAATGCCATGGAGAAGCTGCTCAATGGCGGACTTTCTGTAACACTAGATGTAAACAACGCTATGAGCGCTGCAGATGTCAAGACAGCGATAGAAAGCGCTACAGATGTGCTTACGTTTTTCAGACCAAGAATGAAGGTTTACGTTTGCGGTAACTGCGGTCATAAGAGCATGGAAGCAGTAGACAAATGCAGTGCATGCAAATCTCCACATATAGTGCAGGGAAACTAATTCACATTTTTTGTTTATAGATCGCTAAAACTTTTTTGACTATAGTATGTGCACCAAATTTTATAGTAACGCTTATCTAACTCGATCTGCACTATGTAGAGGGGATGGCGGGAACAGCTGATACCTTCAGATCAGACTTATCTACAGTAATCAGTAGAATCAAGAAGAGGGACGGTAGGGTTGTCGACTTCCAAGCATCGAAGATCTCCAATGCAATTTACAAAGCATTGGTTGCAACTAAGAGAGCTGACTATCCGTTGGCTGAAAGACTTGCAGGCAAGGTCGTGCAACGATTGATTGAGCAGGGTTACGACGAAGCCAGCGTACCAAGCGTAGAAGACGTTCAAGATATAGTAGAGTCAGTTTTGATCGAAGAAGGTTTGTCTGAAACGGCAAAGGCATACATTCTCTACAGGCACGAAAGGAGAAAGATCAGGGAGGAGAAGATGAAGGTTCTTGAGCGAACAACACTCGATGAAGTGGACAAGGCGTTTGATGTAAACTCCTTGCGCGTTCTAGCAGCAAGGTACCTGCTCAGGGATGAAAACAGCAGGATAGTTGAAAGTCCAAAGCATCTATTCGAGCGCGTTGCCATTCTGGTCACCTTGCCAGACGTGATGAGGGACCAGAGGATATTTGGTCTAAGGGCAGGCGTAAAGCAGAGCATCGAAGAACTGAACGATTACCTGAACAGGATAGAAGAACTGGATAAAAAGTACAAGGTCGGGATATATGAATTGAACAAATGGCATCTGGAATCGCTGCTCATGATATACAAGGATCTTTCGGGGCAGGGCCAGATGAAGGTAAGCATTAGCGAACTGCTGAAGATGTTCGAAGAGGGCAAGTTCGATGACTATGCAAAGCGTGTTGAAGAGTATTACATGTTAATGATAAACAGGGACTTTCTACCGAACACTCCAACCATGATGAACGCAGGTGCAAGACTCGGACAGTTGTCTGCATGCTTCGTGCTTGACATGCGCGATGACATGTACAGCATAATGAAGTCATCTACAGACGCTGCACTTATCTTCAAGTCCGGAGGGGGTGTTGGCATTAACTACTCCAACCTTAGACCTGAAGGAGATATAGTCGCATCAACTTCAGGAGTTGCATCAGGACCAACTTCGTTCATGCGAATAATTGACACAGTAACAGATGTTGTAAAGCAGGGTGGCAAGAGAAGGGGTGCAAACATGGGTATACTGGAGGTATGGCATCCAGATATTGAAAAGTTCGTAACTGCCAAGACAAAACCAGGAGTTTTCGAAAACTTCAATGTCAGTGTTGGAATCTGGGAAGACTTCTGGGAAGCGCTGAAGAACAAGAGCAAGTATCCGTTGAAGAACCCAAGGACTGGAGCTATAGTAAAGCACATCGATGCAAACCAGTTGCTTGATCTAATAGCATTGAGTGCATGGCAGAGTGCAGAACCAGGTGTTATATTCTTCGACAACATGAATAAGTACAATGCAATGAAGAGATCGCAGGGTTTCATCAGAGCAACAAATCCTTGCGGGGAGCAGAGCTTGTATCCATATGAATCATGTAACTTGGGATCAATAAACTTGGCAAACTTTGTCAAACGCAGAGCTGATGGCGAGTTTGAATTTGACTGGCAGAGATATGAGCAGTCAATAAGGCTCTCAACGAGGTTTCTGGACAATATTATCGACTCAAACAAGTATCCAGTTGCAGAGATCGATGTTGCAACCAAACTAACAAGACGCATCGGACTGGGAATCATGGGACTTGCTGATCTGTTCTACTTGCTCAAGATACCTTACAACTCCAAGCAGGGATATGAGTTCATGTCAAAGCTTGCAGAAGCATTATCGTACTACAGCATGGAGGAGAGTGTAGAGATCGCAAGGAACAGGGGAGCTTATCCGTTGTTCAACGAGTCTGATTATGTGTATGGAAAGATACCGATAGCTGGATACTACGAAGTTCCAAAGGGACAGCACTCCTATGACTGGGACTCCTTGATAGACAAGATAATGCGTTTCGGCATGAGGAACTCGCAGACAACTACAGTTGCTCCAACAGGAACGCTGTCGATGATTGCTGATACATCTAATGGAGTAGAACCTATGTTTGGACTTGTATATGAAAAGAGGGTGACTGTTGGAAGGTTCTTCTATACAGACAAGGTATTCGAATCAGTATTGAAGGAGCACGGAATTTACAGCGATGAATTGCTGGAGAAGATATCGCAGAACTACGGATCCATAAGAGGACTTGATGGTATACCAGAGTGGATGCAGAAGGTATTCGTTACTGCAATAGATGTGCACTGGGCAGATCATTTGATGGCCCAAGCTGTTTGGCAGCGATGGGTAAGCAATGCCATTGCAAAGACGATAAACATGCCAAACGATGTTACTGCCGAGGATGTAAAGTGCTCCTACTTGCTCTCGCACGAGCTAGGCCTAAAGGGTGTAACTGTGTACAGAGACGGTTCAAGACAGCAGCAAGTATTGCACATAACAAGCGAGTCAAAGGAGAAGAGGTTCGAGGTTCTGCCAAGTGACTATGTTGTTGACTACATAAGCAACAACATCAAGGACGAATTTGTGTATAAGGAGGTAGAAAAGGTGATCAGGGTTGGCGAGAGGAAGGAATACGTGCCAAAAGCAATTATACCACGTACAGAAACAGTTGAAGAGCCCTGCCCGATTTGCAGTGGAAAGATAGTGTACATAGAAGGATGCAATTGCTGTGTAGAATGCGGCTGGAGCAGCTGCGTGTCCGGTTAATCTCACTTTTCGATTAAAATTCTTCATTCAAGACAAGCGCGAGCAGGGTTGCCCTAACATCCTTGCCATATGCTACCTGTTTGAAGTACTTCGCCCTTGGGGTATTATCAATATCATGTCCGATCTCGTCCAATCTGGGCAAGGGGTGCATAACTATAGTGTCGCTCTTTGCACTTTCAAGAACCCTTGAATCAATCACATAGCTTCCTTTAACCTTTTCATACTCCTGCACATCGGGGAACCTTTCCCGCTGTATCCTTGTAACGTATATTACATCTAGCTTGTCCAAAACAGCGTCAAAGGTTTCATGTTCGTGTATCTTGATCTTGTTTTCTATTTCATAGATCGATTCCTTTCTTACCCTCAGCAACGGAGGGGCGATCAGGTGAACTTCAACGTTGTAGTTTGTCAATCCATAGAGCAGAGAGTAAACTGTTCGTCCATACTTCAAATCGCCAACTATACCGATCTTCAAACCATCGATCCTGTTCTTCTCCTTCAGTATTGTGTACAGATCCAGCATTGCCTGCGTTGGATGCTCTTCCGTCCCACTGCCGGCATTTATTATTGGCTTCTCTGCAATCTCTGCAGCAAACCTGCTAGAACCGTCCAACTGCTGTCTTAGCACAATAACATCCGAGTAATGATCCATGACTCTAACTGTATCTGCAAGGCTTTCGCCCTTTTCAAGCGATGATGATTTTACATCTGCAATTCCAAGCGAACTGCCGCCTATTGATGCTATTGCAGCTTCAAAGCTTAACCTTGTCCTTGTACTTGCCTCAAAGAACAGATAGCCAAGAACTCTTCCCCTTGCAAGTTCCCTCTTTTCGTTTGCCTTCATATTGCGCAATCTGTCAGTTGATTTGAAAAGAAAATCAAGATCTTCCTTTTTGAACTCCCTGATCGAAACCACGTCTCTGTCATAAAATGGATTCTTCATTGGCTCTACCTGCAATATGGTTATAAGCAGACATATACAAAGTATTCCCATGTCCGAAGCCCAACTTCTCGTGCGTCGAATCAAGGATGGAACAGTAATAGACCACATAGATCCTGGAATGGCGTTAGTAGTTCTCAAGGCATTAAATATCACAGGTAAAGAGGGAAATGTGGTTACAGTAGCCATGAATGTGCCAAGCGGCAAGCTGGATAAGAAGGACATAATCAAGGTAGAGAACAGGTTCCTTGAATCAGATGAAACAAACAAACTTGCCTTGCTGGCACCGAAGGCTACAGTGAACATCATACGTGACTACAAGGTAATAGAAAAGAGGAAGGTTGAACTACCAAAAGAATTTGTAGCAATATTCAAGTGCCCAAACCCGAAGTGCGTTACAAACAGCAAGGAGGAGATCAAGCCCATCATAGATGTCATAGACAAGACAAGGCAGACATTGAAGTGCAGATACTGTTCTAGGATTTTGAATGTCAGTGAACTAATTTACCAATAAAAATTATTTGCAAAAAATAAGACTTTTTGAGAAAACGACGATCACTTTCAATCTCCAATGAAGAATTTTAGTATGTACAATAGTGCAATAGCGGCAATAGCGATATTGGCAATCTTGAATACCCTCGTTATCAAATAAAACTTTCTCTGCTGGGGGTTCACGAACTTTGGCGTGGAGAGCATCCTGCTAGGATTTGTTAGATACCATTTGCCACAGTCATAACATATAGCAAAGTAAGCAGATTTTACACGATATTTTTTGGATAAGCATCGAGGGCATCTTGTTTCCAATACGACAATATTGTTTGATATCTAACTAATAAATTGACGACTCATCTTGATCATTTTTATCATCGAAGGACATTACATTAATATAAGGCTACCTAAAATGAGTATCCGAAATGGCAGATCCGCAATTAGCAATTGCAGCAGCTATTGCGATAGCTGGAGGGTTGATAGGGACAGGAAACGCGCAGCAAGGTATCGGCGCGGCTGGTATGGGTATAATCGCAGAGAAGCCTGAAAAGTTTGGTCAGGTCTTGTTCTTCTTCGTCATTCCTGAAACCCTCTGGATCATCGGTTTCGTGCTGGGAATAATCCTCCTGCTCGACATACTTTAAAGTGAATTTATATTGAGCGCAGAGACATTCCTTAGAGAGATCGAGAATCGCAAGAGAAAAGAGTTAGAAGCTTTGGACAGGGATTTAGCTGAAAAGAAGGAGGCTTTGCTCCGCGACAAAAATGTAAGAATTCAGGAGTTACAGGAACGTTATAAGAGAGAGGCTCGCCTTAAATCAGAAAGAGAGGCCACCAGGATCGTGGAGGCAGCACGTCTGCAGGCAAAACGAATAATCTTCGAAACTATGGATGTAAACATGAATTCTGCCTTCGATGTGATTAGACAAGAGCTCAAGAATTATACCAAAAATACCCAATACAAAAAGACATTGAGAGAAATGATTGATGTTGCCAAGAAGAGACTAGGTCAAGATCTGCTGGTTCACTGCAGAAAGGAGGACCGCAACCTTCTAAAAGATATTGGTGTAAGTCTAAGCAACAACCCTATTCAAACTCTTGGTGGAATAATAGTGGAGAACAAGCAAGGGACAATGGAGCTTGATCTCACATTTGAAGAACTTCTCCGAACGCGTGAAGAGGATATTCGAGCTATTCTTCTGGGGAAGTGATGGCCATGCCTTCCTCTCCATATTCTGCTTCCTTTGGTAGATTGCAAGCGCTTTCCCTAAACTTTCTTTCTAAGGACTATATGCAAAATCTCCTTCGAGCCAGGGATGTTGGGGAGATTGCCAAGCAGCTGGCATCCACTTGGTACGGTTCAGAGATCGAGCGGGCTGCATCAGTCTACAAACCCCCAGAGCTTGTTGAAGTAGCTCTAAATCGTCATCTGGTTGGAGTCAACAAGATCGCTATGGAGGCTTCACCTTTTAGCGGAAAGTCTGCGATTAGGGCCTACTTGGCCAAGTGGGACATTCAAAACATTGAGCTGATTCTTTCTTCGAAGAGTCTGGGAAAAACCATTACAGAAACGGAACACTTTTTGGTGTCCAGTCGGAACTTGCCTGCTGGAGTTTCAGGTGGAAACATTCCCCATGACGAGATCAAGATCCTGCTATCCCAGCCTAATGTAGAAGCCGTAGTTAACCAATTGGTTCGGTATGGCTATGGGACAGTATTGATGCAGCACTTGGGAGAATATCAAAAAACAGGAGATCTAGGTCCAATGATGGCGGCCTTGCAAGGATACTACTACTCTGCACTTCTTGAAGCTCTTAAATTCTTTCAGGGTGATGAGGGTATTATCAGGGAGCTAATTAGGGCTGAAATAGACAAGAAGAACATTCTAAGCCTTTTGAAGGCTAAAGAAACCAATCTAGAAAAGGAAGTAACCATTCAACACCTTATCGAAGGAGGTAACATTCCTACACGCCAATTAGGAGAAATGTACATGGCTAAGAATGTGGAAGAACTTGCTAGAAACACTGAAACCTATTACAAGTTGGGGGAAGGATTTGAGCAGTATAAGAAGACCAAAAGCTTGGTTGACTTTGAAGCAGCACTTGACAAAGTTATAAACGAAATGTTCTTCAAGAGGTTGAAGACACTTTCACTCTCTATTGGAACTATATTTTACTTTGTAATGTCGGCAGAGCGCGAGCGGGAGAATATTCGTAAGATAGTGTATGGAAAGCATTATATGCTCCCAGTGGAGCGCATAAGCTCAATGCTATTATTTGGGTGAAAAGGTGCCTATAAAAACAAAAACCATTGGGACTGGAAGGATAGCTGTGGTGGGTGACAGGGAGCTGGTGATAGGATATCGGCTTTTGGGGATAGATGATACTTTTATTGCTACAGAAGAAGCCACCGATGTTATGCAGAAACTTTTTTATTCAAATGAATTTGGTCTTATCGTGGCGAGTCAATCCGTCCGCCATGCACTCTCCCCAGCTTTCAGGGCTAAAGTTGAGGCATCGATAGAACCGCTCGTGATCTTTATGCCTTCACTTGAGGAAGGCGTAAAGGAAGAGTCTATATCGGATCTGGCGAGGCGGGTTCTCGGAGTAGATATCAAAATGGGTGAATGAAATGGCTGATGCAATAGTGAATAGAGTCTCAGGGCCGGTGGTCATCGCCAGTGGTCTAGAGGGAGCACAGATGTACGATGTTGTGCGTATCGGTGAACTTGGTCTTGTTGGAGAGATCATCCGACTGGAAGGGAGTAGAGCGAGTATTCAGGTCTATGAAGATACTACTGGTTTAAGACCAGGGGACAAGGTTGTCAATACCAAGCAAGCCCTCTCCCTCGAATTGGGACCGGGGCTTCTTACCTCAATCTATGATGGGATCCAAAGACCGCTTGATGTTTTACGAAAGCAAAGTGGTGACTTCATCAGCCGAGGGTATGCTATTGCAGCTCTGAATAAGGAGAAGAAATGGGAGTTCATTCCAGTCAAGAAGAAAGGTGGAGATGTCTCTCCTGGAGAGATCCTTGGCGAGGTTCAGGAAACTCCTCTGATTAAGCACAGGATCATGGTTCCTTTTGGCGTTAAGGGTCAGCTTGTGGAGATAGGCGAAGGGCAATTTACGGTGAAGGATAATGTAGCAACCATTCAAACTGCTAATGGAAACGTGGATGTGGGTTTATCAAGTCGATGGCGCGTTCGTACGCCTAGACCAGTTTTGCGAAAACTTCCGCCAGAAGCTCCGCTTCTAACTGGACAACGTATTCTTGACACGTTCTTTCCAGTTGCTAAAGGCGGAAATGCCGCGATCCCAGGTCCCTTTGGCAGCGGCAAGACGGTGACTCAGCAGCAGCTTTCTAAATGGGCCGATAGCAACGTGATCGTATATGTGGGATGCGGCGAAAGAGGAAATGAAATGGCTGAAGTTCTTGCCACATTTCCAGAGCTTGAAGACCCCAAGTCAAAACGCCCTTTGATGGAGCGTACAATTCTTATCGCTAATACTTCCAACATGCCCGTTGCGGCTCGCGAAGCGAGCATCTATACGGGAATAACGATGGCCGAATATTATCGGGATATGGGATATGATGTGGCATTAATGGCCGACAGCACATCTAGGTGGGCTGAAGCATTAAGGGAGATCTCTGGAAGAATGGAAGAGATGCCTGGCGAGGAAGGATATCCAGCTTATCTTGGACGAAGATTGGCAGAATTTTACGAAAGGGGAGGCAAAGTTGTGGTCGTTTCCCCAGAGGAACGTATAGGCTCAGTTACAGTAGTTGGGGCAGTTTCGCCTCCTGGCGGAGATTTTTCTGAGCCAGTATCGCAGAACACTCTAAGAGTGACGAGGGTATTTTGGGCACTTGATGCAAGTTTGGCTTCTAGGAGGCACTTTCCTTCCATCAACTGGCTCACAAGCTATTCCCTTTACGTGGACGAGATGAGTGATTGGTACAAGAAGAGTGTTGCCAAGGATTGGATAG
>Ga0114944_1000468_pt1 | contig 10482 bp, 14 predicted proteins | sample OV2TP2_FD_89582 | JGI IMG/M metagenome (GOLD analysis project Ga0114944, IMG submission 89582) | Hot spring microbial communities from Beatty, Nevada to study Microbial Dark Matter (Phase II) - OV2 TP2 | ecosystem: Environmental > Aquatic > Thermal springs > Hot (42-90C) | place: USA: Beatty... | reverse complement strand
GGCGGGACTGTAGTGCATGATGGGATCGACGTACTGATTCTGTCGGGCAATGCCCCTGACTAGGGGCCAGCCGTAGTTCTTGCCCGGCTGAAGGATATTTACCTCGTCGAAGCCGGTGGGGCCGTGCTCGGTGGCAAAGAGCTGGCCTGTTACGGGGTGCCATGCCAAACCCTGGGGATTGCGATGCCCGTAGGAGTATACCGGCGATCTGGAGAAGGGATTATCGGCTGGGATAGAGCCATCGGGATTGAGGCGCAGCACCTTCCCGGCTAGCGAGCTGAGATCCTGGCTCAGGTCCTGCCGCGAGGCGTCGCCCGTCGTGACATAAAGCTTTCCATCGGGGCCGAACTTTATCCTCCCCCCGTCGTGGATGGATGCGCCAGGGATACCATCGATGATTACTTTAGGCTCCTTTAGTCGGTTGCCCTCCTCGATAAACCGCTCGACGCGGTTCCAAAGGCGGCCTCCGTTATCCGAATAGGTGTAATAGACGTAGAGATAGTGGTTTGAGGCAAAATCGGGGTCAAGGGCAAGCCCCATAAGTCCTGCTTCCACTACGTGAGCTACCTCTAAAGTGGCTGCCGGCTCCGGCAGCAGGACGCCGTCCTGGACCACTCGTATCCTGCCCGGGCGCTCGGTAAGGAAAAGGCGTCCATCGGGCGCGAAGGCGAGGGCCCACGGCACCTCCAGGCCCCTGGCCACGGTTTCTGTGACCAGCCTCTGAGCTGGCGGGACGGGTACAGGGGTGATAGTAGGCGCTGGCGCAGGGGCAGGCCTTGGAGTAGCACTTGGCGTTGGGGTAGGCAATGGGGTTGGTGCTGGCGCTGGTAAGGGCGTCGCGGTAGGGGTCAGCGTGGGTGTAATGGTAGGGGCTATCGTGGGAGTCGAGGTAGGGCTGGATGATGGTTCAGGAAGGGCCGATGCCGGAGTCCCCGGGAGTGCACCCGAGCATCCCAATCCAGCCAGTAAAACGATGCAGCTAACTACTCCACCAAGCACCTGGTCTAAAGCCGACACCCACGACCTGTTCAAATGGGGAGCTTCCCGGGGTTCATAATGCCATGAGGGTCCAGGGCCTGCTTGATCCTTCGCCAAAGGATGGCCTCGCTGCCTAGCTCTCGCTGCATTAGATGCGCCAGCCTGACCCCTACGCCGTGGCAGTACTCCATAGACCCGCCCACATCCTGGGCCAGGGCCAGCGCCGTCTCCACCGCATCGACCATCGTGTCCATCTCTCCTTGGTCTGCACCCTCAGGGAGGCTTACCAAGATGGAAAAAAGCTCAGGGCGGCCCCACAGGCTGCACTCGCGCACGAAAGTATCTGCCTCTGCGAAGAGCCTGAGGCACTGACGACGGTATTCCAGGACGCGGGAGACAGGCAGGGCGACGTGTAGATACTCCATTCTACTCCATGGCGAGGGAGCCGATGACCAGCCGGCTGCCCCTCTTCTTGCCCTGTCCTGCCACCGGAGGGCGCTATCGTGGCGATGCTCCCAGAAACTGGTGGCTTCACTATCCTCTAGGACCTCTCCGCCATGTCTTCGGCATATTCGCAGCGTCCTTGCTGCGGAAGCCTCCACCTCCTCGCTGCAGCCCTCCATCCCGAGATACAGGGTAGATGGCATCTCTATTTCTTGCCACCGTTCCTTTGCCTCGCTTGGAGGAGGAAAGTCCTCTTCGGCATAATCCACCAGGGATGGTCTAAGTCCCGCCTTTCGCATCTCTTGAAGGGCGCGAAAGCCGGCGGGAAAGCCAGCAAACCTGATAGCCCAGAGCCTCCTCTCCTCGGGAAGCGGGAATGCTCTAAGGGTTACCTGCGTGATGACTCCTAGGGTGCCTTCGGCCCCGACGAATAGCGGAACCAGGTTCACCCCTGCGACCTTCGGGACCGTGCGCGTGCATACGACTGACCCATCCGGAAGAACTATTTCCAGTCCCAAAACCTGATCTCCCATAGGCCCGTATTTGCCGGCCAGGTATCCTACGCCGTTGGTGGAGATGGCGCCCCCTACTGTAGCGATGGGTAAGCTCCAGGGATCATGCCCAAGCATCAGGCCCTGCTCCTCAAGTGCTGCGTTCAACACTTCCAGCAATACCCCCGGCTGGACTACGGCCGTCTCATCTTCTACTTCGATGCGTACGATCTTGTTCATGGCCTGGAGATTCAGGAGGATGCCTCCTTTAAGGGATAAGGCGGCTCCCATCACTCCAGTTCCGCCGCCATAAGGCACCACTGGAATGCGCTCTCGGTGCGCCAGTGCTAGAACCGCTGCGACATCCTTAGTGGACAGCGGAGTGGCGACAACATCTGGCCGGGAGTTGAGGACAATAGACCTGGGCATAGCCCGCCCTGGCCGGAGGGCGTCCCAGGCGAAGCGCTCCAACGTCTCAGGACCTACCGATACGCGCTCGTTTCCCAGGAGCTCTCTAAGTTCCTTTAGTAGCGACTTCGGCAGCATATGACTCCTTCCACCCTAAATCCATTCGACTCCATACTACTTCAAGCTACGACACCCTTGCTAGAGGTCATGCTACAGAGCCTTGAACGGTAAGCTAAATATATGCCCTGTCATTCTGAGGAGTCCCGACCCTGTCGGGACGACGAAGAATCTAAGACCTACGCCTTTAGCAAGGATGCAATGCCCTAGATTCCTCACGGAGTTTACCCTGAGCCATCGAAGGGTTCGGAATGACACCCCACCAGTCCAGGCTGACCATTGGAAACGTTTAGACCGCTATGCATGGCTCTGTAAAACCTCTCCCGTGATGGGAACGCTGCACGACACCTTGTGGGCTTTCAGCACAGTGCTGCGAAACTAGCGGAACTCATCAGCTTCCGCCAAGTCTTTGTGTAATTTAACACAATGTTGAAACACAGTTGGCGATATGTTAGGCTTTCTTAGAGCGTGAAGTCATCGCCCGCTCTCACTTACCTCGAGACAAAACGCTATTTTCGATATCAGGGTTCAGACAGGAGGGATTTATGGCAAGCAAGACATTGTCTCTTTCAATTCAGAAGCGAAAGTTCGGTACAGCTCCCTACAGGGACTCTTGGCATGAGTTTGAAGCCTTTGACGGAGAGCGTTTGATAGGGAGGCTCATCTGCTTTGAGGCCCCTCGGGGATCAAAGGATTGCTGGTTGCACGATCTGTGGGTGGACCCCGGATATCGACGTTCTGGGGTAGGGTCGAAGCTCATCGTTCAGGCAGTGGCCACGGCCCGCGAGCACAAATACCTCAGAATGCTCGGTGAATTTCGCCCGTACGATAGGGTTTCCCAGAAGGCGGTGCAAGGCTTCTTCCGCCGTCACGGATTTAATATCGATGAGAATTGGGACGGCAAGGGTAGAGCGGTAGTTCTGCTGGTCCTTACCTAACCCACAGTCCACTTCTTAGATACAACTCATTTCAGAAGTCCTCGTAGTTCGATAGGCCCTTCGACAAGGCTCAGGATTTACTCATCATGAGGGGGCAAATATCCCGCTCAGCCTGAGCTCCGGCAGGCATGTCCTGGGCCTGTCGAAGGAAATCGCCAGTCCTCATCGGTCTTGTGGAAGAATGTAACAACTACTATTGAGATGGGTCGGCTTTGTTGAAATCATTTTCCTGGGAGAGTCCAGTCCCGATCTTTCTTGATATTCGTCGAAGTAGGTCCCCTCGACTGCGGCTATATCTCTTCCACATATAACCCTGCTCTTGTATCTGGGATATAATCAGAGCCGTGGAAGAGGTTTTTCGTGCTCGCTAAGGCTCTTACCAGTGCCGTCGTAGGGCTAGAGGGTGCCCTGGTAGAGGTAGAGGTGGACATCTCGCCAGGGCTTCCCGCCTTTGCCGTGGTAGGACTTCCCGATACTGCCGTTCAGGAGGCCCGCGAGAGGGTACGCGCCGCTATCCGGAATTCGGGGTGTGAGTTTCCTATGCGGCGCATCACCGTGAACCTGGCGCCGGCAGACCTGAAGAAAGAAGGCCCTTCCTATGATCTCCCCATGGCGGTAGGCATTCTCCTCAGCTCTGGCCAGGTCCAGGTTGGAGGCGACGGCATGCTCTTCTTAGGGGAGCTATCGCTGGATGGCTCCGTTCGTCATACCCAGGGCATCCTCCCTATGGTGGCCCTGGCCAGGGAGAAGGGCATCGCCAACGTCATGGTGCCAGCCCCGGACGCGGCCGAGGCCGCCCTGGTGGAGGGGCTTAACATCGTCCCCGTACACACTTTACAGGAGCTGGTGGCCCATCTAAAAGGCGAGGCGGTCATCCCGCTCTACTCCTCGTCGCGCTCTCCAGTAGAGGCCGACGAGGGTGGCCATCAAGGGGTAGACCTAAAGGAAGTCAAGGGCCAGGAACACGCGAAGCGTGCCATGGAGGTGGCCGCAGCCGGAGGACATAACCTTCTTATGATGGGGCCGCCGGGAGCTGGCAAGACCCTTCTGGCCAGGGCACTTCCAGGCATCCTGCCCAAGATGGCCAACGACGAGGCCCTGGAGGTTACGAAGGTCTATAGCGTGGCGGGGCTTCTGCCCTCGGACAAGCCCATGATTACCCGTAGGCCTTTTCGCTCCCCTCATTACACCATTTCACACGCTGGTCTTGTAGGAGGTGGAAGGTGGCCTCGCCCCGGCGAGGTAACCCTGGGGCACCGAGGCGTTCTGTTTCTGGACGAGCTTCCCGAGTTCGGACACAACACCCTGGAGGTCCTGCGCCAGCCCCTGGAAGACCGGATGGTCACCATAAGCCGCGCCCAGGGGACTGTAACCTTCCCAGCCAACTTCATGCTGGTGGGAGCCATGAACCCCTGCCCCTGCGGTTTCTATGGGGATAACTTCAAGCCCTGCACCTGTGCCCCTTTAATGGTCTCTCGGTATCAGAAGCGCATCAGCGGCCCCCTCCTGGACCGGATCGATCTCTTTGTGGAGGTGCCTAGAGTTGAGTATCAGAAGCTGGTGTCCGAGGAGGAGAGCGAAGGTTCAGCGCACGTTCGGGAGCGGGTAGAGAAGGCCAGGGAGCGCCAGCGCCAACGGTTTGCAAACACCAGGCTCTTGAGCAATGCCGATATGACTCCGGTAGAGGTAAGGGCCCACTGTCAGGTGGAGCCTGCTGCCCAGGGCTTGCTGCAGATGGCGATGCAGCAGCTTCATCTATCGGCGCGAGGCTTTCACCGAGTCCTGAAGCTCTCGCGCACCATCGCCGACCTGGCCGGGACTGACACCATTACCGCCGCTCACCTGGCGGAGGCGTTGCAGTACCGGCCCAGGGGAATGGTGTAATAGATGGAATGGTAAAATACTTGTGCGGGCTTGCCGTCGTAGAGGAGATACAGTGAAGCTATACAGACTGCCTTTTGTAATGCATGAGCCTGGGGAAGAAACCGACAACAAATATTTGGCGGAGATCCCAGCGCTACCAGGCTGCCGGGCATGGGGAGACACGGCCGCGGAGGCTTTGGAGAATCTACAGAGCCTTGCTACAGCCTTCATAGAGTCGTACCGAGACAAAGGCGATGCACTCCCTGCCGATGTTGAGGCGGCCGTGCTCACAACGGGTCCGAATGCCATAAGCGAAGTACTGGTCGCCCTTTGAATTATCGCGAGCTTACTCGCAAATTGCGTCGGCTAGGCTGTGACTTTGATCGAAGGGCGACCATGAAATCTGGATTAACAATATTACCCATGCCAGGACAACCATTCCTAATTGGGGAAGCAAAGACCTCAAGCTCGGGACGATTAGTGCAATTCTCCAAGATCTAGGTATATCAAGGGAAGATTTTGAGCGCGCCTAAAGACGCCCTATTATGGGAGGCCTGGTAGATGCCGGAATATTCGGGATCGTCCGCTCGGGCAAGCGCCGCAATACAGGCCGAGGGAGACGGCGGGATGAGGCCCTGCTACAATGAAAGTGCGCGAGGTCATAAGGCTCATTGAGGCCGACGGCTGGAGTCTGGCTCGTAGTAGAGGCGGCCACCGCCAGTACAAGCATCCGGTAAAGTCGGGGCTGGTAACCGTACCAGGCCAACTGAGTAAGGACCTGGAGCCCGGCACTTTGAACAGCATTTTTAAGCAGGCGCAACTAGGGAGGGATAAGCAGTGACCCGTCGTTATCTGGTCGTAATAGAGAAAGCGGACGGCAACTACTCTGCGTACTCACCGGATATTCCAGGATGCGTGGCTGTTGGGGATACCCTTGAAGAAGTCTCGCTAAACATGCGCGAGGCCATAGAGTTCCATCTTCAAGGTCTGATTGAAGACAAGCTGCCCATCCCTGAGCCAAGCACCAAGGCGGAGTACGTAGCAGTGGAGGCGTAGCGGCGACACGACAGATGGGGCTATCGGCCCGAGCCTTTCACCGTGTCCTGAAGCTCTCGCGCACCATCGCCGACCCTTCGGCAGAGTTTACCCTGAGCAACACCGAAGGGCTCAGGGCAAGCCTGGCCGGGGCTGATACGATTACCGCCGCCCACCTGGCCGAGGCGCTGCAGCACAGGCCGCGAGGGCTGGTGTGAATGCTCCATCATCCATCGAAAGGGTCAGGAGAGCAATTCTAACAAGGGCGTATCGCCTTACAGCACACGCCGAGTACGAGCGTGAGGCAGACTCCGTATCGGTTGTGGACATAGAAGATGCATTTAGTTCAGAAAGATTGGAGGTGCTGGAAGAGTATCCCGATGACCCAAGAGGGCCAAGCACGCTATTTTTGTCATTCACCCAAGACGGAAGGCCTATTCATGCGGTCATAGGGTTTGGAAGCACTGAAAACGTGGTGTTTATCACGTTGTACGAGCCAAACCCACGCTTGTGGTATGATTGGCGCAGGAGGGTGTGAACAAAGTCATGAAGCAGTGCCCTTTTTGCAAAGGTGCCTTACAGGAACAACGCATAGAGCACGTCCACAGGTGGAACGGTAGACTCTATGTGCTGAGAAACGTTCCTGCAGAGGTCTGCGGCCAGTGCGGTGAGACTTTCTTTGCACCACAGACCTTGCAAGCTATGGACGACGCCGTCACACGCCACAGAGAGCCAGAGGAACATATTTCGGTGCCGGTTTATTCTTTGTAGGCGTCTCCTGGATTTCGTTGACTTGAACACTTACCTGTGACTATTTACTTTCTCTCCGGCCGCGCCTTCCTGATAAAATCTCCGAAGATGGAGGGCCCGCCGTAGCGGGATGCGCTGAATGACAGGACAAGAGGCTTCACAAACGGTGGCACGGAATCTTGGGGGTGATTGTGTATCGCGGCTGAACGGTTGCCCACGACCTGCCGTCGCCAGCAAGAAGTGAAGAGGTCGGCTATGAAGATTTTGGTCCATTTACTTACGCACCCATTAGTAAAAGGAGGCAGTCGGACAGAGCAAAGACGCAGTTGAATGTCAACGCCGAAATCCTTTACCCGTTCACGTGGTGTTGGCCCTAATCGGCCACATACCTGCTGTTAGGCTGGCTTTACGGATAGTTGATTCCACAATTCTCAATTAGGAGATTTATTATGTCTGACGAAACAAGCGCAACCTACAATACTTTGAGGCTTCTTCTATGAGAGAGCTTTTTGATTTAACGCAAAGGTGGCAAAATGAAAATAATCAACGCTTTCTTTCGCTCAGCATAGAGAAAGATAGAGACATGTTTTGTTGCGTTGGTCTGACTAACCCAACCGAAGTAGTAATTATGGACGGAAGATACTCGGGTGGGGTCGTTGTGACCAGAGAAGGATCCTTATGTATAATGAGAAATCAATAGAGTGGCCTCCGTGTAGCGCCTCGGCGAGATGCGCGACGCCGTTGTCGTCGTAGGCGGCAGCGACACAACCCAACCTCTCCCGAGTTCAGACGAGAGCCACGAACTCTAAAATGCATTATCGCAGTTCAACCCTTGCCACTCTTCAGCGCTATCGCGTCCGAACCCACGCAATACCCATTTCTCATCCTCAAGCGTCTGAAACTGTAGCACCAACGTTTAGCGGGGGTATCCAGTTAATCGGCCGACCTGTTCCACTACGATCATGTCGTCCATGCCGACGATGCTCGCGAGCCTTTTGCGTCAGGCCTTACTCTCCGTTCCTGATAGACTCCCCGGAAGTAAAGGCTGGGGGCGGCAGGGAACGCGGGAAGCGCTCAATGACAGCACAAGCGGCTTCACAAAAGGTTGGACGCCATCTGCAGATTGATTATGTATTGCGGCTGAACGGTTGAGCGATGGCGACATGTTACTACTGCCTTGGCAGTCATCAGTCCAGCCAGTGTATGGCTTTGGTAACAAGTAAGATTACGGACGCCCAAGAAGCTACCGCCGTAACCATTGTCCGGGCTTCCGAGCGGGCAAGCAGAGATCTCAGCCAGTCTATTGAATCGGCCGGATACGCGGCTTTGGACGAGCTGTCCAACATGACTTGGGAGTTGGAGAGCATCCACAGCGCCTTGACTGAGTTGCAGGAGTTTATGGACTGGGGGATTTCGGAGATTGTGTGGCGGCAGGAGAAGCAGATAGAGCTTCTGACGGGCATCCACGACATGCTGAAAAACCCTAGGGCTACCCATGCCAATGAGCTTTTCAAAATGGGAGTAGACAGCTTCAGAAGGCGACAGCTCTCCGATGCTCTTCGTTTGCTCAAGGAGGCCAGGGAGCTTAATCCTGGTGACTATCGGGTGTTGGTAACATTGGGGCACACCTATGTCCGCCTGAACGATCTTCCCAATGCACTGGAAGCCTTTCAGACAGGTGTGGCCTACGCCCGAAGCAACAGCTACAAGAAAGGGGTGCTGCTTCTGGCGTGTCGCACACTGCGGTTGCTAGGACGCCTTAAAGAGGCTATTGCCCATGCAAAAGAAGCTGTCGAGTACGATGCTCAGTATGCGTCTGCCCAATACGAGCTTGCAGGGTGCTTGGCAGAACAAGTTAAAGCCCTGACCGCACCACCGAACGCTCCAAGAAAGGCCTGAACATGACAACGACAGACAACGTCGCTCTGCTGCTCTCTTCACTGGAGCGCGCCATCAGGCAAGACCGCCGCTTCTTTGTGGCTGCCCAAGCGGACCCCACGTTCAGCCCAATGGAAGCGGAAGTGGAAGGCTTGTTGGGTAGGCTCCTGCGTGAGGCAAAGGCCCGGGCGGAACAGGAGCTTACACAGGCGCAATCCGCCTTTGCAGAGTTGAAGGCATGGCACGGCGAGACCGGCTCCACCAACGCAGCAATGGCCAAGCTGGAAGCCGCATGGAAGACAGGAAGCTACTACGGCTATCTGGACGCTCTCCCCCTGGCAAGAGAGGCAGAAACCAGTATTGCGACCGCGCTTCAGGCCCAAAAGACTTCCCTGAATAACAGCATCGCTGGTCTGCAGGGGCAGGCAGATACCTTGCGTAGCTCTGTCGCAAGGCTTATGCCGGAGTACGCCACAAACCGCGCGAATCAACTGGCAACGTTCAATGCGGCTGAAAAGAAATACGACGAAGCCCTTGGATTAGCACAGATAGATCGTTACGCGGGTTGGATGCAAGCTTTCCAACTTTTTGGAGCCTGCATAGAGACTCTTAGGCCGCTGGAGATGAATCTGGCTAACAGGGAACGAGAGGTTCAGGCGGAGGCTCGGTATCAGGAAAGGGTCGCTGAGGCAAAAGCACAGCACAGCGAACACCTCATGATCCTGCACATAGCAATGCTTTTCTACATTCTATACATGTTAGCAGCCGTTGGTGGGGCTGTTCTCTTCTTCTATGGTGTAGCGGCGGCAAAAGATGACTCTGTTGCCTTTCAGGGAATTTGGGCGTGCATACTATCTCCCCTTGCCATCTTGGTTGCAGACAGGATATGGAGCATAGGAAAGAACGAGCATGGTTCGGAAGCTCAATGGAATTGGCTCTGGTTGTGTTTAGTTTCTTTCGTAAACGCCTTTATCGCACCGATCCTAGCCATAGTTGTATACGTACGTGGGATGACGAAAATCAAAGAGGACTTCACAGGAGCTATGGATGTTGCTGAGAGGCTTCGGAACCGTTGAGATGAGGCTTGGCCAATGGGCACCTTCCGCGCCGCGTCCGCTGCTCCCACTTGGACCCGGCTTCCTCAGGGGATATTGCAGCCATCGATTCACCCCCCTTTTTCTCTTGACTCATGCTGCGGGAAAGTCCGACCGGGAACAAGGCGGACTGGGGCGTGGGGGATCCCTTGGCATCTCTGGGTAACTCAGGCTGAGGAGATGGCAGAGCTGCGACACCTTTGCCCGGTTTCGCATCGGGGCATCGCATACCTCGCCCCAATTCACGATCGTCATCTCATCCACCCACACTACCCTGGCTACCTCTGCCTGCTTCAATCCTTTCTCCAGTCGTGCCTTCTTGATAAAATCTCCCAACGTGATCAGTTCGCCGTAGCGGGATGCGCTGAATGACAGTACAAGCGGCTTCACAAAACCAACTTCATGCTGGTTGTGGAATCACCGCCGCCCACCTGGCCGAGGCGCTGCAGCACAGGCCCAGGGGGGTTCCAGGGGTAGGGATATGAT
>Ga0114944_1000467_pt1 | contig 10493 bp, 10 predicted proteins | sample OV2TP2_FD_89582 | JGI IMG/M metagenome (GOLD analysis project Ga0114944, IMG submission 89582) | Hot spring microbial communities from Beatty, Nevada to study Microbial Dark Matter (Phase II) - OV2 TP2 | ecosystem: Environmental > Aquatic > Thermal springs > Hot (42-90C) | place: USA: Beatty... | reverse complement strand
TCGCCAAGAGGACGGAAACCAGGGGCCCGCGGCCCCTGGGAAACGGCCAGCTCCTAGAATAGACATTGCGGTCCTCGGCAACAAATTGTAAATCGAGCTGAAGAAATAAATCCACCCTGTCCAATTCACAAGAAATCTCTTCCACACTGGCAAAGAACTTCTTGGGCTTGACCTGATAGACAATAGGATGCCTCTTGAACTCAGCTTTTTTACCATTGTAAGCCGCCCCCAGGAATTCAGGGACATTGAAGTTCAAGGAAAGCAATTGCTCCTTAATTCCTGGAGTGATAACAACAGCCTCTTGATAACGAACAATGTCCTCAATCACCCTCGGCTCTGAAGTCGCCTCCAACAACCAGAAATTGACTTCATCATAGAACTTTCTCTTTTCGGCAATGACATTGACGAAGGCTTGCTCTTCAGAATGGGCTGCCAATAATTGCTTGCCAATTACAGAGCTCGGATTCTCCTCGGCAAAGAACAAAAGCCTGCTGTAAAACTCTCGATAACTCACTCCATAACGAGCCCGCAGAAAGACCGCCAGGCACTGCGTCAAGCCCAGACAATGACCAAGATAAAAAATCCAGGAAAAACGCCGGTGCGATTGGTCATTCATTAGTAACCTTTTGTAATTCCCTGACGACATCTCCCCGGCGGCCATACCAGGCTGCACGGCCAAATTGCTCTTCCTTGCCACGCGGAACCGCCGGCGGCCCATGTGATCTTTGCTCAGAAGGCATGCCAAGAAAAAATTCCATTTCGGAATAGAACTGTTCTAATTTCCAGGCAACCAGCAAAAATCCGCCTTCGTCCGGCGGCCAGGAAACGTCCCCAAACTCTGGAAGGACGTTGTTCCAGCTGCCGCCGCTCAGCGCTTTTTCTAACAACGATTGAGTATGGTAATAAACTTTACCCAAAACCGTTTTTGGGTTTTGTTCAGCAAATGAAAGCAGTCGCAAATAAAAATCCACATAGGATAAACGTGGCCGCTCCTGGATCGCCCACCATTGAGTGACTCCAAAACTGTGCAGCGCCTGTACGATCCAAGCGAGCATATAGGCCCGCTTCCAATCTTCATGCGGCATGGTTTTTGTGGCAACAACCGTCCATTGATACTCCACGGGAATATCTGCTTCCGGCGTCCCATGAGTCAACAGGGCCCGCATTTTTACGGCTTCAATGCCGTGCTCCTCTATATAACTCGGATTATCCATTTCACTATTCGGAAGTTTCGATAACATGTAGCAGAACAATCCATTGTGTTGACCGCTGTCCAAAACAGAATTGATTCCTGACGCAAAGCTCTCGTAAGTTTCCCCAGGCAAACCTAAAATCAATTCCGTATAAGTCGGAATGCCTTCGGCCTGGTAACGATCCTGCCATTGAGCAAAACCGTCCAGGGCAATGTTTTTTCTCCTAATGAGATCAAGAGTCAGCCCGCTAGTGGATTGAAGAGCCAGAGTCACCGCTTTTAACTGGCCGGAACGGCTCAACATTTTGGCGATGCGAAATACCCTCTCAGCAATTTGCGAGTTGGAATACTTGGCAAATGACGTGCGGAACTTTTCTGGGAAACCCCACTTCTCCCTGGTTTTGACCACCTTCTCAATGATCTCTTCATCGCGCGCCAGGATACCCATGTTAGCATCGGCGTTATCTACGTAATCAATATGGTTCCGTCCCATCCAATCAATCTCTTCCAATACCTTACCTATCGGAAATGGACGAATCTTATTCAGAGCAGCAGCGCCCCATTCACAGTTATGAACAAAAACATCATTAGCAAAAAACCAGCCGGTCTCCGGCACTTCCAAGCAATACACGTCATGAAGGCCAGAGAGCTCTTCAATGGAACAAACACGACGATAGGCAAGCCGCCGCTTATCATCCATCGTCAACACTTTGGCGTAACGACCCACAAAATTCTTGGTCATCGTCGCCTTACCACCATCCGTCAAAAACTCGTGATCCTCAGTGCAATCGATGTACCCTCCACCGTCAAAAGAGACACGCCATAGAACTTTTCCAGCGCCGGTTCTGCGGACATTCACCGCCCTGGAAAGAATCACGTTCTTCTCGCCCAAAGCTTCCGCCAACGGATGGTGCGTCCAGACTAATAATGGCTTGGCGACATGCCCTTGACTTGCCAACGACTTGATCTCACACTTGCCATGCTCCATGCTCACAAGTGTATCTCCAGCAAGGCAAAATGAACATAAATACGGACATCCGCGATTCGTCTCGTGCAACACCTGCCAACGACGTTCCAATGGCAATAACCTGTCAAACGTCCCATCAAGATACGGAGAGCGTAATATGTCCAATGGCGCAAGTTTTCGCTCCGTAGACGAACCATCACGGCTCGACAAGCCAGCCACCTTGGACCAATCTCGGCTGCCGGCACACTCCTTCAGAAATTCGGTAAAGGACATTTCGCCTTCACCGTGGATCAAAAAATCAATCTCAGGATGCTCCGTCCAGAAACGCTCGCTCGGATGATCCGGAACATGGACCCCACCAAATAAGGTCACCGTCGCCGGACTTTTTTCTTTGATGGCTCTGGCCAAAGCGCAGTTCCACTCCCAATTCCAGATATAACTGCTGAAAGCCACAAGGTCAGGAAACGGATCAGCCAATTTTGCCAGTGCTTTGGCAATGCTCTCCTTCTTGTAAAGGAAAACAGGTTCAGACCATTCATCCGTGATTTCAGGATAGTGCCGCGCGGTGGCCCACAGAACACCAATTGCTAGCGGCAAGTAGACGTTCTCCCCATAAAAGCCATTTACGCCAACAAGAGCCAAGCTACGTTTTGACATCCGCTGCTCCCGGCTTGACGACAGCACCGACCATTTGGCCGTCAAACAAATAACAACAGCTTACCACAGTCGCAAAACCTTCAACCATTTTCTTGAGCTTGACCTCATTGTACCAATCCGCGTATTCGCCTACGCCATCACAGCTGCGGACAAAATGCTGAAACTTAGGATGTTTCCAAACTGGAAAGTCCACGTCGGCCTCACAGCCGGTCATCTGCTTCCAACGAATATCCGAATAGACAATAATCCGGCATTCCCCACTTGGAAGCAGTCGAGAACAAGCCTCTTTCAAAATCCTGTCCGCGTGGGGAGTATGGTGCAAACACCCAGATGACCAAAATAGATCAAATCCCCAGGCCAATTCATGACTCAGAAGAAATGGCTCTCTTGGACCAATCAGGACCAGGGCTCGCGGGCACAAGCCATAACTGTTTAGAGACCGCTGAACAACCAATAAGGTCGAAGGACAGATATCAGCGGCCAACACTAACGCGCCATGAGCCGCAAACTGAATGGAATCGGCGCCATAACCGCAGCCGAAGTCGAGTATCCGTTTCCCTATCCACCTTCCAGGGTCCATGAAGTTCAAAAGACTGCCGTTCTTATTCCGCCACTGGTTCGTATCCCAACGAATCAAAGTGGCCAGGTCCAACAGCTCTTTGAACTGGCTTTGCGACAAGCCAATCACGTCTCTAGAATCAAGATAGCCAAAGTCGTCCCAGGGAACCCTCGACCATTCCTGAAAGGCTTTGTCAAAATCGTAAGCAGGTCCACTTTCCATCAATATCACAGATAGGGAACTGGACTCCCTTTATCGAAAAATATCAACCTGAGAATGTTCCAGGCCAGTTTATTTCGCATTTCATGGTCTTCGATTGGCCTGACCCCGCCACCGCACTCGTCATAAAGAAGGGATGCCACATCAGCAATGTAGCTCTTCTTGAAGCTACTATCTTCTAGCAGCGCTCTACCAATGATCCTTCGAGCCTGACGGATTTCCACACTCCTGGAAGATTCATCTATTGACATGATAAATGGTTACTTCAAACTTTGCTGAAGTTTGCAAACGACCCGGCGGCCATTGGTTGCTCCGACAAAATCGGCGTCCGCGCTGTAGTAGCATCGAATTCGGGTTGCGGAAAAGAAGCCAAGGACTAATCCAAATGCTAGTAACACTCAGAGTTGACTGATGAATAGTCATCTATATCACCAGCCTTGTTTGCCCGACCGACTCTACGCTGGTCGGGAGTTGCGTGGTGCGCGCGAGCACGTTGACTGCCCCGACGAAATCGGCATCGGCCCTGAAGCCACAGGCCACGCAATCAAAGCACTCTCCCACGCGACTCAGTTTGGACACCGTGCTGCAATTGGGACACGTTCGGGAAGTGTGTTTGGGATCGACCTTGATGAGACAAACACGGTTTTCTCCGGCCTTGCATTCGATCCTGTTCAACACGCGCCGATAGGTCCATGGAGCCATTGCCCTGCGAAAGCTCTTGCTTCTTGTGCGGCTCTTGCCGCGTTTCATGTCGTGAAGATCCTCGACGGCGATCAACGAAAGCGATTGCCACGGAAGTTGGTTCACGGTCTGGTTGATGTACTGGTCGCGTTCACGCAGCGAGCGCAGTCGGCCTTTGCTGCCGGGTTGTCGGCGTCGCACCTTGTCTCGGACAGCTTTGAATTCAGTGCCGTAATGGTTGCCATCCGAGTCGGACAGGAGCTTGTTCACGCCAATGTCGATGCCGAGCGACCTGCCGCCAAGTCGATCAGGAGTGTCGGGCAGATTTACCCAGAGCACGATGCCGGTGTTGCTCAGGGCACAGCCCTGAACGAACTCTGCGCCGCGCTCGCACCATTTGTTGACGACCACCGTGCGGCGAGTCGGGATCGTGATTCGCTTTCCTTTGCACAGCGTCGAGATACGAACCACAAGATCGAACGACCCGCGGCCCGACTCGACTGTGACGAACTTCGCATCGAGCACGGCCGCACCACGAAACACCGGACATTTCGCTGCCTTGCCCAGAACGGCAGCCGACTTCTTCGTGGCAATCACCGTGTCCAGCGCTTGCTTGAGCGCCTGCGATTTGTACCGTTTCGAGAGCCGGGAATCTTCGAGCCTTGCAAGAGTGATCTTGTCAAGATTTCCTGGGGTCTTCCACAGGCTCTTGATGTAGAAGTTCACGGCACCGCGATACGATTCGAGCAGGGCGCGAATGGCTCGACGCTTCGTGGTCGTGGCGAACTTCAGGGTCACTTTGCAGGCGCGTCGCATTCAAGCTCCTTCTTGATGGCTGCCGCCTTACGATGTCCACGACGCATTCCGTACAAGCGACAACAGAAACTTGTGATGATTGCCACCAGATCGGCAACCAGGTCGTCCTTCGCTTCCACGCTCCGGTTTATCACGACCAACTCACAGCCAGTCTTGGGCAGAAGTTCCTCTAGGTACGCGAAGCCGAACCGCGTCAGTCGGTCTTTGTGTTCGACGACAACGCGGGACGCATTCGACCTGAGCAACTTCGTGAGTTTCTTTCGTGAATCGTTCATGCCGGAACCGATCTCTTTCACCACGTCGTCAACCGTCCAACCTCTGGCGCGACAGAACTCGGTGCATCGCTCAACCTGCCGCTCCAAGTCGGCCTTCTTCTCGTATGAAGACACCCGGCAGTACACTACTGCTGATGTTGAAGCGGCCTTCACCGAAAGTGGGTCAACCAGAATCGAGCCTGAGGGGGTTTTCAGCGCAGGCACCGGAAGCTTGCCAGTCTTGAACCACCGCCAGGCCGTGACGTACGCGATTCCCTGTTGCTTTGCCCATGTGGATAGCTTCATGGACGATCAAACTAAGAGATAAACGACTATGTGTCAAGACAATTGTTTCCCAGACAGATCAAGCGTGAGGCAAAACCAGTCGAGAGTGCTGCTACTTTTCCTACCAACGTGAAAATCGAAAACTTCCCAACCAGGCTCCCGTGACCAGAGAGAGCACTTTCACCTACAGCAGAAGTCCCTTCCACAGAGAGATATACTGCTCCCGAACTCTACCCCACGTATATTTCTCCGCCTCCGCTTTAATCGAATCCTGGTCCACGCGACTTATACTGTCATGAGCAAATTGGATAGCTCGCACCAAGTCATCAACATCACAGGCTCTGAAGCGCATGCTTGGATATACCACATCCATCGCCCCAGCCCCCTCCGAACAAATCACCGGGCGGCCATGCGCCAGAGCTTCAACGACCTCACAGCCAAAACCTTCTGTCACGCTAGGCTGACACAAACAAGAAATCGAATTATAAAAATCTGATACGTTCCTCACCCAACCCATGCAATAAATCGACCAGCCTCCATAGACTTCGATCATCTGCCGCACCCAGGGAGAAGTCGAATCAGCGCCGGCCAAGATTAGTAAAGCATCCTTATAACTCAATTTTTTCCATGCTTGGAGAAGATACACTACACCTTTATCCACGCCAAACGAGCCCAGGTAGCCCAAAACAAATCGCCTCGGCAGTGGCATGATCTTCTCTGGCAAAGTGCAGCCGTGAGGGATGACTTCTATTCGTTTGCCGGCAAAGTCCGGCCCATAATCCCGCACTGTCTTGGCCGCTACAGTGGACGGGCAAACAATCACGTCTGCCAAGCGATAGCCTTCAATATACCTTTGCCACAAATCTTCCTGGATAAGGTGAGGATAGGGAAAGGGAACCCCTAACCTTTCGTGTTCCCGTCTGCTGACAAATCGGTCATGGGCGGCGACAGTATGAGTGACAATAGTCTCCCTGGCTTTCAAATTGGCTACTGTCTTGCCAAAAGTCCCGGCGTAAAGATGGCACAACTTCGGTATCGGGCCAATTATTGCATTTCCTTTTAGATACTTCTTGGTTGGCAGGCTATTCCAAGCCCACGCACTATGCAGACGCTCATCCCACTTCCACGGATCAGGACCGTCGCATTCCAACTGCTCCCTGCCCAAAACCTCACACGGCCCTAACGTCTTCAGCGCCTCGGATTCATGAAACGTGACAACGCCGCCTCCAGTGGGTGTGCCGATCCGGTCAGCCGTCACATACAACAAGGACAATAAATCACTCACTTTTTCCAGCCGGGCAAAGCAGAAACTGCCTTTTCGCAACTTTCACACTCGAAAATCAGCCGCGCTCCAAATTCATCATCCGGGTCTCTGGCGGCGAATTTCATCAGCTTCTGACATTTTGGACATCTTGGCCTCTGGTTGTTGAGCCAATCAGCTTTGATGAGGTCAAGGAATCTCTTGGAACACTCTGAGTGAGTGCTGTCTTCCAACCGATACCCAGATATTTCTAGTGCTTCAAGTTGACCACCACAAATCCGGCAGCGATAGGAGTTCATTCCGATCAATCGTCGCTACCAGGCGCTGACTGCTCAGCGGTGGCAACGAATACCTTGTAAAAGGGAGTGATCTCTCAATGCGTGGAGCATGATGCCCCGCGCGCCCTCAGAATCTCTCCATATTAGTCAAAATGTCCTCACCAAACACGACCTTCAGACATTTCTCCAGAACTATCTGTTTAATCTCAGCTTGATTCCAGACGCCACCCTTTATCCTGCTACTAAGAGCGCTTGTCAGGATCGGCACCACGCCATCCCAGAGCTCTTTCTTCTTGGCATCTGGCAATTTCATGCTATTGTCTATCCTTTCCAGGATAATCTCTTCAGCCTGCTTCAATTTACTCAACTGCTCTTCCAGATCTTGTCTTTTACCCATGTCGGTTTCCTTTGCCTAGTTCAATCCAGAAGTCCCAGCCGGCCAGTTCCTGGCCGGCTGTGTTTGCGGCATCATCTGCTGCTGCATTTGTTGAATATCCATGACGTGGATTCCACGGATACTGTCTACCCTCAAGGCCCAGCCGCCCCCCTGCTCGCCAGGATTGGGATTGCCCACAAAGGTGCTGAGCTGACCAGTAATCCATTTCCTGATGATGTCATGAGCCTGCTCTTCAGGCATGACTACCACCAAAAAGTGGTTGTGTTCCAAGAGGAATTTCAGACCAACTTGTGTTGAAACTTTTCCCATAAACTGCTCCTATCTTAGCTAAGTCGTCCAAAACTTTGATGACTTCTTTATGAGGTTCCTCAGAAATATCATCATGTTTTTACCAATCACCAACCCCCTGTCGCCAGCGCCTCCATTGCCAACTCTTCATAACGCCGGACCATTCGGTCCACGGAAAACTGCAAGGCCCACTCTCGGCATTTTCCACGGTCTATGGATTCGACCGCGCGCGAGCGAATTAACTCGATCATTTCGTCCAAGGAGCTTACCAAAAAACCAGTCTGCTTGTCCAGCACCGTCTCACGCATAGCTCCGAAATTCCAGGCGATCACCGGATTTCCACATAACATAGATTCGACCGGGGAGAGTCCAAAGGGCTCGCAATTGTGGCTGGCAACCAATTGAGCAACGTACGAATTAACTCCAGGAACGGTCATGTTGCATACCTTTCCATCGTAATCAATCTCAGAAATCCCATTAACACGAGAATAAATAAGACCATGATGAATATACGACTTTCCCTTCCAAGCTGATTTTTCCCTACCGTCCTTGAAATCCCAGCCAACGATGCCAGCCAACTTCTTCGCCGAGTCCCCCCGGACATTCAGGTTGTACATTATCCTCCCAGCATTCTTAGTCTTCGGACTTGCCTTTTTTTCGACTAAATAACTGATGATCCCAAACTTGGCCAACGACAGCCATAATTGCATAGCAAGAGATGGCGACGCAGTAGTGTACGATAGGTATTCGTACTTCCCACCCTTAACCTTACAACCATCACCACGCCACATAGAACGAATTACGTGCCTCAGTTTCTCCGGGGGAAGGAGAAGCATCCATTGAGGCATTCTTTTCACGGTAGCTTTACCGCCAAATAATCCCTTCATTATCCGTCCAACTTTATTGCTGCTGATGATAACTTGACAACGAGAATCTCTAGCGAAATATATAAACGACCGCGAATTGAAAGCTGACTTGAGGCAGCGCCGAATCTCAGCAGCATGTTCAGTTTCCTTAGAATTAAGGGCGAATCTGACATAACCATTGTTTTCAAATCCCTCAGCCAAATACCAACCGCACAATGTAAGAAACTCATCTGTCAATTGAATGACAATTTCCAACATTAGTCCGTCTTCTATGACGGTAGCAATGCTGCTCCGATCAACATTGGCAGGAACTGGGGTTACGAGCAGGTCACCAATTTTGATGTCAGCGGCATCATTCCATTCTGGACAAGCAGTAAGCCCCCGCGTCCAGTAGTAAGCAGTTGTCTCTGCCATGCCTAAATCTTCAGCGATAGCGGCCCGGCTTTTCCCGGAAGCATACTCAGCAAGAACATGCGGTTTAACGGAATACAACGGATGATCCGGAGTTACCATCAAATCTCCATTGAAAGAGCTGTGTTTAATAGCACAGATTCTTCCTATGTAGTGACGACTTATAACGGCAGAAACGTCGTGGAAATTTCCGTCATGGGCAAGAACCTTATCCGATAGTCCAATGTCATCGATTGGCACAACACCGCGAGCTGTAACAATTTTCTGGCGAGGTAAGTGACAAAACCTTTGGTTCGGGTGCAGTAAACAATAAGCCTGGCTAAACCACCAGACCGCGTTGCCCCGTGATACCGGACCAATAAGTCGGATTTGTCTACCTTTATCTTTATCCCAACTTGAACTCTCCTGTTCAGCCATCGCCATACACTTGCGCAAGAAATCCGGCTCATTGGTAATGCTGGTATCTCCGATCAAGTCCAAACCAACTCCCGCCTTCAGACAGGCTTCGATAGCCAAGTCCGGTCCTTTAATCGTGCTGAACCTGGCCAGGAACAAAAATCGATCAGAGCGTGGAACGCCCAAAGGCCCGTACATCCCCTCGCCATCAACACCATTCAAACAAACTCTGGCAGGCCGATTAAACAACGTCTCAAAATGATTTCGTTGGTCCTCGCTAATGCACACGAAGCTGATGACTTTCTCCGGCGGCAACTTTTGATACATGGTATCAATTGGAGCATGAGTCACACCCAGGATCGGGCATTTTAACCGGCCTTCCATCTTGAGAAGAGCCGATCTCTTCTGCCAGGAATGATCCAAGACACAACCGCCGTCATTCAATTTCAATAAGTGCTGCCAATAACCTCCGTAGCCATCCTTCTTCCCGTCGCCGCCATAAGCAATCGCTTCGTCCCACGTCTGCGCAGGACCGCAAGGAATGATCTCTACTCCGGGACATTCGGAGCCATTTGGAGCCACCAAAGACACTTGATGCCCGCGCTCTGCCAATCCTTTGGCCGTCAGCCAAGCAATGACTTCCAGACCGGAATAACCAGACGTGCCGGCAATCTCGGCCAGGCCGCCAGAGCCAACAGTAAAGACAGGAGTGCTAACTACTATAATTTTCAAGTGTCGTTAGAATGGGGAGGGATTATTTTAGAGAGCGGAACTTTACCAGACTGGATACTGAACCGCCTAAAACCAGAAAGTAATATTTTTTGACCTGTCCCGGCCGGGTCGTTTAACGATCCACTAGATAATCTTTTTTGACCTATCCTGGCCAAGCCGTCCAACACTTCAGTGACTTCCTTCTGGAGCTTCTCTGCTATCTTATCTGTCATGTTACCGGTTGAACATCAAGAG
>Ga0114944_1000464_pt1 | contig 10513 bp, 10 predicted proteins | sample OV2TP2_FD_89582 | JGI IMG/M metagenome (GOLD analysis project Ga0114944, IMG submission 89582) | Hot spring microbial communities from Beatty, Nevada to study Microbial Dark Matter (Phase II) - OV2 TP2 | ecosystem: Environmental > Aquatic > Thermal springs > Hot (42-90C) | place: USA: Beatty... | reverse complement strand
AATTGGTTTTATTGTTGTAATTGGAATTGCGGGAGTGTTAACAAAAGATATTCAAAACAGGAGCAAAGATAACACTTCAACACCTACTATAGCATTCTCGCCCAGTAAACAACCAATATCTTCTTCCGCTGTCAATAAGTCAGATTATACTATAATCGTACTAAACGGCAGCGGGAAGGCAGGAGCGGCTACGAAAACAAAAGAATTGTTAGAAAACGAAGGGTTCAATGTTGTACGAATCGGAAACGCAGAAAATCACAATTACAAAAAAACATTAGTTGGCTTTAAGAAAACTGTTCCATCCGAGCTCATTCTGCTACTTGACAAAGTATTAAAAAGTGTGTACGATTTTTCTACAGGCACAAAATTAGAAAAAAATAGCGAAAGCGATATTCTAATTATAATAGGAAAAAATTAAGGATGAAGAAATTATCTGCCCAATTTAATAAACAAAAAGCCCTTGTCCGCCGAAGCCTTTGGGCGAAGGCGGGATTTACCCTCATAGAACTTCTGGTTGTAATCGTAATCATTGCCACTCTTGCCGTAACAGTATTTGTAGCTCTTAATCCAGCGGAGAGAATAAGGGATGCAAGAGACGCACGAAGGACATCGGATGTTGATTCCATTCTAACCGCTATTCATGAGTATATTGTTGACAGTAACGGACTTTTACCGACAGGGTTGGTAGCAGATGGAACAGAAAGACATATAGGTACCTCTACAGGTACCCCAAGCTGCGTTATTTCAACTGGTGGATGTAACGTAACAGTTTCAACAAATTGTTCCAATTTAACTACTTCACTTGCAAATTATCTAGCTTCTGTTCCTACAGATCCAAACGGAGGAACAGATGTATTGACGAGATACTCTGCGCTAGTTGCTACAAATGGTATAGTCACAGTTAAAGCATGTGGCACTGAAGGCTCTACAAACATATCCTCCTCAAGATAGAGTTAGAACTTATTTATTTGTCGAAACTGCATCCCAGAGATTAGTATGTTTTCCCTCGTATCCTATTGCCCAAACAGCCACTCCTCCTAAACCTTTGTCCTCTATATAATTCATTTTTGCCTTTATTGATCTTTCATCTTCGTAGTATACTTGCTTTATCGCGCCGCTTTGGGTATATACAAGCCATGGCGACATCGCCCGCTCGTCCCAATTGGCTGTTAAATCTTTTCTTGCCGACAGTAAATCTTGCACCCTTTTGTATGTTGCTAGGGCTCCGCTTCCGGGAACCGTGGTGCTTTTATGTTTGTCGTTGATAGTCTGCCATTCGTAACCATAAAACGGCACTGCAAGGACTACTTTATCCAAAGGAACTCTTCCAATAAGAGATTTTATCGATTCATCTATGCTATGCTCGTTTATCTCTCCATACAAAGGAGCTGTGGGTCCTGCTCTTGAAGAATTTACATTCCTATAATCATAACCCATGACAATTATTCTATCTACCACTTCTCCTATTTTTACCATGTCGTAAGCCTTGTCAGAAACAATTACAGTTGCGTTAACATCAACAGAAAGTAAATGCTCTGGATTATCTTTTTTCATAGCATCAGACAGCTTTTGCAAAAATATATTTAGATATCTTGATGTTGGAAAAGAAGAATCTGTAAAATACTCAAAGTCAATGTTTATTCCATCTAAATTGTATTTATCAAGTATTGAAATAGCGTTTCGGATAAAAAAATCTGTTGCTTGCGAATTGCTAATAAGATTATCTATCGTTTCATTATCAAACATCTTAAAAGCTATCAAGACCTTTACGTCATTTTTCTTAGCTTTTTCTCTAGCATTTATAAAATAGTCGGAAGTAAAATAAACCCATTCAAGAGTCAGATTGTTTTCTTGATTGTATTGAATTATCTCTCCGTTGTCATTTGCCCCAAACCCAAAATAAATAATTTGAGTCAATTTGTCAAAATCAATGGCTGCGTTTTGAGCCGCTGTCCAAGAAGGCAAAAATCCAATCACCTCCCTATTTTTATCGTCTGTCAAATAGGTATCTAAAGCTTCAGCTTTTGTATTTAAAACGCTTTCTTGAATTGTCTGAACAGGAGAAACCAAAGTAGAACTTTTATCTATGAAGTGGCTAATAAAAGTTAAAATAGCTGATGCCAAAATTAAAGAAGTAGCTATTGCGACATCTGCTAAAAATATTTTATTATTTAAAATTTTTTTTTGCACTTACTTTTTCAAGAATCCCTTTAATTTTATCCACAATTACGTCTGGGGTGTTGGCGACTTTTTGCAGATATGTTTCGGCACCGAGCTTCAAGCCCTGTCTTACTATAATATCTTGATCTAAATTAGAAAGAATCACTACCGAAACGGTCTTTTTGACACTATCTTTTTTTATCTTTTCTAGAATGTACAATCCGCTTATGTCCGGAAGCACTAGATCTAACAACACGAGGTCGAAGTCTTCTTGAAAGAAAATATCCAGTCCTTGTTGGCCTGTGGAACAAGCACGCACTACAAAACCCGAAGACTCTAATTCTTCTTTATACACTTCTCTTATGTTATCCTCGTCTTCTATAATAAGTACTTTATGCATACCTATATATTAATAATATTCAATCTTAAATAAAAAAACAAGATACTTGTTGGTAATTGACAAGAGTTCCCAATCCTTGTCAAATCTTAAACGGCTACGTATCTTTCATTGATAAGAGTAATCAAAGTCTATATAATATATCCCAATGTCAACATTAGGATACATTTTATTATTTACTTTTATAGGCAGCATTGCAGCACTAATTGGAGGCATTATTCTTTTATCTAAGGAAAAATTTGCGCTTAAGACATCTCATTTTTTAGCCAGTTTTGCAGCAGGAATTCTTCTTGGTTCGGCATTTTTTGATCTGTTGCCCGAAGCAGTACAAAAAGCCGCGTCAAACGCGGCTTCGGCTGAAGAACTAGACATAAATGTACACTTATGGGCATTAATTGGCATTGTATTGTTCTTCCTTATCGAGCGATTTATTCATTGGTTTCACCATCACGAAGAATATCACGGGCATGAAAAAGAATCAAAATCAATAGTGTCTCTTATTGTAATTGGGGACACAGCCCATAACTTTATTGACGGCATTGTAATAGCTGCCACCTTTCTAGTAAGTATTCCCTTGGGTATTGCAACAACAATTGCAGTGGCTGCTCACGAGATTCCCCAAGAGATTGGAGACATTGGGCTTTTGCTCCATAAAGGGCTTCCAAGAAAAAAGGTGCTACTTGTAAATATAGTAAGCGCATCTTTTGCATTTTTAGGCGCTATAATAACATATCTATTGGGCAGTGTTTTAGAAAACTATATTCCTATTCTTCTTGCCTTAACTGCAGGTTTTTTTATTTATATTGCAGCTTCCGATCTTATTCCAGAAATCCACTATGAGAAAAGGCAAGGATTCGCAATCATAGAAAGCATGTTACTCTTATTGGGAATAATCGTTATCTTTATATCCACATCGCTCCTTGAGCAAGGACCTTAATGAAAAACATGCGCAGTGGAGTTAATTTGTACAAACTGGCGGGTTTGCAAATGCTGCTTAATATGGTAAGATGACAACGTCTAATTAAAGTTTTTTTGCTGTGAATATTGTCAAATTTTTTACCGGAATTGCAGTAGTAGCCCTCGCCCTTTCTTTTATTTTCTTTTCAACTCTTGTCTTTCTTGTTACAGATTGGTGGTGGTTTTCCGAAGTTGGATTTAGCCAAATCTTTACCATATCCCTGCTAACCAAAATATTTCTATTTCTAGGCGCCGCCATCTTTTCTCTCATTTTTCTTCTTGCCAACTTTACAGCTTCTTCCTACTCAAAAATTCCCTGGATGGCAACCATACCTGAAAGTTTGGTGGGACAAATGGTAAGCTTTGACAACCGCTTGCTAATAAAAATTGTTATTGTAGCTTCTATTATCTTGTCTTTATTTTTCGGAATAATAGTCGCTTCCAGCTGGCAAGATGTTCTTAAGTTTATTCATGCTACGCCTTTTGGCATAAAAGATCCTATTTTTGAAAAAGATGTCGGATTTTATGTTTTCCACCTACCTATTTTAGGACTTACCCTTGGCATTATAAAAATCCTTACGATTTTTTCCCTAATTGGCAGTATTGCTATTTATATCCTTCGCGGCAGTTTCAATTTGGCAAGCTTTATGGCCAAATTGGGCAAAAATCGATTAGATAAAACCAATTCCGCAAGTCCTGGCGCAAGACTTCACATTGCTATTCTGCTTTTTATACTCTTATTAACCATTGCCGCTGATATCTACCTTTCTTTGTTTAAGCTCCTAACTAGTCAAAGCGGCCCTGTTTTTGGACCTGTCTTTACGGATGTAAACGTAATTATTCCACTTCTTCGTGCATCTATGGTCGCTTCTATTCTTGTCGCCTTAGGTAGTTTATACTGGGGAATAAAGGGAAAAATCTCTTTTCTTTTGGGAACAATAGCAATTTATTTTTTGCTTGGATTAACATCCGCTTTTGTGCCGCCTATTTTTAACAAGCTAATAGTCGCTCCAAACGAATTAGCCAAAGAAACTCCTTTTATAAAAAACAATATTCTTGCCACGCGTGAGGCTTTTGGATTGCATAATATAGACGAACGCGAAATCTCGGGAGATAAAACACTAACCTCAACAGATATTGCCAATAACGGCCCCACTATTAAAAACGTTCGTCTTTGGGACAGATCTCCTCTTCTTTCCACATTTTCCCAAATACAGGAAATAAGAACATATTATGAATTTAACTCTATAAGCAATGACCGCTACATAATTGACGGAGAAATACGCCAAACTATGCTTTCTCTTAGAGAACTCTCCTCGGAAAGTCTTCCCAACAGAAGCTGGATTAACGAAAGATTCACATTTACTCATGGCTATGGTATAACTGCAGGACCCGTGAATCAAGTAACTACAGAAGGACTACCTGTTCTTTTTGTCAAGGATCTACCGCCCAAATCCGAAGTAAAAGAGCTTGCGATCAATCGTCCTGAAATATACTTTGGAGAGCTATCCAATGACTACGTTTTCGTCAAAACCAAATCAAAAGAATTCGATTACCCGGAAGGTGAAGAGAACGTGTTTACTACTTACCAAGGCAGCGCCGGCGTAGAGATAGATTCATTCGCAAAACGCCTTTTTTATGCCATTCGCTTTAATTCCTTAAAGATTCTTTTATCAAACGACATAACCCATGAAAGCAAAATCCTATACTATCGGAGAATTAAAGATAGAGTATCCAAAATTGCTCCATTTTTGACTTTTGACCGCGACCCATATGCTGTAATTGCAGATGGAAAAATATATTGGATTATGGACGGATATACTTCAACGAATCTTTATCCTTACTCTCAACCACTGCTCCTTAACACCGAAAGAGTAAATTATATCAGAAATTCAGCAAAACTAGTTCTTGATGCCTACAATGGCACAGTTACGTTTTATCAGGCGGATATGGATGATCCTATTATCAATACCTATGCCAAAATTTTTCCCAAAACATTTCGTCCGCTTTCAGAAATGCCCAAAAGTCTAATTTCTCATCTGCGCTATCCCGAGGATATTTTTACTTTGCAAACCACAGCTTATACTATTTATCACATGGGTGAACCCCAAATATTTTATAACAAAGAAGACCAATGGGAAATTCCATCTATTGCTCCAGAGGGAGAAAGCACGGACTCCAACAATCTTTCCGCTATAGCTCCAAGACACATAATAATGAAACTTCCAGAAGAAAAAGAAGAAGAGTATATTCTAATGCTTCCGTTTACTCCGCGCGGCAAAGACAATCTTTCCGCTTGGATGGTGGCAAGAAATGATAGGCAAAATTACGCCAAACTTTTGGTTTATCGCTTTCCAAAACAAAAACTTATCTTTGGCCCAAAACAGGTAATCGCCAGAATTAATCAAGACGCGGAAATAAGCAGACAAATTACTCTTTGGGACCAACGCGGCTCCCAAGTTATTAAAGGGCCTCTTCTTGTCATTCCTATAGAAGAATCTCTAATTTACGTGCAGCCGCTCTACTTAAAAGCAGACGCAGGCAAGATACCCGAGCTTAAAAGAGTAATTGTAGCGTATAAGAACAAAATCGCCATGGAAGAAACCCTGGAAGAAGGACTTGCCAAAATTTTTGGAACAGACACAACAGAAGCTGAAGAAAAAGAAAAGAAAGAAAAACCAATAGCTACAGCTCCTCCCCAAAACATTCAAGGGATAATAAGCCAAGCAATTGACACTTACGAAAACGCTCTAAGAGCGCAAAGAGAAGGAAATTGGACAAGATATGGCGAGGAAATAAAACGCTTGGGAGAAATTTTGAAACAATAAAAATAGATCATCTCTGCCTTCCTCTATTAGCTTTCTGCCAAAAATGCTATTATAATTCTATGCTTGCCAAGGTTTACTCTTGTGCTGTTGTGGGGCTTGATGCAGTACCGGTTGAAGTAGAAGTTGACATCGCCTCTGGTCATCTTCCATCTTTTACCATAGTAGGTCTTCCAGACAAAGCAGTGGAGGAAGCAAAAGAAAGAGTAAGAAGCGCTATAAAAAATACGGGATTTGATTTCCCCTCCAAACGCATAACAGTCAATCTTGCGCCTGCTGATCTTCCCAAAGAAGGCCCATCCTACGATCTTCCTATTGCTCTTGGCATTCTTATTGCGTCAGAACAAATAAGGGCAGATATAAAAGATTCTCTTTTTATGGGAGAATTATCTTTGGATGGCAAATTAAGGCGCACAAATGGCGCGCTTCTTTATGCCCTTCTTGCCAAAGAGAAAAATCTAAAAAGAGTTTTTCTGCCAAATGTTAATGCAAAAGAAGCGGCAATTCTTACAAATATCGAAATTTATCCTACTACCAATCTTTTTAGTCTTTATCAACACCTAACAGGATTAAAAAACATAAATCCCCACGAAACCATTTCTTTTGAAGAAATTATACAAGATGAAACATTTGATTTTGACATGAAAGACATAAAAGGCCAAGAAAGAGCAAAACGCGCTTTAGAAATCGCAGCAGCAGGATCACATAATATTCTCTTAAAAGGACCGCCAGGGGCAGGAAAAACGCTTATTTCAAGAACCCTTCCCTCTATTCTTCCCAAACTTACCTTTGAAGAAGCCCTAGAGGTAACAAAGATTTATAGCATCTCGGGACTTTTGGACAAAGATTTTCTCCTCATAAAAAGACCATTTAGAGCACCACACCATACTACTTCTCATATTGGACTCATAGGAGGCGGAGGTATCCCAAAGCCAGGAGAAATATCTCTTGCTCACCGAGGAGTGCTATTTTTGGACGAATTCTCGGAATTTTCTCATTATGTCTTAGAAACCTTAAGGCAACCATTGGAAGATGGAATAATAACAATTTCTCGCGCAAACGCAAGAGTTACGTTTCCAGCAAAATTTATGCTTATTGCAGCGCAGAATCCATGCCCATGCGGATATTTAGGAGACCCACACCACGAATGCAGATGCGCTCCAAGCCAAATATTAAGATACCAAAAACGAGTCTCTGGCCCTATGCTAGATAGGATTGATATTCACTTGGATGTTCCAGCTGTAAAGGCAGACAAGCTCACTCAAGATTACAAAAATACAAAGACGGAGGGCTCCAAACAAATAAGAACAAGAGTCCAAAAAGCAAGAGAGATGCAAACCAAACGTTTTGAGAACAGCAATATTTCTTCAAACTCGGAAATGAGAAACATTGACATCAAAAGATTTTGCGATCTTTCTAATGATTGTCTTACGCTTCTAAGAAGTGCTGTTGATAAGATGCAACTTTCTGCTCGCTCGTATCATAGAATCATAAAGCTCTCAAGAACCATTGCGGATTTAGAAGGATCTTTGGATGTCAATCCTTCTCATATTGCAGAAGCTCTTCAATACAGACCCAAAATAGCAAGATGAAAAAAACGTTTTATATTGTATTGTTAATTATTACAACTCTTATAATAGGAAGAAATTTAACCTTTCTACCAAAATTTTCTTTATTTTCAAATTCCAAAAACGCAACAGAACAGCTTAAAAAAGACGTTGGTGATCTAATTGCAAGAAACAAGGGAAACTATGCTGTTTATTTTTTAAGTCTTTCAAAAGATAACTCCTTTGGGATAAACCAAGACGGTATATATACGGCAGCCTCTGTTAACAAGGTGTCAATCGTTGCTGTTTTATATTACTTGGCAGCCAAAAATAAAATAGATCTTGACGAAAAGGTTACCATACAACAAGGCGATATCCAAGACTACGGAACTGGAATTTTGCGTTACGAGAAACCAGGTGGCGTATATTCATTAAGGTATCTCTCAAGACTTGCTCTTCAGAAATCAGACAATACTGCTGCGTATGTGCTTCTTGGAAAAATAGGAAATGAAATGGTGCATAAAACAATAAAAGAGTGGGGGTTAACTCAAACAAATATACCAAACAATAAAACTTCATTAACTGATACGGCTATTCTTTTTCAGAAAATTTATAATCAGCAAGTGACTACTTCTTCTCTTACAAAAGAACTATTGGGTTTTCTTACAGATACAGATATAGAGGACAGACTGCCAAAGCTTATCAAAGAAAACACTGTTGTCTATCACAAAACAGGAGACGATATAGGAACAATGCACGATGTTGGAATTATAAAAAACAAAGATACTGTTTTTTTCTTAGGCATTTTAACTTCGGACATTGGTGATAGCGAAAAAGAAACTCAAAATACAATCGCCGAAATCGCCAAAAAGGTATTTGATTTTGAAATGAAACAAATGTAAGACGATTTTCTGCAAAACTTACTTGTATACGCCTTGACGATGTTCTACTTTGACTATCTTAACTAAGCTTTCCTTTCTATAAAATGTATATACAATTCTGTAATCTCCAACTCTAAATTTGTAATAATTTTCCAGATCTCCATGCAATTTTACCCCAATTAGTGGATTCTCTTGAATTTTATCAAAAGTCTTAATTATCTTCTTATGGATATTTATAGCGAAGCCTCCTAAGATTTTTCTTTGCAGAACTTTGGGTAACAAAGAATTTAGCGGGCATTTTTTAAAAGACGCTTCTTGAGATCTTTTTTTAATTCTTCTAAGGTTATATACTTCCCTTCAGCAATTTCTTTTTCCGCTTCCCGAATATCATCTATAGAGTGTTCGAGCGTGTAAATTGTTTCCTCAAGCGAATCAAGGTAATCAGGCGAAACAAGACTTGCTTTCACCCTACCCTTTTTTGTCAAATCCACACGGGTATAATCCTCATCAATCATATCAACGAGTTTTAGTAAATCACGTCTTGCTTGTGTGACTGGAATCACTTGTGTCATACGAAAACAGTGTATACTTAAACGCCCGCTATATCAATAACCGAAACTACAATAACTTCTGTTGCTCTTTATTTTCTTCCACAAACTCTATTCCCAAATGCTCATACGCTGACTTAGTGATGACTCTGCCCTTATTTGTTCTTTTTAAAAAGCCAATCTGCAAAAGATATGGCTCTATTACCTCCTCTATGGTTCCAATGTCCTCGGAAATAGTTGCAGCAATAGTTTCAATTCCCACCGGTCCTCCATTGTGCTTTTCTACAATTGCTCTTATAAAGCGCTTGTCACTGCCATCAAGCCCCAAATTATCTACCTCTAGCATTTTCAAAGCCTCTTTAGCTAAATCTTTAGTTATTTTTCCCTCTCCTCTCACTTGCACAAAATCTCGGCCTCTTTTTAAGAGTTTTAAAGCAATTCTAGGAGTCCCCCTTGCCCTTTTAGCAATTTCCTTAATACTTTCTTTATCTATAGGAACCGACAGTTTTTTTGAAGCATTAATTATTATTCCTTCGAGTTCTTGGGGATTATAGAAATTTAGGCGATGAACCACCCCAAACCTATCCCGCAAAGGCGCTGACAAAAGTCCAATTCTTGTTGTTGCGCCAATAATAGTAAATTGGGGAAGGTCTAATCTTAAAGTCCTAGCCGATGGTCCTTTACCCAAAATAATATCTAAAGCATAATCCTCCATTGCAGGATATAGAGTCTCCTCTACTACTTTGTTGAGCCTGTGAATCTCGTCTATAAAAAGTATGTCTCTTTTTTCAAGATTGGTAAGGATGGAAGCAAGATCTCCAGCGCGTTCTATCGCAGGACCAGAAGTAATACGAATGTTGCTTCCCATTTCTTTGGCAATTAAGTGAGAAAGTGTTGTTTTACCAAGACCTGGTGGACCATACAAAAGAATATGTTCTAATGCCTCTTTTCTTTTACAAGCAGCAGAAATTGTTATTTTCAAAGATTCTTTAATTAGCTTTTGTCCATAAAACTCCTCCCAGGCTTGGGCCCGAAGGGAGGTAAATAAAACCTCCTCTTCCGGGCTTATGTTTTCAACAGAGGCCTTCTTTTTTCTTTGGTTTGTCATTTTATCATTAGACATAAATTAAAAGTTAAAAGTCAAAACTCAAAAACACAAGTAAAAATTCAAAAGTTGATCGTTCTTAATTTTTAATTT
>Ga0114944_1000463_pt1 | contig 10540 bp, 7 predicted proteins | sample OV2TP2_FD_89582 | JGI IMG/M metagenome (GOLD analysis project Ga0114944, IMG submission 89582) | Hot spring microbial communities from Beatty, Nevada to study Microbial Dark Matter (Phase II) - OV2 TP2 | ecosystem: Environmental > Aquatic > Thermal springs > Hot (42-90C) | place: USA: Beatty... | reverse complement strand
TCAATATTCTTATGGTCATTCCCGGCAGCATGTACCAGCAATACTCCTTTTGACCTGGCATATTCCACGGCTTCATCTACCCAATGTTTTTCAGGTGAAAAACTTTTTCCAAAACTCATATTGATTACCTGTGCGCCATTATCCACCGCATAGCGTATGGCAAGAGCAATATCCTTATCATGCTCATCGCCATCGGGCACGGCTCTTATCATCATGATTTTTACATTATCGGCAATTCCATCCACACCAATATTGTTGTTTCTTTTGGCCCCGATAATACCAGCTACATGGGTGCCATGGTGAGCCGATTTGTTGTCAACAAACACATTGTTGTTTCCATAAAAGCGGTCGGAAAAATCATAATAATTATCCTTCACCACTTCGTCACGGAAGTTTTTTGGCGCTTTTTCTTTGGCATCTGCTTTTCTTTGTTCAGCATCCAGGTAATCCTTAAAGCCCTCCATAAATTCCTTATTAGTGACATCAAGGGCATCGTTGGCCTTCATCAGGCCATACAAGGCGGTTTTGGCATTTTTAGTTTTATTGTCGGGAAATTCTGCGCTTTCAAGCTCTTTACCTGTAAACTCTGTTTTACCCAAGGCCGCCTGCAAAATGCTGTCGCTTCTTGAAAGATTCAGATAAGCCATTTTCAGTATGGCTAAATCAATGCTTTCCTCACCACCCGATCCGTAAAGTTCTTCTCTTGTTTTACTCCACATTTCATACTCAGCCGCTTCTTCTTTAGAAAGTGTTGCAGGATTGATTTCTTTTCCTTCATATTTTTCTTTGTATTTGTGATAAACCCGGTCTCTTTCATAAGAGTCCACAGTCACATTCTTACCGTCCTTGCCGCCAATAAAATTCCATCCGTAAATGTCATCCACGTAGCCGTTTTTATCATCATCTATCCCGTTGCCGGGTATTTCTTTGGGGTTTCGCCAAAGCACTTCTTTCAGGTCTTCGTGCAGGGTATCAATGCCGGAATCAATAACTGCTACTATCACCGTTTTACTCTTTTTCCCTTTCATAAACTGGTAAGCCTTGTCAAGACTGATTCCATAAGTACCGGTTTCCTTCAGGTCAAGCAGGTGCCATCCATTGGGCAGAGGTTCTTTTACTCCTGTTTGGGCAAAGGTACCTATGCTTAAAAATCCGAAGACCATTGTCACTATTCCCGCAAAGATTCTATTCATAAATTTTTAATTTTAAATGCAAAAATTAAGAATTGGTAAAAATAATTGAAACCTTCCATAAAAATTTGATAATTACTAACAGGTAAATATTTTTAGCGCCATCACAAAATGAAAATCTCCCCTTTCAGCAAGGGGAGATTTCAGATAATAATCGCTTTAGTTATTTCTTAGTTTCAGCTCAACACGCCGGTTAAGTGCCCGTTCATCCTGAGTTTTTCCATGGTTAAGTGGCCGGGTAGGGCCAAAGCCCTGCGCTGTCAGCCTGGACGCATCCACACCTTTTTTCACCAGGTAATCTTTTACCTTTTCTGCTCTTTCCACTGACAATTTCATGTTGGCATTGAAACTTCCGGCATTGCTGGTATGGCCTTCTATATCAAGCATAAGTCCGGGCTGCTTTAAAAGTATGTCAACCACTTCATCCAGAATTGCTTCGGATTCTTCCAGCAGTTCAGCCTTTGCAAATTCAAACTGAATTCTTTTAGCAGCAAATTCCACCTTCTCAATTATCTCTTTCTTGATTTCGGGGCAACCATTGTTCTCCTTTATGCCGGGTTCAGTTTTACATTTATCTTCTTCATCGTTTACTCCATCAGCATCCGTGTCGGGAACCGGACAACCCTGGTAGCGGGCAAAACCCGGTACATCGGGGCATTTATCTTCTTCATCATTCACCGCATCTTTATCCCTGTCGGGTACGGGGCAGCCATCGTATTTCGCCACGCCGGGCACTGTCATGCATTTATCCTTTTCATCCGTAATGCCATCGCCATCAGCATCACGCAGCGGGCAACCGGCGTTTTCAACCAATCCCTTTTCTGCGGGGCATTTATCTTTATTATCAGCCACCCCATCCGCATCGCCATCGGGACAACCTTTAGTTACCAATGGCCCGGGTTCGGTTTCACAATAATCGTCTATATCGGGTATTCCATCCTTATCGCTGTCTTTTAGTTTTTCTTCAAGCGCTATGGGTTTACCAATAAAAATTCCCAATGTGGCGCCGGCCACCTGGTTTTTAAAATTTCCTTCGTAAGCAGCCGTGTACATATCGCCAAGGCTCCGGCTGAAATTACCGGCAATGAAAAAACTGCTGAACTCAATGCCGGCAGTTCCGTTTACCCCAAGGTCAAGCGTTTTATATTTTCCGGGTGCATCGCCTACCGGCAGGTCTTTATTTTCATCGGTAACAAAAGAACCCGACTTCATGTAGGTTTCGGTTTTTTCAAAACCGTTGTAAAAAAAAGAAAGATAGGGCCCGCCGCCGATAAAAAACTTTGCTTTTTCGCTAATGGGAATTTTGTAAACAAGATTCAGCGGCACATCCACATAATTTATAAACTGCTTTGCGTCTATGCTGAAATAATCATACACGGCAGTATCGTATGTGCTGGAAAATTTTCTTCCCTTGTTGTAAAACAATACGCCGGGTTGCGCATAAAATTTTGATTTGAAACCCAACTGAAGATCGGCGATGAATCCAAAATGTGCACCGGTGCGGCTGCTGTATTTGCTTTTCAGTTCCGTCCAGTTGGGCAGATTATTGGTTTCAACTATGGTGGAAGTATGCCCGCCGCCTGCCAGGGCAAGCCTTAATTGTGCGATAGAAATTTGCCAGGAAAAAAGCAGGATTACTCCGGGTAAAATTATTTTTTTCATCAGGATGATTTTTCAGAGATATTGACTGGTATTCAACGTACAAAGGTGGAAATTATTTCAGAGAAATCATAGTCTTTTTGGGTGCTTTTTGTCAAACAACAATGGCTAAATGGCTACATGGTCAAATTACTGTTTTGTTAGTAAAATCCATTATGGAAGAAATCCAAAAACAATTTAACCATTAAACTAGTTAGCCATAATCTATATATCAAACTTAATACCCTGTGCCAGGGGCAGGCTGGTGCTGAAATTAATTGTGTTGGTTTGGCGGCGCATATAATTTTTCCATGCATCGCTGCCACTTTCCCGGCCGCCGCCGGTTTCTTTTTCACCGCCAAAGGCACCGCCAATTTCAGCGCCACTGGTGCCGATGTTTACATTGGCAATGCCGCAATCGCTGCCGGTGGCAGAAAGAAACTGCTCGGCTTCACGCAGGTTCAGCGTCATGATGGCTGACGACAAACCCTGCGGCACTCCGTTCTGGATAGCGATGGCCTCATCCATGGTTTTATATTTCAGTAAATAAAGAACAGGAGCAAAGGTTTCGTGCTGCACTATTTCATTATGCGGTTCCACTTCGGCTATGCAGGGCTTCACATAGCAACCGCTTTCATAACCGTCGCCCTGCAGCACTGCGCCTTCCACAACAAATTTTCCGCCTTCTTTTTTGCATGCTTCTATCGCCGCTTCATACATTTTTACCGCCGCTTTATCAATCAGCGGTCCTACATGATTTTTTTCATCCAGCGGGTTACCAATGCGCAGTTGTTTGTAAGCTGTGGTCAGTTTTTGTTTTACTGAATCATATACTTCATCCTGAATTATCAACCGTCTTGTAGTGGTGCAGCGCTGGCCGGCTGTACCCACAGCGCCAAACACGGCGCCCCGCACCGCCATATCAATGTCGGCGTCTTTCGAAATGATGATGGCATTGTTGCCCCCAAGTTCCAGCAGTGCTCTTCCCAACCGGGCGCCTACGGCAGCGCCAACCGCTTTTCCCATCCGTGTAGAACCCGTTGCTGAAATCAATGGGATTCGTTTGTCATTCGCCATCCATTCACCCACATCGCGGCCTCCGATAACAACACAGGATACGCCTTGCGGTACATTGTTTTTTGCAAATACTTCAGCTACGATTTGCTGACACGCAATAGCGCATAAGGGAGTTTTTTCCGAAGGTTTCCATACACACACATCACCACATACCCATGCCAGCATACTATTCCAGCTCCATACAGCCACGGGAAAATTGAACGCAGAAATTATTCCGACGATTCCCAGCGGGTGCCACTGCTCATACATGCGGTGGCCGGGCCTTTCGCTGTGCATGCTGAGGCCGTGCAACTGGCGTGACAAGCCAACGGCAAAATCACAGATATCAATCATCTCCTGCACTTCGCCATAACCCTCCTGCAGGCTTTTGCCCATTTCGTAGGAAACGAGTTTGCCCAAAGGTTCTTTGTATTTTCTTAATGCTTCGCCTATCTGCCGCACTATTTCACCACGGTGTGGAGCAGGTTTCAATCGCCATTTTTTAAATGCCTCTTCTGCAGTTTGAATAATTTTCTCATAGCTTTCTTTATCGGCAGATAAAACCGAGCCAACAAGTTGGCCGTCAACGGGGGAGAAGGAGTCAATTTTTTCACCGGAAGATTTTAACCACTTAATGCCGGTACTTGCTCCTGCATTAATTTGCTCCACGTGTAAAGCCTTAAGAAAATCCATAAAAATAATTTGAGGAGCAAAAGTACAGATAGCGTCGCATATTAAATTTATGAAGGTGCTTTAAGAAGTATGAATAAAATTTTTTTTAAAAAGGAATTAAAGAATGATTGTATGCGATGTCCACAATGATGAAGTTTTTTCACCCGTTTGCTGAGGCGGGTTGGTTGTGGTTGTACTTACCGGGCGATTGATAACAGCGCCGCCACCCTGTGGCCTGCCCTGGAGAGTTGTAACCACCCGGCTGGCGGGTGCAGTATTACCGGTAGTGGAAGACTCGTCGCCCTTAATCTTCCAGCCTATGTTTATTTTTTTGTTGTTTAATCCGGCAATGTCTTGCTCCAATATTTTTAATGGAATAAGATACTCCACATGGAAATTATAAGCACTGTCCCATCCGGTGGCAATATTAATCGTCCCTTCCGTTTTGATATCCTGGGCAAATGATTCCAGTTTGGAAAAACCGAACAATTTCATTTTTGTCAAACTTTCCTTCCGGGTGTTCCAGCCAGCAGTATTTACCAAGGCTAAAGGAAATTCAACGCCACGAGTTTCTTTTTTCTTCCCCCTGGTATCAATATAAAAAAATAAACCTTGCTGCATTATCCGCTGCTGTATTTTTTTATCGGAAATAACAAGTGCGATAAAAAGGTTTTCTTGATCATTGTCGGTGGCATAGCGGATACCTGTTTGTTTATCGGTACCGAATTTTTCAGCGGGCCACTCCGTTATATTTCCATCCAGCTGATGATTGACAATTGCAGAGTCTGCTCTGCCGGCAGCTATTAACCGGGAAGCATTGTTTTGAAATAGCATCAAGCAGGCTATGCCCGGGATTAAAAAAAATATTCTCATGGTTAGCTGTTTCTGATATTTGATTTAAAAAGAACCTGGTTCAGTACTGCTCGCTTTCATTCGGAAAACCTTTCTCTTTCACATCTTTAATATATTGCTTTACAGCCCGGGTTACCTGTTCGTGCAGATCCAGGTATTGCCGTAGAAAACGGGGTTTGAACTCGGTGTTGATGCCGAGCATATCGTGCATCACAAGCACCTGCCCGTCGCAGTGCATACCGGCGCCGATGCCGATGGTTGGAATATGTAAACTTCCCGTCACTTCTTTTGCCAGCAAGGCGGGAATTTTTTCCAGCACGATGGCAAAGCAGCCGGCTTCTTCGAGCAGCTTTGCATCGGATCGTAGTTTGTTGGCTTCCGTTTCTTCTTTTGCCCGCACGGTGTAGGTGCCAAATTTATAAATGGATTGCGGCGTAAGACCAAGATGGCCCATCACCGGGATGCCGGCAGATACAATCCGCTTTACCGAATCCATCACTTCTTCACCGCCTTCCAGCTTTACGGCATGTCCGCCGGTTTCTTTCATAATGCGGATGGCCGAAGCATGGGCAATGTCGGAATTGGACTGGTAAAAGCCGAAGGGCATATCCACCACCACCAGGCAGCGGTTGATTCCCCGTATTACCGAAGCGGCATGATAAATCATTTGGTCGAGGGTGATAGGCAGCGTGGTTTCATGACCGGCCATTACGTTGGAAGCCGAATCGCCGACGAGTAATATGTCAATGCCGGCGCCGTCAATTATTTTTGCAAAAGAATAATCATAGCCGGTAAGCATGCTGATTTTTTCACCGGCTGATTTCATTTTCTGCAGCGTGTTGGTTGTTACTTTTTTTATTTCTTTTTTTTCTTCTTTGTTTACTGGCATAAACCGGGATTTACAGGATTAAAAGATTTTGGGGGGAAAAGTTATGATGATTTTTAATCCTGATCCAAAAATCAATTAATCCGGGTTATACTTCTATTTCCTTCAATCTTATTTCTTCATACAACGTATGAATCAGCCCGTCGGCCAGGCCGATTTTGGGAACATAAATCTCCCCGGCATCGGCCCAGCGCATTACATTGATGTAAATAAGCAGGGCGGGCACTATCACATCGGCACGGTCTTCCCGCAGGCGATAAAGACTCATTCGCTGGTTGACGGAAAGGTTGCTGAATTCCTTGAAGTTTTCACGAAGCAAATCAAGCGACAGGGGCTTACCTTCCTTTCGCTTGGATAGGGAAAATATCTTGTTGATGTTGCCGCCTGACCCGATGGCGGTTACATGATGAAAGCCTTTTGTCCGGTTTTTGATAAATTCTTTCATTTCATCCCACTGCGCTTCACTCACCTGGTTTTTCAGCAGGCGGATGGTGCCGATGTTGAACGAATCTTTGAAAATAAGTTTGCCATCGCTGAAAAAAGTAAGCTCGGTGCTGCCGCCACCCACATCAATGTACAGGTAGGATTCTTCCCGGGTCATATTATCGGCGATGTGGTTTTCATAAATCAGCGAGGCCTCCTCCTGGCCGGAAATAATTTTGATTTCAATGCCCGTTTCCGATTTCACTTTGCGAAGTATTTCCTCTGCATTCACAGCATCACGCATGGCCGAAGTGGCACAGGCTTTCAGGTGTTTTACCTCGTACACATCAAGCAGCAGCTTGTAGCTCCGGATGGTTTTGATGATTTTATCCACCTTGGTTGCCGATATCTCACCTTTATCAAACACTTCGAAGCCGAGGCGCAGCGGCACCCGTACCAGCAGGGCTTTGATGAATTCTTTGTTGCCCTGCGGGCCGTTAATTACATCGGAAATGAGGAGGCGTGCTGCGTTGCTGCCTATATCAATTGCTGCCAGTCTCAACGGTTACTGAAGTTTGAGTTTGTGTTTGTGGATGAGTTTTTTTGTACAAATACTTATATGTTTCTATCTGGCTGCGTATTTTTTTTCTGCCGGAGTTCACATAGTCGTTGCTGAGTTCATTGTTCAGCCGTCTTGCCTTCACATTATCGCCCAGTTGTATGTTAAGGATATTTATCAGTTCCTGCTTTATTTCTTCGTCCGTTACAAGACAAGTGGCTTCCACCCGGTGATCCAGATTACGCACCATCCAGTCGGCCGAAGATATATAAACTTTCTCTTTGCCATGATTGTGAAATACCCACACCCGTGCATGCTCCAGGTATTCATCTACAATGCTGATGGCATTTACCGGCTTTACATATTTTTTACTTTCTGACCGCATGCAGAAAATTCCCCGTACAATCAGGTTGAGTTCCACGCCGCATTTGGCTGCTTCATTCAGTTTCATTATGAGCGATTCATCGGAAAGCGAATTCATCTTAAGCGTCATGGCTGCCGGCTTGCCCGCTTTGGCATTTTTAATTTCATTTTCAATCAGGGCAAAAAGTTTTTTGCGCAGCATCACGGGGCTTGGAATTACGATGGAGCAATCCTTGAGGTAATGGGTGCCCAGCCGCGGGTTTTCCAGGAAATTAAAAATACGGTTTACGTCGGCCATGATGTCTTTGTTGCTGGTGAGCAGGCAATGATCCCCATAAATTTTTGAAGTTTTTTCATTCAGGTTACCGGTGCTTACAAAGCCATACTGGATGGTTTTATCATGTACCCGTTTTTTTATCAGGCAAACTTTTGCATGCACTTTCATATCCGGCAACCCGATGGTGACTTTGGCGCCTTCTTCTTCCAATCTTTCTTTCCATTCCAGGTTGGCTTCTTCGTCAAAGCGGGCACGCAGTTCCAGCATCACGGTTACCTGTTTGCCGTTTCGCACAGCGTTTACCAGCGCATTCATGATTTTTGACTGCGATGCCAGCCTGTACCCGGTGATTTTAATGGTAGTCACATCCGGGTCAATAGCTGCTTCACGCAGCAAATCAATAAGCGGGCTGAAGGAATGATAGGGAAAATGAAGCATCAGGTCTTTCTCCATTATCACATCCGTCACCCGCCGGCCGTCGAGTAATGCAGGATGATCGAATGGTTTGCGGCGCTGGCTTTTTATACGGAAAATATGTTCGGGAAATTCCATGAAGTCGCGGAAATTATGAATACGGCCACCGGGAATCAGGTTATCCCGCTTGGAAAGATTGAGGCGCCGGATTAAATACTCCAGCATGCCCGGATCCATTTCCCGGTCGTACACAAACCGCACCGGTTTACCTTTCTTGCGGTTCTTTAAGGCTTTTTCCAGTTTTTGAATGATGGATGTGTGTATGTCGTTGTCAATATCTATTTCGGCGTCACGGGTTACTTTAAAAATATGTGCGGCATACTGATCGTAACCAAAAAAAGAAAAAATATCGGGCAGGTTGAAGCGGATTACATCTTCCAGCAGGATGATGTGATGTTCATCGGCCCGGGGTGAAGGAAGCAGCACAAAGCGGTTCAGGTGAAGCGGCACTTCAATGAGGGCATATTTCCTTTTCAAAGCGCTTTCTTTTTTCCACATCACCACCCCCAGATAGATGGACCGGTCACGCAGCGCAGGAAACTCCGGTATACTCTCAATCATCAGGGGGATGATGTTGGTACTCACTTCATCTTCGTAATACTGCCTTACAAATTCCTGCTGCTCGCGGTTCAGCTCATTTTCTTTTACCAGGAAAATTTTCTCCTGCTTTAGTTCGTGCAGAATATTTTCCCAGATGCGGTGAAACTCGCTTTGCTGGTTCAGCACTATCATCTGAATTTCATCCAGTATTTCCTGCGGATTTTTTTCAAGGTGCATTTTACCTTTTTCACCAAAGCTGCTCATTCGCCTGAGTGTAGCCACTCTTACACGAAAAAACTCATCGAGGTTATTGGAAAAAATGCCGAGAAAGCGGATCCTTTCCGGCAATGGCACAGTGGCATCGGCCGCTTCCTGCAGCACCCGTGCATTGAAAGAAAGCCAGCTTATATCCCTGAAAATCGTTTTGTGTTTTTTATCCGAAGCCATAAAAATTGCCCTCTGCGGCAGTGGATAAAATTAAGGAACGGCCGTGATGATTACTATTAATTTTTAAGCGCAGTTGCAGACGGCTCCTCTACCGGTGCACTCATTTCACCATTGATTTTGTTTTTGTTGAATTTAGAAATTAATAAAAAACAAATAAGCCCGGCGATAAGAATAATTATGGTTTGCGCCGACCACATCAGCCAGCCGGAGGCGTTGCCGGTAGTGTCCGGATTCAAACCGTACAAACCGAGCAGTTGTGCAATCAGCAGGGGATAGGCCCCGATGCCATTGGGGGTGAGAATAATTCCGATAGTGCCCACTGCGAGGGCGGTTAATCCGCCGGAAAAACCCAGGTATTGGGTTTCCCGCAGGGCATACAGGCCGGCTGTGGATGCCAGCCAGTACATGCACCAGATAAGAAAACTATGAAACAGGAAAAGCCTTTTGTGTTCCAGGTCGCGGATGCTGGAAAGCCCGTGCAGGATGTTTTTAATAACTCTTTTTATCCGGGCTACCATATCAATATGCCCGAGATGTTTCAGGATAAAATAAAACAGCAGCAAAAAAATGACAAAGCCAATGATTGCGATGAAAAGCTTTTCTTTTGACAGATGGCCTGTTTTATCCCTGAAGAAAGTGAGCAGCAGGTCCTTTATCATCTGGCCAAAAATATCACCCTGCAGCAGAATGGCCAGCAGGAAAACGGTGAACAGGCAAACCAGGTCAACAGCTCTTTCAACGAGAATGGTACCAATGAGTTTATCCACTTTAAATTTTTCGTAGCGGGCCAGCAGGGTGCATTTAAATACTTCGCCCAGCCGCGGCGCACCGGCATTTACCAGGTACCCTATCATCACGGCGGCAAATGCATTGGTATCAGAGGGCCGGTAGCCGAGGGGCTCCATCAGCAGTTTCCAACGCATGGCGCGGCTGAAGTGAGCCACCATTAAAAAAGTAACAACCGGCAGAATCACCCACTTGCGGCCGCGGGCCACCGCATGTTTTATCTGCACCCAGTTTTCATGATTGATATTGCGCACCGATAACCACACAAAAAATGCTCCCAGCGAGAGATAAAAAAGGTACTTGAGAATGGTTAGCACTTTTTGTTTCATAGATGAGGGTACTAAATTTTATTCCCTTCTTTAGGAAATATAATACAC
>Ga0114944_1000462_pt1 | contig 10549 bp, 10 predicted proteins | sample OV2TP2_FD_89582 | JGI IMG/M metagenome (GOLD analysis project Ga0114944, IMG submission 89582) | Hot spring microbial communities from Beatty, Nevada to study Microbial Dark Matter (Phase II) - OV2 TP2 | ecosystem: Environmental > Aquatic > Thermal springs > Hot (42-90C) | place: USA: Beatty... | reverse complement strand
GTACAGGATTCACGATATCGAACTGGTGGTTGACCGCCTGCAGGTAACGGATGATTTGAAAGCAAGACTGGGCCAGAGTGTTCAGCAAACACTGAAGTTGGGTAAGGATCTTTTGTTTTTATTGGTGGATGAATCAAAACTTGTACAGTACAGCAAGCAACTGATGTGCGAGGACACCGGCATCAGCTATGAAGAGCCTTCGCCAAACTCTTTTTCATTCAATTCGCCCTACGGCGCCTGCCCGGTATGCAAGGGGCTTGGCACCATGTTTCATGTAAACATGGAATCCATCATTCCCGACACATCGCTCAGCATTAATGAAGGCGGTATAGCGCCGCTGGGTGAAGAGCGGGACGCATGGGTCTTTCGGCAGGTGCAGGATGTGGCAAAAAGACATAAGATTTCTTTAACCGCTCCATTGAACAAACTGAACAAAAAATCGCTGAACATTCTTTTATATGGCAATGAAGATGGCATTGAAACGGAGATTGCCCCGATTGCTATCGGGGTCGAGAATATGAGGATTGATCCCTATGGACCATTCGAAGGAATAGTGAACATGCTCAGGCGCTGGTTCAACAACGGCTACAGCGAGGGACTGCGTGACTGGGCCGAGGGCTACATGCAAATGAAACCCTGCGAAAGTTGCGGCGGCACCCGGTTGAAAAAAGAAAGCCTCTGGTTTAAAATTCTTGGACGAAATATTGCCAGCCTCGGTGAAATGAATCTCGATAATCTTGCCGCCTGGTTCGATGGCATTGAGCTGAGAATTACTGACAAGCAGCGCAGCATTGCGAAAGATGTGCTGAAAGAAATAAGAGAACGATTGCAATTCCTGCTCGATGTAGGATTAACTTATCTCACACTCAACCGGCCTTCGAAAACACTCAGCGGCGGCGAATCGCAGCGCATACGACTGGCCACACAAATTGGTTCGCAGCTGCAGGGCATTACCTATATTCTCGATGAGCCGTCTATCGGTTTGCACCAGCGGGATAATCACCGGCTGATTGATGCCCTGAAAAATCTTTGTGGTATTGGCAACAGCGTATTGGTGGTGGAGCATGATAAAGACATTATGCTTGCGGCCGATCATTTAATTGACATTGGCCCGAGAGCAGGCTATCACGGCGGAAAAATTGTGGCACAGGGCAAACCCGGAGAAATGCTCGGGCTCGAAACGCTTACTGCCAGTTACCTGAACGGCCGTCATCATATTGCCGTGCCCGGGGAAAGAAGAAAAGGAAATGGAAAATTTATTGAACTGAAAGGAGCGAAAGGAAACAACCTGCAAAACCTCGATATAAAATTTCCCCTGGGAAAATTTATTGTTGTTACCGGCGTAAGCGGCAGCGGCAAGTCAACACTCATTAATGAAACGCTTTATCCCATTTTATCAAAACATGCTTACGGCTCGCGGGTGACGCCGCTGGAGTATAAAAGCATAAAAGGACTGGAAAATATTGATAAAGTAATTGAGATTGACCAGTCGCCTATCGGCCGCACGCCGAGAAGCAACCCCGCCACTTATTGCGGATTTTTTACTGACATCAGAACACTGTTTGCTTCTATACCTGAAGCCAAAATCCGCGGCTACAATGCCGGTCGTTTTTCCTTCAATGTAAAAAGCGGACGCTGCGATGTGTGTGAGGGCGGCGGCATGCGGGTGATTGAAATGAATTTTCTGCCCGATGTGTATGTACATTGTGAAAAGTGCAACGGCAGGCGGTACAACCGCGAAACACTCGAGATTCGTTACAAAGGTAAATCCATCGCCGATGTGCTGGAGATGACCGTGGAAGAAGCGGTGGAGTTTTTCCAGAATATACCGTACATCTACCGCAAGATAAAAGTGCTGGAAGAAGTGGGGCTTGGATATATTACGCTTGGCCAGAGCGCCGTTACCCTCAGCGGCGGAGAAGCGCAGCGGGTGAAACTTTCCACCGAGCTTTCAAAAAAAGATACCGGCAAAACTTTTTACATACTGGATGAACCCACAACCGGTTTGCATTTTGAAGACATCCAGCACCTGCTTGATGTGCTGAACAAACTGGTGGATCGCGGCAATACTGTATTGGTAATTGAACACAACATGGATGTAATTAAAGTGGCGGATCATATTATTGACCTGGGCCCCGAGGGTGGCGATGGGGGCGGAAAAATTTTATTTGCAGGCACACCGGAAGAACTTATCAGCTGCAGGGAAAGTTATACGGCAGAGTTCCTGAAAAACGAATTACATTAAAATAAAAATTATGGACTTAGAAAAATTAAATGACCTTCCGGAATGGGATGACGATGACTTCAATTATGAGGAAGAAGAAGGTGAGGAGTGGAAGCCCAATGCTACACGAGATGCATGCAAAGCCATGTACAAACAGTGGAACCAGGTAATGATTGTAATAAACGGCGCATTGGATTCAATAAATACCAATACAGGCAGAGATAGTTTTTCACCTGAGCATGGGGAAGATATAAAAGGGATGATATTGGGGGATGCTTACCAGGTGGCAGCAAAGATCAAAAGCTCGGAAGCAGGAGGCCTTTATGTCATTCGAATGGAAAATGCTGCTATTATCCGAAAGAATGCCCAATTTATTTATTCTTCTATGCTTACTATGATGATGGAAGGAGCTATTGAGGAAGCACATGGAGAAGTAATACGCAGTGAGATTGACAAATTCCGGGAATTATTTAAGATGTGGGTCAAAACATTTCAGAAAGACGAATTTGAAGATGAATGGGGATTGTTTGTTTAAGAACACATAATACAAGAAAGACCGAACTACCTTGTCGGTCTTTCTTGCATCTTTTTTTTTGACTTAACTATTGGGATTGGCAGGTGGTTTATTTTCCGGCAGTTTAATAACGCCCGAAATTAATACAAGACCGGCGATCCCTGCAATAAGACAAAGCCAAAGACCAATACCAGGTTTGAAAATATTGCCGAATATACCCCCGCCATATGATGAGTTTTTTGTAAGCAAAAAAATTACAGCGCCGGCAGCAATGGCTCCGAATCCGCCCAAAACCAATTTTTTTGAATTTGCATCATATTCTTTGCTTTTATCGCCCATAAAGGATAAGGCAATAACAGCAGCTATACCTAACAGGCTTAGAAGCCCCAATCCGCGAAATCCGTTTAGAGAGCCTCCAAATGGTGCAGTAAGCCAGGGTAAAAGAAGGGAGATAAATGCCAATAACGCAAGAATTATGGCATACATTTTTTGTTTGTGAAAATTCAATTGTTCCATAACAGTTGGTTTTAGTGCTACTAAAAGTAATGAATACTTCCGAAAACCGGCCTGATAAATAATTCACAGCGCACAAGGGCAGAGAGAGGGTAAAAAAAATCCCGCAGGGTTTACAGGAAGTGATAAAGAATAATCTTTTTTAACGAAAGAGCTCAAACGGATGGCCTTTCATGTATTCGGATTTCAGATTAAGCCTATTTCCCTGTGCTGCGGGTTTTGCTATGGTAAATAAAAGAGCACATGATGAGTTGTCCAATAAAGCAGGCAGAGGGTGTTTAATAAAATTAAAATACACACTACTTGAGAGCGACATAGAGAACGGATTAGGTTTTAGTCAACCAGGTATTGCATTTTACCAAGCCCGCTGCCGCTTATTGGAACAGCATTTAAAAATGATAAAGAACTATTTTATAATCAGCTTTCCCGATTCACTCATTTCGTCGTTGCGAAACACCTGGTAGAGGTAAGAGCCTCTGACCAGCCCGCTGATTCTTTTATGATCGCCTTCCTGCATTTTATAATGAAGCATCAGGGTGCCCTGCTCATCGAACACAAAAAAATCTAGCGGAGTTTCTTCCACGCATTTTACATGCATCACTCTTTTTACCAGGTCGGGATAAATTTTTACGCATTTTTCCCGGCGCCCTGCCTTTGTATTTTTTGCCTCGCCTGCCGGTGTGTTTTCAACTACACTGCAGCCGGTCATGATGACGACGCTTAAGGCAAGGGTAACAGCCGGCAACAGTTTTCGGAATTTTAACAGGGTAGAATTTTTTTTCATATTGGTTCGGATTAAGGGTTTCCTGTTAATAGAAAACGGGACATCGCATTTGCTTCATAGCTCTTCGTGATGGCGAATTGCTGCCATTGAGCCGCCAGCCAAAACGTAAAATCGTGGAAAAGAATGAATCCATTTCCTTTGAATCGCCACGCTGCCTGCCAATGGTGGGCCTGTAAATATTGCGGAAAGGCTCCCGGTTATGCAGCTGGTAAGCAATGGGAACATCGGCCGGGTCAAGGTAATTGGAAAAATAAATCGGGTCAATATACTTGGTGCTCACATCGTCAATATAATCAGTGAAGGTTTTGCGGTGCAGCACTTCGATGCCGATATAAATATTTTCTTTGATAAAATATTTAAAACCGCCACCCATCGGTATTTCGGGCTGGGTCAGTTTGTATTCTTTCCGGTCAGGATACTCCGTCATGCCCTGCCCCTCCAGGCGGAGCGGCTTCAGTTCCACCAGTTGTTTTACATTCGGATTATTAGGGTCGGGATAATAATAGCCTTTCGGATTGAAGTGGAAAACACCAATACCGGTTATACCGTATGGTCTGAACTTGCCCTTCAGCCCGTCGTAGTTTTCGAGAAGTACAGTCGGGTAAATTTCAAAACCGAGGTATCCTTCCACCGAGTTTGACTGGAAATAAAGATTACGACGCCATCTTGAATATTCACGGCCGCCGGCCAGGTCCACTTCATCATCGCTTCCTTCAAGAAATGTCTGGTTAAAAGCCAGCCTTATCCCCAGCCATTCTGAAGGATAAATATTAAAATAAATGCCTTTGGAAAATTTTGTGAGCGGTATGTCCAGGTCCCGGATAAAAGGTTTGCCTATACCTCTTGCCCCGCCCAGGTCGCCAAGAAAAAATGCAGGCCCCAGGCCCAGCCCCAATTCATATTTACCATCCTTAAACGATATGGATTGCGCAAAGGAAGCGGAAGAAATCAGCAGCGATAAAAATACCGTAATCAATGTACGGATTAAGTGTACAGTTGCTCTCATAGATACCAGATTTGTTTTTCGCCCCCGGCAACTACCGGGATTCAGGATTTTGGACGGTTGACTAAAGTAGAAAATATATTTCTGCCAGTCAATGACGCAAGGGGTGATTTTTTATTGCAGCGTCAGTAAAAAGTTTTTTTACGCTGTACAATTACGAGGAAGCTTTCCTTGTCATATCCACATGCGGTATGCCGTCTTCAAGATATTCGCCGCTGCTCACTTCAAAACCAAGCGATTCATAAAATTTTTTCAGGTACAGCTGGGCGCCCAGTGAAATAGCAGTTTTGCCAAACAGCTTTTCACAATGTTCTATTGATTGCTGCATCAGTATTCTTCCCAACCCCGTATTTCTCACCAAAGGCGAAGTGACCACCCTGCCGATAGCAGGATTGCTGTACGAAACACCCGGGGGAAGCAGCCTGGTGTATGCGGCAAGCTTATCATCGTGCCAGCCCATCAGGTGCCAGGCGGCTTTGTCTTTGTCATCCAGGTCCTGGTAAACGCAGTTTTGTTCTACCACAAAAACTTCATTCCGCAAGCGGAGTATTGCGTAGAGCTCGTCAAGCGTGAGTTCATCAAATTTTTTTACAATCCAGTTCATGTGGTGAGTAGTCAATGGTGAATGCTGAATGGTGAATGGTCAATACGCTCCAGTCATTCAGTAAGAAGAGTTGGATTTTGGGGTAAAGATAATTTAAACAAGAAGGAATTGATTGATGAAAACAGTAATTTAGGAATATGGAAACAACACGGGTAAAAGATCTCAGCACAGTTCACCGGCTGGTAACAGATCTTTTTCAATGGCCTTCCTCAAAAAACGAGTGGGAGCACTGCCGGCTTCCCGATGAGCAGGTAAATTTTTTCAATGAAAACGGCTTCCTGGCTGGCGTAAAAATGCTGGGTGACTGGCAAATTGAATTTTTAAGAAGAGAATTTAACGAAGTGGCCGATGTCAACCACCCCGGTCACAATTTGTATTATGAATTTCATACAAACGAATCAACTGACCCAACCACCATTTTATTTCATGCATTAGGCGCCTGGCGCATAGGCCCGGGCTTTCACGATGTGCTGTGGAATCCGCGGTTCCTGATTGCGACAAGCCAGCTGCTTGGCAATGTGCCGGTGCGTTTCTGGCACGACCAGCTTTTTTGCAAGCCGGCAAAAAAAGGCGGCGTGGTAGCATGGCACCAGGATTATTCGTACTGGACAAGAACAAAACCGGTGGCACATCTTACCTGCTGGTGCGGCCTGGATGATTCAACTAAAGAAAACGGCTGTCTTCAATACATTGCCGGCAGTCATCGCTGGGGGCTACTGCCAAAGCCGGTGCTGGCCGGCGATTTACAGGGAATAAGAGATTTTTTAAATGTTGAACAAAAAAAGCAATTCGACAACCCGCAGTTTGCCGAAGTGAAGGCAGGCGAAGCCATCTTTCATCATTCACTCACCCTGCATGGCAGCGGCGAAAATAAAAGTGATAAGCCGCGGAGGGCATTCGTGATAAATGTTTTTGCCGATGGCGTGATTTCCGATTCTAATGATCCGATGCTGGAAGGCGTGCCTGTGATTCCGAAAGGACAGAAAATGGAAGGGCAGTTCTTTCCGTTATTATTTGATCCTGTCAAAATGTATAATGAACAGGGAACAAGGCATACTGAACGATGAATAACCTTGCAGGTGTTCAGTATTCCTGATTCCTTGTTCCCTGTCTGATATTCTAATATCCATATTTCTCTTTCCACAAACTGCGCAGAAATTTTCTCAACTCTTCCTCTCTTGCATTTTTTCCGGGTTCATAAAATTTTGAGCCGGCAATTTCTTTTGGCAAATATTCCTGTGGTGAAAAATTCTTTTCATAATTGTGAGAGTACTCATATCCCTGGCTATAGCCAAGATTTTTCATCAGCCGGGTAGGCGCATTGCGGATATGAAGCGGCACAGAAAGATCGCCTTGCTGTTTTACAGTATCCATTGCTTCGCCAATGGCGACAGTAGCTGAATTGCTCTTGGGGCTGGAAGCAAGATAAATGGCGCACTGCGACAGGATAAGCTGTGCTTCGGGATAACCGATTTTATTTACCGCTTCAAACGCTGCGTTTGCCAAAACCAACGCAGTCGGATTGGCATTGCCGATATCTTCGCTGGCCAGTATCACCATGCGGCGGGCAATAAATTTTACATCCTCACCGCCTTCAATCATTCGTGCCAGCCAGTACACCGCTGCATTGGGGTCGCTGCCGCGGATGGATTTGATGAAGGCCGAAATAATATCATAATGCTGCTCACCGCTTTTATCGTACAAAGCAATGCGCTGCTGGGCAATGTCCATCACTTTTTTGTCGGTCAGTTCTTCGCCTTCTTTCATTACTTCGACGCAGAGTTCAATAAGATTGAGTACTTTTCTTGCATCGCCGCCTGCAATGGTGAACAACGCCTCATATTCTTTGAACACAATTTTTTTATTGCGGAGCCATTCATCTTTTTTTATGGCCAGTTGAATCAGTTGTTGCAAATGTTCATTGGTCAGGGGTTTTAAAATATACACCTGGCAGCGGCTGAGCAGGGCGGCGTTTACTTCAAACGAAGGATTTTCTGTGGTGGCGCCGATGAGTGTGATGATTCCTTTTTCTACGGCGCCCAGCAGGGCATCCTGCTGACCTTTGTTGAAGCGGTGAATTTCATCAATGAATAAAACGGAGCCGGCTTTTGTTCTGGCTTCATCAATTACTTCCCGCACATCCTTTACGCCGGCGCTGATGGCGCTGAGCTGGAAGAACGGGGCTTTCAGCGTATGGGCAATAATATTGGCAATGGTGGTTTTGCCTGTGCCCGGCGGTCCCCACAAAATCATGGAAGGCACCCGGCCGTTTTCAATGGCAGTGCGAAGAATACTTTTTCTGCCGGCCAGGTGCTCCTGCCCCAGCAGTTCATCAAGCGAAGCAGGCCTGATGCGGTCGGCAAGGTTGAAAGCATGCATTGCTGCAAGTTAAGTGAAGAATATTTTACCGGTAAAGATTGCTGTTGCTGAGATAGGCAGCAATGATATCGTACACCTGGAGCTGGGCATTCAGCGAAAAGGCATGCGCTTCGCCCGACAGCAGGTTCAGCTGGTTGATTACGCCGCATTGATTCATTTTATCGGCTAAAAGAATTGCCTGCTGCGTAAGCACAAAACCGTCGCCGTCACCATGAATCAGGAGGGTTGGAGGATCGCCGGGATTTACAAAGCTGATGGGGCTGATGGCGGTATAAATACCAGGAATAGTTTGCGGTGTGCCGCCGGTGATGAACTCCAGCATGGGTTTTATCTGCGGGTTGGCAGCCGTATTGTACCATTCAGTAAAATGCGATGGCGATTTGATGCCTACAGCTGCTTTAATGTTTGGTGATGCCAGCTTAAATGCATTCAGCAATGCCAGTTGGCCGCCGGCGCTTTCACCCAGCAAAACTGTTTTACGGGAAATTTTCAGCGAATCAGATTTCGACCAGATAAATGCAAGCGCTTTCTGTATATCTTCTTCAGGTGTCGGCATTAATACCGTACTTCCGTTAATCAGCCGGTAATTTATACTGGCAAAAGCAAAATCGGGAAGTTTTGATTTCAGTAAAGTGATATATCCTTCCATGTCGGTTTTATCGCCGGCAACCCACTGGCCGCCATGCACCATCAGCAGCCATTTGGTATTAATGGTATTGCGGCCGGCAGGTAAAAAAATATCCATCGTTTGCTGCGGATGACTGCCGTAAGCAAAGTCATTGATTCTTTTTTCAGGTAATGGTACGCTGACAGGTATGTATGTTGTCGTGTTTGCTGAGGGTGTTTGCAGTCTTTTATTGCAGGAAATAAATGTTGTTGTAAGAAACAATAAAATTATTTTCAGGTTGGCATTCACAGCAGCAGCACCGGTTATGGATAATAAGAGGCACTGCTAATTTACATAAGTTGCAAGAAATGCCTGTATCTGGTTGAAGGAATCGGTAAGATTGGCGCCTACCCATCCATGCCCTTCAAGCGGGTAAATAATATACTGGTGACTTACACCGGCAGTTTGCAGTTTGTTATTCAATAAATCTGACTGGTTTTTCGGTACAATCAGGTCGGCACCACCCTGCAGAATGAGTGTTGGCGGCGATTGGGCCGTGATAAAATTTACCGGGCTTGATTGCTGGTATAAAGCAAGGTTGGAAGCCGGTGTAGCGCCAGTGACACTGAAAAGCAATACAGGTATTAACTGGTTGGGTGGGTTGTTATAAAGCTCCACCAGGTCAGCCGGGCCAAAGAAATCAATAATGGCTTTTGGTTTTACAAGCAGGGGATATTTATAACCTTGCAGCAAGGCAAGATGAGCGCCGGCGCTGGCGCCAAGCAACACAAATTTTTCTGAAATGAGGTATTCACTTCTTTTATTGTAAATAAATTCCACAGCTGCTTTTACATCCAGTTCCTGGGCAGGAAAAAGGTCTGGCGGATTAGCCAGGCGATAGTTGATATTAAATATAGCGTACGAGGGTTCTCTTTTTTTCAGTGAATCAATGTATGCGTTGAAATCAGTTTTATCGCCGGCATTCCACCCGCCGCCATGGATAAGGATCATCACCCTGGTGGTAGCGCTACTTCTTCCTGCCGGCAGGAAGATGTCCATTTTTTGATGCGCATGAGTTCCGTAAGAAACATTGAATTCGGTTCGGGCAGGAACTGTGTTGCTGTCGTTCTTTTTGCAGGCTACAACAAACAATAAAACCCCAAAGGCAATGAATACACGGCTCAACATAAAATCTTATTTTATGAAAGGCAAGTAAACACCAAATAAGAAAAAAAATAAAAACTAACTCTGTAAATCAAGACGAATATTAAGTTCGTTTAGCTGCTTCTCATCAATCGTCGCGGGTGCATCCAGCATCACATCCCTGCCGGCGTTGTTTTTGGGAAAGGCAATAAAGTCGCGGATGCTTTCGCTGCCGCCAAGGATGGCCACAAGCCGGTCGAAGCCGAAAGCAATGCCGCCATGCGGCGGGGCGCCGTATTCAAATGCGCCGAGAAGGAAACCAAACTTGTGCAGCGATTCTTCCCGGCTCATGCCGAGGGCTGCAAACATTTTCTCCTGCAGTTCACGTTGATAAATGCGGATGGAACCGCCGCCGATTTCATTTCCGTTCAGCACCATGTCGTATGCATTGGCTTTTATGCAGGCAAAGGGATGTCGTAAATACTCAGCCGCATTTTCAATTACAGGGTTGATGCTTACCAGTGTTTCAATATCGGATGGCTTGGGTGAAGTAAACGGATGATGACGTGCCACCCAGCGGTTTTCATCTGCATCATATTCAAACAACGGAAAATCCAATACCCACACGAGTTTGAACTCGTCTTTTTTCCGCAAACCGAGGCGTTCCGCCATTTCAAGCCGCAGTTCGCTGATGGCTTTTCTTGTTCGTTCTTCAGGCCCGGCAAGAATCAAAACCAAATCGCCGGGTTTTGCATGGCAGGCAGCAGCAATTGTTTTC
>Ga0114944_1000459_pt1 | contig 10568 bp, 7 predicted proteins | sample OV2TP2_FD_89582 | JGI IMG/M metagenome (GOLD analysis project Ga0114944, IMG submission 89582) | Hot spring microbial communities from Beatty, Nevada to study Microbial Dark Matter (Phase II) - OV2 TP2 | ecosystem: Environmental > Aquatic > Thermal springs > Hot (42-90C) | place: USA: Beatty... | reverse complement strand
GCGCATAGCTCGTCTCAAATTCGTTGGGACACGCACCTGCGCCATGAGGGTGCGAGGCGACATTCTGATAAATGTTTCGCTCGTCTGCCGTACCACTGCATTGACATGCACCATGCCAGAATTTGGGCGGGTTGATGAGCTTGAATCGCTCGAGAAACCGGCAGTTCGGACACGCGCGCGGAAGCGGGACACCCATGTTGCGGTAAAACGCGAGCTCCATCGGGATAAGACGGTATGCTTTATTGCACGCGCTACACGCGATCACCTCTTTGAGAATATCATCGGTCGCGTCGGTAATAAGATCCGGCAGATCTTGGGCGCGTACCGTTGTTTGGAACTCGCGCACTTCCGGCTCGCGCCAGACATACCCTCGTGCTTCGACATCTTCCTTTGACAGCGGGAAAAAATCATGTGTGAGCGTCTCGTTATATGCAAATGGAGAAAACTCTGGCGGGAAGAATTCGCCATACCGATAAACCCTCCCCTCCTTGTCCGTATAGGGCATATCCTGCATGTGCTGAATAATCTTTTCCCGCAAAGCAAAATATTCTTCCTTGGTGTACTGCTTATTGAAAATACAATGCTCTTTCTTGCGCAATCCTATGCAGCCGAAGAGATTTGACGAGTTGTTGCAGTACGCCGAGTATTCCAGATCACGGCATCCGTCCCAACATTCCCAGCAGAATTTCAGTTTTGAACTATTGAATCCTGCGGTCATATCCTCATACATGAGTGAGGCATTAAATCCAAAGTTTGAATAGTCATAGCAATCGGTCATCTTAGCCCAACAGAGTTGCGAATACTTTACGTTTTCCGCATCCTCAATTGAGTACGAAACATGGACATTTTTGCCATTATAGATAAGCTCTCCACTCACGTTCACATTGTGATACCCGTGGAGATATTTGACCGGAAACTGTGCCCAAAGCTCCCGAGATTTTTTGAGTATCTCCTGAACAGAACGGTATGATCCTGGATTCAGTTTTTTTATTTCTTCCAGATATTCTTCCTTTGTATACGGCTTGTTAAAAATATGATATGATTTATTGCGTAAATTCACACAGCAAAAACAGTTATTGCAGTTGGTCAGATCTTTTGAAAACCAAACATCGGTGCAGTACTCGCAATCCATCGAGAAAAAAACTCGGTAGCTCTCGTCAAGCAGGACGCTCTCATAACAAAATTCGCTTTTTGAAACCTCGTATATATCAAACGAATCCTTGATTGAGCTTCCCTTCGCCATATAGGCGGAATTTTCAGAGGTATCGGTATCAAAGCAGAGATAACAATTCTTCAGCCATGCTGCCTGGTCGCAATATTCAGAATTGATGTTACTCAAGACACTTTTTGAAAATAATGGAACGGTGTGGAGCAGTTCTCGAAATTGCTCAAAAAACGGTCGAGAAAAATCATAATCCCGTCCGTATTGTAATGGATCCCATTGATCAGAAAACCAATAATCCCGTTCATACACTTTGATTACCACCTCTGGAGAAAAACTCGAAAAAATCTCTTTTCCGAATGCATCGTCTTTGCGACGAAACAGCAGTCGCTCATTGCGAAACAAAAATCTCCGGATCATCCGGCACTCCGAACACCAGGTAGGCGGAGGCACTTTGATCCGTTCATAAAACGAAAAATCCTCCGGCTCGATGAGGAATTCATTTTTACAGCTTTGGCAAGCCCTGGTCTCCGATTGCATGTAGTACATGATACCGATTCAGAAAAATTGCGCAACTAGATCAGCGGTTCTGGGTGTGATTCTTGTCCGTCCGGTCGGATGGGTTGCGGTTCTTGCGAAGCCGCTTGCCCCAAGCTTATCGAGTTGTTTTTTCGGAACAAAACCGCTTCTTCTTCCTCTTTGAGCATCCGTGCCACATCATCCCGGTGCATTGCATATTTTTTTCGCGACTGCGCAATAATCCTGTCTTTATACGACGGGTGGGGAGCAGGAAAGACTTTCAATGTCTCAGCGGAAAACGGATCGTACGTCTCACCGTCAATCGTCTCTTTGATGTAAAACTCCTGCATGCCGAGGTTGATCATGTCTTTTGCCTTAAACACCGGCGTGAATTCGGTCTCGAGTTTTGCCGCATCGTCCCCGCCGACCCGAAATGCAATAAGATTTGCCACATTGCCAAGCACCGTAGAGAGCACCGCGGGGATCAGCTGTGCCGTGTACTGGTGCGCAACCGTCATATTGAGTCCGTATTTCCTTGCCTCGGAAAAAAGGTTGATGAACGACCCGGTCACCAGATTATGAAACTCATCCACATAGAGGTAGAAGTCGCTTCGCTCCTCCTCGGGCATCTCGGCGCGCGCCATACCCGCCTGTTTGATCTTGTTGATGAACATGGACCCGAAAAAACTTGAGTTCTCCTCGCCGATCTTTCCTTTTGAAAGATTGATGAGCACGATCTTTTTCTCGTTCATCAATTGCTCAAGATCGAGCTTATTTTCTTTCTGCGCGAAGATATTGCGAAGCATGGGCATCGAGAGAAACTGCCCGAGCTTATTGACGAGCGGCACAATGGCGTCCGTGTCGAATTTTTCGGACCAGTCAGCGAATTCAACCGCGAAAAATCGCCGCACCATATCGTCGGTGATATATTCTATCACGCGCTGGCGATACGGCCGATCCGTCAGCATCGAAATCATACCGCGCAGCGTGGCCTCCGGGTAGTCGAGCAGCGCCAAGACCGTAAAGCGGAACACGTGCTCAAGCCGAGGCGTCCAGTTCGCGCCGAACTGCTTCTCCAGCACCTCGATCAGCCCTTGCGCCATCTGATGCTTCAGCTCAACCGGCACTTTTTGCAACGGATTGAACGAGATCGGATATTCGGCATCAGAAGGATCAATGAACACCACATCGTCAATCCGCTCCTCTGGAATGAACTTCAAAATCTCCTCGATCACGTCGCCGTGCGGGTCAATAAAGCAGAGACCGTAGTTGTACACGATATCCTGGCGCACAAAAAGCTCGAGTAGCTTTGACTTTCCGACTCCGGATTTCCCCACAATGTACACATGGCGTCTCCGATCTTTGCGCTTGATCCCGAAAATATACTTTTTCGACTCCATCGGCGCCTCATAATTGGTACGCCCGACAAACGAAACCTCCGCCGGATCAATCTGCTGATACACCGGCAGATCCGACGGCGGCGGCGCGTATTTCGAAAGATGGATGCGTCCTTCCTTTGCCATAGAGAAAGTATACTATAGTTTATTCTTCCTTCCAACCTTTCAAACTTGTGCCATCACTTACTAAAGTCATAGACGGCCGTCTATGACTTTAGTAACCATTTATTCCGACTCAAAACTTCCTGATTATACTACCCGACTTACTCACCGAAAAAATATGTACATACGGAATCATCTCATAGATTCGCAAATCATTGATAAAATCTTCAGGGATTTGCACTTTCCCCAACCAAACACTTTGTTGAAGCATTTCAAAATCCAACGCCAGCAACTGCGTGCGAAGCCAGTTTCGCTTCCGCCGGTCGCGTTCGGGCACATCAAAGCTTACAATCATAAAATCGGCACAATTCTTTTTTTCATATGCCCGCCTGAACAATTTCGGTGATGAGCCCTGCTTGCTCTTCAATTTCGTCAGGTACTTTGTTCCTTGCGCGGTAATGCGCCATTGTGAGTTTTGTTCCTGTTTTCGTTTACTCACCAACCCTTGGCGTTTCAGCTGGTTGAGCAGAGAGTAAAATTTTTGGCGTTCTCGATACAGGTCCGCCCAATCAACTTTGAACTGTCTGGGGCCGTGAACGATTGATCGGCGGGCTTCCCTCATTGCCCTTCCCCGATCAAGAGAAAACATCGAAAGCAAATCAACGGTACTTTCTGCCTGCATTTGCAAATAATCAAGTATTTTTTCAGTAACTGTCGCCATATAACTCATTATACTAAAGTTGTAGACGGTCGTCGATTACTTTAGTGGGTGCCTATGCTATCTCGCTGGCGTAGGAGGTTTCAAGGTCATGGGGACACAGGAGGGAAATGTTTTGCTGCTTCTATCTCACTACCTCCGTTTCAAACCACTGCTCCTGAAAATGGATTGCCGACAGTATTTGTTCGTCTGTCATCTCCACACCGGACGGTACCACGATCAGCTTGTCGTCGTCATCGTTTTTACGATGAGCTATCGCGATACATATACCTCTCGCTCGTTGTATTGGTTCTTCAATGCCAAGGTAATAAGCATCCAAATCCTCGCCATCCGGAGCCATTACTCCCTCGATAAAACCATAATTCACCTCATACATAAACTCATGTTTCGGGTGTTTGGACCCAAGCGCGCGGTCGATCACCACCTCCACTTCTTTTCCAAGATATCCTCTCGCCAGTTGCAGTGATCTCGTTTCGCCTTTCCATACATTATGCGCCCGCGTATACGCTTCGTTTTCGTATTTGTTATATCTGTTCCCATGCCTTATTTTTTCAACCAGCTCTAAAAATGGAAATAATAATGGCGCGCGCTCAAATTGTTCAACATGCACAAGTTCATGTTCCAAATCTCTTTTCTCTATGTTCGGTCCGAGAAGCACAATATTCCCAATCGCCATCGCCCTTATTCCCTTCTGTCTCGGCAACCACACATACCACCAAAAGCTCTGGACATCCGCGACTATCACAAAAGGCATCCGATGCAAAGAAAATCCCTTGGGTACGGAAAGTATTGCCGCCAACAATCCAGCTATACTCCATGGAAGATTGAGAATCTTTACGAGAGCAGACCTTATCATTTGTTTTTTTATTTGACTACCTCACTGCTATTTCTGCATGCCGGGCAGATCTGATTCGCCTTCTTCACCATAGATCGCAAGGCCCATGGGCGGACCCATTTTGCGCGCCTCGACCTTATGGATGAGTTGCGCCGACATGACGGGTTTGGTTGGCAGATGGTAGATGGTGGCAAGTTCTTCGGTGTTGAGTACCATGCGCGAAGATTTCCATCCCCAAATACCAAAATGAAATCCCTTCAACTCCAAAATATTCTCTGCAAATGTGTGCGGATATATATAGCGCTCGCGATAATGCCGATATATCTTGCGTTGCCGAGCTAGGTACCGACGCTTTGGAAATAGAGGCGGGATTTTTCCAAAATGGTAGTCCACGCGTGTTGCGGCGCCCTTGTTATAGTTGAATTCATTAAACGCTTTTGACGCGTGCTGGTTGAGCGCTATGGAGACGCCGCGCCGGGCGAAATTCGAGTTGTATGCTTCAGGAGTGGTTATGTAGAGATAACGAAGCACGGTTTCAAAGGCGGGTTTGGCGATCTTCTTGTCAATTGCCTTGATCAACTCGGCATCGCCAAATCCCGGATATAAGCGGGTCATTGTGGATTCGCCAAATTCCGTGCTCACAAATCTTTGCGTATTCCGCTCCTTGATCTTCTCGATCTCCGCCTCTCCTTCCTTTTTCCACCAGTCCCCCACAATCGGCCGTATTAGAATCTGCAGCCATAACTCCTCCTGCGAACTGCACTTTCCGAGCACTTCCAGCAATGTCGCGAACGGATCAAGCCGAAAATCTTCTTCGGATTCTTCAAAGTCAACGTAGGTGCGAATCGGGTAGACGTCTGACTTATTTGGATCCAAAATAGATTCGCTGCCAAAAAGACGGCGCGGAATTTTGAGCACTTCGTCCGCCGTCGGCGGCATACGGTGGATATAGTCCTCGGACTCGCGAATCTCAACGAGTTCAAGATCCGGGTAATGGGAGTAGAGCGCTGCCTGTACCATAGGCCAGTTGTCCTTTGTCGCGCGCATAAAAAATCGGATCTCGCCCCCGAAACTGACGAGCTCCAAAGATGACCATTTCGTTACCTCTCCGTCCCACCATGTCTCCTTTATGTTGCCCGGAGCGTTGATGAGCGCAAAAATCGAGGCGAGCACCTGTTCCATGGCGCGCGGCGAGCGGAGAATCTCACGCGGAATTTTCAGCTCAAACATGGACCAAACAAGATGCTGACGGTACCATTCGCGGACATACGCAAGCCAAAGCGATCTTGCCACCAAAAAAAGAATAGGCAACGACCAAAGCCACCAGACGCTGATGACCCAGGACCTGAATGATGCGATGCCGTCAATGATTGAAGAGATAGGTAAGTCGCCCACAGCTTATAGTATACCCGCACATTCTTGCTCACACAAGCACATACTCCTCGTTCTCCATCTTGCGAAAGAGCGATTTGTTTTGGAGATTTAAGAGAATAGTCTGCGGTTTGACAGCTCGCTTCTCAAGCACAAGCTGAATCGCCTGCTCCTTAGAAAGAGGTCTTTGCGCGCGCCTAAACACGGATACCAGCACCTCGCGCACGGCTCCGGGTTCAAATCCCCATTCGGAAAGCCCGTAGAGGCCGCGGCCGACGAGCACGAAACGCTTGTCTTTGATAAGCTCATTGTGCACGGTTTGCGGATGGGCTTTGCGCCTGTTCCACCCCGCCTGATCAATGGCGGCGGCAACCTGCCGAAAGTGAAGCGGCTGGCCTGATTTTGCAAGCGCCGCATAGGCCTTGTCCTTTACGCCTGTCGGGGTGATGGTGGGCCACGAAACCAATCCATATTCGCCGTAGGGATTCTTTCTGATAACTTTTGATGTCGCCATATATGCCTTGAGTATGCGCTCTTCCGGCGTGTGTCCCATGACCTCCATCGCATTCCTTGCCGCAATCTCATACAGCTTCTGCTCCGGCACTGTGGCCGCAGTTTTTTCAAGATCGCGCACAACGCCGGCAAGTATTTTCTCAACTGATGCCGCACGCGCGCGGTCAGACATCCACCGTTCATAGGAGGTATTGGTCTCCGGGAATCTCTGAAAAAAATTGTCCAGCGTGAGCAGTAAAACAAGATCCCGATGGTGCGCTTTATCGGCGCACGCGTCTAAAAAATGATGATGGGCCGCAACATTTCCAAAGTCTACCAGACGCGTCTCCAGTACCTGCAGGAGCGGACGCAATTCAACGAGGTGATCTTCCCTGCGCAAAAGCTTGAGCGCGTCGGCCTCAATCTGGCGCACGCGCTCCCGGGTGATCTTATACTCCCTGCCGATTGCCTCAAGCGTCGCAACTTTCCCGCCGTTCAGACCAAAACGCCGCTTAATAATATCCTGCATGCGGCGACTGGATAACTTCTTGAGAATGAGTTTACTTGCCTCGCGGGGCGAGAACGGAAGTTTAACTTGAGATGGGAGAACAGTCATGGATTGGTTACAATAGCGATGTTTCAAGAGTACCATACTGCTTTTTTCTTGTCAATCACGAGCGCTTTGGGCCTGACAGGTCGTTCCATATCACCAGCAGGGGGCTTGCCACAAAGATAGACGAGTACGTTCCGAAAATGATGCCTACCGCAAGGGCGAGCGAGAAATAATGCACGGTTGAGCCGCCAAAAAAGAAAATGGCGCCCAATACCAGCAGTACGGTCAACGACGTATTGATGGAGCGTGCCAGGGTTTCGTTGATGCTTCGGTTTACAATAGATTCATACGACTCACCTGACTTAGTTTTGTGTAAATTCTCGCGCGTCCGGTCAAATACTACGATTGTGTCATGCACGGAAAAACCCATGACCGTCAAAAGCGCGGTGATGAAAAGCGAATCAACTTCAATCCCGTAGAAATGCCCGAGAACCGCGAAAAGTCCTGTGGGAATGGCCACATCGTGCACCAGCGTCGCAATAGCGACCACGCCGTATTTCCACGAGGGGAGTGGTTCGGAAACATGCCGAAACGCCCATGCAATATAAAGCATGATCACGATAATTGCGAGCCCAATCGCGAGCATGGATCGCCTGCGCAGTTCGACCCCGATCGTGGGTCCGATAGCGTCAAACCGTTTTTCAAGCGCCTCGTTGCGATCAGGCGTTGTCGTCCGCAGCCGCCGCAGAATTTCCTGATGCGTATCCTCGTCTACGGTCTTGAACCGAAGCAGGATCCCGTCTCCGGCCGGCTGCACGGTGATCGTGCCAAGATCAAGCCCATCTAAAGCGCGCCGGATCCTGTCGGGTTCCGGGTGGACGTATGAAGCATCCGACTTTCGAAATTCAATCTCGATCAGTGATCCTCCGGTAAAGTCGATCCCCTCGCGCAGACCAAAAATCAGAAAAGCCGCAACGCCGCCGAGCACGAGAAGTCCGGATATCGCAAGGTATATGTATTTGTGGCCGATGATGTTCATGAAAATCAGAAGTTGGAAGTCAGAGATTTAAAATGAGACCCCCGGGTACAACTTATTTTGCAAGTCCGCTTAAAAATAGCGCTCGATATTTCTCAAACCTATGGTTGGCCGTCGCGCGTAAAAGCATGCGCGTCACGCTGATTGCCGAAAACATCGAAACCATGATGCCGATGCCCAGCGTCAGGGCAAATCCTTTTACCACGCTTGTTCCCAGCCAGTAGAGAATCAGCGCGGTCAGCAAGCTTGAAACATTGGAATCGCGGATCGAGGTCCACGCGCGTCCAAATCCTTCATCAATGGCGTCCTCAAGCCGTTTTTGCTTGAGCAGCTCCTCTTTGAGCCGTTCAAAGATCAGCACGTTGGCATCCACGGCCATACCGATCGAGAGAATGATACCAGCGATCCCCGCAATCGTGAGCGTCACCGGGATGAGCTTGAAAAGCGCCAAAAGTATCACCAGATACAAGAGGAGCGCCACTACCGCAAGCGCGCCCGGCAGGCGGTACCACAGGATCATAAAAAGCGCGAGCATGAGAAATCCGACCATGCCCGCAAACAAACTTTTCTGGAGCGATTCGGCGCCGAGCGATGCGCCGATCGTCTGCTGCGAGATGAGCCCAATCGGCACCGGAAGCGCGCCCGCGTTCATTCTGCCTACCAGTTCTTTTGCTTCTTGGGCCGTAAAGTTGCCGGTGATCTCGGCCTTGCCGCCGGCGATCTCCTCGTTCACTACAGGAGCCGAGATCGGAACGCCATCCAAATAGATTCCGATGCGCTTGCCTATATTCTTCTTGGTGAGTCCTGCAAAAATCTTTGACCCTTCGTCATTAAACTCAAGTTCCACCGTAGCCTGTCTCGTGATCGGGTCAAACTGCACGACGGCATGTTTGAGATATTGTCCGGTCAGGGGAGTCGGCGAAAAATATGGGTCTTCTTCTGTCTGCGCTACCTCCGGCCGCTCCTCGCGAAATTCCAAAAACGGAGTTTCTCCGATCACCTTGATCGCCGTATTGATGTCCTGCACTCCGGCAAGCTCCACGATAAGGCGCCATTCCTCTCCTGATTTTTCAACCTGCACGAGCGGCTCCGACACGCCAAAAAGATTTACCCTGCGCTCAATCACGTCACGCACCGCGTCAAGCGAGCTTTGCCGATCCGCCGGCGCAACATTCTTTACATCCGCGCGATAGACCAGGTGTGTGCCGCCCTGGATGTCGAGTCCCAGCCGATACGGAAATCTGGAGGTCAAACCATGGAGGTGCCGATGCAAAATTCGAATCTTCGCGCGATCCAGCATCGCGGCTATCTCTTCTGGCGCGTCAAAAACCGCAAGCAACGCTCCCACAATAAAAAACCCTGCCACAATATAGCGCACGGCGGAAGCGGAAATCTTTCGCTTTTGTATTCGCGTTCTTCCATTATCGCCTGCCATATAAAAACACTAACAGAAGGAAGATCGCTCTGCAAGTTTACCTCAACAAAAATTCAACGATGCCGGCAAAAAATCCTTTTCGCGGAGCATGACTGGAGGGTAGTTGCAACGGCGGCTCAGACGGGGGCATTGATGGTTCAAACTGTCGTCCCTCAAAATGCATCTGGTTCTCATCGCTTGGCTCGAGGGGGAAATTTCCCTCGAGCGGATGCGGCAATCCCTCTGCAGGACTGGAAGGGCGCTGCAGCGGCTGGAAAATACCGTTGGTTCCCGGCCGCGGGCCAAGTCCCTCAAACTGCCTGCCAAAGGGAGGAGCATCGGGACGCCCAAGTCCATTTCCCGGTCTTGCCTGGTAGTTTTGGCATTCGTCCAGATGATTCTTGCAGTACTCAATGCATTCTTGGGGAGACGAGCATCCGCCGGGTCCGCGCATCATACGTGAATCTTCAAATCCTCCCGGACCGCGTAAGTCACCCCCGGGTCTGCGAAAATTTTGAAAACCGTCCGCGCCTGGAAAACCTTCCATACCCCTCTGCCGCATATCCTCACGACGAAATCGTGCGTCCCCGTCTCGTTTGCGCATCTCATCCAATGATTCCGTTGCCGAGTGTACCTCCATGCGCTCTCGGGCGAAGTTTTCGAGCATCTTTCGCGCATCCGCCGGCGAGACGCCTCCGTGAGCAGAAACAAAGGCAATGCATTCTTCCACGTGATCCGGACTACTGCAATAGACGCGACATTCGCCTTCGCCGCGGCATCCTCCCGGACCGCCAGCCTCCTTCACTTTCCGCTCAAGTTTTCTGCCAACCTCAAAATCCTTTTCCTCGTCTGGATTGATCAGTCCATGCTTTTTGGCAAACGCAAAACATTCCTCGCGATGAGACTCGTCGCGACAATACGCTTCGCACGCTCTGGCGCGGCATCCACCGGGTCCGCCCTGTTTGGATG
>Ga0114944_1000458_pt1 | contig 10580 bp, 7 predicted proteins | sample OV2TP2_FD_89582 | JGI IMG/M metagenome (GOLD analysis project Ga0114944, IMG submission 89582) | Hot spring microbial communities from Beatty, Nevada to study Microbial Dark Matter (Phase II) - OV2 TP2 | ecosystem: Environmental > Aquatic > Thermal springs > Hot (42-90C) | place: USA: Beatty... | reverse complement strand
CAGGAACCGCCCGAAGATGTCGAACAGCAGCACGTTGACCACCGCGTAGAGGCACGCGAGAGTCGCGACACCGAGGAACACCAGTGGCACGGCGCGCGTGGCGAGCCGCGCCGTCGCGCCCCGGCCGGGTGCTCGTGGGCGCCTGAGCGCCACGCGCGCGACGACCCACACCCAGATGGCGAGCCATACGTCGGCGTACGAAATGGCGGCGAGTGCGAGCACGTAGTCCGGGATGCTGCCCGGGTCGACGAGCCGTGGCACGCCGAGATGGTAGGCCTTGATCGCCACAAGTACGATCGCCAGCCAGACGCCGGCCCAGAACGATCGCCGCACAGCGGCCGCGCGATGGACGTCCAGCCGGGAGGCCGCGGTGAGCACCGAAGGGATCTTGCCACGAATGGCATTACGAGTGCTCACCGGCTGAGGTCGTCTCAGGTCGCTCGTCGGTTGCCGCGAGGTTGACGGTCGGGCACAGACAGGCGCCTGCGGCCGAAGCCACCCGCTGTCGAACCTCGGCGCTGAGCGGCTCACATGTGTCGATAGCCGTCTATCGGGCGTAGCGGTCCGAAAGAGCCGTAAACGCCGCCTTGGGCTCCCAGGCCATGTCCGGGTAGGTAGGTCCAGTGCCGCGTTCGAGCACCTTCACGACGCCGTAGCTGGCCATATCGAAGTCCTCGCTCGGCGTGCTGCGGTGCGGCAGGTCGTAGCGCGCAAAGGTGTTGACGAACGCGGTGTCGACCCCTTCGGCCTCGAAAATGTCCAACAGCTCGTGCAGGTAGGTGGCTTGTTCCTGCTCGTCGCGCGTGTACTCGCCCTTCAGCCGGACCGGCCCGCCGTCGCTGCCCCATTCCACGATGGTGTCGCCGCGGCCGCCCAGATCGGCCGCACCGCGGTGCGTGGTACACCCGAACTCGGTGATCGCCACGGGCTTCCCCTGCGCAACGAGGGCGCGAATGCCGTCGCGATAGCGGTCGGCGACCTCGATCGAACGGTAGCCGGCATCGGTCGAGATGAAGTCGAAGGGGGTCCAGTCAACACGCTCGAACGGCAGCGAGGCGTAGCTGAGCTTGCCGCGGAACCGCTCGCGGACGAGGCCGACAGCCTTGCCGAGGAAGTCGTGAATGCGCGCGGGGACTGCGGCCATCTGTGCGCGCAGGCGTGGCGTGCCCAGCAGGTCGATCCGGTCCTTGAGGGTCTCGCCAGGCAGGAACCCAACCGTGAAAAGGCTCACTTCAGAGCCCGTGAGGAACACGACCTCGGCCCCCTGCTGGCGTACCCGCTCGGCGCGCTCAGCACAGTCGGCGAGCAGCTCCAGCAGCTGGTCGGCAGTCAGATCGTTGGTGAACGGCGAAAACCAGACTTCCAGGCCGGCGGCAGCAGCGTGACTGGCGGCGATCTCCAGCCGGCTTGGATCGCCCCCGGTGACGCGCACGGCGTTGCAGTGCAAATCCTGGCGGATGATGAGCATCTCACGCTTCACGACCTCCGGGTCGAAGGGTTCGTGGGTGCTCGCACCGGCGCGGAGAAAACCGGTGTCGTAGGTGATGCCTTTGCCTCGCAGACGTTTCACAACCACACCTCGGTGCGATGTCTACTTTTTCAGCAATTCGATCTTCCCCGGCAAGGATCCGGGACGCCAAGGTCCAAGGCCGAAGGCCCACGGACGAGATCCTGCGCCCTACCGCACCGAGATGCCGTGCGCGGTCAGAATCTGCCCGGTTGCCCGCCGGAACCGCGCCAGACCCTTGCCGAGCTCCACCTCGGCGCGCGCGTGCTGCGTGCGGCTGGTGATCATCGATGTCTGCCGCTGGAGGACGAGGAAGACCGTGGAGGTGCCGGCGGCGAACTGGCGCTGCTCGCTGGCGTACAGCCCCTCGGCCGACGCGCGGGCGGCAGCGGCAGAAGCCAGCGCCGCGCTGCCCGACACGACCGCCTGGAGCGCATCGCGGACTTCCGCCTCGACTGCCTGCTCGAGCCGCCGGCGCTCGAGATCGAGACGCCGCCGTTCGGCAAGCGAGGAGGCGACACGCGCCTCGGCGGTCCGATTCCGGAAGGGCAGCCCGATTCGCACGCCGACTTCCACGGTCGGGAAATCCTGTTGGAGGAGCGTCGACAGCGACTGCGCCACGCCGCCAGTCAGCGACGCAGGAACCGTTCCGGAGAATCCGCCAAACTCCGAGGAGAGCGGAGCGAGACCCTGCAGGGTGGACAGCGTGTTGAGGCGATCGATCAAGGGGAAAAAGCCGGTCGTGAACGGGTTGGGACCCGGGGGAATCACGTGGCCGGCAAGACCGGAGCTCGTGTACGTGCCGACCAGGTCGATCTGTGGTCTCGTCTGATCGCGGAGAAACCGTCCGTTGACCTCGTTGACCGACGCCGCGATGGTCGCCTGGACCAGCTCCGGGCGGCTGGCAAGCGCGTCGCGTACGGCCTCCTCGACCGACTGGCCGGGTAGCTCGGCTGGCGGCAGGGTCGTCGGACGGAGCGCGCTCGACCACAGCGGCGAGCCGCGGTCCGGCAGCATGAGCGCCTTCAGCCGATTCTCGGCGCGGGTCAATGCCGCCTGCGCGGCGTAGAGGCTCTGCTCGAGCATCGAGACCTGTGTCTCGGCCTCGAGGACGTCGACGGGAGCCGCAAGGCCCTGGGCCACGAGGCGCCGATTGCCAGCGACCTGTTCGCGAGCCAGCGCGAGTCCCTCCCGCTCGACCGTGAGACTTCGATTCGCAAACGTCAGGTCCCAGTACGCGAGCTCGGCTTCGAGCGTGATGTCCATGACGCGCTGGCGAAACTGCTCGTCCGACATCGTTTCGTTTCGCCTGGCGAGCTCGAGCTGGCGGCGGGGATCGTCCACCTGACGCCCGCGGAACAGCGGCTGCACGACGCTGAGGCTCAGCTCGCTCGGGAACTGGGGGTTCAGCGTGACGAATTGATTGTCCGTTGTCAGCCGGCGGGAATTGAAAGCCGCCTGATATTGGGTGCCGGAACCGGGCAGAAGACCCGAGACCTGCGGACCGAAGAACAGATTCTGCTGCTGGAGCTTGCCGCTGGCCGACCCGCCGATGATCGAGCTGATGGGCATGACCTGATGTTGAAGCGACGTCTGCACGGCGAGCTGCGGATCGAAGGCGCCGGCCCGGGCGGCGACGTCGTTGACGGCCAGTTCGCGCGCGATCCGCGCCACCGCCACGTCGGCGTTGGCGGAGAGTGCCTGGGTGATGGCGTCCTCGAGCGACAAGTCCGTGTCGCGGGTCACGCCAACGCGGGGCGGTAGGCCGCCTGTCGGCCCCTCGACTCGTTGGGCGGCCGGACCGGCCCCCGCGATCATGATGAACGCGAGTGCGAGCGCCCCGCCGCCTCGGCTACTCACGGCCATCCTCGACGGCAGGTTCCCTCCGCGCCGCGAGTGTGAAGCCCACGCTGACAGACGGGCCGACGCTCACGTCTTGAAGCGGCGTCCGCGCTGCCGCACCCCCTGCACGCACGCGCGCCAGCACCCGTCGGGGCAACGTCTGCAGATCGTCGAAGAGCGAGTAGAACACCGGCACGGCCAGGAGCGTCAGCAACAGGCACAGCGACTGCCCGCCGGCGACCAGCACGCCAATAGAGCGGTTCGTCATGGCGCCGGCCTCGTTCGACACGACCAGCGGCAGCATGCCGGCGACGAGCGCAATCGTTGTCATCAGGATCGGGCGGAGACGCTCGCGGTTCGCCTGGAGGATGGCCTTGTCGCGCGGCAATCCCGCCGCGCGAAGACCGTTGGTGTGGTCGATCTGCAGAATGGCGTTTTTCTTGACGATGCCGAACAGGAGCAGCAGCCCGAGCCCGGCAAAGACGTTGATGGACTCGCCGGCGACGAGCAGCGACAGGATGCCGAACGGGACGGCGAGCGGGAGCGTCAGAAGAATGGTCACCGGGTGGATGAACGACTCGAACTGCGACGCGAGGACGATGTACATGAAGATGAACGACAGCGAGATGGCGAGGACGAAATACGACGCCGTCCGGCCGAGCTCGACCGACTGGCCGGCCGGCTGGGCCACGTAGTCGCGTGGAAGCTGCATGTCGCGGACGACCCCGTCGATGGCGGCCATCAGGCCCGCCTGGTCGCCGCCTGGCGCGACCTGGGATGACAGCGTGACCTGGCGCTGCCGGTTGAGCCGCTGAATGCTGGATGGTCCGGTCGCCGGCACGATCCGGACGACCTCTCCGAGCGTGACAGGGTCCCGTCGGCTCGACGCCACGGTCAGCTGCTCCAGGCCGCGCAGGCTCGTGCGGAAGCGCTCGTCGGCCCTGAGCGTCACGTCGTACTGGTTGTTGCCCACGTTCAGGGTGGTCACGTTGTCGCCCGCCACCAGCACGTTCAGCGCCTGCGCGACGTCCTGCACGCGGACGCCGAGATCGGCCGCCCGCTGCCGATTGATCTCGACGCGCAGCTCCGGTTTGCCGATCACCAGCGAGGAATCGGCGTCGACGGCGCCGGGCAGTTCCTTGATGCGCGACAGCAGAAGATCGGAGTACCGGGCAAGCTGGCCAAGGTCCGGGCCCGCAATGGAGTACTGCACGCCGCTTCCGGGTCCGCCGCCGGGACCACCGCCCGGCTGGACCGAGGTCCGGAGCGTCGCGGGATAGTTGGTCCGCAGGTGCTCGCGCGTTCGTACCATGAGGGCCTCCTGCGAGGCCTGACGCGCGTTCTTGGGCACGAGGGTGACCGCGATTGAACCAGTGTTGGTTTCCGGTACCCCGCCCATCCCCATCATGCCGAGGCCCGGCCCGCCGTTGCCGACCGTCGTCAGCGTGTCGGTCACCTCCGGGAACGCGCGGAGATCGCTGGCCATGCGTTCGAGCACCGTCAGCGTCGCGGCCAGCCCCGAGCCCTCCGGCGTGCGGACGTTGACCTGGAACTCCGATCGGTCGTCGTCGGGCACGAAGTTCTTGCCGATGCGCTGGAACAGCGGCACGATGCTCGCGACGACCAGGATGCTCGCAACGACTACGGTGACCCGATGGCCCATCGACCAGCGGAGCATCGCCATGTACGAACGCTCGATCGGCCGGAACAGCCACGATTCCCTAGAGACCCTGGCCCGATGACCCGGGCGCGCCGCCGGGATGAACCGCGAGCAGAGCATGGGCGTCAGCGTGAACGACACCAGCAGCGACACGCCGATCGCGAAGGCCGCCGTCAGGCCGAACGAGGACATGAAGCGGCCGACCATCCCCCCCATGAACCCGACGGGCACGAACACCGCCATGAGCGAGAGCGTCGTGGCCATGACGGCCAGCCCGATCTCCTTGGTGCCCTCGATGGCCGCATCAAAGGGCGACATGCCCTTTTCCTCGATGAACCGGTAGATGTTCTCGAGCACGATGATTGCGTCGTCGATCACCACGCCCACCATCAGCGTCAGCGCCAGCATGGTCAGCTGGTTGAGCGTGTAGCCCATCAGCTTCATGAGCAGGAACGTCGAGATGATGGAGACGGGAATGGCGATGGCGGCGATGATCGTCGTGCGGATGTTGGCGAGGAAGAGGAAGATGACGGCCGATGCCAGGATGCTGCCGAGCAGCAGGTGGTGCTCCAGGGAGTCGACCGCGGCGTTGATGAACTCCGACTGGTCGTTCACGACGTCCATCTGGATGTCTGGCGGCAGCGCGGCCGCGACGACCGCCAGCCGCTCCTTGATGGCCTGGGCCACCGCCACCGTGTTCCGCCCCGACTGCTTGGTGACGACCAGCGTCACGGCAGACCGGCCGTTCAGGAAGGACGCCGTGCGAAGCTCCTCCTGGGCATCGCGGACGGCGGCGATGTCCCTGACGCGGACGACGTAGCCGTTGCGCGTGGCGATGGCGACCGACGCGAAGGCGTCGGCGTCGGTCAGGCGTCCCATCGTGCGGACGGTGAGCTCCTGGGCGCCGATCGGCACGTGCCCTCCCGGCAGCTCGACGTTCTGCTGTCGGAGCCCTGCCGCGACCTCTGCCGTCGTGACGTTGTACGCGCGCATCCGGTCCGAATCGAGCTGCACCTGGATCTCGCGCTCGGCCCCGCCGACGAGCCGGACGTCCCCGACACCGCTGATGTTTTCGAGCCGCTGCTTGATCCGCTCGTCGGCGATGAGCGTGACGTCGCGCAGCGGGCGTTCGCCGGCCACGGCGATCTGCAGGATCGGCATGGCGCCGGGATCGAACTTCTGAATGACTGGCGCGAGCGCGGTCTCGGGCAGGTCCGGGATCACGAGATTGATGCGGTCCCGCACCTCCTGCGCGGCGACGTCGCCGTCCTTCTCGAGGAGGAACATGAGCACGACCTGGGACCGTCCCTCCACCGACGTCGACCGCAGCTCGTCGATGCCACTGATGGTGTTGACCGCCCCCTCTATCTTCTCCGTGATCTCGGTCTCGATCTGCTCGGGCGAGGCGCCCGGATTCGCCACCATGATGGAGACGGTGGGCACGTCGATGTTCGGCATCAGATCGACGCTGAGCCCGATGAACGAGTACCCGCCGACCACGGTCAGCGAGAGGACGAGCATCGTGGCGAAGACGGGGCGGCGGACGCAGAGCTCGGCGAGCTTGTGCATGCTGGTAACCCCTTACCGGCTGCCGCCAGCCGTGCCGGCGGGATCCCGTGTGGCGAGCTGGACCGTCGCCCCGTCGAAGAGCTGCGGCAGATGGCTGGTGGCCACGAGCGCCTCGCCCTCAACGCCCGAGAGCACACGCGCCATCCCGTCCGCCTCCTCGCCAAGCTGCACGACGCGCACCCTGACGCGGTCCCCTTCGACCACATACACGATTGAAGACTCGCCGTTCGCGATCGCGCTCACAGCCGCGCGCGGGACGAAGAACGCGGCCTCGGTCGTCGGAAGCGCAATCTCCGCGGTGCCGAACATCCCGGGGGTCAGCCGTCCGTCTGCATTGGCAAACCGGGCCTCCACCGTCATGGCCCGCGAGCCGGGGTCGATGGTGGGGTTCCTGGCCGTGATGGTTCCGGAGAAGACCACGCCCGGATGCGCCGGAACTTCCGCGCGAACCTGCATGCCGGTCACGAGCCGCGCCGCGTGCGACTCTGACACCTGAAGCGCCAGCTTGATGGGCTGGATCCGCACAATCGTCACGACCTTCGAGGCGGGGGTGACGTACTCGCCGACGGCCACGGGGCGTTCGCTGACATACCCGCCGAAGGGCGCGAGGACATTGGTGTCAACGACCGCCTTCTGGGCAAGCGCCTCGCGGGCCCTCGCCTGCGCGACCGCGGCCTCGGCCGTCGCGACCTGCGTGGTGAGCTTCTCGTACGCGCTGCGGGAAATATCACCGCTCTGGACGAGCTCGGCATGACGCGAGACCTCGGCTCGGGCGTTCTGGGCCTGCGCCTCGACCTGCTGCAGCGTGGCCTGGGCCTGGGCCAACTCGAGTCGGGCACTGCGGTCATCCAGCCGGACAATGAGGGTGCCCGCCCGTACCCGGTCGCCGACGCTGACCGGCGTGGCGACGACCGATCCGGACACGTGGGGCGTGACGTCGGACGACTCGTCGGCGGCGAAGGTTCCGGTGGCCCGGATGATGAGCGGCACGTCGCGCGCGACGATAGCCGCAGTCGTCACGGCAATCGCGTCCTGCCTGGCCGCAGGCGCCTCGCGTCTGGGAGCTTCGGCCTCGGCTCCGCCGCAGGCGGATGCCAGCGCGGCGATCGCGCCGAGAAGCAGGGGACTCGCAGTGCGCACGGACAGTCTCACTGGACGGCTCCTCATGTCGTTGACGACCGCCGCCGCGTGTCTCTCGCGGTCTTTGGGGCCGGTCGTTCCTCCGCCGGCGGCGACGAGGCGGACCCCGCCCGCACGCCATCGAGAATCAGACGCGTAAACGCCTCGGTCACTTCGCGATCGGAGGGCCTGGCGAACTGACCGCCGAGAAGGTGGGTGACGAGACCGAAGTACGCCGGCAAGGCCACCAGCGCGAACGCCAGCAGGGCGGGATCGCCCGCCCGGAGCACGCCAGCGGTCTGACGGCGGGCCACGTATTCCTGCAGGAACGTCAGAGCCGGGCGCCCGAACAGCCGCTCGGACGCGGTGGCGAGCTCGTGCCCCTCGAGGGCCGCATGCAACATCAGCCGCTCGAAGTCGGGATCGCGCCGGTAGTTGTCGAGAATCGTGCGCACCAGCTCGTGCACCAGCCGCGCGTCGTCATCGCGCCGTGCGTGTCGCCGAAGCGCCTCGATTCGGGCATCGAGACCGGCCTGGCGAGCCTTTTCCTGCAGGATGGCCGCGTACAGGTCCTCCTTGGTCGAGAAGTGCCGGAAGAGCAGCCCCTCGCTGACCCCCGCGGCTTCGGCGATCGCCTTGGTCGTGGTCCCGCGAAATCCGCGCGTCGAAAACAGGTGCAGCGCAGCTTCGATGAAGTGCTGGCGGCGCTGCTCGGCGTGCATGCGGCTCTTCGTGGTGCCGAGGGAAGGAGACGTGGCCGTGACGCTGGTCTGCATGGTTTCCTCGCTGGGGGCGGCGACAACAGTGGCGGCGGACGACCGGCTCATGAGTGGGCACTTGCTCTACAAAAGTGAGCACTCACATTTGTGATCATGCCGTTCGGGTGGGCGGCGTGTCAAGCAGGAGCCTGGACCAATCTCTGGAACTACTTGCTCTCCCAGTCCACATCCCACCGGATGTTGAGCCAGGTGATGGTGCCGTTCACGCCGCTGACCCCGTGCGGTACGTTCGCCGGGATGAACTCGACGTCGCCGGCCTTGAGGAGGTGCGACTGGCCGCCGACGATTCTGCCGTTCTCGATGCGTCCCCCTGTGGTTATCGTCCCGCTGCCCTCGATGACAACCCACAGATCGACCGTCCGCGGATGCACGAGCGCCGTTTCGGCCCCCGAGATGCGGCGAATGTTGATATTGAACTTGCCGCCCTCGATCATGCGCAGCGTGGGCAGCTTTCTGGCGTCCATGTCCTTGAGGTACTCCGCCAGCTTCTCCTTGGAGATCGGCACAGCGCGGTCGGTGGGCGCGCGCTCGACGATCACGACTCCAGCGTCGCCGGCGGTACCGCGCCCGGCCCCGCCGGTTCGGCCGCTCTGTTGAGCGCTCACGGTCTGAGCGACCGCCAGCATGGTGATCGCGACGAGGCGCGCGAATGCGACTGCAGTCATGAAGTCCTCCCTGCCGTGATCCCGCCGCGGAGCTGGGGAGATCCGCGCAAGCCACCGACAAGCCGCCGAAGGACGTCTTGCCGGCCTGCGGAGTTGGGCGTGCTTCGCGACACTCAACTCGAAACCGCGAACAGTTTTCGTTTCGGTGCGTGCTCAGCCGCGCAGGTGCTTGTTGAAGAAGTCGAGCGTGCGCTGCCAGGCAAGCCTGGCTGCGGCCTCGTTGTAGCGCGGCGTCGTGTCGTTGTGGAACCCGTGCTGAGTCCCCTCGTACGTGTGCGCCGTGTAGGATTTCCCGTTGGCCTTGAGCGCGGCTTCAAAGGCCGGCCAACCCTGGTTGACGCCCTGATCGTTGGCTGCGTAGTGAATGAGCAGGGGCGCCTTGATCCGGGCCGTGTCCTCGGCGCTCGGCTGACGACCATAGAAGGGAACCGCAGCGCCCAGGTCAGGCATGCGCACGGCGAGCTGGCCGGCGACGCCCCCGCCGAAACAAAACCCGACCGCTCCGATTCGGCCCGTGCACTCGGCGTGCGCCTTGAGCCACCCGACAGCCGCCACGAAATCCTCAATCATCTTCGGGCCGTTGACGGTCCTGAACGCCGCCGCCCCTTTCTCATCGTCGCCCGGGTACCCGCCCACTGAGGTGAGCCCGTCGGGAGCGAACGCCACGAAATTCGCCACGGCGAACCGTCGCGCCACGTCTTCGATGTACGGGTTCAATCCTCGGTTCTCGTGGACGACGAGCACGCCGGGCAGCCTGCCGGGGGGACTTGCGGGCCGAGCGAAATATCCGCGTATCGTGCCGTTGCCAGCGGGCGACTGGACCGTCGCGTAATCGACCTTGAGGCGCGTGTCGTCCTTCGAGACCTGCTGCGCCCACGCGTAGTTGGGCCTGAGGCTTTCCCAGATGGCGGTCGCGGTGAGTCCGCCGACAGCGAACTTCGAGGCGCGATCCAGGAACTCGCGTCGGCTGATGTCGCCGTGCTGGTACTCGTGGAAGATGTCGAGCAGCTCCTGCGGGTAGTCGGAGGCCGTTTTTCGCTCCATAGAGACTCCTTGGGGGCAGCGATCACCGCTTGGCTTTCAGCGATCAGCTTTCAGCGAACAGCAAACAGCAATCAGCGACCCACCGCTGATGCAGTCTTGCCGCTGAAATCCGATAGCTGATGGCTGACAGCCGATCGCTGACAGCCGATCGCTGACCGCTACTTAATTCACCGCAAAGCAATAGAACAGACCCGCGCCCCCGGTGGCGACGAGATTCTGCTGGCTGCACCCTTTGCTGGGGTGCGTGGCGTTCCACGAGCTGTTGCCGCCGCCCTGCTTGTCCGAGTGGCCCAGCTGCGCACTTCCAGCGCTGTTGCTCGTCCAGTTGTTGCACGTGTGATCCTGGCCGTCGGTGTAGGCGCGTCCATCGGCCGTCGAACCGGTCAGGATGTCGT
>Ga0114944_1000455_pt1 | contig 10604 bp, 9 predicted proteins | sample OV2TP2_FD_89582 | JGI IMG/M metagenome (GOLD analysis project Ga0114944, IMG submission 89582) | Hot spring microbial communities from Beatty, Nevada to study Microbial Dark Matter (Phase II) - OV2 TP2 | ecosystem: Environmental > Aquatic > Thermal springs > Hot (42-90C) | place: USA: Beatty... | reverse complement strand
GTCATGAACTGCACATCGGTCGCCGCCTCGTAGTCGGCCCACCGAATGACGAGACGGCCGGCGGTGCTGTCTTCCGGAACCAGTGCGGCGACCAGATTCGGCGCACTCGGCGTCGCCGCTTCCCGCGCCAGCACGACCTGACCGACATCCGCCTTGCCGGCGCTGGTGACGTGAAGCTGCCAGCCGTCAGCCGTGCTTTCGAGCCACAGTTCGTATACGGCAACGGCGGGGGCCGTCGCGACCGGCGGTCGACTCTCGGCGGGAGTTGGATTCGGGGTGGCGGGACCTGCGATGTCCAGCGGGCCGAGGCGAAGTGCCCCTGTGGTCTCGAGCCGCGCGATCTGCACCCGGGACGTCAAGGGGCCGCCGGCCTTGCGATCGGGTGCGTATATTACGGTTGCGGTTCGCCCGCCAAGAGACAGCTCGGATCGTATCAACCCGTCCCTCATCGGCGGCGATGCCGGTTGGCTCGCGAGCAGCGCGGCGGCGGCGACAGCGACCAGGGCCGCGCCCAGCGCGAAGGTCACGAGTCGCGTGCTGCGGAACATGGCGCGCGTTACTGCTGCGCGGTTGGAGCTTCCTGCCCCGGCTCGAGCTCCACGAAGCTGACAAACCCCAGCATCATCTCGTCCTGAGTCCGCGGGCCGTTGCGAATGGTGAGGTTCGGATTGAACTGACGCTTTGCGCCGCGATCGGCGGAGTTGTCGTAGAGCATCTCGACGTCGATGCGCGTGCCCTTGGGCAGAAGCTTCGGCTGCTTCAGTTTGTAGGTGACCTGCCACGTCTGGTCGTAGCGCGGCACGTTGAGGAGCACTTCCTTGCGGCCGTCCGGATACGTCGCCGTGTAGCGGGCGGCGGTGGCGCGCAGGTGCGCATGCGGCCAGTACGAGAGGTAGAGCGTGTCCTTCCGCAGCGTTTCCGCGGCGCCAATCCGGTAGTTGACCTTCTGTGGCGGGATTTCGAACCCGGTCGTCCCGATCGTCTTGCTCTGCACCTTGTACTTGATGGGTCCCTTCGCGAAGTAGAAGCCGATCTCGGCCTGGTTCCAGTAACCGGTTCCCTGGCCGGCCTGCTTGTAATAGTGCATGTTGAAGGTGATCGTCGAACCCTTCTTCAGCTCCATGCCGAAGCCTTCGGGCAACTGGGCCGGCTCGGCGCCGCCGGCGATGCAACCCATCGACAATCCCGCGGCTCCCTCGCCCTCGGCATCGTCGGAGGGATTCCGCACGAAGCCCGGCGGCCGAACGCCGCCGCACATGTGGTGAACCGTGTCTTTCCCGGCGAGGTAGGTTCCAGCGCGGAATTCCCACGCGCGCACGAAGACGTCGTTGGGCAGAACATCGTCGGTGATCTTCGTATGGAACGTGCCCTGAACGTCCTGCGCTTCGTCGTTCACGAAATACGGCGCCGGCATCTTGACGATCAAATCGGGCGTGCCGAGCGAGAAGCCGCCGCTCCGGGCTTCCGTGCTCGGAACCGCCGGCGGCGCTTTCGACCGATCACCGCCGGGCGCGCCGGCGTCCACCCATGCCACGATGGTTTGAATTTCCTTGTCGGTGAGACCGCGCTCGTTCGAGAACGCGCCCCTGGGCGCGTCGGCGAACCACGGCGGCATTTCCTTCGCTTTGACCTTGCGCGCGATGGCGCGGGCCCAGGGCCGCGTCTCGTCGTAGGACGTCAACGGCATCGGCGCAACCAGGCTGCCGATGTTCTTGCCCGCGGATTGATGACACGACGCGCAGTTGGCCTGCAGAATCGGCGCGATATGCTCGTAGTAGGTGACCCGCTCCTGGGCCGTGGAAGCAGATGCAGTTGCCAACAGCAGCGCCCACAGGGTCGAAGCTACAGTCAGGATCCGCTTGGGCTTCATACCGGACCTCTCTTTGATCCAATGCCAACCACGCCGCGAGAACGCAACAAGCAGGCCGGAGCCTCTGGAGCCGGCGGGCACCCAACGCCAGGGCCCGTACCGCTGTCACTGTGCTCCCGGAGCCGACGGGGTGTCAAGCTTTAAACCGGGGCAGGGCGGGACTTTAGTCCCGCCTGTCGGCCAGGTCTGAAGACCTGCGCGACAAGTGGTACCTCTTCAAGGAATTTCGTGAGGGCGGCACTCTAGCCCCTCTGCTTCCTGAAGTACTGCACCTGATACCGCTCCACGTTGCGGTTGTGCTCGGCGAGCGTGCTGGCGAACTCGTGCGAGCCGTCGTTCCGGCTGACGAAATACAGGTAGGCGGCGGCGCTCGGACGCGCCGCCGCTTCGAGCGACGCTCTGCCCGGCGCGGCGATGGGACCTGGCGGGAGTCCCGCATACCGGTAGGTGTTGTACGGTGAATCGAATGCCAGATCGGCCCGGCGCAGGTTGCCGTCGAACCGTCCTGCCTTCTGCAGTGCGTAGATGACCGTCGGGTCGCACTGCAGCCCCATGCCGAGCCGCAGGCGGTTCAGGTACACGGCGGCCACCAGCGCGCGCTCCTCCGCCCGCGAGGTCTCCTTCTCGACGAGCGAGGCCAGCGTGACGAACCGGCGGGGCGTCAGACCGTTTGCCGCGGCCGCCTGCACCAGATCGGTGGTCAGTACCTCCTGAAAACGATCGACCATCACACGAACCAGCCCGGTCGCGTCCGTGCGCCGCGAGACCGTGTACGTATCAGGAAACAGGTAGCCTTCCAGGTCCGGCGCGGCCGGGTCGAGTCCCGCGATCGCCGACCGGTCGCGGGCCGCCTGGACGAATGACGCGGCGGGACCAAGACCGCTCGCCCCGAACACGCCGGCCATCTCATCGATCGTCAGGCCCTCGGGGAACGTGATCGTGACCGCGTCCACCTCGCCGCGGGCGATCTTCGACAGCACCTCCCGCACCGTCATGGGCCGATCGAAGCGGTATTCGCCGGCCTGAAGCCTCCGCGCATCCCCGCTCAGCCAGAGGGCGACGCGAAACGTCAGCGTGTCGCGGACGAGGCCGGCGGCAACCAGGCGACTGCCGATCGCCCGGCTGCCGACTCCCGAGGGAATCTCGACCAGCTGTTCATCGCCGGCATACCCTCGATACGGCGCGTTCAGACGGGCGCCAATCAGATACGTCGCTGTCGACGCGGCGACAATGACGACACCACCCAGCACGCCCAGCCACCCGGCGATTCTGGTCATCGGGACACGCGACTGGCCCGGCCGTCGAGATAATCCTGCAGAATGACTGCCGCCGCGGCCGCATCGAGCCGCTGCTTGCGCTTGCGCCAGTCGCGCTCGGTGGCCGCCAGCCGGCTCTCGGCTTCCCGGCTCGACAGGCGCTCTTCGGCCTCCATGACCGGGATGCTCGTGCGCCGTCGAAGGGCGGCGATGAATCGGGACACGTAGGCGGACAATTCGTGCCTGGACCCGTCGAGCCGGACCGGCAGGCCGACGACCACCTCGGTGAGTCCTTCCTCGTCTCCGGCGAGCCGCGCGATCTCCGCGGCCACTCGAGCAACGGCTACCGCCGGCTCGACGGTGAGCGTAGTGAGCGGCCGCGCGAGCAGCCCGGTTGGATCGCTGATGGCCAGGCCAATCCGCCGCCGGCCCACGTCGACGCCAAGCCGTCTCCCGCGGGCGCTCGTCGGCACCTCGTCGTTCCCGGTCCCCAAGTCGTCTCCTGTCCACATGTTACAATCCCCAGCCCTGCACATCGACTCACGGCCGCGTGATCCCTTACAATGGCTGCGCGAGGGACCATGTCCTCACAGACACGCCGTATCGTTCTCTGGATCTCGGCACCCGTCGTCGCCTTCGCCATCATCGGCGGTTTCCTGTCCAGGGTCACGGCGCGCGAGGACACTTACCAGCACCTGCGGATCTTCGACGACGTCATCAATCTGATTACGGGCAACTACGTCGAGAAGATCAACGTCGACAAGGTGATGGACGGCGCGATGCACGGGCTGGCCGATACGCTGGACCCCGACAGCGCGTTTCTGTCGGCCGAACAGGTCAAGCAGGTGGAGAGCAATGCGGCGCCCCCCGCCGGCGAGGTCGGGATCGATCTGACGCGCCAGTATTATCTGCGCGTCATCGCCACGCGCGATGGCTCGCCGGCCGCGCGGGCCGGGATTAGGTCGGGCGATTACGTACGCATGATCGCCGGCGTCGCCACGCGTGAGATGTCGGTCTTCGAGGGCATGCGGCGGCTGCGAGGCGCTCCCGGCACCAAGATTTCGCTGACGATCATCCGCGGCAGCACGACCGATCCGCACGTGGTCGAACTGACCCGCGAAGCACTCGCGCAGATGGACCTCACCTCGCGGACGGCCGCACCGGGTGTCGGCTATCTCCGCATCGCGACCATCGGCCCTCGAACCCCGGATCAGGCGAAAACGCACATCGCGGCCCTTGCTCGAAACGGCGCCGGCCATCTCATCGTCGATGTTCGCCGTGCCTCGGGCGGCTCGCTCGATGCGGGCCTGTCGCTGGCCAGGCTGTTCGTCTCCACCGGAACACTGGCCGTGCGGGAAACGCGGGGCGCCGAGAAGGCCCCGATCGTCGCCGGAGCGGGCGACGGGAGCGTCAAGCTGCCGGTCACAGTGCTGATCGACACGGGCACGACGGGCGCTGCGGAGCTGTTCGCCGCTGCGCTCGAAGGCAACAAGCGAGCCGACTTGGTGGGCGAGCACACCATCGGCCGCGCGGGTCTTCAGAAGTTGATCAAGCTGCCCAACGGCGCCGGCCTGTGGTTGACGACGACGAGGTTCCTCACGCCGGCGGGAACGCCGCTGCACGGCAAGGGGATCGAGCCGACCTTGGCCGTCGAGGAGCCCGACGTGGAGTTCGGCCGGCCGGTCCCCACGGCCGATCCCGTGCTCGACAGAGCCATCGAGCGCGCGGCCCAGAAGAAGGCCGCGTAGGATTTGGTATACTGGCCGTTCGGCCAAGGCCTTGATTTTCAAGATGTAGGCGCGTAGCTCAGAGGTTAGAGCGCCTGCTTGACACGCAGGAGGTCGGTGGTTCGAGTCCACCCGTGCCTACCATTTGAGCGTCCCCGCCGTTTGCCCCAGTATGAGCGAGTTGACGGTCACGCTTCCTGACGGCTCTCGCCGCGCCGTGCCGGCCGGCACTCGCGTGAGCGAGGTGGCCGAGGCGATCTCTCCGCGCCTGGCCCGGGCGGCGCTTGCCGGCGTGGTTGACGGCCGGCTCGTCGACCTGGCCTTCCGGATCGATCAGGACGCGAGTGTACGTATCGTCACCGCCGAGAGCCCCGAAGCGCTGGCCCTGTATCGGCACAGCACGGCTCACCTGCTGGCGGCCGCGGTGACCCATCTGTTTCCGGGCGCCCAGTGCGGGATAGGGCCCGCGACCGACGAGGGGTTCTTCTACGACTTCGTGGTGGAGCGCCCGTTCGTGCCCGAAGATCTCGAGCGCATCGAGAAGAAGATGCACGAATTTGCCGCTGCGGATCTTCCGTACGAACGGCAGATGTGGCCGCGCGAGGACGCGAAGGCCTTCTTTGCCGCGCGCGGCGAGCCGCTGAAGGTTCAGCTGATCGACGAGAAGACCGCTGGGCCGTCGGACGTGTCCTGTTACACGATCAAGGACCGGGACACGTTCGTGGACTTCTGCGTCGGTCCCCATGTCCCGTCCACGGGGAAGCTGAAGGTGTTCAAGCTGCTCAACGCGTCGAACGCGTACTGGAAAGGCGACGCGCGCAACCAGCCGATGCAGCGAATCTACGGGGCGGCGTTTCTGTCCGAGAAAGAGCTCACCGCTTACCTCGCCCGTATCGAGGAGGCCAGGAAGCGCGATCACCGAAAGCTCGGCCGCGAGCTCGGGCTGTTCTGGTTCCACCCCTGGGCGCCGGGCGAGCCGTTCTGGCTGCCCAAAGGCACCACTCTCGTGCACCTGCTCGGCAACTACATGCGCGATGTGCTCGTTCCGGCCGGCTACGTCGAGGTGCGCGCGCCGCTCGTGTTCCACAAGGCGCTGTGGGAGACCTCGGGGCACTGGGCCCACTACCGCCAGAACATGTTCCTGCTCGAGTCGTCGAGTGAGGAGGAGCAGTCGAGCCTCAAGCCGATGAACTGTCCCGGGCACATGCTGCTGTTCGCCAGCCAGGTGCGGAGCTACCGCGACCTGCCCCTGCGACTCCACGAGCAGAGCGTGCTCCACCGGATGGAAGCGTCCGGAGTGCTCAGCGGGCTGACCCGCGTGCGCGAGTTCATCATGGACGACGCGCACATCTTCCTGCGGGAGGATCAGATCGGCGAGGAAGTCGAGCGCCTGCTGCGCCTGGTGCGCCGCGTGTACGACGACTTCGGCCTGACGCCGGAGATGACGCTCTCGACGCGGCCGCCCGAGTACCTCGGCGAGCAGGCGACGTGGGACCATGCCGAGGCGGAGCTCACGCGCGCACTCGACGCCGCCGGTCAGGTGTTTACGATCGCGGAGGGCGAGGGTGCGTTCTACGGCCCGAAGATCGACTTTGCGGTCACCGACGCGCTCGGCCGCAAGTGGCAGTGCGCGACGATCCAGCTCGACTACCAGCTGCCACAGCAGTTCGCGCTGAAATATGTCGGCGCCGACAATGCCGAGCACCGTCCCGTGGTCATCCATCGCGCGATTTTCGGCAGCTTCGAGCGGTTCATCGCACTGCTCCTCGAGCACTACGCCGGCGCGCTGCCGCTGTGGCTGGCGCCGGTGCAGGCCATCGTCCTCCCGATCGCGGATCGTCATCTGGAGTACGCGAGATCGGTCGTCGCCCAGCTTCGGACCGCGGGCCTGCGCGCGGAGCTCGACGAGCGGCAGGAGAAGATCGGATATAAGATCCGGGAGGCCCAGCTGCAGAAGGTTCCCTACATGCTGGTCGTGGGCGACCGGGAGTCGGCCGAGGCCACCGTGTCCGTGCGTGCGCGCAGAGGCGGCGACCGTGGCGCGAGCACCATCGCCGCGTTCACCGACCTCGCGCGCCGGGAGATCGCCGAACGACGGGCAGAGTCGGGGCCCGACGTCGATCCGACGGGAGGGAGGTAGTTATCGCTTTCGACAGAGGACCGCGCCGCGACGACCGCGTCCGGGTGAACGAACGCATTCGCGTTCGCGAAATCAGGGTCATCGACGACACCGGCCAGCAGCTCGGCATCATGCCGCCGCCGCAGGCCCTCACCATTGCGAAGCAGAAGGGGCTCGACCTGGTCGAAATCTCGCCAACGGCCGTTCCGCCGGTCTGCCGCATCATGGATTTCGGGAAGTACCAGTATCAGGAACAGAAGCGCGCACGGGAAGCCAGGAAGCATCAGAAGGTCATCGAGGTCAAGGAGATCAAGTTCCGGCCGAAGGTGGACGAACACGACTACCAGTTCAAGAAGAAGCACATCGAGCGGTTTCTCGAGGACGGCGACAAGGTGAAGGCGACGATCTTCTTCCGCGGCCGCGAGATGGCGCACCCCGAGATCGGGCGCCGCATCCTCGACCGGCTCGTCGACGAACTGGCGGAGGTGGCGGTGGCCGAATCGATGCCGCGGATGGAAGGCAACCAGATGCACACGATTCTGAGCCGGAAGCCGCACGGGGGCGGCAAGGCGAGGGCCGTCGCCAGGTAGGGACTGGAATCGACCATGCCAAAACTCAAGACGCATCGGGGCGCCGCGAAGCGCTTCAAGCGAACCAAGCGCGGGAAGTTCCTGCGCAGCAAGGCGTTCAAGCAGCACATCCTGAGCAGCAAGACCACCAAGCGCAAGCGCGCGCTGAGGGGAACCGCCAGGGTGGCCGACGCCGACAGCGCCAAGCTGGCGCGTATGCTGCCTTACAAGTGATGAATCGGGTCAGCTGGTCATCCGGTCGGTGGTCATTTCGAGGATGTGAGGTTTCGCTGCCATGTCGCGCGTGAAGCGGGGAACGATTCGCCGGGCCAAGCGGAAGAAGCTGCTGGGCCGTGCGAAAGGATATTTCGCCAACAAGAGCAAGCTCTACCGTGCCGCCAAGGAATCGGTAGACACCGCGCTCAAGTACGCCTTCGTCGGCCGGCGCCGCAAGAAGCGCGACTTCCGGCGCCTGTGGGTCATACGGATCAACGCCGGTGCGAGAGCCAATGGGCTGACCTACGGGCAATTCATGGCCGGCCTCAAGCAGGCGGGCGTGGCGCTCAACAGGAAGAGCCTGTCCGAGCTGGCGCAGTCGAGTCCCTCGGCGTTCGCTCACCTGGCCGACCGCGCGCGCCAGGCGGCCAGGGCCGCCACTGGGGCGTGAAGGGCCGACGCCCGCCGACGCGCCGGGCGTCCCATCAATGAGCATCCCCGATCGTTCGGCCGTGGACGTCCAGCTCGCCGCATTCGACGCCGATCTCGCCGCTGCACGGTCGTCGCGCGAGGCCCAATCGGTACGCGACAAGTATCTCGGGCGGAAGCACAGTGTCGTGGCCGGGTGGATGCTGCAGATCGGGTCGGCCTCGCCGGACGAGAAGCGGCAGATCGGGCGCTGGGCGAACGAGCTGAAGCAGGAGATCGAGACACGATGGGCGGCCTACCAGGCGGCGGCCGCCGCCCGGGCGCCCGCCGCCGGTCCGCTCGACGTGACCCTCCCTGGGCGTGCGCCTCGGCTGGGCCACCGTCACCCGCTCACGCGTGTTCGCGAGCGGATGGAAGCCGTCTTCACGCGGATGGGGTTCACGCTGGTCGAGGGCCCGGAGCTCGAAGACGAATGGCACTGCTTCGACGCCCTCAACATCCCCTCCGAGCATCCCGCCCGCGACATGCAGGACACGCTGTACCTGGCCACTCCCGTCCGCGGCGAGAGCGGACGGCCCGACGACCGGCGCACGATGCTGCGCACGCATACGTCGTCGATTCAAATCCGCTACATGCAGAATCACCCTCCGCCGGTGCGGATCGTCGCCTCCGGCCGCGTCTACAGGCGCGACGACCTCGACCTGACTCACACGCCGATGTTCACCCAGATGGAAGGGCTGGCCGTGGACGAGCGGATTTCGCTGGCCGATCTCAAGGGCACACTTGTCGGGTTTGCCCGCGACATGTTCTCGGATCGCGCGCGCGTCCGTTTCCGCCCGAGCTTCTTCCCGTACACGGAGCCCAGCGCCGAGGTCGACGTGAGCTGCTGGCAGTGCGACGGCTCGGGCTGCGGCATGTGCAAGCAGAGCGGCTGGCTCGAGGTCGGCGGCTGTGGCATGGTGCACCCGGCGGTGTTCGAGGCCGTTGACTACGACGCCGAGCGGTACACCGGCTTTGCGTTCGGGATTGGTATCGAACGCGTCGCGATCCTGCGTCACCAGGTGCAGGACATCCGGCTGTTCTTCGAGAACGACCTTCGGTTTCTGGAGCAGTTTCCGTACTGACGCGGGGGTGAGCAGCCCTCTGCCGCGCGCGGGCCATCGCGCCGAGACTCGATGCGACTCCTCGTTTCCTGGGTTCGTGACTTCGTGGACGTGCCGGCCTCGCCGGACGAGGTGGCCACCACCCTGTCGCTTCGCGGCTTCGAGGTCGCCGCGATGGAGCGCCTGGGAGCGAGCGACGCCGTCATCGACTTCGAGGTCACCTCCAATCGTCCCGACTGTCTGAGCGTGCTCGGCCTCGCGCGCGAGATCGCGACGGCGTACGACCTTCCGGTCCGCGAGCCGTCGATCGCGCCGGGCGCCCTCGTCCGCCTGGCCAGCGTGCCCTGTGGCGAATCGGACCGCGTACGGGTGGCACTCGAGGATGCCGCGCTGTGCCCGCGGTACGCCGCCGGCGTGGCGGAGGTCGCACCGGCCGTGTCGCCCGAGTGGATGACACGCCGCCTGCACTCAGCGGGACTGCGCCCGATCAACCCGATCGTCGACGTCACCAACTACGTGCTCCTCGAGCTCGGACACCCCATGCACGCGTTCGATCTGAAGGCTCTCGCGGGCACTGAGCTGCGGATTCGTCGCGCGCTCGCCGGCGAGCGGCTGACCACCCTCGATGAGGTCGAGCGGGCGCTCGACCCGGAGATGCTCGTGATCGCCGACGCGTCCAGGCCGCAGGCCATCGCCGGCGTCATGGGCGGGAGCGGGTCGGAAGTGTCCGCCTCCACGAAGCTGGTGGCGTTCGAGAGCGCGTATTTCAAGCCGGCTTCGGTCAGACGGACGAGTCGGCGGCTGGGACTGACGACCGAGGCCTCGTTCAGGTTCGAGCGAGGCGCCGACATCTCCGCTCCGGTCGTCGCGCTCCAGCGCGCGTTCGCGCTCATCGAGCAGATTGGAGCGGGTCGCGTCGCGGGCCCGATCGTCGATCGTTATCCCGCGCCCCGGACGCCTCGCACCGTCGACCTCCGGCGTGAGCGGATGGCGCGCGTGCTCGGCCTTGACGTCCCGGACGACGAGGTAGAGCGCATTCTGCGCCGCCTCGGCCTCAATCCCGCCCTTGTTCGCGACGGCTGGTCGGTGGTCGTGCCGACGTTTCGCGTCGACCTGATGCGCGAGATCGACCTCATCGAGGAAGTCGGACGGCACTACGGATTCGACCGTATTTCGCCGACGTTCCCCGTCATGTCTGGGCCGTCGCCGCCGCCCGACGCCCGCGTGGCGCGCGACCAGATCGTCGGTCGCGTCTTGACGGCCGCCGGGCTGTCGGAGGCCGTGACGTTCGGCTTCATCGAGGCTCGGGCCGCGC
>Ga0114944_1000454_pt1 | contig 10608 bp, 9 predicted proteins | sample OV2TP2_FD_89582 | JGI IMG/M metagenome (GOLD analysis project Ga0114944, IMG submission 89582) | Hot spring microbial communities from Beatty, Nevada to study Microbial Dark Matter (Phase II) - OV2 TP2 | ecosystem: Environmental > Aquatic > Thermal springs > Hot (42-90C) | place: USA: Beatty... | reverse complement strand
GCGAACACCGCCGTCGTCACCAACAGCGCCCACCGGTCCTTGCGCGCCGCCGCCGCCTCGCTGACCCCCTTATCGATCCACGAGGCGTTCACCACCCGCGCGAGCACCGCCAGCATGTAGCCGAAGCTCAAAAGGTAGATCTGGTCGGTCAGCATCAGATAGCCCACCGTGGGCAGGTCGGCCGCGGCGGTGAACTCCAGCGCCACCAGCGTCAGCAGCGCGGTGATGACCAGGCCGACGCGGCTCTCCACGTGATAGGGATGGATGTAGAGCGCGAGCGCGGCGCACAAAATGGCGATGAAGATCGGCAGCAGCGTCTTCACCACACCCGAGACCCAGGGCCGCGTGATCGGGATGGTGAGCGTCACCCGCGAATAGGCCGTCGTGTCGGGGTTCGACAGGTCGCCGAAGAAGGTGGGATAGGGCTTGGGCGCGAATTTGATCTCCGGTTTCCCGAGAACATAGCCGGGCAGGGTGATCTCGGGATTGACGGTGATCGGGTTGTCGTCGGCCATGTAGACCAGGTTTTCGTCGCCGAGCTCCGAATCCTCGACCGCGACCACGAGCTGTTGGGTGTCGAATGGGTAGCCCGTGAGCCGGAACTTGCTGGAAAACGCCCCTTGATAGCGGACCACGTTGTAGAGCGTGCCGTCGGGTTGGTCCTGGTGCTTGTCGAAGATCAGCGTCTGGATGCGCTCCTCGGTCGGGAAGATATTCATGAACTCCATCGTCTTCGGCGGGTCGAGGTCCCGGTTCGCCCAGCGGAACCAGATATAGAGGTCGACGACGTAGCTGTGCCGCGCCAGGTCGACGTTCTGCAGGTCGTTGACATAGATGCCGACGACGACCTTGTCGGGCGGCCGCGCCGCGGTCTGCGCCGCCGCGCCCATGGCAAGCCCGGCCCACGCCCAGGCGGCGAGCACGATCACCACGAAAGGGTTGCGCATTCCCACCTCCCCCGAAACCGGCAAGCCGTCCGGCTGCTGCCGTCGGCATACCTATCCCAATACGCGGCCGAATTCGACAGATCTGTCGCCTGGCGCTAAGGGAATCTGGAATGCTGGAAGGGCTGAGACGACGAAGGCGGAGGAGGGCGTCCGCGAAACCAGATGTCCCTCCTCCGCATGATCGGCGCCGGCCTCGACGCGACACTGAACCGCCGGCACGCCCGTTCCAAAGCAAGGCCCTTGCCAATTGGCGCGGCGGCGCGGCGCGACAAATCTCTTTCCGGTTTTTCGCCGGTTTTCCGGGACTTACCCGGCCTTTCCCGGCGGCGCCCAAAGCCCTCGCCGCCGCGCCCGCCCCTCGTCCATAGGCAAGGATCGCCGCGCGGGCGGCAGTTTCTGCCTAGGGGTGCCGCTCGGCGTGCTCGTCCTCCAGGCCGATCCACAGGCGGAGGAACCGGTCGAGCCACTGGCGCACCTGCGGTCCGTGGCGCAAATGGCCGCTGATGTGCTCCGCCCGCGGTCGGGCGCCGGGCAGCGCCAGGCGCTGGGAGGCGTGCGCCGTCCAGCGGGTCATGATCCGGTGCGACAATTCGGGGTGGAACTGGACGCCGAAGGCGCGAGCGCCGTGGCGGAACGCCTGGTTTTCGAAGATCTCGCCCTCGGCCAGCCGCATCGCGCTCCGCGGCAGCGTGAAGCCCTCCCGGTGCCAGTGATAGACGTGGCTCGGCCAATCCATCAGCGCCGCGCCTTCCGCCGTCGGGCGGATCGGCTGGTAGCCCGTCTCCACCATGCCCTCGGCGTGGAAGCCGACCTCGCCGCCGAGCTTGAGCGCCAGCATCTGCGCGCCCAGGCAAACCCCCAGATAGGGCCTCTCCTCGGCCAGCGGCACGTCGAGCCAGTCGAGCTCGCGGCGCATGTAGTCCTCGGGCTCGGTGGCGCTCATCGGCCCGCCGAAGACGACCACGCCGCTGTGCTCCGCGAGCGTCTCGGGCAGCGGGTCGCCGTAGCGCGGGCGCCGCACGTCGAGCCCGTAGCCTTGCGCCAGGAGCCAGCGGCCCAGATGGCCCATCTCGCCCTCGGGGATGTGGATGATCGCCAGCACCGGCCTGCGGCCGGTCTCAGTCTTCTTTCCGCTCATCGTCCGGCGCCTCCCGCCGCTTGAGCAGCCATCCCGTGAACGGGACCATCAGCCCGTGCGGCATAAGCCGCATGGTGAGCGCGCCCAGCATGTTGGTCCAGCCGGGTATGATGACGGTCTGCCCGCACATGAAGTTGGCGTGGCCGATGCGCGCCACCGTTTCCGGGCTCATCGCCCCCAGGAAGCGGAGGTAGTAGCAGTGCTCGGCCCCGGCGCGGCGGTGGAACTCGGTCGCCACGGCACCCGGCGCCAGCACCGCCATCTTGACGCCCGACCCCCTGACCTCGGCGGCGAGCGCCTCGGTGAACGACATCACATAGGCCTTGCTCGCGGTGTAGACGGCCTGATGCGGCCCCGGCGCGTAGCCGGCCAGCGAGGCCACGTTCAGCACCCCGCCGCGGCGGCGCGCGATCATGCCGGGGAGATAACGCCCGGTGAGATCGGTCAGCGCGGTGACGTTGAGGTCGAGTATCCGTGTCAGCCGCACCCGCGCGCCCTCCTGGAACGGCGCGCAATAGCCCGCGCCCGCATTGTTGACGAGATAATCCACCTCGAGGCCCGCCGCCTCGACCGCGTTGTCGAGGATCTCGCAGCCCTCGGCCGTGGAGAGATCGCAGGCCTGGCTGTGCACCTCGACCCCGTGCGTCTGCTCCAGCGCGGCCGCGGCCTCCTCGAGCCCCTCGGCGCCGCTGGCGGCAAGCACCAGCCTGTGCCCGGCCTTGGCGAACTCGTGGGCGAGCGCCAGACCGATGCCCCGGCTGGCTCCGGTGATCACCGTCACCGGCGGCCGCGCCGCCTCCACCGGCTCGTCTGCCATGCCCGCCGCGCCCCTCTCAGCCCGCGTCCCAGACCGACCGGAGTTGGCGCTGCTCGACCGCCTTTCGCAAGCGGATCCTGTCCCGCGCCGAAACCCCCAGCAACTCGGCGACCCGCCAGACCAGATTGGCCTCGAACTCGTGCACCACGCCGTCGGCCATCACGATTTCCCACAGCATCTCGATGATTTTTTGCCGGCCCTCCTGGCCGAGTTGGCCGGTCAGCACGCTGGTGAAGCCGTAGAGGTCGACCGCGTCGCTCTCCCGCTGCCGCGCATCGGCGATCAGCGCGGCGACCTCGCGCGGCTCGAGCCCGTATTGCTCGTTGAGCACCCGCTTGAGGGTCTTTCGCTCGCGCGCGTCGATGTCGCCGTCGATCACCATCGCGTGCACCAGCAGCGCCGCCGAGGCGAGCCGGAGCTGCTCCTCGCCCAGATCGCGCGCCCGCGCCTCGTCCTGGGTGAGGCTGATCACGAAGTCCTTGACGTTGTCCCAGAGTGCCATGCGGTTCAATCCGGCCCCACCATAAGCATTCGTGCACCAAGGCGCATCCCCCTGCACCGCTGACCCCTAGGATGCGCTATACTGAAAACGACTCGAACCACGCAACCCGGGGGAAGGAGAAACCCGACGCACCCATGGCGCGCAAGCCGACAGACGCCCTAGACATCGATCCGCAACGGATCATCGAGCAGACCGGCACCAATCTGGTGTCGGCTTATGAGATGCTTACGACCAAATGGGCGCTCGTCCAGATCGGCGTGATCCTGGGCTGTTACGCCGTCTCCTGGGGAATTTCCTATTTCGCGACGCCGCTGTTGGAGGCCCAGCTCCGGCGCGTCGAATCCCAGCCGCAGCTGATGCGCGCCCTGGTGGTGCCGTTGCGGCGGCTGCAATGGATCCTGTTCGCGCTGACCCTGTGGGCGTCCGACCTGGTGATGCAGCAGCTCACCCGGCCGCAGCACAGCTACTACGTGCTGATCGCCGCCACCCTGGTCGCCGCCGGGGTCGTGATCTCGATCGCCTCGCGCCTGATTCGCAATCGCCTGCTCGCCAATCTGTTCGCCCTCGCCGCCTGGTCCATCGCCGCCCTCAACATTCTGGGTCTGCTCGACGTGACCGCCGCGATGCTCGACAAGATCGCGCTCTCGATCGGCGACTTCCGCCTTTCCTTGCTGGTGGTCGTCAAGGGCGCGCTGTGGCTCGCCGTGCTGATCTGGCTCGCCACGGTGATCGGCAACTTCACCGAGCAGCGGCTGCGCCGCAACGTCGATCTGGCGCCGGCGCTGCAGGTCCTGATCTCCAAATTCATCAAGTTCTTCCTGCTCGCCATCGCGGTGCTCGCAACCCTCACCTCGATCGGTCTCGATCTCACCGCGCTCACCGTGTTCTCCGGCGCGCTCGGCATCGGCATCGGCTTCGGCCTGCAGAAGGTCGCCTCCAACCTCATCAGCGGCATCATCATCCTGATGGACCGGTCGATCAAACCGGGCGACGTCATCGCGCTGGGCGACACCTTCGGCTGGATCAACTCGCTCAAGGCCCGCTATGTCTCGATCGTCACCCGCGACGGTATCGAGTACCTGATCCCCAACGAGGTGTTCGTTTCCGACCGGGTGATCAACTGGTCCTATAGCGACCGCAAGGTGCGCATCGAGCTCACCTTCGGCGTCAGCTACGAAAGCGACCCCCACCAGGTGCGCGCGATCGCGGTCGAGGCCGTCTCCAAGATCGACCGCGTGCTCGAGCGCCCGCCTCCGGTCTGCCATTTGACCGCCTTCGGCGAGTCGTCGATCGATTTCGTGCTGCGCTTCTGGATCGAGGACCCGCAAAACGGGCTGACCAATCTGCGGGGCGCGGCCTTCCTCGCGCTTTGGGACGCCTTCGAGGAGGCCGGCGTCAAGATCCCCTACCCCCACCGCGAGGTGCTGCTTCGCCAGACGGGCGCGCCCGAGCACGAGCCCGAGGTCCTCAAGCCCTCCAAGATGAGCCGGCGGCGGGCCCGCGCGGCCGATCAGACCGTCGAGGGCTAGGCCGGCGGGCCGTCGTTGGCGGCAAAGGGGCCTAGGCCGTGTGCTTGATGACGAAGCGATAGACGCCGTCGTCCACGCCCGATTCCAGGAGTTCGTTGCCGGTCGCTTTGCAGAAGGCCTCCACGTCGGCGACGGCGCCGGGGTCGGTGGCCAGCATTTCGAGCGTCCCGCCGCTCGGAACGTCCCTGATCGCCTTTTTCGCCTTCAGGATCGGCATCGGACAATTGAGCCCCTTGGTGTCGAGGGTTACGTCAGCCATGGCTTCGCTCGCTCCCATGCAATTGCCACAGTCGATTTGGATGCGGACGCGGACCGTTGATCCGTCCCCGCCCCCCTATATCTGCCCAACGGTAAATTTGAAAGCAAGCCTCATATTCAATAAACTAGATGCATCATTGGTCTAAACGTGCTTTTTTCTCGGTGAATCGTCTAAACCCCAAGGTCGTTGGGAAGAAAGGGCAGTCCGATCATGCTGGACCTCATTAGAACGCACATTCAGGAGACGCCGTCGTTTCATCTGGCGCTGGGCGGCGTTCTCATCGGATTCGTGTTCGGTTTCATCGTGTTCCGCACCAATTTTTGCGCCATGGGGTCGATCTCCGACATTTTGACCTTCGGCGACTACCGCCGGTTTCGCGCCTGGTTGCTGGCCGGCGCCGTCGCCATGATCGGCACCCAGTTGCTGGCCGCCGCCGGCGTCGTCGACCTGACCAAGTCGATGTATTTGGCCCCATCGCTCAATTGGACCGGCCATCTCCTGGGCGGCTTGATGTTCGGCTTCGGCATGGTGCTGGCGGGCGGCTGCACCAGCCGCAATCTGGTGCGCGCCGGCGGCGGCGACATCCGCTCGATCGCGATTTTGCTGGTCGTCGGCCTGTTCGCCTACATGACCATCGGCGGGATCTTCGGGCCCGCGCGCGACGCCCTGATGCGCGCCACCGCCGTCCCGCTCGCCGATGCCCCGTCCCAGTCGCTGGGCGCGGTGTTGTCCGGTTTCTCCGGCCTCGACCCCGCCCTCCTCGACGTCCTCGCCATGATCCTCGTCATTGGCGGCCTGCTGGCCTATTGCCTGAGCGACCGCGGCTTCCGCACCTCGGCGCCGCATCTGATCGCGGGCCTCGGCATCGGCCTGTGCGTCGTGGCGGGATGGGCGCTGACGGGCCTTGCCTACGACGAGTTCGCCACCACCCCCGTCGAGCCCACCTCGCTCACCTATGTGCGGCCGACCGCAGATACGCTCGAATATCTAGAGCGGTACACCGCCGGCATGGTGCCGGGCTTCGGCGTCGCCACGGTGGTGGGCGCCTTCGCCGGGGCGCTGCTGGCGGCGGTCATCTCCGGGCGCTTCCACGTTACCGGTTTTGCCGATTCGGCCGACACCCTGCGCGGGCTCGCCGGCGGCGCGCTGATGGGCTCGGGCGGCGTCATCGCGCTCGGCTGCACCATCGGCCAGGGGGTCACCGGCATCTCGACCCTGGCGCTGGGTTCGTTCCTCGCCTTCGGCGCGATCATCGCCGGCGGCATCGCGGGCGTGAAATTCATGGAACGGCTGCTGATGGGCTAAAGGGCGGGCAGCGTAGGCATAAAGTCTATGTGCTGCACCCCGCGAATGAAGGTATGTGAGTCCCGTTCGTATAGCGTTTTTGCAATATCGGTTCGCGGATGGCCCGACTTTGGGGGAGGGCGTCGATGCCAACATTCGTTCACACGGACAAATGCGACGGCTGCGGGGACGCCGGCATCGCCGCCTGCATGTACATTTGCCCGCACGATCTGATGGCGCTCGATACCGGGCGCATGAAGGCCTACAACCAGGAACCCGACCAGTGCTGGGAATGCCACTGCTGCGTCAAGGCGTGTCCGCGCCATGCCATCGAGGTGCGCGCCTTCCAGGACTGGGTTCCGATGGGGGGCTCCATCGTTCCGCTGCGCACCGACCAGGCGATCGCCTGGACCATCAAGTTCCGCGACGGCGAGGTCAAACGCTTCGAGTTTCCCGTCCGCGCCACGCCGGTCGGCTCGATCGACCCCTACGCCGGCAAGCCCGAGCCGGGCGACATCGCCGACGAGCGGCTGTTCACCGAGGCGGGTTGGAACCTGCCGGCCATTTGATGCGGCAGTCTCGCCCGATTGTGCGTTGAGTCCGCGCCCCACCGCGCGGCCACCCCGGCGCCGATCGGCCAATGCTCCATATGGGGGAGGGCAAAGCCTATGGCTGAGGGCAGGTTTGGCGATCCCGAAATCGTCGAATACGAAACCGATATCCTGATCATCGGCGGCGGCATGGCGGCCTGCGGCGCCGCCTTCGAGGCCAGGCGCTGGGCCGGCGACGACGTCAACGTGACGCTGGTCGACAAGGCGGCCATGGAGCGCTCCGGCGCCGTCGCCATGGGGCTTTCGGCCATCAACACCTATCTCGGCGACAACACGCCGGAGGACTATTGCCGCTACGTCGCCGCCGATCTGATGGGCATCACCCGCGACGACCTGGTCTTCGACGTCGGCCGTCACGTCGACGGCACCGTTCATTTGTTCGAGGAATGGGGCCTGCCGATCTGGAAGGACAAGGAATCCGAGGGAGTGCCCCTCAAGGACGGCGGCAAGCCGGTTCGCTCGGGCCGCTGGCAGATCATGATCAACGGCGAGGGCTACAAGACCATCGTCGCCGAGGCGGCCAAGAAGGCGCTGGGTGAGGAGAATGTTCTCGAGCGCGTCTTCATCGTCAAGCTGCTGCTCGACGCCAACCGCGACAACCAGATCGCCGGTGCCGTCGGCTTTTCCGTGCGCGAGCACAAGATCTATCTGTTCAAGGCCAAGAGCGTCTTGCTGGCCGCCGGCGGCGCGGTGAACCTGTTCCGGCCGCGCACCACCGGCGAGGGCATGGGCCGGGTCTGGTATCCGGTCTGGAACGCCGGCTCCACCTATGCCATGGCGGCCGAGGCCGGCGCCGAGCTCACCATGATGGAGAACCGCTTCGTTCCCACCCGCTTCAAGGACGGCTACGGCCCTGTCGGCGCCTGGTTCCTGCTCTTCAAATGCAAGGCGACCAACGCCTTCGGCGAGGACTACGTCGCCCGCCATGCCGACGATCTCGCCCAATACGCCCCCTACGACAAGCTCCGCGCCACCCCCACCTGTCTGCGCAACCACGCCATGCTGAAGGAGCTGAAGGAAGGCCGCGGTCCGATCCTGATGGACACCCCCACGGCCATGAAGTCCCTGGCCGAGAACATGACGCCGGAGGAGGTGAAGCACCTCGAGGCCGAGGCCTGGGAGGATTTTCTCGACATGTGCATCGGCCAGGCGGGCGTGTGGGCCGGCATGAACATCCGCCCCGAGGAGAGCCCCTCCGAGCTGATGCCGACCGAGCCCTATCTGCTCGGCTCCCATTCGGGCTGTTGCGGCATGTGGGTTTCGGGACCGGAGGACGTGGCGCCGCCGGAGTGGCACTGGGGCTACAACCGGATGACCACCGTGAAGGGCCTGTTCACCGCCGGCGACGGCGTTGGCGCCTCGGGCCACAAATTCTCCTCCGGCTCCCACACCGAGGGCCGCATCGCGGCCAAGAACATGGTGCGGTTCTGCCGCGACCATAAGGACTTCGAGCCGGCCTTCGCTGGCGGCGTCAACGAGATCGCCGAAGAGATCTATCGGCCCGTGCGCACTTATCTGGAGCACAAGGACGAGACCACCGACGAGGACATCAACCCCAACTACATCACCCCGCGTCTCTTCCAGCTGCGGCTGCAGAAGATCATGGACGAATACGTGGCCGGCATCGCCACCTACTACCAGACCAACGCCAAGCTGCTCGAGATGGGCCTCGCCTATCTCACCATGCTCAAGGAGGATGCGGTCCATCTGCGCGCCAAGGACCTGCACGAGCTGTTGCGGGCGTGGGAGAACTATCACCGGCTGTGGACCGCCGAGGCCCATCTGCGCCACATCATGTTCCGCGAGGAAACGCGCTATCCGGGCTTCTACTACCGCGCCGACTTTCCGCGGCTCGACGAGGAGAACTGGAAGTGCTTCGTCAACTCGCGCTACGACCCGCAATCGCGCCAATGGACGCTGAAGAAGGTGCCGCACCGCGATCTGGTCGAAAAGCATTTCGGCTGAGCCGGCCCGAGACGCCATGCCCGGACCGGAGCGGCATAACAACCCCTATCTGCGCCACGGCGGCGCCCTCGAAGGAGACGCGCCCGGCGAGGGCGGCGGCGCGCGCGAGGAACTTGCCCGCCGCGAGGCGGGCTCCGGGCTCGAGGTCGAGATCGTCGATCGATCGCGCGGCGCCCGCTCCGGCCCCGTCGCGCCCGTTAGGTTGACCTTCTCCGACCGGTTCGGTTTCTCCTGTCACAAGGGCATTTCCTGCTGGAACGCCTGCTGCCGCGACACCGACATCACGCTCACCCCCTTCGACATCCTCAAACTCTCCCGCACGCTCGATCTTCGCCCGGCCGAGTTCCTTCGGCGCTTCGCCGTCTCGGCGATCTGGGAGCGCGCCGATCTCCCCGTCGCCAAGCTGCGCGTCGCCGACGAGGAGGGCGGGCACAAGCCCTGCGTCTTCCTCGACGACGAGGAGGGCTGCACGGTCTACGACGACCGCCCCGTCGCCTGCCGCTACTATCCGCTCGGACTGGCGGCGGTGAAGCTCAAGGGCCACGAGGCGCCGGAGGACTTCTACTTCCTGGTCGAGGAGGACCACTGCCGGGGCCACGCCGAGCCCAAGCAGCAGTCGGTCGCGGAGTTCCGCGCCGAGCAGGGGGTCGAGCCCTACGATCTCCAGAACCGCGGCTGGATCGAGATCCTGATGAAGATGACGTCGTGGAAGACCCTGGGCGGCCCCAACGGCAAGGCGCCCGGGGAGCGGACAAAGCAGATGTTCTTCATGGCCACCACCGACGTCGACGCCTTCCGCCGCTTCGTGTTCGAGACGAGCTTCCTGGAATCCTACGACGTCGACCCCGCACTCGCGGGCCGCCTCGGGAGCGATGACGAGGCGCTGATGCGCTTCGCCTTCGACTGGCTGAAGCACATCCTTTTCAACGAGGCGGCCGTGGCGTTGCGCCGGGACGTGCTGCAGCGCGCCGTCGCGCGGGCGCGCCGCGACATGGGCGCGGGCTAGTGCCGTGACCGCCGCGGCAAAAGCGCCGATGACGAGCGGCCGGGTCTCGCCGGACACCGGCCCCCGGCCCCGGTGTCGCGGCCCTATGAGCCTAACGGCTAAGTTTCAGCACTGTCCTATTTTGCTATTATTGAATATAATATTGTTGAATGTAATTCGGCCCGTTGGCGCGGGCCGGGGCTGACCGGTGAAACGTCATCCGATGTCGGCATCCCAGGGATGAAATCCGGCGACACCGGGGGGGAAACATGTTTACGAGCAATCCATTCGCCGAGCTTTCGGCGTTCATACCGCCCGTTCTCACGCAGACGTTCGTCGTCGTCATGATACTGTTCGTGGTGGGCGGCACGCTCTTCGACATCATGCACAAGAAGAGCGCCAAATACTTCTTCGAAAATTGGCGGAATGCCGACAAGAACAGCACGCGCCGGGTCGGCGGCGGGGAGATGGTCTCCCTGGCGATCCAGTCCGCCGCGGTCGACATCCTCGCCTCCGGCGAATTCTGCAGCCTGCGGCGCAGGCTGGCCCATCTCATGACGATGTACGGCTT
>Ga0114944_1000453_pt1 | contig 10611 bp, 10 predicted proteins | sample OV2TP2_FD_89582 | JGI IMG/M metagenome (GOLD analysis project Ga0114944, IMG submission 89582) | Hot spring microbial communities from Beatty, Nevada to study Microbial Dark Matter (Phase II) - OV2 TP2 | ecosystem: Environmental > Aquatic > Thermal springs > Hot (42-90C) | place: USA: Beatty... | reverse complement strand
GAGCGCCAGTGGAGAGGCACGAGCGGGAACATGAAGCTCATCGAGCGCCTGACGCGCCTTGACGCCGACACGCTCGAGTACAAATACACGGTGATCGATCCCGAGACCTGGACGAGCCCCTGGACGGCGGCGATTCCGATGCAGCGGAACAGCCTTCCGCTGTACGAGTACGCGTGCCACGAGGGCAACTACAGCATGCCAAACATCCTCTCCGGCCACCGCGCGGACGAGAGGGCGGCGGCCGCCAAGAAGTAGCCCACCTCCTCCCGCGTTCCGCCCGCCGCTCGGGCGACGAGCAGTAATTGGCGGGGACGCCTGGCGACCGAGGTGATGCGCCGTCTCGGGCCCCGCGGTCAGCGAGTGTCATTGCGCTTGGCGTCTTGCTGTCGCGGCAGCTTCGCAGTCCAACTGTTTCCTGGGCCCTGCTCCCAGGGCAGCAGCTGCCCATCGTCGAGCAATTCGAAGCGTCGCTCGCGGCGCGGATTCTGCGCGAGCTCTCGGATGGCCTGACGCCAGATCTCGACGCGCTCTCCTGGCCAAGCTTGGGCTACGTACTCAATTGCATAAATACGGTGACGTCTTATTGTGGCGGCAGGCCCATACGTCATCGAACTCACCGCCGACGAGCGGGCAGCGTTGGAAGCGAGAGCCCGCAAATATACGTCACCGTATCGCGACGTTATCCGCGCGAAGATCGTCTTGCTGGCAGCCGAGGGGCTCGGCAACGATCTCATCGCCGCCCGCCTCGATACGCCGCGCCAGATCGTTAGCAAATGGCGCCACCGCTTTTGAAGAGCGGGTGGCCGGCCTTGAGGAGGAGCCTCGAGGCGGGCGCACAGCCCGCTTTTCCCCCCAGCGTCGTCGTCGACGTTAAGCGGCTGGCCTGTGAACTGCCCAGTCGCTCGGACGTGCCGCTGGCGCGCTTCACCATCCCCGAACTGCATCGCGAGGTCCTCGCTCGCGGCATCGTGGCCCAGATCAGCGGCGTCACCTTGTGGCGGTGGTCGAGCGCCGACGCGCTGCAACCCTGGCGTCATCGCAGCTGGATCTTTCCGCGAGATGCGCAGTTTGCGCAGAAAGCCGGGCGCGTGCTGGATCTGTATGCCAGAACCTGGGACGGGACCGCGCTCGGGCCCGATGAATTCGTCGTTTCGGCCGATGAGCAGCCGGGTCTCCAAGCGCGCGTAAGCATCCGACGCTGGCGCCGGGCCCGGCTCGTCCGATACGCGTCGAACATGAGTACTTCCGGACGGGCGCGCTGACGTACCTCGCTGCGGTTAAGTTAGCGGCCAACCGAAAACACAACCTGGATGGCTCTTCGCGCCCCCACGTTGACCTCATGATGTCCTGTGGCTAGCATCAAAGTGTGCGCGCCACGCTGACCCTCGACGACGACGTTGCGGCGAAGTCGAAATCACGCGCCCGCCGAACCGGCCGGGCCTTCAAGGACGTGGTCAATGAGGCCCTGCGTTGCGGCCTCGCGAGCGCGCCGGCTTCGCGGCCGCACACGCCGTTCACCGTGAAGGCCCGCGACCTCGGCCGCGTCAAAGCCGGCCTGAATCTCGACAATATCGGCGACCTGCTGGAACAGATTGAAGGCCCGCGCCACCGATGATCCTGATCGACGCCAACCTGCTGCTCGACGCGTAGAACCCGAGGGCTCCCGAACACGACGCCAGCCGACGCTGGCTTGAGGCCACCCTTTCGGGTTCCCAGCTCGTGCGCTTTGCCTGGCTCACGTTGTGGGCGTTTCTGAAATCTCGAACCAACCCGCGCGTGCGAGACGCGCCACGGCCGCGCGCGATCCGAAGACGAGCACGGCTATGCCCGCGCCTTCCGCATCGACTCTTCACGCGACGCGTCGTCGCCGCTACACTGCGGGCGTGCTGACCGCTCTCTGGCACCAGTTCGTGATGAGCGTGCGATTGCAACCTCGCAATCCAACAGCTCTCGCGTACATCTTCGCGATTCCGCTCGTCTTTCTGGGGACGATAGGAAATCTTCTCAGCCCCGGACCCCTCACACAGTCCACCAAACCTTCATTCCCGGTCTGAATTTCCCGCAAGTAGCTGAAGGCAGGTGTGCCGGCAAGAGACCGGCTCGCCATGGAGCAGCCTTGAAGCCGCCCCGCCTAGATCGGCCTGGTCGTCGCCCTAGCTCGCTCGGTGGATCCAGCCGAGGAGCGCCGCCCGCATCGCCTGATGCAGGTTGAGGCGCTTCGCGCGCGCCCTGCGCTCGAGTTCTCTCCATAGCGCCTCCGGCAGTCGTACTGATCTCACCGTCGACGGTCGCCTCGAACCCCTGGCGGGCCGACCGCGCCGCATCAACACCGCGTGCGTGGCCAGTTGCGGCATCTCCCACAACGCCAGCAACGAGGGGCCGCCAGGCTCTCCCGCCCCTGCGAACGCATTCCGCCGCACGGGTCCGAATCGACCAAAGTCGACTGGGCCATCCAGGGGGTCAGTCCTTCTCGTAGTGCTTCTTCTCATGGCTGGTTGCGCGCCGTGCGCTGATGATGCGAATGACGTCCTGCTGGACCTCGGCATGGACGACGTAGAGGAGGCGCTGTTGGCGCGAATAGCCAATCAGAATGAAGCGGTCCCCGTGGAGAGTATCCGGATAGTACGCGCCGAGCGCATCTTCGAACGCGGTCGCGGCTTCCGGAAACGAGATACCGTGCTTCTTGAGATTGGAGGCGGCCTTCCGCGCATCCCACGTGAACCGCACCCAGATATTGTACTACAATAAACGTCCGTTCCCGGAGCCCTGGCTACGTGGTGGATTGAGTTCAACTACATTCTTTCACCACGCGCACGCTCTCCCCGGCGATCGGGCAGTGCTTTTCGCGATCCAGCGCGACCGGACCAACAGGCGGTCGGCGTCGTCGATCGGTACGCGGCTTCGTCCTCAGCCACCGCTTCGATGTCAGACTGACTTTCGTAGTGCTTAAGGACCCGTTGCACCCGTGGCTGGTTCCACCCCGGCGGGAGTCGATTCCGTTTCTTCATGACGTCTTCCGCTGTGACGACTTCTGGCGCCGCCGCAGGGCCTTCTGGGTCTTCTCGCGGAGCTCGTACGCCGTGATGACGAACACCGAACCGGGGATTGGGTCCGGCACGTAGATCACCCGCAGGTACCGACCGGCCTCTGTTTGGCCAGGCGCAACACGTGATCCGTCGCGGCCGGCGCGATCCTCCATCGGTCGTGCCAGGACATCCTCTACTTCCTCCTCACCGACCGAGTGGCCGCAGATGTGGGGTTGACCCGTCGCTGGATCGATGTAGAAGCGAACCGTCACCCCGGGATTCTACGCCCCGCCCCAGGATTTTCCGAAAGTGTTATCCGCGATCGCGTCTTGAGGCCCAACGTTCCGCCTGAGCCGCGCGCCGCGGCGACAGGATAGCACCGGACTGGCAGGCGCGACGGCTCCAGGCGGAGGTTAGCTGGTTCGTCGATTCGAGCCCGCGGTGGTCCATTTGCTCGCGCCTGCGATGATGAGGGTCGAACCCATGAGCGGCGCGACACTGGCCGTGGTTGCTCTTCGCGCGCTTGTACAGGAGCATTGGACTCCGCGCCGGGGCTCGCGCGAGACTGTACAAGATAACTGATCCGTTTTCGCACAGATCTCGGCACGCTCGCCTCGTTCATTTCCCACGACGGGACGCTTGATTGCGCCGGACCAGAAGACGCCATCCTGAGTCCGGGGTGGCTCGCTGCCGCCCTTTTCTGCAGTTATGAGATCGCGGATCTGTTTTTCATCGCCGTTCATGGGCGAAGTCGTTTCAGGCGCGCCTGGAACTAAACGGGACCCTTCAGCACGGACTGGGAGGGCAGTGGCCTTCAGGGTGAGCTGACCGCCGGCTACGAGATCGCGAGAGCCACGAGCCTCCGGCTGTTCGTGCGGGCTGACGCCATCCTTCCTTTCTACCGGGCCACACCGGAGACGCTTTCGAGGTCCGGCGTCGCGATCACGACGGATGGCGCTACGCTCCCTCGCTCGTCGTTTCGATCGGGCTTGGCCGGTAGGTCGGCCTCTCGCGCCATCGATGGTTCACTTCGTGGGCGGGGCTCCCACCTCGCCGTACATCAAGATGCGGCGGCTGCTCGGATCCAGTGCCGGCAACCGAATCTGGCCTTTCACCAAAACGCCGATCTTCTCGGGCTCTCCTCCGGGGCCGTCGTGATGATTCAACGCTTCGGAGGCGCTCTGAACGCACCGACGCCGTGGACGTCAGCAGGTACGCCGAGAAGACCCAGCTGTAGGCGTCGAGGCCGCCGAGGCTGGCCACCACCGTGGGCATGACAACGGTGGCTTCGAGGGCGGCGAGAAAATGCCGAGCAGCAGTCCACCGGTGACGGCCCAGCGCCGGCGCGGGGTGAGTTCAAGGCTTGACTGCAGTGAGGACATCTGGTACTTGTGCCAGCCACGACCGCTTCCGCCTCGACCGGGATCGCGCGCCGTGTCGAGACGGGATCGCGACCGCCGCGCCGGCATTGATTTCGTTCAGACAGTCGTCCTGCTGATACTGTGGTGCGCGCAGCCCGTGAGACGCGGCGGGATCCTCACGTTCGCGCCATGACGCGGACCAGCCAAGGAGGCGGGCATGAGAAAGGCGGTCGCGTTGGTCACCGCGGTCTCTGTCATCACCGGCTCGGCCCTCGCCCAAGGTGCTCTTGACGCGTCAGTAGCACGAGCCGCAAAGGAACTTGACCTTCAGAGTGCCCAACACGAGTCGTCCGACGGTCAGACCATGACTCGTGTCGGGATTGCACTCTTGGCGGTGGGCAGCGGACTGCTCATCGCGGCACAACCGGACAATCCGTGCCCGCCTCGTCTACTGACACTGTGTAGAAGAGAGTCGTCGCACCCCCGCCTTGCACTGAGCGGGTTGGTCTCGATGAGCGCGGGGCTTGGTCTGGTGACGGCTGGTCTACTCCAGGCCAGTGGTCGCGGCTCGGTCGCCGTCGCGGTCGATCCTGGTCGACTCGACTTCGGACACGCTCGCGTGGGCGCCAGTGTGCACCGGGGCCTGACGATTGCCAATAGGGCGGACGCTCCGATCCAGATCATCGGCCTGGGCGTCGACGACCCCTGCTTTGTGATCGACGCTGCATCTGGAGTCCCCATCGAAGTTCGAGGTCGATCGAAGACGCACATCGACGTGCAGTTTCGCCCGATCGTGCCGGGCACGTGCTCCAGCGCGGTCGTTCTGGAGACCGACAACGCGAGCCGCCGCTTTCTTCGCGTCGCGCTCCGAGGGCGCGGGACTCCCTGATACAGGGCACACGGACTGCTTCCCGCTGACAGAACGTGCTCAATCAGGGCCACGAGGCGCAGCCGCCCGCCACACCGCGGGCACGCCAGCACGTCGAATCCAATCGTCCGCCGCATGAGCTCGGCCCATTGATAGCCGCCAGATCGAGACGGACCGCCACGGCGCGCCTCGCTGTCGGCGTGATCCACGGTGTCAGCCGTCGGGGGATCCGCACCCGCGCCATTCATGGACGCCGCCGATGCCACGATCGCGGCCCGCCACGCCGCGCGCGGGGCCAGCACGCCGTAGTAGAGAATCAGGTGGACCCGCGGCCGCAGCGTCAACACGGCGAGCCGCTCCAGCAGCTCCAGCGGATCGAAGCGCAGATGCGTCGTCCCGTCCGCCAGCGGTGCCGCAGCGTGAGCCGGATCTCCCCCTCGGCACTGACGTGCAGCCGGTCCTGGGCGAGTGGCGGCCGCAACGCATAGCGACAGAGGCGCTCCAAGCCTGAGCTGGAACGGATTTACAAGAAAGAAGCGGCGCTTCGCTCTCGGCCACATAGACGCGAGGGCCTTTATGGATTCGACCTGGTCAGACGCCGGGAATGGCATCGAGACTGAGTCCAGGCTTTCCGGCACGATAGGCACGCCCTACCAGTTCATTCCGGCCGCCTGACGGCGCCATGAGGCACAACGGAAGCCATTGGGAAAGTTCTTTGTCAATCGGCCTCACGGGGCCGATGTGCTGACTTACATATGCGCTGTAGAGGGTCGGAGGACAAGAGCCTCTGCTTCGAGCGGCAGGCCCCTCCATTCGCGGTAGCGCAGTTGAAGCGTGTCGACGTACTCGAGCGCCTGCTGGTTGCCGTCGCCGATGGCAAAGCTGTTGTCCTTGGCCTCGATGACGGCAAGCAGCATGTTCGGCCTGTAGTAGAGCAGGTAATCGGCCCGCTTCGCCTTGCCGCGCGACACCATCCTGCCGCGGACGATGATGCGGCCTTTGGTGAAGGTGACTTCCTCGCGAAGCTGCGACATCTCGTCCCAGCCGGCCTGGCGCAGGGCCGGGGTGATGAACTTGGTGCAGATGTCGCGCTCGCTCAGCTCTTTCTTGTTCATGGTGCGAGAATGGCGTGGCACTGGCTGATAGTGTATCGGGCGGCAGGGTAGGATCAGGAGACCGAGGGCTGCTGGGTTGACCTCGTCTGACGCTGCGCCTGGGGCGAATGCCGAGCGTCTCGCGGTGGACGGCCGCGAGGTCGCAATCTCGAATCCGGCGAAGGTGCTCTTTCCCGGGCCCGGCTACACCAAGCTCGATCTCGTCCGCTATTACCTGGCGGTCTCCGCGGGCGCGCTGCGCGGCGCGGGCGGGCGTCCCAATGTTCTGGTGCGCTATCCCAACGGGATCGATGGCGAGTTCTTCTATCAGAAGCGCGCACCTCGGTCGCGGCCGGCGTGGATCGATGTGGTCTCGCTTGGTTTCCCCTCGGGACGCCGCGCCGACGAGGTCGTGCCGAGAGATGCCGCCGCCCTGGCTTGGATGGCCAACCTTGCGTGCCTCGAGCTCCATCCGCATCCGGTGCGGGCCGAGGATCTCGATCATCCCGACGAGCTGAGAGTCGATCTGGATCCCGTGCCCGGCGTCGCGTGGGCCCAGCTGCGCGAGGTCGCCGGTATCGTACGCCTGACGCTCGCGGATTTCGGACTGGTGGGCTGGCCGAAATCGTCCGGCTCTCGCGGCGTGCACGTGCTGGTACGGATCGAGCCGCGGTGGTCGTTCGGCGAAGTGCGCCGGGCTGCGCTCGCCCTTGCGCGTGAGGTCGAGCAGCGGGTTCCTGCGCTCGCGACGAGCAAATGGTGGAAAGAGGAACGCCACGGCGTCTTCCTCGACTACAACCAGAATGCGAAGGATCGCACCGTCGCCGCGGCGTATTCCGTGAGACCGACTCCTGACGCCCGTGTATCGGCGCCGCTGACCTGGGATGAGATCGACGTGTGCGATCCGCGCGATTTCACGCTGGCCACGATGCCGGGCCGGTTCGCCCGGATCGGCGACCCGCATGCGGGCATCGACGTCCATCCCTGCTCACTTGCCAGCCTGCTGGAGCTGTCCGCACGTCACCAGCGCGAGGGCCTCGGCGATGCGCCGTGGCCGCCGCACTACAGGAAGCAGGCAGGTGAGCCCTCGCGTGTGCAGCCGTCACGCCGGCGGACGCCGGCTCGCCCGCTCATCGAAATCGGGCGCGCGAGGCGCAAAGAAGACGCACTTGCCGGCCTCGAGCGCTGGCGCGCGAGGCACCCGGATGTGGCGGCGCACCTCGCGGCGGCGGATGTGCTGGTCGATTCGATGCGTGGCCGTTTCCGCACCTGGACGCGGATTCGTGTGAATCTCGAGCACGTCCCGGCTGCGCTCCGGCCCGGGCAGGAGGCGCTCGATCCCGACGAAACCGGGGAGACGTGGGAGCGCCGGGCGGACGAGGTCAAAGCGGGCGAGCGTTCGCGGCGAAGGCCCTCACGCGCTCGAGCGGGGCCGTGACCGCGGGTGTATTATTCCTGCCAACGAGTGCCGCTCGGCACATCGAGGTTGTTCATGACGCGCTCACTCCTCGTCCTCGTCTCGCTCGTCTCGGTCTGCGCGATCGGCTCCGCACAGGGCCAGCAGCCTGCCGCCGAGCGGCCCTGTTCGAAGGGGGCCCTGGACCCGACGTGCGCCAAGATCGGTACGCCGGCCGTTCCCCTGCCCGACGGCCCGATCGTGCTCGACACGGCCGAACAGCCTCGAATCCGAGTCGTGGTCATCACCAAAGCGCTGTCGCGGCCCTGGAGCGTCGCGTTTCTGCCCGACGGCAGCATGCTCATCACTGAGCTGCCGGGCCGGCTTCGTGTCATTCGCGACGGCAAGCTGGACCCGCAGCCGGTTGCTGGCGTGCCGGCCGTACGTGCCGGTGGGCTGGCCGGCCTGATGGACGTCGCGCTCCATCCCCGGTTCGCGGAGAACCGGCTCCTCTACCTCACGTACTCGAAGCCTGGCGACCAGCGGCAGTACACGATCGCGCTGGCCCGGGCGCGGTTCGATGGGAAATCGTTGCTCGATCTCCGGGACATCTACGTCGTGGAACCGATGCACACCGGGGCGTCGCGCGTGGCGTTCGACAAAGACGGCATGCTCTACATGACGACGGCGGGGTACTCCGGCAAGCGCGCCCAGGACCCCAACGATGCCGCGGGCAAGGTGCTGCGCCTCCGAGACGACGGAAGCATTCCTCCCGACAACCCGTTCGCCGGACGCCCGGGCCATCGGCCCGAGATCTACACGATGGGCCACCGAAGCAACCTCGGCCTCGCGGTGCACCCGGAATCGGGCGCCCTCTGGACGACCGAGCACGGTCCCAACGGCGGCGACGAAATCAATATCCTCGTGCCCGGTCGCAACTACGGATGGCCCCTCGTCAGCTACGGCCGCATGTACGACGGGCCGCGGCAGTCCGAGGTGCCGTGGCAGGCGACCTTCGAGCAGCCCTTCATTTTCTGGGTGCCGTCGATCGCGCCGACCGGCATCGCGTTCTACACCGGCGACAGGTTCCCCGCCTGGAAGGGCAATGCCTTTGTCGGCGGCATGCGGACGGGAGAGCTGCCGCGCACCGGCCGCGTCGAACGAATCGCGTTCAACTCCCGCGGCGAGGAGATGCGACGCGAGTCGCTCCTGCTGGAGCTCAAGAAGCGAATCCGCGACATCCGGCAAGGCCCTGACGGGTTCCTGTACGTGCTGACCGAAGACGACATGGGCGGCGCTGGCGGCGAGGGCGCGCTGCTCCGCATCGAGCCGGCCCAGTGACCGGGAGAACTGCGATGAGCACCCTACGAACGATCGCGGCCGTCCTGCTTGTCGTTCTGGCCGCCGCGCTCTCGGCCGACCAGCAGCAGTCGGTCGAACAGCAGCCGGCCAACCTCGCCGACGATGCGCGCCGCAGAAACGGCGGGCCCGCCGGCGCGATGGGCGTCGACGCGGTGTCGCTTCCCTCCGAACCGATGATCTTCGACACCGCCGAGCAGCACCGCATCCGCGTCGTCGTCGTGGCCAAGGGATTTGCGCATCCCTGGAGCCTTGCGTTTCTGCCCGACGGCGCCATGCTGGTCACCGAGCGCGCGGGGTTCCTCCGGGTTGTGCGCAATGGTGTCCTCGATCCCAGGCCGATCCTGGGAACGCCGGAAGTCCGCGTCACGAGCCTCTGGGGACTGATGGACGTAGCGCTCCACCCGCGATTCAGCGAGAACAGGCTCATCTACCTGAGCTACTTGAAGCCGGTCGGAAGCGATCGCTCGACGATGGCCCTGGCGCGCGGCCGTCTCGAGGGAGGGGCGCTCGTCGACGTGAAGGACATTTTCGTGTCCGACCCCCCGACGGCCGGATCGACGCGGATCGCGTTCGGCCGCGACGGACTGCTCTTCGCCACGACCACGTCCGACAACCTGCGCGCGCAGGATCCGGGCGATCTTGGCGGCAAGATTCTGCGCCTGCGGGACGACGGCAGCGTGCCTTCGGAGAATCCGTTCATTGGACGGGCCGGCTACCGGCCGGAGATTTATTCGCTGGGGCACCGCAGCCAGGTCGGTCTCGCGGTCCATCCCGAGAGCGGGGCGGTGTGGTCCACCGAGCATGGCCGGCAGGGCGGCGACGAAGTGAACTTCATCCTGCCGGGCAGGAACTACGGATGGCCGATTGTCAGCTACGGCACCAACTACAGCGGTGCGCGCACCTCAGAGCGGCCGTGGCAGGATGGGACCGAACAGCCGCTCGTCTACTGGGTGCCGTCGATTGGCATTACCGGCATCACGTTCTACACGGGCGATCGGTTTCCGTCGTGGAAGGGCAACGTGTTCGTCGGCGGGCTCCAGCGCGGACGGATCTCGAGAACCGGACGGCTCGAGCGCATCGTGTTCAACTCGAAGTGGGAAGAACTGCGCCGCGAATCGCTGCTGACCGAGCTCAAGAAGCGCGTGCGGGACGTGCGCCAGGGCCCTGATGGATTGCTGTACGTCCTGGTGGAGGACGATTTCAGCGGGCCGACCGGCGGCGAGACGGCGCTTCTCAGGATCGAGCCCGCTCCCTAGTACCTGCCCGGTACCACCTATCGACCGGGGCCGGGACCGGGGGCCGTCGCGCCAGCGGGCGGGCTCGCGCTGCCCTTCAGGAATATTCCGCCCTTCACCGTCGCTGCCGCCACGAACTGCTGCTTGAGCGTCCGTGTCTGCTTCGTCTGGTCGATGAACGGGAAGCTCCCTTGCGCCAGCTCGAGGACGGCGACGTCCGCCGTCACGCCGGGCTCGAGCGTGCCGATCTTCTCCGGAAAGTTGAGGAT
>Ga0114944_1000449_pt1 | contig 10628 bp, 8 predicted proteins | sample OV2TP2_FD_89582 | JGI IMG/M metagenome (GOLD analysis project Ga0114944, IMG submission 89582) | Hot spring microbial communities from Beatty, Nevada to study Microbial Dark Matter (Phase II) - OV2 TP2 | ecosystem: Environmental > Aquatic > Thermal springs > Hot (42-90C) | place: USA: Beatty... | reverse complement strand
TGCGCGGAGCGTTCACCAGCGCCGACTCCAGCAAGAAGGGTCTGCTCGAGGTGGCCGACAAGGGCACGATCTTCCTGGACGAGATCGGCGAGATGAGCGCAGCGATGCAGGTGAAGCTCCTCCACGTCCTGCAGGAGCGGCGGTTCCGCCGCGTGGGCGGGCTCGAGGAGCGGCCGGTCGACATCCGCGTGATCGCCGCCACCAACCAGGATCTGGCGAGGTCCGTCGCGGAGGGCCGGTTCCGGGAAGACCTCTACTACCGGATCAACGTCATTCCGATCGCGCTGCCGCCGCTTCGGGACCGCAAGGAGGACATCCCCCTGCTGGCCGAGCACTTTCTGGCCAAGTACGCCCACCAGATGCAAAAGGGGGTGGCCAGGTTCTCGCACGCGGCCATGGAGCATCTCAACCGGCACAGCTGGCCGGGCAACATCCGTGAGCTGGAAAACGTCGTCGAGCGGGCCGTTGCGCTCGAGAGCAGCCCGACGATCCTCCCCGAGAGCCTGCCGCCCGCCATCCGGGGAACTCCGCCCCGGGGCGACAGCCCGCGGTGGGCGGAGGCGTTGCCGGGGTCCGGCTTCGATCTCGAGGCGCACGTCAAAGAGATCGAACGCGCCTATCTGGCGAGGGCGCTCGACCAGGCGGGGGGTGTGCAAGTGAAGGCGGCCGAGCTGCTGGGAATGAGCTTCCGGTCGTTCCGGTACTACGCGAAGAAGTACAATTTGAAGTGACAATTTCTGTCGACGTGAGGTGTCATGGAGTGTCACAGGGGCGCTCAGGGTGTGAGCCGTCAGTCTCGCGCGAGAGCACAAGGTCCTTGCGTACAGGTAGTTAGTCCTCCGGCTCCCGCCAGGTTGCTGTGGCACCTCGCTTGCTGGGACGATCGCCGGGTCGGGACATGTTCTCAGAAGGAGCCAGTGCAATGAAGATTCGCAATGCGAAGGGTTTCACGCTGATCGAGCTGCTCATCGTTGTCGCGATCATCGGGATCATCGCGGCCATCGCGGTTCCCGGACTGCTGCGAGCCCGGATGTCGGGCAACGAAGCCTCGGCGATCGGCTCACTGCGGGCGATCAGCTCGGCACAGTCCACGTTTTCGTCCAGCTGCGGCTCGAACGGCTACGCGCAGGATCTGGCGGACCTGGCGAAGCCGCCTGCCGGTTCCACCGCAGGGTTCATCTCGCCGGATCTGTCGGCCAATGGTGTGGTCAAGAGCGGCTACGCAGTAACTCTTACGGCCGACGATGGCGCGGCGGCGGTGACCGTGGCATCGGCCACCTGCAACGCGTCCGCGAACGACGCGATGTCGGCGTACTTTGCCGAGGCGCATCCGGTGACTGTCGGTTCGACGGGCCAGCGGTCGTTCGCCACTGACAGCCGCAGCACGATTTTCCTCGACAATACCGGGGCCACGTTCACCGCGCCGATCGATCCGGCGGCGACGGCCCTGCAGTAGCGCCGCCCGTTCGCCCGACCTGGTCACGGCTTGACGCTTCGCCCGGCCGGTTAGAGAATCAGGACTCACCGCAGTGACCCGGTGAGTCCTGACCCATGACCAAGACACTGTCCCTTGTCGCGCTTGTCTGCGCGCTGGCAGGCCTGGCCGCCTCGGGCTCGGCTGCCTACGTTCATTACCGGATGCTCAGCGATCCGACGTATACGAGCTTTTGCGACGTGAACGCCACAGTCAGCTGCACGCAGGTATACGCGAGCCGCTTCGGCGCCTGGCAGGGCATCCCGGTCGCGATCTTCGGCGCCATCTGGTTCGGGTTCGCGACGCTCGTGTCGGTTGCCGGGATGACGGCCGGGCCTCGCGTCAGGGAGAACGTTCCGGGCTACCTGTTTGCGGGCTCGACGCTGGCACTCGCGGCGATTCTCTACCTGGGCTACGCATCGTTTGTCCTGCTGAAGCTCGTGTGCGTGCTGTGCGTTGCCACCTACGCGGCGGTGATCGGCCTCTTCGTGGTGTCCGGTGCCGCGACGAGCGTTCCCATGCTGTCGCTGCCACGACGAGGGGTTCAGGATGCGCGCGCGCTCCTCGGGAGTCCGATCGCGGCAGCGCTCGCGCTGCTCTGGTTGGGGGGCTCCGCATCGACGCTCGCGTTCTTCCCCCGCGAGGCGGTCCCGCCGGCACAGGCCGCTGCCGAGGCCGTCGCGCCCGAGCCGCCGAGCCAGGACCAGCGCTCCGAGCTCGAGCGGTTTCTGGCGACCGCGCCCCGCATCCCGATGGCGGAGGCCGCGGAGGGAGCCCGGGTGGTCGTCGTGAAATTCAACGACTACCAGTGTCCGGCCTGCGCGCAGTCTCATCAGCAGTACAAGCCCGTTCTGGCGAAGTACGCGGCCTCGAACCCGGGTGCGGTGCGCATCGTGATGAAGGACTTTCCGCTCAGCTCGGACTGCAACCCAGCCGTCCGTACCGCGATGCATGCGGGCGCCTGCGACGCGGCCGTCGCCGTGCGCCTCGCGCGCGCACGCAACCGAGGCGAGGCGATGGAAGAGTGGCTCTACACCCACCAGCAAGGCATGACATCAGCGACGGTCCGGCAGGCGGCGCGGGAGATCGGCCAGGTCACCGATTTCGAGGCGATGTACGCGGCGACGCTGGAGCTCGTCAAGAGCGATGTCGCGCTCGGCCAGCGCCTGAACATCACGTCAACGCCGACGTTCTTCATCAACGGCGTGAAGGTCGACGGGGCCTGGGCCCCCCAGTTCTTCGATCAGGCCATCGCGCTCGAACTGCAGCGGACCTCGCCGCAATAAGCTCGCGCAGTAATGGCGGCGCTGGCGACTTACGAGCTCACCAAAGACTACGCCGTCGGCTTCTGGCGGCCGCGACCTCGCCGGGCTCTCGACCGACTCACGCTCTCGGTTGAGCCGGGCGAAGTGTTCGGGTTTCTCGGCCCCAATGGCGCGGGCAAAACCACGACGCTGAAGCTGCTCATGGGTCTCGTCTTTCCGACATCGGGCCGCGCCGAGCTGCTCGGCAAACCCACGGGGGATCGATCCGTCAAGCGGCGTCTAGGCTACCTTCCCGAGCATCCCTATTTCTACGATCACCTCACAGCCGAAGAGCTGCTGACGTACTTCGCCGGCCTGTTCGGATACGCCGGTGCTGAGCGGCGCGCCCGCGTCAGTCGGCTCCTCGACCAGGTGGGCATCGGCGGCGAGCGTCGTCTGCAGCTCAGGAAGTTCTCCAAGGGTATGCTGCAGCGCGTCGGCGTGGCGCAGGCCCTCATCAACGACCCGGAACTGCTCGTGTTCGACGAGCCGATGTCCGGTCTCGATCCGCTGGGCCGGCGCGACGTGCGGCGCCTGATTCTCAGCCTTCGGGACCGTGGCTGCACGGTCTTCTTCAGCTCTCACGTCCTCAGCGACGCCGAGGCGTTGTGCAGCCGAGTCGCCATTCTGTCCAAGGGCCGGCTGGCCGCCACGGGCCGCCTCACCGACATGCTGGCGTTCGAGATCAAAGGCTGGGAGCTGGTCGCCACGCACGTGAGCGAGCCCCTGGCACGATCGCTCGGCGCTCGCGCACGGAAGGTCGTCAGGCTTGGCGAGGGCCGCTACACCATCGAGCTGACGAGGGATACGCCGCCCGACCAGGTGCTGGCCGAGCTCGCGGCCGCTGGTGCGAGCGTCGTCTCCTTCAACCCGATCAGGGAGACGCTCGAGGACTTTTTCGTCCAGCAGGTCGCCGCGTCTTGAGATCCACCTGGCTGATTGCCGTCAACGTCTTCCGGGAGTCCGTCAGGGACAAGGTGCTGTACAACCTCGTGATCTTCGCGGTCGTGCTGATGGGTGCGTCGTATCTGGTCGGTCAGCTGACGGCCGGGCAGGATGTCAAGATCATCAAGGATCTGGGGCTCGCCGCCATATCCGTGTTCGGCCTGTTTATTGCGGTGTTTATTGGCATCGGGCTCGTGTCCAAGGAGGTGGAGAAGCGCAGCATCTACAGCCTGCTGTCGAAGCCTGTCAGCCGCGTCCAGATCGTTCTGGGAAAGTACATCGGCCTGGTGCTGACGCTCGCCGTCAACGTCTCGGTCATGGTTCTGGCCCTCTACAGCGTGCTCGCGTACATGGCGTGGAGCCTGGGCCCGGCCTCCGCGGCGGCCGAGCAGCCGGTGCTCGATCCGGCGATGCTGAAAGCGGCGGTGCTCACCTTCCTGGAGCTGGCGATTGTGACCGCCATCGCGCTGTTCTTCTCGACCTTCTCCACGCCGATGCTGTCGGCGGCGCTGACCGTCGGTCTGTTCGTGGCCGGCAGGTTCAGCGCTGATCTGCGCAACTTCGACCAGGTCGTGGACGCTCCCCCGGCGGCAGCTCTGGCGCGGGGGCTCTACTGGGTGCTTCCAAATCTCGCGCCCTTCGACGTGCGCGCCCAGGTCGTGCACGGGCTTCCGGTCCCGCCCGGCTACATGGCGCTGACATCTCTCTACGCCGCGCTGTACGTCGCCGCGCTGCTCGTGGCGGCGTCCGCGGTCTTCGCCAGGCGGGACTTCCGATGATGGCGCGGGACTCGATGGTCTCGACGGCTCTCACGCTCGCTGGTGTTGCGCTGTTGGTGGCGGGAGCGGCAGGCGTTCAATGGGTCCGCGAAGCACGCTACGGAACCCGGGCGGCCAGCGAAGAATCGATCTCTCTGACGTCCGGCTCCGCACTGCGTGGACTGACCAAGGGCTACAACACGCTCGCGGCAGACGTCTACTGGATCCGTACCTTGCAGCACTACGGAGGCACACGCTTGCGTCTGTCGCGCGTCGAGCCGGACCAGACAGCCTTCACCGACGAGGCCCGCTATCCGCTGCTCTACCCTCTACTCGACGTGACAACCACGCTGGACCCCAGGTTCAACATCGCCTACCGGTTCGGAGCGATTTTCCTGGCCGAGGCCGAGCCTGGCGGCGCGGGGCGCCCCGATCTGGCCATTGCCCTGCTCGAGAAAGGGCTCAAGGAGCGGCCCGACAAGTGGGAGTACATGCAGGACATCGGATTTGTCCATTATTGGTGGCGCGGGGACTATCCGCAGGCTGCTGAGTGGTTCGCACGCGCCGCGGATGTCCCCGGGGCGCCGTGGTTTCTGCGGTCGCTGGCGGCGACGACCCTGGCCGAAGGGGGCGACCGGGGGTCGTCCCGGATCATGTGGGAGGCCATCGGCCGATCGGCCGAGAACGAGTGGCTGCGCAGGGACGCCGAGCGCCGGCTGCTGCAGTTGCAGGCGATGGACGACATTGACGCGCTCCAGGATGCGGTTGACCGGTACGTGGCCGCGCGGGGAAGCGCCCCGCCAGACTGGGCGGCCCTCATCCGCGACGGGCTGCTTCGAGACGTTCGGATCGATCCGACCGGGACCCCCTATGAGATCGAACCGCCCGGCCGCGTGCGCGTGTCGCGGAAATCCGCGCTGTTTCCTCTGCCCGAGGAACCTCGGCGCCTGGTCCGGGCTCCAGCGTGACGGGAGCACCCGTCGTGGCGGCCGCAGTCGTGGGGGGCGTCGTCGGCAGTTTTCTCAACGTCTGCATCCATCGGTTGCCCCTCGGCATGTCGGTGGCGAGGCCCGGTTCCAGCTGTCCCTCGTGCGGCCGACCTCTGGTGTGGTTCGACAATATTCCGATCGTGAGTTACCTGGCGCTTGCGGGTCGATGTCGAACCTGCCACACCGCCATCTCGGTACGGTACCCCCTGGTCGAAGCCGTCACGGCGGCCATGTTCGCCGCCCTCCTGTGGCACTTCGGTCCCGGTGCACTCCTCGCCTCGAAGCTGGTATTCGGCTGCCTGCTGCTCATGCTCTTCGCCATCGACCTGGAGCATCACGTGCTGCCCAACGTGCTGACGGTTCCGGGCATCATCGCCGGATTCCTGTTCAGCACGATCGCCGAGCCGGGCTGGATGGCCTCGCTCGCCGGCATCGTGCTGGGAGGCGGAAGCTTGTGGCTGCTCTACGAGGTCTGGCTGGCGATCCGCCGGGAGGAGGCGCTCGGTTTCGGTGATGTGAAGATGCTGGCCATGATTGGCGCGTTTCTCGGCTGGCGGCTCATGCTGCTGGCGCTCGTGCTGGCGTCGTTCGCGGGCTCGCTGGTCGGCCTCGTCATCCTCGCGGCACGCAAGGGCAGCATGAAGTCCGCGCTTCCATTCGGAACATTTCTCGCCCTGGGCGCCGCGATCGCGGCGACTCTGGGGCAGGGCGTCATCGATTGGTATCTCCGCTTCTGGTAAGGAGCTGGGCGATCGCGACGGCGCGGGTCGTCCACGCGCTGTTCTTCCTCATCGCGACGACCTATGCACTGCTGACATATCACCCGTTCGCCTACCAGCAGTTCATCAGGCCCCATCTCATCGCCGCCTTGTCGAGCTTCGTCACCTGGCATCACCTGTGGTACTGGCTCGTGCTGCTGGTGACGGCTCTCACGCTGGCGCCGGCACCAGCGGCCCGCCGCGCCGCCCGGCTCTATCTGGCGCTCGCATTCCTGTTCGGGGTCGTGCTGACGGTGCGCCCGATCCTGCCGAGGGTCGAGAACAACTGGACGGGGCTCGTGCTCGCGTTCGGATTTCTTGTCCCGCCGATTTGGCTGGCGGCGATCGATCACCTGTCGACGCGGTCGCTGGCCGGTAGCGGCTACTCGTCGGAAACGCGCGTGCTGCGGAGCGGCGTCGCCGCGGCGGCCCTCGTGTGGATGTTCCAGACCCTCGCCGCGCCTCTCCGTTGGAATCGGCTCGGCGAGCTCGCCGTGAACTGGAGTGCACTGCTGTTTGGCGCAGCGACATCGCTGGTGCTGCACGTTGCGCTCTTTACCGCCGTCTGCCTGCTCGTCATCCTGCTGACTCGGCTGGTCCGCGCAGTGGGCTGGCCGTACTCGATCGAATACGCAGCGCTGGGGGCCCTCGGGTGGTCGTTCGTGGCGCTCGTCTGCCATAGGCTCGTGTTCGCCCCGATCGCGTTCGAAGGGCCAGCGGCGCTGGCGCTGGCGGGCGCCGTGTCGCTGACGCTGCTGGCCGTCTGGTCGGCCGTCGCGCGCCGGCTCGTGATGGCGCGGGCGCGGCCCGTGACGGCAGCGGAAGCATGGCTCGCTCCCATCCCCGGTGCCTCGTCGCCGTGGCCGGCCGTCATCGCGGGAACGATAGCCCTGCTCGCGATTTTGAACGTTGCCCTCGAGCGGGCCGCGACGTTCGACTGGGACTTCCTCGTCCAGAACCTGATCGTCGTCCTGCTCTGGCTGCTCGTGTTCGCATTGGCTCATCGGGCCATGCCGCACGGGAGGACCGAGGCCGGATGGCGCGGTCCGCTGCTGTTGGCGGCGTCGATTGCGGCCCTTGGCACGCTCGGCAGGCCCGCTGCCTCTGTCGCGGAATTGACAATCCACGCCAGCGGCGGAACGTTCGTCCCTGAATTCGCGCTGGACGGCTTCGCCGCCCTGGATCCTTCGTACCGCCTGATCCGGCGCGGTTTCGCGACGGCTCAGAGGGACGCGGCCGCCTTTCACGCCTACTTGCGCGAGAACACGGCGATCGAGCATGTGGAGCTTGCCCCCGTCCACGTCGAGTTCGCCGAGCCTCTCAGCGCCACCCCTGGTCCCAAGCCCCACATCTTTCTCTTCGTCATCGACAGTCTTCGGCGCGACTACCTGCATGCCTACAACCCGTCGGTGACGTTCACTCCGTCGTTCGATCGGCTGGCCCGCGAGAGCTTCGTGTTCGAGCGGGCGTTCACGCGGTATGGAGGCACGGGCCTCTCGGTTCCGGCGCTGTGGGCGGGCGGTCTTCTGATTCACCAGCAGTACGTCAAGCCCTTCGGTCCGATGAACGCACTGCACCGACTGCTCGTTGCTGAAGGCTACGAGCCGATGATCGGCCTCGATTCGATCATGAGCGTGCTGCTGGCAGACGAGCCTGCGGTGGTCGAACTGGACCGCGGCGTGCCGACCGTCCGGTACGACCTGTGTCGTACCCTCGACGAAGTGCAGGAGAAACTGGCCCGCCGGCCCGCCGGGTCGCCCTCGGTGTTCGTGTACACGCTTCCTCAGAACCTGCATATCTCCCGCGTAAGAAGCCTGGAGGCTCCAGCGGGCGCGGACTATCCGGGCTTCTTTGCACCGGTTGCCGCGGAGATCGAGCGGATGGACGAGTGCTTCGGCCGCTTTCTCGACCGGATCCAGTCGACGTCTGTCTGGGAGAACAGCGTGGTCATCCTGACCTCCGATCACGGCGACTCGCTCGGCGAGGGCAGGCGCTGGGGGCATTCCTACACGATGTTTCCCGAGGTGGCCGGTGTGCCGCTGATCATCCGCGTCCCGTCCTGGCTCGGCGGCGAGCTCCGCGCAGAGGTCTCGGCGCCCAGCTTCACCAGCGATATCACGCCGACGCTCTACGGGCTGCTGGGACACGCGCCGAAAGACCTGGGGCGGGCATACGGGCGTCCGATTATCGTCCCCCGTGCGGTCGCTCTCGAGCCCAGAAGCGAGCCTGTACTGCTCGCATCGAGCTACGGCGCGGTGTACGCCCTGGTGAGCGACGAAGGCAGGACGCTGTATGTCGCCGACGGCGTCAACGAGACGGACTACGCCTACGATCTCTCGAACATGAACGCGCCGGTCCGAGTGGGAATCACCGACAGCCGACGGCAGGCGGCCCGCCACTTCATCACCTCGCAGATCGGGGAACTGGCGGCCGCCTACGGCCTGTGGCGATGAAGAGATGCCACTGACGACGCCCGCATACGCGCTGCTCGGTCTGACCGCGCTCGTCCTCGTGCTGGCAGCCTGGCTCGTCGTCACCGTCGTGCGGAGGGCGGGCGGCCGCCGTGGGTCATCACAGGTCCGGGGGCATGGCGGCGAAACGGCGCTCCTGTCGGCGGCTCTGCAGGAGGCGGTCTCGAAGCTCAGGAAGCAGGAACGCGAAACCGCTGCGCGCGCGGATGCCTCCGAGCGGCTGAGCAGCGAGATCATCTCCAGCCTGAGCGCGGGCCTGCTCGTCGCCGATCTCGACGGACAGGTCCGCATCCTGAACCCACCCGGCCGACGGATGCTGGGCGTGTCTGACACTGCTGCGCTGGGTGTTCACCACGGGCAGCTCGGCGAGCCCGCACTGTCCGTGTTGATCGACCAGTGCCTGGCGTCGCAGACGCTCATCGCACGGCGCATGGTCGGCCTGCCCGAGAACAGGCAGGGTGTGTCCGCCCTTGGCGTGACGGTCTCGCCGCTGTTTGGTGCCGCCGGCGAGCCGCACGGCGCCATCTGCCTCTTCTCCGACCTGACGACGGTGAAGCAGCTCGAGGAACAACTTCGCCTGAAGGAGAGCCTCGCTGCGCTGGGCGAGCTGACGGCCGGGATTGCACACGAGTTCCGCAACGGTCTGGCGACCATTCAGGGATACAGCAAACTGCTCGATCGCGACGCGCTGCCTGAGGGGCAGCAGCCGTATCTGGAGGGGATCCGGGCCGAGACCGAGTCGCTCGGTCAGGTCGTCACCAATTTCCTCAACTTCGCCCGGCCTGCACAGCTCGTGCTGAGCCAGGTGGATCTGCAGACGGTTTGCGAGCGGGCCGCGGAAGAATTTCGATCCGAGGTTCGCGCGCTCGGCGGCGAGTTGAGTGTTCGCGGCACGTTTGGCACGCTCGAAGGCGACGAGGTCCTGCTCCGACAGGCGTTCAGCAATCTACTCAGGAACGCAGTCGAGGCATGCGCCGCCGCCTCAATCGCCCCGAGAATCGCCGTCGAGTCGACCGTCCACGCCGCACGCCGTGTGTCCGTGATCGCCGTTGACGACAATGGTCCTGGCATCGATCCATCCGCACGCGACCGCGTGTTCCGGCCGTTCTACACCTCCAAGCGCGGGGGAACGGGCCTCGGCCTGGCGGTCGTGCAGAAGATCATCGTGTTTCACAACGGCCGCGTCAGCGCCGGTGTCTCGCCGCTCGGGGGGGCCAGCCTGCTCGTCACGCTCCCGAGCGGCGTAGTCGCGGGCGCCGCCTGAAGGGCCCAGGGTCGCGCACGACAGGCTTGTTACGAAGGGTAACGAAAAGGCCCGCGAGACGGTATCCGTCCCGTCTGGACGAGCCTCGTCACAAGCGACTAAGTACATTTTCAACAAGGTCTTAACAGGGACAGGGGGGCACGAATGCGTTAGTGGCAGTTCGCTTGCTCCTGCACCAGCCAGGTCTGCCCATGCCCCTGCGCCGATTGGTCCGGAGCACATTGGGATTTTCGACTATCGACATGCTCGCCGCGATGGCAGTTATTGCAACCGTCGCGGCGATGTCGGTGCCCGCACTTCAAGAAAGCACTGACAGCATGCGGCTCGGCATGGCCGTTCGGGATGTGGAGCGCGAGTTGCACACCGCCCGCTTGACGGCTGTTTCCTCCAATCGTCCGATGCGTATCCGGTTCAACTGTCCCGCCGCCGCCGAGCTGCGAATGGTCGAGCTCATCGGCACGCCGCAGGCACCCGACGCGAAAGATGCTGCGGCGGATCGATGCAGCGAGGCCGTCTATCCGTACCGTCCAACCGGGCCTGACCTCAACCGTCTGACACGGCCGAACAACGATGGTCCGGTTCGCCGGCTGCAGCCCGGCACGACATTCACGGCTGCGACAACGCTCGAGTTCTGGCCCGACGGCAGCGTCCATGCGGACGAGGGG
>Ga0114944_1000447_pt1 | contig 10654 bp, 9 predicted proteins | sample OV2TP2_FD_89582 | JGI IMG/M metagenome (GOLD analysis project Ga0114944, IMG submission 89582) | Hot spring microbial communities from Beatty, Nevada to study Microbial Dark Matter (Phase II) - OV2 TP2 | ecosystem: Environmental > Aquatic > Thermal springs > Hot (42-90C) | place: USA: Beatty... | reverse complement strand
GGCAACAAACACCCGGCGTTTCGATGGAACGCATGAATGGTTCCTTGAACATATACTACCCCCCACAAGTCCCTACGGGACAAAAAAAAGTATTAATATATTACCGGAGTATTAATTGCAGGAAGTTTATAAAAAATCACAAAACAATATTCTGCACCAGTTCACTCTTGCCCGGGTAGTCTGTATTGTAATGCAGCCCGCGGCTTTCTTTGCGGAAACCGGCGCCTTTCACAACCAGGTAGCCCACCGTAATCATATTGCGAAGCTCAAGCAATTGGGGCGACAGTGTGCTTGTTTCATAAAGTTGTTCGGTTTCTTCCCACAACAAATCAAGACGGCGTGAGGCACGATGCAGGCGGATGTCGTTTCGCACAATACCGACATAATCACTCATCACCAGTTGCAGTTCTTTCAGGCTTTGGGTGATAAGAATCATTTCTTTCGGCTGGCTGGTGCCTTCGGCGCTCCAGTCGGGAATATCCGAGCGGAATGAAATACTGTTAATCTTTTCTGCTGCATCCACAGCACAACGGTGAGCAAATACTAATCCTTCGAGCAGCGAATTGCTGGCAAGCCGGTTGGCGCCATGCAAACCCGTAGAAGCACATTCGCCGCAGGCATACAGATTTTTAATGCTGCTCCGCCCCCACTCGTTTGTTTTGATACCGCCGCAACTGTAATGCGCTGCCGGCGCCACGGGTATCATGTCTTTGCTCACATCAATACCAATGGAAAGACATTTTTTATAAATGTTGGGGAAATGCTCCGTGAATTTTTCTTTGCCAATATGACGGCAATCAAGCCACACAAACTCGGTACCCGATTTTTTCATCTCGCTGTCTATGGCTCTTGCCACAATATCCCTCGGCGCCAGGTCTTTTCGCTCATCATATTTTTCCATAAAGGCTTCCCCTTTATGATTACGCAGAATGCCGCCATCGCCCCGCACTGCTTCCGTAATTAAGAATGCCTGCCCGCGAACACCCGGTTCATATAATGCCGTCGGGTGAAACTGGATGAACTCCATATTTTCAATCCGCCCTTTTGCACGGTACAGCATGGCCACACCATCGCCGGTAGCAATAGATGGATTGGTGGTGGTGCGGTACACCTGGCCGTTGCCGCCGGTTGCCATCAGCGTAATCTTTGCAAGAATTTTTTCCACCTGGTTTGTCTGCAGGTTCAGCACATACACGCCGAAGCATTCAATGTCGGGAGTGGATTTGGTGATAAGAAAACCAAGGTGGTGCTGCGTGATGATGTCAATGACAAAGCAATGCTTTATCACCTCGATGTTTTTTTGTTTGCTCACCGCTTCCAGTAGTGCCCGTTCCATTTCCATACCGGTCACATCTTTGTAATGCAGCACCCGTGATTCGGAATGTCCGCCTTCTTTTCCCTTTTTAAAATCGCCGTCATCTTCCCGGTCGAACCGGGCACCCCATTCAATCAGTTCCTTCACCCGTTCGGGTCCTTCTTTCACTACCAGCTCCACCACTTGTTCATCGCACAAGCCGTCGCCGGCAATCAAAGTATCTTCAATATGCTTTTCAAAACTGTCTTCTTCCGGCTCGTACACTACAGCAATACCGCCCTGCGCATACTTGGTGTTGGTTTCATCGGCAGCGGCCTTGGTTATCACCTGCACTTTTCTACCAGGAAAACGCTGCGCCACCTTCAATGCATACGTTAATCCTGCAATACCCGAACCAATTACGAGAAAGTCTGTTTGTTGCATAAGCCCCCTGTCCCCCTAAAGGGGAACTTAGATTGATTCAGTCTTCAGAATACAATCATTTTAGAATTTTAAAAAATGTTTTTTGTCACCAGCATTTGTTCCCTGATTAAAACGTCCTTTACGAAGTCCGCCAGTGCCGGTGCAGACAGGTTCCGTTCATCTTCTGAAGCCTGGATTAAGCTTTATATTCAGCAAGTGAAGAATAATTAATCACCCGGAATTCAATTCGCCTAATTAATTGCCATGGAAACACGCCTGCCCGACTATTTCAGTCAGGTGGAGAGCAACACGGAGATATTTCCGTGCATCCCCTGTCTTCGTGACATCAACAGGCAAATTTATTGCTTTGAAGCTGAAACAATGTATCGTCTGGCACCCAGGGTAATCAGCAGCTGGGCAATACCATAAGTAAGCATCACGGCAATGCCAGCCAATTCGAATGACTTGTAAAATTTATTGATGGCGAGAATGGAATCCGAAGCAATAAACAGGACAGCGCCACTTATCAGCAATTGGGCAGCCGTTTGATTTTTGATTTTAGAAGCTTGCAATGCCTGCATCAGCATCACACTTATCACAAGACCATACATCCACACGGGCCACTTCATCTCACCCAGATGCGGAGTTAGGATCCATATAAGAAACACATAATAGAATAAAACAAGCAGCGACAACCAATGGCTCCTGTTTATCTTTTCGTTCCGAAGCAGGTTTTCATAAAACAGGATGTAAAAAACATGCGCCAGTAGAAAAGCCACCAGCCCGTAAATAAAAAAATTCACATTCACCGGTTCAAACATCAGCAGCACATCGCCGGCCCATGAAAATAAAAGAGCCAACACAATCCATTTTTTCAAAGAAGAATAAACTGATGATACTGCAACGAGGAAGAAGACAATAAGCAACGGCATCAGCAGCGGCTTGGTAAAATAGCGGAGCGTTTCTTTTTCTGAATAAACAGCCAGCAGGTCTGCACAAAGCACAAATCCATAAAGAGCCAACCAAAACTTTTTATTCATTTTCCTGAAATAATAAATCCAAAATCCGCAATCTGCTCCCGATAATTATCGGGACTGAAATCTGAAATCCGCCATCTCACCCCGGCTCCACCCACGCATCATTCTCCTTCAGCAGATTGATGAGTTCTTCCACCGCCACTTCGCTGTTCACATGCCGCTTCACAATTTCTTTTCCTTTGTACAAAGTGATTTTGCCCGGCCCGCTGCCCACATAGCCAAAGTCGGCATCAGCCATTTCGCCGGGGCCGTTAACAATGCAGCCCATAATGGCAATCTTCACGCCCTTCAGGTGATGGGTTCTGGCACGAATCTTTGCTGTTGTTTCCTGCAAATCAAAAAGTGTACGTCCGCAGCTCGGGCAGCTGATGTATTCTGTTTTTGAAATGCGGGTTCGTGTGGCCTGCAATATGCCGAATGCAGTGTTATTGATAAATTGTTCAATGGTTAAATTGTTGGTATAGTTTCTTCCAGCAATTGCGTTATGCGAAAGGCTGGCCGCTTGCAGCGAGTAGCTTTTTTGCGTCATTCCCAAACAAATACCATCACCAAAACCATCTAAAAACAAAGCGCCGGTTTCGGTGGCATAATGAATCAAATGCTCATCAGCCAAATGCCGGTTGCTGTCGGTAATAAGTACCACGGGGTTTTTGATGTTCCTGTTCACCAGTTCCATAAACATACGCCGTACCGACTGCATGGCATTTTTATTGTTGCTGCTAAGGCAAAGCACTATGGTGGGGTCGTTTGCCAGCTGGTCAAGATAGCCGGAAGAATCAGCGCCTTCACTAAAGCAATCAATCATTACAAAGTTCAGCCTCCCCAATCCCTCCGGTGGAGGGGCTTCCAAAGCTTCTGCATAACCACTGTCCTGCCAGATAGGAAAATATTTGTTTTTATCTTCAGCGTCTTTCCATGCTTCAGGATACACAATCACTTTCAGTGCTCCCGGCAATGCAAAGTTGGGTAGCTGGTGGCCGGTGAAAATATAATCAGCCGCGGCATCGCCGATGTTCCATTTATCGCTGGCAGCGTCATAAGCGTACCCAACGTAGCGTAAGTGTTCCCGGGTAATCTTTTCTATTCTGCTCAAATCAGCTATTACCACCGGCACATGATGACCGCCGATGTTGCCGGTTTCAAAAGTTTCTCTACGCTTGTAAGTAAACGGGTCGTAAGACAGTTTGCTGTCTGCTGTCTGATGCTTGCCCTCCGAAGTCCCGATTATTCGGGACGAAGGAGGGTCTGATGCTTGCCCTCCGAAGTCCCGATTATTCGGGACGAAGGAGGGTCTGATGTCTGACGCCTGGTGCCTGACAGTTGTCACTTCTCCACTTACAACCAATGATTCCAGACCAACGATTTCTACCTTCTGGCTACTGACTTCTGACCCTTCTATGCTAAGGTTTCGGAAGGTTGGCTCCCGGCTTTCGGCTTCATACCTCTTCACCAGATCCCTGCATACCGGTATTTCAAACTCCGGGTCTTCCGTCAATGACACCCGGATGGTATCGCCAATGCCGTCTTCCAGCAACGTGCCAATACCCACGGCGCTTTTAATTCTTCCATCTTCGCCATCGCCTGCTTCGGTTACGCCGAGGTGCAGCGGATAACATACGCCGAATTCATCAAACATTGTTTTTACAAGCAACCTGTATGCCTGCACCATCACCAGCGGGTTGCTGCTCTTCATGCTCAGCACAATGTTGTGATAATTCTCATCCCCTGCAATGCGCAGAAACTCCATGGCGCTTTCCACCATGCCCATCGGCGTATCGCCGTAGCGGCTCATGATGCGGTCGCTCAGCGAACCGTGATTGGTGCCGATGCGCATGGCCGTGCCGTATTCTTTGCAGATTTTTACCAGCGGTGTAAACCGTTCGCGGATGCGTTCAATTTCTTCAGCATATTCCGCATCGCTGTATTCCACCAGCTCAAATTTTTTTTTGTCCACATAATTGCCGGGATTCACTCTCACTTTCTCCACAAACCGCGCAGCAATTTCAGCAGCATTGGGAGTAAAATGAATATCGGCCACCAGTGGTGTGCTGTAACCTCTTTTCCGCAATTCATTTTTTATGTTCAGCAGGTTTTCCGCATCTTTTTTTGACGGAGCAGTAATGCGAACCAGCTCGGCGCCGGCTTCAATGCAGCGGATGGTTTGCTCCACGGTGGCCAGCGTATCCATTGTATCGGTGGTGGTCATCGTTTGCACCCGGATGGGGTGACCCCGATTGCCATCGGGGTTGCCCAGCAGCAGGTCGCCAATCTTCACTTCTCTTGTGGTGAGGCGTTTGTATTCCGTTAATGATTCGCAGTAAAACTCCATAAAACAGATTTCAATAACCTTCAGCCTGCAAAGCTACTATAGAACAGGCATCATTAACCACCTGCCTGTAATAAGCACCCTCCTGTTGCAACAGGAGTTTGCCAGGCAAACATTGGCAAATATGCACATTACATTTTTCCTTCAAAAAATCCCATTTGCTTTAGAAGGTCTTTCAGAATTTTAATTCGTATGGCCGGAATATCAGCGCCCGCATCAGCCGATTCAAAATTCAGGACAAAGAAATAGGGATGATTGTTCTCTTCAATCCAGCCAACCATCCAGGCAAGATGAATGCCGTTTTCAGCACTTCCCCAGCCGGTTTTATAGCCCAGCCGGTAGTTGGCATCGTTTTCAAAAAGCATGGCCTGCTTTACAGTTTCCTGGTAATTTTTAAAAAAAGGAAGCTGGTTGAAATAAAGTTTCTTCACCAGGCCCAGTTGCTCGTTGGGAGAAATCTTCAGTGAATTGTCGAGCCAGAAAGTATCAACAGAAGATTGAATCCGGTAGGCTGTGTCTTTCACACCGGCGCCATAGCCCAGGGTATCCAGCCAGTATTCCATTCTTTCTTTTCCTATTCTTCTTGCCACCTCCTGGTAGTAAGGCACGGCAGATACCCTGAAGGCATCGTACATAATCAGGTCTTTGTTCCAGCCGGCCACACTCCGCTGCACGCCATCCCATTTTATCAGCATACTGTCGCTGCTGATAACGCCTGTTTGCAGGCCAATGAGTGAATTAACGATTTTGAAAGTGGAAGCAGGCAGGTAAGCGCTGTCGCGAAACCGCTCCAGGTTGTAAACCGTAAACTGATCCGTTGCATTATTGTATAAAGCAAAGCAGCCGTTTACTTTATTTTCTGCAAAATATTTTTCAAGGGTATTATCTTCTTTTACATTATTCCGGGTACACGACCACAGGGAAACAAGCAGCATCCCGAATACATTCAATCGTTTCATTGTCATTTCTGAAATTTCCGGCAAAGGTAGGTGGCGGCCGCATCAAACAATGAAAGAAGCTGCAAACAGGATTTAGGTTGTACTTTTATCGCATGTTCGGTATTCAGAATTTTTATCTTTTTCTCAGCGTCAGCATCCTCATCAATTTATCGCCGGGGCCTGATATGCTTTACACGGCAGCCCGCAGCCTGTCGCAGGGCACCCGGGCGGGTGTTTTTTCTGCGCTGGGAATTTTTTGCGGCTGTTTTTTTCACACGGCAGCTGCTGTTTTGGGATTATCTGCCATCATCGCCGGTTCGGCATTCTGGTTCAGCATTATCAAATATGCCGGGGCGGCTTATCTTATTTACCTTGGTTTAAAATCTTTGCTGAATAAAAAAATGCCGGAAACCGGTATTGCAAAACTTTCTTCACTTTCTTACAAAAAAATTTTCCTCCAGGGCCTTACCACCAACCTGCTCAATCCCAAAGTGGCCATCTTTTTTCTTTCCTTTCTTCCGCAGTTTGTCAATCCTGCTTCAGCTCATATCAGCGAACAAATAATCTTTCTCGGGCTTTGGTTCGATGTGCAGGGAACATTAATATTACTTCTTGTGGCCATCATTACCGGCTACTTCAGCAGGCTGCTGCAGCAAAACAAAATTTTTTGGAAATGGCAGGACCGCATCACTGGCAGTATTCTGATTGCACTGGGAATCCGTATATTTTTTGTACGGAAATAAAAAACCCGGAAAACTTCCGGGGCACAATTGAAATTTACAATACAGTGCAATCAAAGATAAATGCCGTTTTTCAGCTTGTAATGCCTTACTCCATTACAATCTCTCTTTACAGCTGCACAGGAAGAAAACATCATCGCCATCACCGATCCTGCCAGCAGGACGAATAACAGTTTTTTCATGTTTGTTTTTTAAATAAGGGTGAATTAAAAACCGGTATTCAAAGGAGGGTTGGAATAAACGGTCATTCAGAGGAGAAACGAAAATAATATCTGTTAATTGTATTTCATAACCTTTGCCCTGATTTTTAATCCGGCATTAAGAAAATTGCCTGGAATCAGGCCGGATTCTTAGTAAATCTCCTAACTTAGGCTACCACAAACTTCTTTACAATTAAAACCCCGCTTATGAGACTATTACTTATTTCAACGCTTGTTTCCCTTTTGTCCTTTGCCTCATGCAACAGCAATAAAGACAAAATCACCATTAAAGACGATAAAGGCAACACCGCCACCATTGATCTTGGCGAAGCAAAAGATGCTGTTGAGAAAATAGCAGAAAAAATGGAAAACTCACAGGACAGGGCTGCTGAGCTCAGGAAACTTCAGCCACTGACACTCGAACAGCTGAAAGCCCTCATCCCGTCTGAAGTGATGGGCATGAGCCGCAGCAGCTTCAATACAAGTTCGGCAATGGGTGTTTCCGTCGGGTCGGGCACTTATAAAGGCGAAGGTGATAAAGAAATAAAACTGGAAATAGTGGACTGTGCCGGCGAAATGGGCGCCAACTGGTACACCATGCGTTTCTTTAACCTCTGGAACTTTGAGCAGGAAGATGATAACGGCTACCAGAAGACGGTTGACTTCAACGGGAACAAAGCCATAGAAAAGTACAGCAAGGCAAGCGACCGTTACGAACTTACTTTTGTTTCCGGGGATCGCTTTCTTGTAAATGTGGAAGGCGAAAAAGTGGGACTGGATGCAGTAAAGCAGGTGGCAGGCAACCTGAACTTAAAAGCAAACTAAAATGAAAAAGTCATTTCATTATCTATCTATAGTTTCTTTTATCCTTACAGCAATTATTGCTACCGGCTGTATGGACGCCGGTAAAAATAAAAACCAGGAAAATCCCAATTTAAATGTCGGTTCGGGAAAATTTGAAATTGACGCTCCCGATGGCTGGACAAAAATTGACACCACGTCTATGGGCCTGAAGACGGTCATCCTGATGTCGCCGCTGGAAGGCAGCGATGATGATTTTCGGGAAAATATAAATGTCGTTACTGAAAAATCAGGGATCATGGGCTTGAAAGCATATACGGAGCTGTCGAAAAGCAATATGACCAAAATGATGACTAACTATAAAGAAAGAGGCAGCGGGTCAACTACTATTAATTCTGAACCGGCACAGTGGGTTGACTATACGCATACCATGTACAATATGGAAATTGACGGCCGGGTTTACTTTATTATTAAAAATAAGATAGCATATGTAATTACCACCACTGCAAGAAAAGGCGGGCAGAATAAATGGCAGGCGGAATTTGATAAAGCGGTCAATTCTTTCCTGCTTAAATAATACCAAAGCCCCCGGCAGCCTGGGGGCTTTTTTATGTACTTATTAATTTCAAGACACCCAGTTCGTTCCCTATTTTAGTAAAAGCAGCAATTGCCATATCCAGGTGATGCTGCTCATGCGCAGCACTCAGCTGCACACGTATTCTTGCCTGGCCTTTTGGCACCACCGGGAAAAAGAAGCCGATAACATAAATGCCTTCTTCCAGCAGGCGGGCGGCCATGGTTTGCGCCAGCACGGCATCATACAGCATGATGGGCACAATGGGATGATCTCCCTTTTTGATGTCAAACCCTGCTTCGGTCATTTTACTGCGGAAATATTTTGTGTTGTACTCCAGTTTATCACGCAGTGCAGTTGTTTCCGTCAGCATGTCGAGCACTGTAATGGAAGCGCCGACAATGGATGGAGCAAGTGTGTTACTGAAAAGATAGGGTCTTGATTTTTGGCGCAACATGTCAATCACTTCCTTTCTGCCACTGGTAAATCCACCGCTGGCTCCGCCAAGCGCCTTGCCCAGCGTGCCGGTAATAATATCAATGCGGCCCATCACACCGCGGTACTCGTGTGTGCCACGTCCTGTTTTTCCCAAAAAACCTGAAGAATGGCATTCATCAATCATCACTACGGCATCATAGCGGTCAGCCAGGTCACATATTTTATCAAGCTGGGCAATAGTGCCATCCATGCTGAAGCTGCCGTCAGTTACAATGATGCGGCTTCTTGCACCGGAAGCTTCTTGAAGTTTTGCCTCCAGGTCGTCCATTTTATTATGTTCATAGCGATAGCGCTGTGCCTTGCACAGGCGAACGCCGTCAATAATGCTGGCATGATTCAGCGCATCGGAAATGATGGCGTCCTGCTCGTTGAACAGGGGTTCAAATACCCCGCCGTTGGCATCAAAAGCTGCAGCATATAAAATGGTGTCTTCTGTTCCCAAAAACTCGCTTAGCTTTTTTTCCAGTTCCTTATGTATATCCTGTGTGCCGCAGATAAACCGCACGCTGCTCATGCCATAGCCGCGGTGCTCAATAGCCTTGTGAGCCGCTTCAATCACTTTGGGGTGCGATGAAAGACCGAGATAATTGTTGGCGCAAAAGTTCAGCACGGTTTTACCCCCTACTACAATCCCGGCCCCCTGCGGGCTGCTGATAACCCGCTCGTTTTTATAAAGCCCTGATGCCTTTATCTCCTCTATTTCACCGGCAATGCGGTGCACAAAATTTTCATTCATAAAAAATAAGTTTGGGAGACAAATATAAAGAGAAGGTGGCTGGGCATGAGAAGTTGCTGATTTCAATAATTTGAATTGTTTGATGGTTTGATGATTAAGAGGACTCCATCAAAATAATGACATCAAAATAACCACCAGGCAATCAAACCATCAATCCGTTCACCGCCAATTTCCTGCATTTTGCCGGCTAAATGACACTCTTCGTCAGAAATCTTTTGTATTACGGTTAATGGAAAATTAAATTTGCTGTAACATTTTGAAGAATACCTTCGTCAAATGATGAAATTGACAACCATGCAACAAAAATACCTGTTACGGGCTTCGCTCATACTTCTGCTGATAGCAGGTAGCTACCTGGTGCTTTGGTCATCAACAAAAAATCAGAACCGGAAAGAAACCTGCACCGAAAGCATGGAAGAATGCTGCAAACGAAATAACCAGGCGGCCCCTTCCGGCGAAATGATCTGGGAAACCCTCAGCCGCCAGTTTTTTTCCAGCGCAGGCTTTTCCAACTGATTCTGCAGCCCAAAAGCCGGGTTTTTTTTATATTTTCCTGTAACTTCTTTTCCTCCTGGCCGTATTACAATCAGTGCAGGCATGTTGAGTACCTTTGCCTGCTGCCTGACTGTTTACCCGTACTGCTGAGCCAAATGGATGATTCAGACCAAACCCGGTAAACAGTGAAATAAACCAGACCAGCTAAGCAGTATGACTGAAAGGGAATACAATGAGTGTGTAAATGCATACGCCGACAATGTGTATCGCTTTATCCTGAAAAACCTCAGGCACGAAGAAGATGCACGGGATGTGGTGCAGACCTCATTTGAAAAAATGTGGCGGCACCGAGAAGAGATTGACGCGGCCAAAAGCAAGTCGTACCTATTTACTGTGGCATACAGGCAAATGATTGATCATATAAGAAAAGTGAAACGGGTACAATTAAAAGAAGAGTTTAGTGAAACCGCCCGGGTGCAAAACCGGTCAGCCAATAACCTGAAAAAAGTACTGGATGAAGCGCTGGCCCGCCTTGGCGAAACACAACGGACACTGGTTCTTTTAAAAGATTACGAGGGCTACAGCTACCAGG
>Ga0114944_1000446_pt1 | contig 10655 bp, 7 predicted proteins | sample OV2TP2_FD_89582 | JGI IMG/M metagenome (GOLD analysis project Ga0114944, IMG submission 89582) | Hot spring microbial communities from Beatty, Nevada to study Microbial Dark Matter (Phase II) - OV2 TP2 | ecosystem: Environmental > Aquatic > Thermal springs > Hot (42-90C) | place: USA: Beatty... | reverse complement strand
CTGTTGGAGCAGCCAGGCGAGGTCCTGACGCGCGAGACCCTGCGCCGCCGCCTGTGGCCCGAAGGCACCTTTGTTGATTTCGAGCACGGCTTGAACGCGGCCGTCAAGCGTCTCCGAGCCGCGATCAGCGACAGGGCCGACAAGCCCCGCTTCATCGAAACGCTGCACCGGCTGGGCTACCGGTTCATCGCGCCCGTCGAGCGCGTGACATCGGGCGCCGCGGAGCTCGTCGCGGCATCGACCGCCGATGCACCATGCGGCCGCGGCAGGGTGCGTCTGGCAGTGCTCCCCTTCCAGGATCTCGGCGGCGAGAATGGCCGGGAGGACGGCCAGCCGTACTTCAGCCAGGGGCTGACCGAAGAAATGATCATCCAGCTCGGGCGACGCTGCGCGAATCGTCTGGCCGTCGTCGCGCGGTCATCATCCATGCTCGCGACCGAGCGTGCCGCGACTCTCGGCGCGATCCGTCAGGCGCTCGGTGTCGATTACGTCCTCCAGGGTAGCGTGCGGCGGGAGGCCGGCCGCGTGCGCATCGCCGCCAACCTGGTCGAGACGCGCGGCGAGACGCAGGTGTGGGCCGAGCTGTACGAGCGGGACCTCTCGGACTGCTTCCTGGTGCAAGCCGACGTCGCCTCCCGCATCGCCCACGCCCTCGCGCTCGAGCTGCACCCCGACTCGGCGCGCGACAGCCGCGTCGGCACCCGTCACCGAGACGCGCATCAGGCGTACTTGAAGGGCAGGTATCACTGGAACAGGCCGGGCGCAGACGGCGTGCCGCAGGCGGTCAGCTACTTCGAGCAGGCCCTGGCGCTCGATCCTGGCTTCGCAGCCGCGCATGCGGCGCTCGGTCGCGCGTACGTGACGGCCGCCGAGTATTACTGTTTGGAGCCACGACAGGCGCTCGAATCGGGGCGCGCCGCCGCGTGCCGCGCCCTGGATCTCGATCGGACCGAGTCGGACGCGCACCTGACGCTGGCCGAGGCCTACAAGTCGATCGATTGGAATTGGACGCGGGCCGAAGAGGAGTATCGACTGGCTCTCGCGTTCAACCCCAGCAGCGAGGGCACCTACCGGCTGTACGGACTGTTCCTCGCGGCCAGACGGCGAACGGAGGAAGCGATGGTGGCGTCGGATCGGGCGTGCGCGCTCGATCCGCTCTGCCTCGTGGCGAATACCAGCGCGGCGTGGGTCCGCTATCTGGCCGGCGACTATGAGCAGGCGATTGCGCGCTGCCGGTACACGCTGGACATGGACCAGGGCCATGTGCCGGCTCACAGGCAGCTCGCCGCAGCCCTGTTCCAGACCCGACGCACCGACGAGGCAATCGCCCGGCTCGAGCGTGTGCCTGCCGAGCGAAGCGACGCGGTCTCGCTGGCGTGGCTGGTCCACATGTTGAGCACCGTCGGAGAACGGACGCGCGCGAGAGCCCTGCTCGATCGGCTGCGCGCCCTCGAGCCGGACCGTTGCGTATCGCCGTACCATGTCGCACTGGCTCACGCCGGCCTGGGGGACACCGACAGCGCCCTCGCCTTGTTGAGCGACGCGTGCGATCGTCGTGATCCCTCGGTGGTCTACCTCGCCGCCGAACCCAGATTCGAGCGCCTGCGATCTGATCCGAGAGGCCGCGCGCTCGTGGACCGTATCGGGTAGTTTCCATGCTCGATCAGACAGCTCTCCGGCGGATGGGCCTGTTGCCGTTCGGGCCGGTCAGGACGCGTCCGGTCTACCGGCACATCTCGCGGGCGATCGAGCGCGGCATCGACACGGGCACGTTGACCCGGGACGCTCGACTCCCCGCCGAACGGGAACTGGCGCGGGCTCGCGCGCGGTTACGTCGGCCGCGGGACCTTCGTGTCGGCCGCACACGACCCGTCCGGGGCCCCGTTTGCCTGGCGCGGCAAGGTCGCGTCGGCCGCGCTGCGGGCCGGCGATTCGTTGATCCGCGATCTCATCAGCAGCTCGACCGATCAGGCGTTGATGTCGGTGGCCGCCGGCGTTCCCGCCCTCGAGTGCTTTCCCGAGCAGGCGTTCCGGCGGGCGATCGATCGCATTCTGCGGCGGCACGGGCGCGCCGTCTGGGGACACGGCGAAACCGAAGGACTTCCCGCGTTCCGCGACGCGATCGCGCGCCGCTTCGGCGGGCGAGCCGACAACGTGCTCGTCCTGGCCGGTGCGCAGCAGGGCCTCGACCTGCTGGCGCGCTGTCTCATCGAACCCGGCGACACGGTCGTCGTCGATCGGCCGGGTTATCTCGGCGCCATTCACACCTTTCGCGCGGCCGGCGCGCGGCTGGTCGGCTGGGACGTCGTGCGGCACGATCTCGACGAGCTCGAGGACCAGCTCGTCAGGTACAAGCCGAAGCTCATCTACACGAATCCCACGTTCCAGAACCCCACGGGGTGGACGATGGCGGCCAAGCTCAGGCGGGAGTTGCTGGCAGTCGCAGCCAGATACCGCGTCCCCATCATCGAGGACGACACCTACCGCGAGCTGCACCTGGGCAACCCGCCCCCGCCCTCGATGCACGCGCTGGATCTGCACCCGATCGTCATTCACCTGAACAGCTTCTCGAAGATCCTCGCGCCCGGCCTGCGCCTCGGCTGGCTGACGGCTTCCGGCGAACGTGCGCTTCGACGGCGCGGCGCATCACGGCCGACCGTTGGCAAGACACGGAGGTCGCCGGGAATCCAAAAGACTGAACTACCAGAGCGTGCGCACGGCGCCGCTCCGCCGGATGGGCCTATCCGAGGTGATGAGTGTCAGATCGTGCACCCGTGCAGTGGCCGCGATCAGACGATCCGCGGGATCGGACGGGAACGCGTCGCCCAACTGCTCCGATTCGATGGCCACGTCGACGGTGAGAGGAAGGACTTCGAGGTGCGGCGATGCGGCGGCCGTGCGGAGCCACAGCGGCCACCGACCGAAGCCCTCGCCCACCACGACCCTGCCATGGGCGAGGTGCCAGGCGGCCTCTTTCAGCGAGATTGCGGCTATCCCGACGCGCTCCGGCGCGGGGACCGCACGCAAGGCCGCGCGGGCGCGACGGCTCAACCGGGGATGGTCGAGCACGGCCCAGAGCCACGCCTGCGTGTCCAGCACGTACTTCACGCGGGGTTGCTGAACCAGGCGTCGGAAGGGGCAATCGGCTCCTCGATGTTGCCCCGGATTTCCGCGGTTCCGGCAAGACAGCCCACGAGGCCGCCGGCGCGATCGCTCTTGGCGGTGATGGGCACGATCTTCGCGACCTCACGGTCGCGGTTGAGGATGACGACCGTCTCGCCTCCGGCCGCGCGGCGAATCAGCTCGCTCGCCCGATCGCGAAACTCCCCAATCTTGATACGCTTCACGAAGGGAATCGTAGCCAAGATATTTGGCCATGTCAATGGACACCCATGCCTGGGTTCGGGACGGCTCCGTCAGGGCCGACCGCCGGCGGCGCCGACGACCCGACGCAGGCACACGGCAATCGCCTCATAGTGATCCGACCCGCTCTCGGCGAGCGCGTCGCAGAGCTCCCCCGCCCACGACGCGACGTGCGCCTGCAGGAAGCTGTCGTAGGCCTCGCGCGCCACGGCCTCTTCCTCGATCCGCGCGGCAAATCGCGCAAAGGCGACCTTCATCGCCAGGAACGACAGAAACCCCGTTTCGACCGCGATGTGATCGGGCACCTCGCGCAGGCGTTCGCCGGGATAGGCAAACGCCGAGTAATAGCCGGCCACTTCGGTCAGGAGCGGTCCGCGCGAGGCCATCGCCGCGCGCGCGTAGCCGGACTCGGACGCCGGACACGCGCCAGGGCCGAGCACGCTGAAGAATTCGGGCTTCCATTCCGCGGCGGGAAAGGCGCTGATCCGGGCGGCAGCTTCGCAGAGCGGCTCCGGCAGCGTCGCCACGAGTGAGGTCATCTCCGCGATCCGCGCGGCGTCTGGCGGCTGCAGCGCCAGCGACGCAAACATCCAGCCGGCTGCGCGCTCAAGCCAGGCCTGGACTGAGAGGGATTGGGTGGACGCAGAAGGTCCTTGGTCCTTTGGCCTTGCTCCCTGGTCCGTCCCTGGTCCTTGGGCGGTCCCTGGTCCTTGGGCCTTGGGCAGGGGGTTTGCGCATGCGCTCATGGTCGCACTGCCTCCACAAACAGAGGTACCCACCCGGATCGCATCTTCCGACTGCCGGTCTGCCGATCGGCGCCGTCCCAGACGGCCAACGCGAGGTAGCTCCTCCTGCCGAGGGCCAGGTTGCTTCGTCCTGGCCCTCCCTCCAGCGGGCGGGCGACGGTCACCGTCCACGTGTCGCGCGCCCACACGCCTCGGCCCGTGGCCTTCTGGTCCGCAGGCACCATGGAGGTCCCGAACCCTTCAGCGAGCAGCTCCTGCACGGCGCCCGCCTGAGGCGGTACGGTGACAGGATTGGCTGCGGCTGCCGCCGGAGCGTAGCGACGTTCCATTTCCACCTGGGCGGAAGGATTCGCGCTGGCCGGGTAATGGTCCACGGCCATCGACGGGTAGAGCGTGGCCACGCGATCCGCGCCGCCGTTTCTCGCGCGCTCGTGATCATCCTGCCAGACCGCCTTCCAATAACAGATCTCCACGGGCTTGCCCGTCTCGCCCATGGCGGCGTCCGGCAGATCGGTGCCGGGCAGGACCGCGAACTGCACGGCAACGGCGTCCGAGCTGCGACCGGTCTCCGGAATCACGTCCTTCGTCGTATCCGTCCATGCGAGCCGGAAGACGATCGAGCGGCCGTCGTGAATTGCCTTCACCCTGACCAGCGTCACGCCCGGCCGGCTCAATTTCGGCTCGGTGACGTCCTGCACGATGAGCGTCGCCCGGTGTTCGGGCACGCTTCGCCAGATGGCCGCGTCCGGATCCTCGGCCGGCAGCGCCTGCGTGGTGAACACCGCAGGCACCTGCTGCGCGTCGACGAGGGGGCCCCGGCCGCAGCCCGCACCGAGAGTCAACAGCAGAACGGCAGAAAGGCAGGAAGAAAGGCAGGAAGGCAGAAAGGCAGAAGGGCAGAAAGGACAAAAGGCAGAACGGCGGAAGGGAAAGGCAGAAAGGCAGAAAGGCAGGAAGGTAGAAAGGCTAAGAGGGACGCTGCGAATAGGGGTGAGCGCGAGCGTCCGCGCGCCTGGCCAGGCGGGGGTCTCGCCCACATTCGCCAACAACACTCGCTCGCGAGTAACCGCGTCCGCGCTACTCATCCTCATCCGCCCTTCCTCTCCACCTTCCTGCCTTCCTGCCTTTCTGCTTTTCTGCCTTCGATTATGTGGTGTTGCTCCGCATGATCTGGTACAGCCGGTCCTCGGCCGGCCGCACGTGCACGGGCTCGTACAACGGCACCCGCGCAAACTCTCTATGGTTGTCGTCCAGGGCCACCGCGAAGTCGCCCTGAATCCGGAAGAACGGAATCGTGCGCTCGGTCGATCCGAAGAGCGCGAAGAGTCCGCAGAGCGTCTTGTCGTCCTTCGCGTTGCGATACGTTGTCACCGCCGCCGGCGCGCCTGGCCCGAACATCTGCACAAGAAACGGATCGGGGACGTTCACCGGCGGCACGTAGTAGACGTTGGGCTCGAGGCCGAACTGCGGGTACAGCGGGAGCGCCAGCTTCCGCACGTGGACGAGATAGTCGATGGGGTTGTCCTCGCGCGCCTTGTCGGGGGGATTCACCCATCCCTGGAGCCGGATCTTCCCGATGCAGCTGACGAAGCACTGCGGCTGGATGCCCTGCTCGATCTTCGGGAAGCAGGCGATGCACTTCTCGCTCGTCCCCGTGGACGGGTTGAAGTAGACCTTCTTGTACGGACACGCGCGCACGCACTCCTGATAGCCACGGCACCGGTTCTGGTCGAGCACGACGATGCCGTCTTCAGGACGCTTGTAGATGGAGGAGCGCGGGCACGACGCAAGACACGCGGGATAGGTGCAGTGATTGCAGATCCGGGCCAGATAGAACATCCAGATCTGCTGCGGCAGCGTGAGCGCCATCCCTTTGTCCACGCGGCCGGCGGTCTCGTCCTCGCCGAGGTTGGGATAGGCATAGTCGACCGACTTCGGCATCCATCCCAGCACTCGTTCTCCGGCCGGCGCGGCTTCGAACACGGTCCGACCGGTGTAGCGGCTGCCGTCCCAGGTCTGCGGCCCGAGCGCATTGAGCAGCTCGACGTCCCAGGCCAGCGGGTAGTACCCGAACGGCTTGGTCTCGACGTTGTTCCAGAGCATGAACTCCTGTCCCCGCCCGCTCGTCCAGGTGGTCTTGCACGCGAGCGTGCACGTCTGGCAGGCGATGCACTTGTTGATGTCGAACACAGCGCCGAACTGCCGTTTGGGCCGCGACTCCGAATACCAGTAGCTCATGTCGCGGCCGAGCTGCCAGTTGTGCACGCGAGCCATCGATTTACCCCTTTCTCAAGTCCATCTCAACCTAAGGGCCTGTTCATGCGTGTAGTACCGCCGCCCCCGCCCTCCGAGCCCGAATGACGGAAACGTGAAGCCGCCACCTCTTATCCCTTCCTGATGAAGTCCCCACTGAGGAACCGCTTCACGGCGTCGTTCTCGTACCCGGGACGGTACCCGAGCGAGGCGGGCCGCCACAGGCCGCGCCCTTCGAGCCCGCCCGCCTCCGCCTTCGTGATGCGCACGATGGCCTCGCGCGGCGCGCCGGTCGGACAGTGCGAGTCGGGCAGGAACCCCTGCCCCATCGTCTGGCCCATCAGCTCCTTGCGCGACAGCGAGTCGGTCATCAGCGTCGGCTTCAGCCAGCCGCGCGTGGCGCTCTGATGACTGCCCGTTCGAAACATTGCCTGATAGCCCGTGTCGGGGTTCTTGGCCAGACCGTCGGCGCGGGCCTTGCGGCCCCGTACGCTGCCGGGCGTCGCGGCGTACATGTTGAACCACATCCGGGTAACGCCCCGCGGCGTGCCCGGGTAGTACCGTGCGCGGCAGAGCAGCCGCGCGACCTCGTACGCGGGATCGCCGGCCTTCCACCCGCGATACGGCCTGTCGGACGGATCGGAATCGATCCACACATAATCCCCATCCTCAACGCCGATGCCTTTCGCATCCTCGGGATGAATGTCGACGTAGCCCTCGCTCACGAAGGGCATCCGCTTGTCGCGGCGGTGGAGATCGCCGAACGGACCGAACAGCACTGCCACCATGTCGGTATCGATGGGCGTGGTGTGCGCGCCGTGACGGTACTTGGGCGTGTGGAAGATGAACCGATAGCCAGCCCTGGCGAGCGGGTGCTCGGTCTTCGACACGACGCTCCACGGCTTGACGAGGTTGCGCACCTGCCGCGTCTCGCACGAGAGATCGCCGGCGCTCAGGCCGTACGTCTCAGGCCCCTCTTGCCGGAAGCACGGGTGCGCCTCGCCGACGATGACGTTGGGTTCGTAGAACGTTGAATCGATGGGCTCGCGGTAGACGGGCAGATTCTCGCCGTACGCGATGAACTCGTCCTCGTCGCGATAGAACTCGAGGCGGCCCGAACGCGTGTACCACGGCCTGGAATCCTGGGTCTGCTCGTAGCCGCCGAGCCGCGGCGAGGTCCGCGTCATCATCAGCGCCGGCACGCCCTTGCCGGCCTTCGCCTCGAGGTCGGCGATCTGGTACCCCTTGGTCGCCGAGCTGGCGCTCAGGATGCGCTGCAGGTACACATCGGTCCGCCCCTCGCGAATGAACTTGAAGTAGTCGAGGAAGCGCCGGTCGCCGGTCAGCGCGCCCAGCTTCTCGGCCACCATAGCGACCACTTCGCCGTCGCCCCTCGTATCGAAGATGCGTTTGAGGGGCGTCCGCGGGAAGACCTGGAGGAACGGATTGGTCACCGACGCGGTCATGTCGGGCTGCTTCAACTCGGCCCACGAGTCCACGCCGAACACGACGTCGGCGTACTCGCACGAGGTGGACCACCACCACTCGTTGACCGCGATCAGCTCCATCTTCGGCAGCACGTTGTTGACGACGTTGTAGTGCCACTTGACGTTGCCGAGGATCGAGTTGGCGTTGGCGAACCAGAGCGCTTTGGTCGGTGTCGGCATGTGGCCCCGTCCTGTAAACATCCGGTTGCCGACCTTGAGCGGATGATCCTCGTGGTTGTAGTAGTGGGCCGACTCGGGCCGCCACATCTGCCGCACGCGCGATGGCCTGGCTGGATCGAGCTCGATGTCGAACGGGTTCTCGTTCATGTACTGCGGCAGCCCGTTGAAGAGCGCGATGCGGTAGTTGCCGGCGTAGCTGCCGATGTTTCCGCCGAGGTGGCCGATGTTGTTGGTCAGCGCCGCCAGGAGGAACTGCGTGCGGTCCTTCAGATCGTTGTTGAAGAACTGGTTCGGCCCCATCCCCACGGCCATGAGGGTCTTCGCGGGATTGGCCGCCACCTCGCGCGCGAGCGACTCGACGGCGCGGCGGGGCGCCCATGTCATCTGCTCGGTCGCCTCGGGCGAGAAGTTGTCGAGGACGTATTTCTGAACGAGATCGAAGACCGGACGGCAGCGCACGCGGCCCCCGCCGGCCACGGCCACCTCGACCTCCCCTTCGAGCAGCGGGTCGATCTTCGAGGCGTCGAAGAACTTCCCGACCTGGTCCCGCGTCAGCCTCGCTGGCGCCTTGGCCCGTGCGTCCCACACGACGAGATCGCCCCACTGCTGGCGGAGCGCGGCGGGAATCAGCTGATCGCGCTGTGCGCCTGGGGGCGGCGGCGCTTCGCCGGCGCCGAGCACACGCGTCGCGTTGGTCAGCGGCGCGAGCGGCAGCGACGGGTCGAGATCGCCCGCCTTCAGCAGCTTCAGCGTGTCCATGCGCACGAGCAGCGGCAGGTCCGTGAAGCGCTTGACGAACACGGCGTCGTACAGCTTCTCCTTGAAGATCACGTGGCACATCCCGAGCGCGAGGGCGGGCGTCGTGCCGGGGCGCACCACGAGTGCTTCGTCGCCCTTATGCGAGGTCGCGCTGTACTCACAGGCGATGACCACGACCTTGGTGCCCTTGAGCCGAGCTTCGGTCAGCCAGTGGGCGTCGGGCATCTTTGTCGTGATCCAGTTCATGCCCCAGACCAGCACGAGCTTCGCGCGTTCGACGGCGTGCAGATCGAACTCGACGGTCTGGGTCCCGGTCACCATCGTGTGCCCGGGAGGCAGATCCGTGTGCCACGAGTAGTTGTCCCACCCTCGGCCACCGAGTGCAGTGTCCGGCCCGACCTTGCGAACGCTGGCGTCGAGCAGCGCGAGCGATCCCGCCAGCCGGTACAGCGCCATGACGCGGGTGACGCCGAGCAGCGGCATGCCGCCGCGGAACTTCAAGCACTGCGTGCCCGCGCCGCCCATGGCCCCGATCGACTCAGGGTCGTAGTGTTGGGCGGCGAGGCGCCTGGCGCCCGCCTCGCCGGAATAGGTCTCCGCCACGTTCTTGAGCGTCCGCGCGACGATGTCGGTGGCCTCGTCCCAGGTCGCCTTCAGCCAGCCGTCCCAGCCGCGCCGGAAATATTGAGCAGGCGGACGGCCGTCTGCGTCTCGCGGAAAGCCCTTGTCCACCCATTCCTTGAATCCCTTGCGAATCATCGGCTGCCGCACGCGGCGATCGCCGTAGAAGCGGCGCGTCAGCGCCAGCCCCTTCTGACAGCAGCGCGGGTCCCAGCGATGCGACGTCCGGTTGCCCAGCAGATCCGTCGCCTGCCCGTACCCCATCGTCGGCCCGATGCGGGTGACGACGCCGTTTCTGACCGTGGCGCGCAGCAGGCAGTTGTGCGTGTCGTTGGGCGCGCACATGAAGACGAACGAGTCGTCTTCCTTGAACAGGTCGCGGTAAACGTCCTCCCATCCGCGGCTTGGGTACTGCGCGAGCGGATTGTCCACGCCCTGCAGCCCCCAGGCGTCGGTTGCCGACGTCACGAGCGCGCCGAAGCCCATCGAGGTGGCGGTCTGGAGAAACGCGCGGCGGTCCATCACCGGCCTCCTGCTGTCGCGGGCGGCTGAGCCGCTTGGCCCGGCGCCGCCAACTGTTCACGGACGTACGCGGCCACGTCGAGCACTTCGCGGGCCGTCAACCGCGAATAGCTGGCACCGTCGCGCCCGAACGACGGCATGGGCGTCCCCGTCCGGCCGCGCACGATGGTCGCAGCCAGAAACTCGGTGGTGGCGACCTGCTGCAGCGCCGGATTGGAGAGCGCCGGGCCGACCCGTCCTTCGCCCGAGGCGCCATGGCAGCCGGCGCAGGTGCGCTCGTAGACGGGCGCGCCGGCCTCGGGACTTCCACGCCCGAAACGCCAGGACGCACGGGATGCCGGCGTCCGCGGAAAAGCCTGGATATGCCGCAGCACTGACGCCAGCGCGACGCGGTCGCGGTCGCCGTAGGCCGACATGGCGGTGCCCTCCACGCCGTGCACGAGTGCCGCGTAATCGCGGGCGTCGTCCCGCGTCCTGTCGGCCGCCGACAGCGGCGACCCGAGCGGCGTCCCTTCTCCGCTGTCGCCGTGGCAGGCAGCGCACTGGTCGCGATAGACCGCCGATCCGCGTGCGGGGTCTGACGAAGCGGCTCGCAGGTCGTTCAACGACGGCCTCGATGGCAGCCGGGTTCGCAGGAGCTCGACGATGGCCCGGCCGTCGGCGACGGTGAGCGTGGCATTCGCGCCCGCGAGCGCCGGCAGCTGACGACCGGGCCGGCCGGTGG
>Ga0114944_1000444_pt1 | contig 10661 bp, 7 predicted proteins | sample OV2TP2_FD_89582 | JGI IMG/M metagenome (GOLD analysis project Ga0114944, IMG submission 89582) | Hot spring microbial communities from Beatty, Nevada to study Microbial Dark Matter (Phase II) - OV2 TP2 | ecosystem: Environmental > Aquatic > Thermal springs > Hot (42-90C) | place: USA: Beatty... | reverse complement strand
GTGCTTGGCCTGGTGATAAGCCGGCAGCCCACTGTAGCGGTCCATGTGGTCTTCGCTGATGTTCAGGCAGGTAGCCACTTCGGCATTGAGCTGCTCGGTGGTTTCCAGCTGGAAGCTGGAAAGCTCCAGTACGTAGAGATCGACGTCATCGGCAAGCAGATCGAGCGCTGGCGTGCCCAGATTGCCGCCGACCGCCACGGTACGCCCGGCTGCCGCGGCCATCTCGCCGACCAAAGTGGTCACAGTGCTCTTGGCGTTGGAGCCGGTGATCGCGACGATGGGTGCCTTGGCTTCGCGGGCGAACAGCTCGATGTCCCCCGACAGCTTGACGCCCCGTGCCGCGGCTTCCTGCAACGCCGGCGTGCTGACCGCAAGCCCGGGGCTCACCAGCAGCTCGCTGGCGGTACAGAGGAAATCCACATCCAGTTCGCCGCAGCGTACCTGCACATCCGGGTACTCGGCCTTCAGCGTGGCCAGTTCCGGCGGGTTCGCACGAGTGTCCACCACGGCAAACGGCAGCCCGCGGCGCGCCAGGTGGCGAACCAGGGACATGCCGCTCTTGCCGAGGCCGACAACGATGCGGAACTGGTCGGAAGCGATGAGCACTCTCGGTTACCTCAGTTTCAGGGTGGCAAGGCCGACGAGCACCAGGATCACGGTAATGATCCAGAAGCGCACGATCACCCGGGGTTCGGGCCAGCCCTTGAGTTCGAAATGGTGATGGATCGGCGCCATGCGGAAAACGCGTTTGCCGGTGAGCTTGAAGCTGGCGACCTGGATCATCACCGACAGCGTTTCCATCACGAACACGCCGCCCATGATGAACAGCACCACTTCCTGGCGGACGATCACGGCAATGGTGCCCAGCGCTGCGCCCAAGGCCAGCGCGCCGACGTCGCCCATGAAGACCTGCGCCGGATAGGTGTTGAACCAGAGGAAGCCGAGGCCGGCACCAATCAGCGCGCCGCAGAAGACGATGAGTTCTCCGGAACCGGGGATGTAGGGGATCAGCAGATACTCGGCGAAATTCACGTTACCGGAGAGGTAACAGAAGATGCCCAGACCGCCGCCGACCATCACGGTCGGCATGATCGCCAGGCCGTCGAGGCCGTCGGTGAGGTTGACCGCATTGCTCGAGCCAACGATGACGAAATAGGTGAGAATCACGAAACCGATGCCCAGCGGGATCTCGATGTTCTTCAGCAGCGGCAGGATCAGCGTGGTTTCAACCGGCGTCTGCGCAGTTATATAAAGGAAGATCGCCGCACCGAGGCCGAACACCGACTGCCAGAAATACTTCCAGCGGCTTGGCAACCCGCGCGAGTTCTTCTCGATCACCTTGCGGTAGTCATCGACCCACCCGATGGCGCCGAACAGCAATGTCACCGCCAGCACTACCCACACGTAGCGGTTGGCCAGGTCGGCCCAGAGCAGCGTGGAAATGCCGATGGCACTGAGGATCAGCGCACCACCCATGGTGGGCGTGCCGGATTTCGACAGATGCGACTGCGGTCCGTCGGTACGCACCGCCTGGCCGATCTGGCGCAACTGGAGGGTGCGGATCAGCCACGGGCCCATCCACAGCGACAGTACCAGCGCGGTGAGGACGCCGAGGATTCCACGCAGCGACAGGTACTGGAAGACCGCGAAGCCCTTGTGGAACTGTTGCAGATACTCGGCGAGCAGCAGCAGCATCAGTGTTTCTCCATGGATGGCCCAGCGAGCGCATCGACGACTTTGTCCATCGCCGCGCTACGCGAGCCCTTGATCAGAATGGTGGTGCCGCTGCCCTGCTCGGCACGCAGGCTTTCGATCAGGCTGGCCTGATCGGCGAAATGCCGGGCACCCTGCCCGAAAGCGGCGACCGCATGGGCCATCAGTGGCCCAACGGCATAGAGGGTGTCGACCTTGCCCGCCGCGTAGGCACCGACATCGCGGTGCCCCTGCTCGGCCCACTCGCCCAGCTCACCCATGTCCCCCAGGACGAGAATGGTGCGCCCGGCGAAACTGGCAAGCACGTCGATCGCGGCGCAGATCGAAGCGGGGTTGGCGTTGTAGCTGTCGTCGATGAGACGCACACCATTGGCGAGCATCTGCGCCACGGCACGCCCCTTGACGGGTTGCAGGCTCTGCAATCCGGCCACGACAGCTTCGGCAGTGATGCCCAGGGCGTGGGCGGCCGCGGCGGCAGCCAGCGCATTGGCCACGTTGTGGCGGCCCAGCAGGTTGAGCTGCACGCGCAGGTTGCCCAGCGGGCCGGTCAGTACGAAATTCGGGCAACCACGCTGGTCGTAGGCGATCGAACCAGCGGAAAAATCGGCAAGCGGGTTGTCCAGACCGAACGACACGATGCGCTTGCCAGCCACGCGCTCGGCCCAGATCGGGTAGGCCTTGTCGTCACGATTCAGCACGGCGGTGCCGGTTGCGCTCAGGCCGTCGAGAATCTCGCCCTTGGCCTGAACGATCTTTTCCGGGCCGCCGAATTCGCCGACATGGGCGGTTCCGGCGTTGGTGATCAGGCTGACATCCGGGCGCACCAGGCTGACGGTGTAAGCGATGTCACCCACTCGCGAGGCGCCGAGTTCGATGACCGCGCTGCGGTGTTCGGCGCTCAGTTCCAGCAGCGTCAGTGGCGCACCGAGGTCGTTGTTCAGATTGCCGCGCGTAGCCAGCACGGCGTCGTGCCCGTGAGCACTGCGCAGAATGCTGGCGAGCATTTCCTTGACGCTGGTCTTGCCACTCGAGCCGGTGATGGCGGCGACTGGTCCCTTAAAGGCCTCACGGTTGAGCGCCCCCAGACGCCCCAGCGCCAGGCGAGTATCGGCGACAACCAGCTGCGGCAGCGGCGCGCCCTCGACTTCGCGTGCGACCAGAGCCGCCACCGCGCCTTTGGCGGCCACCTCGGCGAGATAGGCATGACCATCGAAGCGCGGACCGGTCAGCGCAATGAACAGCTGCCCCGGCTGGATCGCCCGGCTGTCAGTGCTGACCGCAGAGAAGCTGGCATCGGCCCCCACCAGACGGCCGGACAACGGCAGCTGCAGCTCGCTCAGTCGCATGGCTTCAAGCATCGGGCTTCTCCCAGGTGGACAGTGCGGTACAGGCTTCCTCGATATCGGAGAACGGCAGTCGCTCGCCGCGAATGTCCTGATAGTCCTCGTGGCCCTTGCCAGCGAGCACTACCACATCGCTGGCATTGGCGGCCGCGATGAGCCGGGCAATCGCCTGGGCGCGACCCTGCACAAAGGTCACCGCTTCCGGATTGACGAAGCCACTGCGGATATCGTCGAGAATGCGTTCCGGCGCCTCGTTGCGCGGGTTGTCATCGGTAACCACAACCCCATCGGCCAGCCGCTCGGCGACCTCGGCCATGAGTGGGCGCTTGCCGGTGTCGCGATCACCACCGCAGCCGAACAGGCAGAGCAAGCGACCACGTGCGTGCGGACGTAGTGCAGTAAGCACCTTTTCCAGAGCGTCGGGGGTATGGGCGTAATCGACCACCACCAGTGGCCGGTCGCCGCCGCCCAGACGCTGCATGCGGCCGGCCGGGCCTTCAAGCTCCGGCAGCACGGCGAGGATCTCGTCCAGCGGGTAGTCCATACCGAGCAAGGCGCCAACGGCGGCGAGCACGTTGCTGACGTTGAAGCGGCCCAGTAGCGGGCTGCGCAGCGAGCGCTCACCCTGCGGGGTGATCAGCCGCGCATGAATGCCGTCATCGTCGAGCTGCGCCTCGGGGCAGTACAGGTAGGCAGAGGCGTCTTCCAGGCTGTAGCTGATCAGCCGCGATTCGCGCTCCTCACCGGCCAGCGCACGGCCGAAGCCATCGTCGAGATTGATCACCCGACAGCTCAGACCAGGCACGCCGAACAGCCGAGCCTTGGCAGCGCCGTAGGCTTCCATGGTGCCGTGGTAATCGAGATGGTCGCGCGACAGGTTGGTAAAGACAGCGACGTCGAACTCCAGTGCGGCGACGCGGCCCTGATCGAGGCCATGGGACGACACCTCCATCGCCACGGCGCGTGCGCCTTCCTGCTTCAGCTGAGCGAGGGTCGCCTGAACGCCGATCGCATCCGGCGTGGTATGCCGCCCCATTTCCAGCTGACCGTAGAAGCCGGTGCCCAGGGTGCCGATGATCCCGCAGGGTTCGCCGAGACGGTCGAGGGCCTGGGCGATCAGCTGGCTGACGCTGGTCTTGCCGTTGGTTCCGGTGACACCGACCAGACGCAGGTTGCGGCTGGGCTCACCGTAGAAGCGCCCGGCTATGGCCGAGAGCTGACCGGCCAGGTGATGCACCGGCACCATCACCGCGGCACCGGTCAGCGCCTGATCCAGCCCTTCGGATTCGTAAGCGACCGCAGCGGCGCCGCGGGCAATGGCATCCTGTACGTGATCGCGCCCGTCATGCTGCAGCCCCGGCACCGCCAGGAACAGGTCGCCGCCACGAACCTTGCGGCTGTCGAGCGTCAGCTCGCGGATCAGGACGTCGCTGCCGGCGTGTGGCAGCAGGTGATTCAATGGCATCGGCATCAGCTGCGCCCTCCCTTGCCTTTGGCCGCTTCCGCGGTCTGCAGCTCGGCGGGCGGCGGCAGATTGTCCGGCGCGACATTCATCAGGCGCAGTGCGCGCGCCATGACCTTGCCGAACACCGGAGCGGCCACCAGACCACCGTAGTACTGCCCCTTGCTCGGCTCGTCCACGACGACCACCGCGGCGATTCGCGGGTTGGAAAGCGGCGCGACGCCGGCGAAGAACGAACGGTAAGCATCCTTGGTATAGCCACCGGTACCGGAGATCTTCTTCGCGGTACCGCTCTTGCCGCCGACGTGGTAGCCCGGCACCTTGGCCCGCGCGCCACCGCCGCCTTCCTCCTCGACCACCGCCCGCAGCATCTGCAGCACGGTGCCGGAAATCTGCTTGTCGATAACTTGCACGCCGTCCTGCGCGCGATCCAGGCGCAACAAGGAGAGCGGCATGTTGGTGCCTTGGTTGCCCAGCACGGCATAGGCGTGCGCCAGCTGTACCGCCGTCACGGAAAGGCCATAGCCGTAGGCCAGGGACGCGGTTTCCGCATCCCGCCACTTGCGATGGTTGGGCAGGTTGCCGACGCGCTCGCCAGGGAAGCCCAGGCCGGTGTCCTGGCCGAAGCCGGCCTGCTGCATCACCGCGTAAACCGGCTCGGCACCTATATCCAGGGCGATCTTGCTGATGCCGACGTTGCTCGACTTCATCAGGATTCCGGTCAGCGACAGCATGCCGCCGCGGGACACGTCGCGGATGGTATAGCGGCCGATGCGCATCCAGCCCGGCAGCGTGTTGACCACCGAATCGGGCTGGTACTTGCCGGTCGCCAGTGCCGCCGCGATGCTGAACGGCTTGACCGTCGAGCCCGGCTCGAAGACGTCGATCATGGCGCGGTTGCGCATCGCCGCCGGCTGCAGGTTGCGGCGGTTGTTCGGGTTGTAGGTCGGCTGGTTGGCCATGGCGAGGATCTCGCCAGTCTTGACGTCCACCATCACCAGGCTCGCCGCCTTGGCACCGTATTCATGCACGACGTTGCGCAGCTCGCTGTGGGCGAGGTACTGCAGGCGCAGGTCGATCGACAGCGCCATGGCCTTGCCGGGCTTGGCGTTCTTGGTAACCTGGACGTCCTTGATCAGGCGCCCGCGGCGGTCCTTGAGCACCTGGCGCTTGCCCGGGACACCGGCCAGCCACTCGTCATAGGCCAGCTCCATGCCTTCACGACCGCGATCGTCGATGTCGGTGAAGCCGACTACGTGCGCTGCCACTTCGCCTGCCGGATAGAAGCGACGGAACTCCTCCTGCGCGTAAACGCCGGGAATCTTCAGGTCGAGAATTTCCTGGCCCTGCTCCGGCGTCAGGCCGCGCACCAGGTACATGAATTCGCGCGAGGCTTGCGATTGCAGCCGTTCGCTCAGCACCGCTGCGTCCTGCCCGAGCGCCTTGGCGAGTTCTGGCCAGCGGGCGCGCGCGGCCTGCAGTTCCTTCGGGTTGCCCCAAAGAGTGGTCACAGGCGTGCTCACGGCGAGCGGCTCGCCGTTACGATCGGTGATCAGACCGCGGTGTGCGGGAATCGGAATATGGCGAACGCTGCGCGCGTCGCCCTGGCCTTTCAGGAAGCCCTGATCCATGACCTGCAGATCGACGATGCGCCAGGCGATCACGCCCACCAGCAACGCCAGCAGCGCGAGAACGATGCGAAAGCGCCAGGGATAAAGCGCGCCCTGAAGACTCATCATGGCTTCACCAATCGGACGTCTGCCGCCGCAGGAATGTGCATGCGCAGCTGCTCGGTAGCCAGCGTCTCGATGCGGCTGTGCGCCGTCCAGGTGCTTTGCTCGAGAATCAGTCGTCCCCATTCGGCCTGGGCCTTGTCACGCACGCTGAGTTCGCCATACAGCTCGTTCAACAGCTGACGGTTCCAATGCGCGCAGTAGGCAACCGCGATCGCCGACAGGAGAACGCTGACGAACAGCACCAGCATCAGCAGGCTGCCGTTGGGCATGGCACGCAGCACGCGGCTCATCGCACTTTCTCCGCGACACGCATGACAGCGCTGCGCGAGCGTGGATTGGCTTTCACTTCCGCTTCGGATGCGTATTGCGGCTTGCCGATCAGCTTCAGACGCGGCTCGAAGGCCTTCGGGATGATTGGCAGGTCACGCGGCAGCTTGTCTGCCTCGCCCTTGGCGTGCCGACGCATGAACTGTTTGACGATGCGATCTTCCAGCGAATGGAAGCTGATGACGACCAGGCGACCGCCCACTTCCAGCGCTTCCAGCGCTGCGTCGAGACCACACTCCAGATCGCCCAGTTCGTTATTGATATGAATGCGCAGCCCTTGGAAGGCACGCGTCGCCGGGTTCTTGCCTTTCTCCCAGGCTGGATTGGCGTCGGTCAGCACCTTGGCCAGATCGGCGGTTCGCTCGAAGGGTGCCTCAGCGCGCCGCTGTACCACTGCACGAGCCATACGTTTGGCGAAACGCTCTTCACCGTAATCCTTGAACACCCGTGCGATCTCGTCCTCATCGGCCGAGGCAATCCATTCGGACGCACTCACGCCACGACTCGGATCCATGCGCATGTCCAGGGGGCCGTCGTTCAGAAAACTGAAGCCGCGAATGGGGTCGTCCAGCTGAGGCGACGACACGCCCAGATCGAGCAGAATGCCGCTCACAGCCCCCGTCCAGCCGCGTTGCGCGACTTCGTCACCGAGCTCGGCAAAACTTCTCTGCACAACGACAAAGCGGCCGTCCTCGGCCGCCAGCGCTTGTCCCGTAGCGATAGCTAATGGGTCCTTGTCGAACCCTAGCAACTGGCCATTAGGACCGAGCTGTTGCAGAAGTAGCCGGCTATGGCCGCCCCGCCCGAAGGTTCCGTCCAGATAGCGACCATCGGCGCGCACGTTCAGCGCCGCGACGGCTTCGTCGAGCAACACGGTGATATGTCGCAGGCTGCTGATCTGGCTCACAGGATAAGGTCACGTAGTTCTTCCGGCAGACCGCCGGGTTGCTTGATGGCCGCCAGGTCCGCGTCAGAAATCGCGTTCCAGTCGTCCTCGTTCCACAGTTGAAACTTGTTGAGTTGCCCCACCAACATCGCGCGCTTGTCCAGCCGGGCGTATTCACGCAGACGCGGCGGCACGACCACTCGACCGCTGCCATCCATTTCCAGGTCGACCGCGTTGCCGATCAACAGACGCTGCAGGCGGCGGGCCTCTTCTCGCAGGGAAGGCAACTCACGAAGTTTTGCCTCGATGAGTTCCCACTCGGGCAGCGGATATATGCACAAGCAGCGGTCCACGGCGTCGATCGTGATGATCAGCTGGCCATCGCCACGGGAATTCAGCTCGTCACGGTACCGGCTGGGCATGGCTAGCCGGCCTTTGGCGTCGAGACTGATGGCGTTAGCTCCGCGAAACACGCTTGCGCTTCCCCTGAATTAGCTATCCATGCCCATATTTACCCACTTTCTGCCACTTCCTACCACTTGTGCGCACTATAGAAACGCAGCCGCCCCACCGTCAAGGCGAGCCCAGCGGGAAAAAGCCTTACGGAGCGGCAATTTAGCGATGTCAGGTGGGGATAAATGGGGAAAAGCGGACAGGCCCAGAATGGCTTTTTAGGAGCAGCAAGGAGTTACTCAACAAAGTTAAAGTACTTTGTTAAGAGCAAGAATCTTTCGGAATTAAAAACGGAGATTACGGAAGGAAGAATCGGAGAGTCGATCTGTAAGCCGGGTTCTGTCGAGGACAGCCATTCCTCTACGACAGCCATCACTGACTGCCTCTAGCAACCTACCCGGATCCAGCGCGGGCCACGCCAATGGATCCCTATTTGGTCTTGCTCCAAGTGGGGTTTACCTAGCCACGGACTGTTGCCAGCCGTGCGGTGCGCTCTTACCGCACCTTTTCACCCTTACCGGCGCCGAAGCGCTTAGGCGGTTATTTTCTGTGGCACTTTCCGTAGGCTCACGCCTCCCAGGCGTTACCTGGCACTTTGCCCTATGGAGCCCGGACTTTCCTCCCTCCCTTCTTGCCGGAACAAAAAGAGACAGCGACTGTCCGATCGACTCTCCGGCCGCCAGAGTACCGTCGCGCGCACCATGCCGCAAGCGAAACGCCGGCAGGGCGCCTTGCTACTTACGCTCTAGCGCCGCCTGATACAGCAGATTCTTGCGCACTCCAGTGATGTCGGCCGCGACGGCAGCAGCGCGCTTGAGCGGCATTTCTGCCAATAACAGATCGAGCACCCGCAGCGCTTCGGCACTCACCGCGCTCTCGCCTTGCGGCGCCTCCCACCCTTCTACCAGCAGCACGCATTCGCCTCGCTGCTGGTTGCTGTCCGCCTCGACCCAAGCGCGTAAAGCCCCCAACGGCAATCCCTTCAAGGTCTCGAAGGTCTTCGTCAGCTCGCGCCCAAGCACCGCCATGCGCTCACCACCGAATAAATCCTCGAAATCTCCCAGCGACTCGAGTATGCGATGCGGGGCTTCATAGAAGATCAGCGTACGCGGCTCCGCCTTCAGTGCCTCGAGACGTGAACGTCGCGCAGCCGCCTTGGCGGGAAGAAACCCCTCGAAGATGAAACGGTCCGACGGCAAACCCGCCGCCGAGAGAGCGGCTATCAGTGCGCAGGCCCCCGGCACCGGGACGACAGCCACACCTGCCGCCCGGGCCTGACGCACCAGATGGTAGCCAGGATCGGAGATCAAGGGCGTGCCGGCATCGGAGATCAGCGCCACGTCATCCCCTGCCTGCAAACGCTCGATGAACCGCCCTCCTTCGTTGCGCTCGTTATGCTCATGACAAGCGGCCAGCGGCGTCTGGATACCGAAGTGCGCCAGTAGCCGCGAGGAGTGGCGAGTGTCCTCGGCGGCAATAAGTGCCACCTCGCGAAGTACACGCAGCGCCCTGGCGCTGATGTCCTCCAGATTGCCGATCGGCGTGGCGACGACATAAAGCGTACCCACTCCGGAATTCGCACCACCGCTGGCAGTCACAGGGCTTACCTCAAATAGGAAATGCGCATTGTAGCCCGATTCACCGCCGCAACATCGCGACCCCTTCGGTGGTTGGGTACAATCGGCCGACACTCGCAGTGCTTTCAGGAACGATTAACCAATGGCTTGCTTACGCCCCCTCCTTCTCCTCTGCGTCGCCACCCTGCTCGCAGCCTGCTCCAGCTCCCCCTCGTCCACGCTCGGCGAACTGCCCCGGACGCCGCAGGCATCCACTCAGCAACTGTTGAAGCAGGCTGAGCAGAGCGACGCCGAACAGGCCGCCCAGCTGCGCCTGGCAGCTGCCGACCAGAGCATTCAGCAGGGCAACCGCGCGCAAGCCCGCAGCATTCTGCAGCAGGTTCAACTGGACGCACTGAAGCCTGCGCAGCAAATTTTCGCACTGACGCTGCAGGCCGAAATCGCACTCGCCGACGGGGAGCCCGAAAAGGCAGAACAAGCGCTGCAGCACCCGTCATTCGAGCGTCTGGGCGAGCTTCCCGTCAGCCAGCAGATTCGCAGCCAGCTCGCTCGCGCCCAAGCACTGGAGGCAAACAACAAGCCATTAGCAGCCGCCCGTGAGCGCGTATTCACTGCGCCACTGCTGAGCGGCGAGCAGGCGCAGGCCAACCACGAAACCATCTGGAAACTCCTGTCCGCCCTTCCCGAGCAGCAACTGCAAGGCGCCGCCGATACCGACCTGGCCGGCTGGCAAGCCTTAGCGCTTTCGCTCAAACGCGCCGGCACCATCGCGCAGCAGCAACGCGCTATCGACGACTGGATCGCGCAGAACCCTCAGCACCCCGCCGCGCAGCAGCTCCCGGAGTCACTGCAGAAGCTGCGTGAACTCGCCGACCAACCGCTGAATCACGTAGCGCTGCTTCTTCCTATGGAAGGCCAACTGGCGAGCGTTGCTCGTGCCCTTCGCGACGGTTTCCTGGCTGCTCATCTGCACGCACAGCAGGCCGGTGCCGAACTGCGCATCGAGCTGTATGACAGCTCGCGGATGAAGTCCATCGACGACTTCTATCGCCAAGCCCAGGCCGCTGGCGTACAGCTGGTGGTCGGCCCGCTCGAAAAGGACCTGGTGCGCCAGCTCGCGGAACGCGATCAGCTGCCTATCACCACATTGGCACTCAACTACAG
>Ga0114944_1000442_pt1 | contig 10675 bp, 8 predicted proteins | sample OV2TP2_FD_89582 | JGI IMG/M metagenome (GOLD analysis project Ga0114944, IMG submission 89582) | Hot spring microbial communities from Beatty, Nevada to study Microbial Dark Matter (Phase II) - OV2 TP2 | ecosystem: Environmental > Aquatic > Thermal springs > Hot (42-90C) | place: USA: Beatty... | reverse complement strand
TCCTTATGTTGACAAAGTGCATGTGCTGGCAGATAACCGGGATCTGATGGTGAGGGAAATCAGGGCAGAAAAATTCGATTACATCATTGACCTGCACCACAACCTGCGTACACTGCGCCTGAAGCAGGCCTTGAGAATAAAATCGTATGCGTTTGACAAGCTGAATATCAAAAAATGGATTTATACCAGCCTGAAGTGGAACCTGCTGCCCCAATTGCACATTGTGGACCGCTATATGAAAACGGTGGAGCCCTTTGGTGTAAAAAACGACGGTGAGGGACTCGATTATTTTATTCCTGCAAAGGATGAAGTGAAGCAGAAAGACATTCCTGCATCGCATCATGCAGGGTATATCGGCCTGGTAATCGGTGCTGCGCATTTTACCAAAAAGTTGCCCGTTGAAAAATTAAAAGAGCTTTGCAGTAAAATCAATCACCCCCTGGTTATTTTAGGAGGAAAAGAAGATGCTGCAGCGGGAAATGAAATTGCTTCAGCAGACCCTGTAAAAATTTACAATGCCTGCGGCAAATTCAGCATCAATGAAAGCGCCGACCTGGTGCGGAAAGCAAAACTCATTATCTCGCATGATACCGGGCTCATGCACATCGCCGCGGCTTTCAAAAAACCGATAATCTCTGTGTGGGGAAATACAGTGCCCGAGTTCGGCATGTACCCGTATTATGGAAAATTTCAAATTCCAAATTCTATTTTCCAGGTAAACGGCCTGCGCTGCCGGCCCTGCTCAAAAATAGGATACAGTAAATGCCCTAAAGGGCATTTTAAATGCATGCGGCAGATTTCCACCGGTGAAATTGCGGAGTCAGTAAAGCAATTAATTTGATGAAGTAATTATTTCTTCTGCTGCCTTTTGTCATTCACCGGAATTTATTTTCCCCATGTGAGCACTGTAACCAGCACAATGGCTGTGATGATAAAAGTGATGATGATGGATCCCTGCACATCGGGCTGGTGCAGATAATGGTAAATTTTTTTCATATGCAGATTATTTGGTTTTAAAAAAAAATTTAAAACCGGTTACAGGGTAACGGCAGGGTGCTAACATCAGTATTTTACCGGAAAAAAGAAGGGCAGGATTGCGGCCAAAATTAAAAAAGCAGAATTTGATTTTGCAACCCCGGCGGCCAAATCATTCGCTTTTTCCTGTTTCAAGACGGTAGTTTTTTTAAATAAAAGGCAAAAAACCCTGAAACATTTTTACACAGCCATAGCCAGCGTCTTCAGCACATCATTCATGCTTCTGACTGCATCAGCGCTTTTATTGAATGCTGACTGTTCTTCGGCATTCAGGTCAAAGTCCAGAATTTTTTCCCAACCGGTTTTACCAATAATCACCGGCACACCAAGGCAAATATCTTTTTGACCATACTCGCCATCCATCGCCACACAGCAGGTAAACAGTTTCTTTTCATCCCGTACAATAGCCTCTACCAAAGCTGCACCTGCGGCACCGGGTGCATACCATGCCGAAGTGCCGATGAGTTTTGTAAGGGTGGCGCCGCCAACCATGGTATCGGCTACAATTTGTTTTTGCTGCTCTTCACTCAAAAACTTTGTTACAGGTACGCTATTCCAGGTTGCCAGGCGAATAAGCGGAATCATCGTGGTATCGCCATGCCCGCCCACTACCACTGCATTCAGATCGGCCGGGCTGCAACCAAGGTGACGGCTCAGTTGGTATTTAAAACGGCTGCTGTCCAATGTGCCGCCCATGCCAATAATCCTGTTTTTTGGCAAACCGGTTGACTTTAATGCCAGGTAAGTCATCGTATCCATCGGGTTGCTGATGACAATAATGATAGCATTGGGCGAATACTTCAGAATATTTTCACAAACGCCTTTTACGATACCGGCATTGGTGCCTATCAATTCTTCCCTTGTCATACCTGGTTTGCGTGGAATGCCGGAAGTAATTACTACCACCTCACTGCCCGCAGTTTTGGCATAATCGCCGGTGCAGCCGGTAATTCTTGTATCAAAGCCAAGCAGCGTGGCTGTCTGCATCATATCCTGTGCCTTGCCTTCGGCCAGGCCTTCCTTAATATCGAGTAAAACCAGTTCGTGGCAGAGCTCTTTGCGGGCAATATTATCGGCACATGTGGCGCCCACAGCACCGGCGCCTACTACTGTTACTTTCATGGAGAAATTATTTTTAGTGAGGAATTTATTTCAGGCAGCAAAGGTAGGGTTGGGATTTTAGATTTTAGTCCCGATAATTATCGGGAGCGGATTTTAGATTTTGGAATGAGATTAGTCAGTTTTTTTGCCGGGATTGAAAGGCCATTACAAAGCTTTCCCGATTGGATTATGTATTCTTTAGTCTGCGTCATTCTTTGAAATACTCCAGCACTCTGGCAATGGGCAGGGCGCCGGGTACCACATCAATCAGCTTGCCGTCCTTATCATAAAAAGCAAGAAAAGGAGTATTCTTTATGCGGTAAAAGGTGGGCAGAAGGAAAAATTGGTCGTAGCCCATGGTGATGTTTTCAAACCGCTGCAGCCGGTAGCTGTTGTAAAACTCTTTCATTTTCTCAAAAGGTGCCGTTGTCGTCATTACTATCTGAATGCCGCTGAATTTTTCTATGTTGTCAATCAGCTCCTCGGTTTCTTTCTGGCAATGCTCGCAATCGGGGCTGAAAAGAATGATAAACACCGGTACGTTTTTCCTGAGGTCTTTCTCGGTCAACTGCGTGCTGCTGTCAGTAAGCAGCAGTTTCAACGGGGGCAGGGTGGGAAATCGTTTATAAGGGGCCTCTGTTTCGATCTGCGAAAAAACAGCTGTGCAAACAAACTGCAAAAGCAAGGTCATCAACCCGGTTTTCATATTACAAATAAAGCGGAAATTTTTCTTACCTGCCTGTAATCAAACACTACTTTATCCTTTGTCATTAACAGGTTCAACCTTATCTTTGCCGCCCGGTAAAATTTTGACTTTTGACTTTTTAATTTTCATTTTTTATGGCAAATACAGCAGACATCAGCCGCGGTATGATACTGAACCTCGAAGGCAGTCTTTACAGTGTGGTAGAATTTGGCGAAAACAAAACTGCCCGTGCAGCTGCCAAAGTGTGGGCCAAGCTGAAGGGTGTGGACAATCACCGCAGTATTGAAAAGGTCTGGAACAGCGGCGATACCATTTTCCCGGTGCGGGTGGAAAAACGCATCTACCAGTTTTTATATAAAGACGATACGGGCTTCAACTTCATGGATACGCAAACTTTCGAGCAGATTGCATTATCCGAAGAGGCCATTGATGCTCCCCAATACCTGAAAGAGGGACAGGAAGTAGGTGTGCTGATCAATACAGAAAACGAACAGGTAATAGGCGCCGAGCTTCCTGATAAAATCGCCCTGAAAATTACTTATTGCGAACCCGGCCTGAGGGGTGATACCGCAACCCGCACATTGAAGCCTGCCACCCTGGAAACCGGCGCCACGGTAGGTGTTCCTTTGTTTGTAAACGAAGGTGAGCTCATTCGTGTGAATACAAAAACCGGGGAGTATGTTGAAAGGGTGAAAGAATAATTCCCTCACAAACTGATTTGAACCAAAATCATCAAAGTTTTTGGTTTTTTTATTTGATTTTGTTCCGGATTTGCTCAAAAACTTGATGGAATCTTGAATTTTGCGGAACTGATTTCCCTATCTTAGCTTCACTTATTTTCTTTTTCACCGCCGAAGAAGTTATTTCCATGAAGGAAATCTCGGGTTCGGATAAAACCAACTAATAAATTTGAAAAACATGGATTTCAAACAGATTCAGGAGTTGATCAAGCTGGTCAACAAATCAAATATTGGTGAATTGACTGTTGAGCTAAAGGATTTCCGGATTACCATAAAGCAAAAAGAAGATAAAGTACAGCAGGTAATAAGTGCGCCGGTGCAGGCAGCGCCGGTAGTTCCCCATATTCAGCATATACCGGCACATACATCAGTGACTGCTGTACCGCAGCCGGCTGCTGCTGCCGCCGCCGAAGCCATCGAAAAAGAAACACCTGCTGCCGCCAACCTGCTTACAATAAAAAGCCCGATGATTGGAACCTTTTATCGCCGACCGGGGCCCGACAAACCCAATTTTGTAGAAGTGGGGGATGAAATTAATCCCGGCAAAGTGGTTTGTGTTATCGAGGCGATGAAACTTTTCAATGAAATTGAAAGCGAAGTGAAAGGGAAAGTGGTGAAAATATTGGTGGATGATGCATCGCCGGTGGAGTATGATCAACCGCTTTTCCTGGTGGAACCTTCATAAATCAAAAGTCAGAATTAAAATTTCAAAAAACCCGGACCTCATTTTGACTTTTTTCTTTTTAATTTTTAATTATCTCTCGTGTTTAACAAAGTACTGATAGCAAACCGTGGCGAAATAGCTCTACGTGTCATCCGCACCTGCCGCGAAATGGGAATAAAAACCGTGGCCGTTTATTCAACCGCCGACCGCGACAGTATTCATGTAAAATTTGCCGACGAAGCCGTGTGCATCGGTAAGCCACAAAGCGCCGACTCTTATCTCAATATTCCGCACCTGATGGCGGCTGCAGAAATCACCAATGCCGATGCCATACACCCCGGCTATGGTTTTTTGGCGGAGAATGCAAGATTTGCCCAGATATGCGCCGAGCACCAGATAAAATTTATAGGCCCCACGCCGGAGATGATTAATGCGATGGGCGATAAGATTACTGCCAAGGAAACCATGATAAAAGCAGGTGTGCCTGTTGTGCCCGGCGGCGAAGGATTGCTGCAAAATCTTGATGAAGCTATCGGGCTGGCAAAAGAAATGGGCTACCCGGTTATTTTGAAAGCAACAGCCGGCGGCGGCGGAAAAGGAATGCGTATTGTGTGGGCAGAAGCAGAAATGGAAAGATCGTACAACACCGCTAAAGCTGAAGCCGGAGCCGCCTTCAAAAACGACGGCATCTACATGGAAAAATTTGTGGAAGAGCCCCGACATATCGAAATACAGGTGGCCGGCGACCAGTACGGCAATGTGTGCCACCTGAGCGAAAGGGACTGCTCCATCCAGCGCCGGCACCAGAAGCTGGTGGAAGAATCACCTTCGCCGTTTATGACTGACGAACTGCGTTATCAAATGGGAGAAGCTGCCAAGAAAGCCGCCGCTGCCATCAATTATGAAAGCGTAGGCACGGTGGAGTTTTTGGTGGACAAGCACCGCAATTTTTATTTCATGGAAATGAACACCCGCATACAGGTGGAGCATTGCGTGACGGAGGAGGTCATCAACTTCGATCTTATCAAGGAACAGTTGAAAATAGCCATGGGTGAAAAAATTACGGGGCGTGATTACTTTCCACAGATGCATGCCATCGAATGCCGCATCAACGCGGAAGATCCTTACAATGATTTCCGTCCATCGCCGGGAAAAATCAGTGTATTGCACCAGCCCGGCGGGCATGGAGTACGGGTTGACAGCCACGTGTATGCCGGCTACGTCATTCCTCCCTATTACGATTCCATGATCGGCAAACTCATTACCGTGGCCCGCACCCGCAACGAAGCCATTGACACCATGTACCGTGCCCTGAGTGAATACATAATTGAAGGGGTGAAGACGACCATACCTTTCCACCTGCAACTGATGCAAGATGAACGTTTCCGCAGCGGCGATTTTAATACAAAGTTTTTGGAAAATTTTATGCTTCGATAAATTTTTGGATAACAGTTCAAGGAATTAATATCCGCACCTGGAGAGTCAATCCCCTGCAACTTTTCAATAAAAAATCCCCCGGCTCAACCGGAGGACTTCTGGATTTTGACTTTTTCCTTTTGAATTCGCCAGCTTATCTCAGAAACAGAATTTCCCTGTACTTCGGCAGGTACCACTCCCGGTCGTCAACCAGCAGCTCCAGCTTATCGGCATGATAGCGGATGTCATCAAAGAAAGAATCCTTCACCTTGCTTTGGTAAGCAATGGCCCTTGTTCTTGTGTTCTCAATATTGTTGCACACTTTGCGGGCCTCAATCATTTTTTCCACCAGGTCGCTCAGCTTGTTGATGTGTTCCGAAATTTTTTCCAGTATTTGTTTCTGGTTGGCAAAAGCCGATTCATCCAGCCCTGCTTCTTTCAGTCCCCTGATGTTGTTGGTAAGAAGATTCTGATAGCGGATGGCTGCAGGCAGAATATGACTTGTAGCCAGCTCACCCATTATGCGGCTTTCAATCTGTACTTTCTTGATGTATTTTTCCAGCTCTATTTCATGCCGGGCTTCCAGTTCAGCGTGGGTATATACATGGTTGTTTTCAAAAAGGTGCTTGGCTTTTTCAGTCACCATGGCATCCAGCGCCAGCGGCGAGGTTTTTACATTGGGCAGTCCGCGGCGCTCGGCTTCTTTCTCCCACTCGGGACTGTAGTTATTCCCTTCAAATAAAATTTTTTCACTGGCCACCGAATACTCTCTTATCACATGCATGATGGCGATTTCTTTTTTCTCACCTTTCTCTATATGGGCATCCACATCTTTTTTAAAATCTTTCAGCGTTTGCGCCAGTATCACATTCAGCGCCGTCATGGCATTGGCGCAGTTGGCCGATGAACCTACGGCCCGGAATTCAAATTTGTTTCCCGTAAATGCGAAAGGTGAAGTGCGGTTGCGGTCGGTATTATCCAGCAGCAGCTCGGGAATACTTTTGTGGATGTCAATCTTCAGCATGCTTTCATCGGTTTCATCCATTTTTTCCGTCACCCGTTCTTTTATTTCACGCAGCACATTGGTCAGGTATTCGCCGATGAATACGGAAATGATTGCCGGCGGAGCTTCATTGGCGCCAAGCCGGTGATCGTTGGGGGCCGAAGCAATGGAGGCCCGGAGCACATCAGCATAATCATACACCGCTTTGATGGTGTTTACAAAAAACGTGAGAAACATCAGGTTGGTCTTGGGTGTTTTGCCCGGGGCTAAAAGATTGACACCGGTATCTGTGGCCATGCTCCAGTTATTGTGCTTGCCGCTGCCATTGATACCGGCAAAAGGTTTTTCGTGTAGCAGTACCCTTAGCTTATGGCGGCGGGCCACCCGGTCCATAATGTCCATCAGCAGCAGGTTGTGATCCACACCCACACTTACTTCTTCAAAAATCGGGGCACATTCAAACTGGGCAGGTGCCACTTCATTGTGTCTTGTGCGCAGCGGGATGCCCAGCTTGTAGGCTTCGTTTTCAAAGTCACGCATAAAAGCATAAATTCTTTCGGGTATGGAACCGAAATAGTGGTCTTCAAGCTGCTGGCCTTTGGCCGGGCTATGACCATACACAGTGCGGCCGCACATCACCAGGTCGGGTCGTGCATTAAACAGACCTTCGTCAATTACAAAATATTCCTGCTCCCAGCCTAGTGTGGCTGTAACACGGGTTATGTTTTTATCAAAATAATTGCACACATCCACGGCTGCTTTATTCAGTGCTTCCAGCGCTTTTAACAGCGGCGCCTTGTAGTCGAGCGATTCGCCGGTGTATGAAACAAAGATGGTAGGAATGCAAAGTGTTTTGCCCTGGCCTATTTCCATAACAAAGGCCGGTGACGAAGGATCCCATGCGGTATAGCCTCTTGCTTCAAAAGTGGCACGCAGCCCGCCGCTGGGAAATGATGAGGCATCAGGTTCCTGCTGAATCAGCGCATCGCCTTCAAACTGTTCGATGGGTGTGCCATCGCCTTTGATGGTAAAAAACGAATCATGTTTTTCTGCCGTGGCGCCTGTAAGCGGCTGAAACCAGTGTGTGAAATGCGTTACGCCTTTTGCCTCGGCCCAGGCACGAATGCCGCTGGCAATCTGGTTGGCCATGCTGCGGTCAATTTTCTGGCCGGTTCTCACGGAAGACATCAGGCTTTTATAGGCTTCGTCGCTTAAAAACTCACGGGCTGTTTTTGGGGTAAAAACATTATCACCAAATATGGCCGTAATCCTGCTGGAATTTTCTATGGTTACTTCCGGCGAAGTAGCCATGTTATGAATGGCATTGAATCGTAGTGACATTTGATTTTTTGTTTATGGTAAATAATTGCTCCAAATATAAAAGGTAAGCCGGTTGAAAAGCTTACCCTTAAAAATAAGTGAATAAAATTTACCCGGCCGTAAAACAGCAAAAGCTGTAAAGCGGTTTATGCAACTTTCTTTTGCGCTGCAAAATTCACTTCGGCTGATTTCACCGTCTTGATAATTCGTGCTGCCACTTTGTAAGGGTCGGCAGCGCTGTTTGGTCTGCGATCTTCAAGCCAGCCTTTCCAGCCTCTTTCCACTGTGCCGATGGGGATGCGAATGGAAGCGCCACGGTCAGAAATACCGTATTTGAATTCATCAATAGCTGCCGTTTCATGCTTGCCCGTCAGGCGAAGATGATTATCCGGGCCATACACTTCAATGTGTTCTGCTATTACGGGTCTGAATGCTTCGCAAACCTGTTCGTAAATTTCGCGGCTGCCGCAGGTCCTCAACAGTGAGTTGGAGAAATTGGCGTGCATGCCACTGCCGTTCCAGTCAAGATTGCCCAGCGGTTTGCAATGCCAGTTGATTGAAATACCATATTTTTCACCGATTCTTTCAAGCAGGTAACGGGCTACCCACACCTGGTCGCCGGCAGCTTTTGCGCCTTTGGCAAAAATCTGGAACTCCCACTGGCCGGTAGCCACTTCAGCATTGATGCCTTCAACATTCAATCCGGCATCAAGACAGGCGTCCAGATGCTCTTCCACCATCTGGCGGCCAAAAGCATTTTTAGCCCCCACTGAACAATAATAAGGTCCTTGAGGTGCCGGGAACCCCCCTTCAGGAAAGCCAAGTGGTTTATTATTTGCCGGATCCCACAGGAAGTATTCCTGCTCGAACCCGAACCAGAAATCATTATCATCGTCCTCTATTGTTGCTCTTCCGTTTGATTCATGAGGCGTGCCATCGGGGTTCAGCACTTCACACATCACCAGGTATCCGTTTTTACGCTGGGGGTCTTTCACCATGAATACCGGTTTCAGCAGGCAGTCTGAAGATCCACCCGGGGCTTGCTCGGTAGAAGAACCATCGAAAGCCCACAGGGGGCAATCTTCCAGTTTGCCACTAAAGTCTTTTTCAATTTTGGTTTTGCTTCTCAGGCTTTGAATGGGCTTATAGCCATCCAGCCAGATATACTCAAGTTTTGAGGCGGCCATAGTCGTTACATTTAGATTTTAAAAGTTATTAGCTTTTGCAAAAAAAGCCAATCTTGAGCTTAGAGCCAATTTTTTTTCTGGATTTGTCAAGAATTTTGAAGAATATGTGGAAAATTTTTAAGAAAAGGCGGGAATTAAGTTGAAAATAGGATTGGCTATCACAAAAAAACTAAACATTATTATTATTTCTAATGTTGCTGAACAGTAATTTGAATACCCTGTTCCAATCGGTTAATGTAACTATGGGAACAATAAGAAAGGGGAGGACAATGCTTCGGTATCGCACAATGGCGCCCAGAAAACTGACAGTATAACCAATTGTCATAAGCAAGGAAACAGAAAAGAAAATACAAAACCAAACAAAGGGTTTCGATCGGATACCGTTTTTTCGCCAGAAGAGAAATACCAGGAACAATAAAAGCAGAAGTGCGGTTTCCATTGCAGCAGCAAAAGAAAGAATATGCTTTACATCACCGGGATGTGGCCGCAACATAGTAGAGCTGATTGCCTGCGGGCTATTGACCAGGAAACTTGTTACGGTCGGTTTTAATTCCCACATTTCAATACCGGAATTTCCCTGCAGTTTTCTGAAAGCTTCCTGCTTTTCTACCACAGCTTTTGGAAAATCAAGAACGGGGACAATGTATTTTACTGTAAAAAATAATACGGAGCAGGCTAAATAGACAGACAAAAAAATTACAGCAGTTCTTGCTGGCTTATGGCAAGCGAGGTACCAGGCTGCTAATGCAGGAATCAGCAATACCAGTAAAAAATTCCGGAAAGAAATAATGATAAGCAGTGAAAGCAGAACCGGGAAAATCCTTTTTGGTGCAAAACGGCTTTCCTTAATTGAAAAATAAAAATGATAAACAATAATGGCGATGGCCATAAATACCAGGCCGTCTTTATGTATGCCGCTGGTCCAGTAGGCAAACGAAGGAATAAGGAATGTGGCCAGCAGCACCTGGATTATTTTTCCGGGGAATACATCGTTGAACACACGGTATATGGCAACAGGCCCCAGGAAAGTAATAAAGGAATAAAAAATCACATTGATGTAATAATTGCCAAAGCTGAAGACATTAAGGACGGAAAGTATTTTGACAAACATGTTGCTCTTCAAATCATTCCACCACGAATTGGAAGAATCGAAAAAGCCACCGTATTTGTTTTCATATCCACTCTGGAACAGGCTGGTGAAATAATTATATGGATCATTAAAAAGCATTTTATACTCCGCTACACTGGAATAATGATACCCCCATGTGTCGTACATGTAGGCAAACTGTCCGTAGTAAATCCCGATCCAGCCGTAGAAAATGCCTGCCATGATTTTCAGCAGGAATAAAATAACCAGCTGCGCATTGCTGAGTCCCGATTTTTTGAAAAAACCCAGGCGGGTAACCAGCCAGGCAAAAAGAAAAAGGTAACCGGCAAACAGAAAATATTCCAAGCAATAGTTTGTTTGGCGTGCAAAATAGAGGAAAAATCTGATGTCGGAAG
>Ga0114944_1000440_pt1 | contig 10693 bp, 10 predicted proteins | sample OV2TP2_FD_89582 | JGI IMG/M metagenome (GOLD analysis project Ga0114944, IMG submission 89582) | Hot spring microbial communities from Beatty, Nevada to study Microbial Dark Matter (Phase II) - OV2 TP2 | ecosystem: Environmental > Aquatic > Thermal springs > Hot (42-90C) | place: USA: Beatty... | reverse complement strand
CTCTGTTGTCTCGCGTTCTTCCGATTGACGAAGTGCGCCGAGCCACTCACGCAAAGCGTCGTCGGACTTTTTCATGGCAGCGTCCATCAAAGAAGCAAGGCTTTCAAGCACAATTTTCTCGGCCTCTGCCCTATCTGCTGTACGAGCAAAAACGTCGTCGATCTCCCGCATCACACGGTCCACCTCATCCATCGCCTTTTGGAATTCTCGGTACTTCTTGTCTTCCGAATTTTCTAGAGGCGAGGCGTCGTCGTCAAATTCTTCAAATTTTTCTACCATATGTTATCCAAAAATTTATGCAATAATCTTCGTCACCGCTCCTGCCCCCACCGTCTTCCCTCCTTCGCGGATCGCGAAGCGCTGCTTTTCCTCAAGTGCGACCGGGGCGATCAGTTTGACCTTCGCGCTCACCGTGTCCCCCGGCATCACCATCTCAGTGCCTTCTGGCAGCGTGACATCGCCGGTCACATCCGTGGTGCGGATGTAGAACTGCGGCTTGTAGCCGCTGAAAAACGGCGTGTGGCGTCCGCCTTCGTCCTTCGAGAGCACATAGATCTCCGCGTCAAACTCCGTGTGCGGCGTCACCGAGCCGGGCTTGGCAAGCACCTGGCCGCGGTGGATGTCTTCCTTCTTCGTGCCGCGCAGGAGAATGCCCGCATTGTCGCCGGCAATGCCTTCCTGAAGCGACTTGTTGAACATTTCGATACCGGTCACCACGGTCTTCGCCGTGTCCTTAAGGCCGATGATCTCAACCTCCTCGCCGACTTTCACTTTGCCACGCTCGATGCGGCCGGTTGCCACCGTGCCGCGCCCTTCAATCGAGAAGATATCCTCGACCGGCATCAGGAACGGCTTTTCGACGTCGCGCTCGGGGACCGGAATGAACGTATCGAGCGCTTTCGTGAGCTCGAGGATCTTCTTCGCCCACTCGTCGTCCGCTGACTTTGCGTCAAGAGCTTTGAGTGCCGAGCCGCGCACAACCGGCACGCTCGCGCCGTCATACTCGTACTTCGTCAGGAGCTCGCGCACCTCCTCCTCAACGAGATCAATGAGGTCTGGGTCGTCCACCATATCCACCTTGTTGAGAAAAACGACAATGCGCGGCACGCCGACCTGACGCGCAAGAAGAATGTGCTCGCGGGTCTGCGGCATGACGCCGTCGGTTGCCGCGACCACGATGATCGCGCCGTCCATCTGGGCGGCGCCGGTTATCATGTTCTTAATGTAGTCCTGGTGGCCCGGCGCATCGACGTGCGCATAGTGGCGCGCCGCGGTCTCGTACTCATTATGCGAAAGCGCGATTGTAATGCCGCGCGCGCGCTCCTCGGGCGCAGAGTCGATCTCGTCAACCTTGCGCATCTTGACCTTCTGGCCGGCGAGGTTCAGCACATGGAGCATCGCCGCGGTCAGCGTGGTCTTGCCGTGGTCAACGTGGCCGATGGTGCCGACATTGACATGCGGCTTTGTTCTCTCAAAGTCTGCCATGATATATGGTACGTGCGAACCGCTTTCAGAAACCAGACGCTTCGGAGAATGAAACGTGTGGCGTCGTGGCGGCCAGCGCGTAAAAAATTAGACTGATAATAAAGACTGTTACTTAAATCCGAATATCGAAGCACCTTGGCCGACTGCTGTCGGCAGGCTAGGCGAAATACGAAACAAATCCGAATGAACAAAATTCAAATGCTCGAAACACCCGCGTCCGTGTTTCGGTCATTTGAGCATTTGGGTTTCGATATTAGACCTCTTGTATAACCCGCTTCGTGGCGAAATTTTTGGTTTTTGAGCGAGACGAGGAAGACAAGCAAAATGGTTCGACGGCGTACTTGCTGTACGACGAGAACCATTTTGCGAAGTCTGACGAAGTCGCAGCCAAAAATCAAAAATTGCAGCAGGAGCGGGTTATACAAGAGGTCTATTGTTTCGGATTTCGATATTCGAATTTCGGATTTCGTCACTAATATTTCAAGCGTAACGCGGCACGCGAACCCTGTCAAGCACCTCTTATGCACAGGCAACCCTTGTGCGCCGCGTGCTCTCCTTGCTATACTCAGAATTACACTCCTATGGATGATGACACGCCTCAAGAGAGCGTCACCAGTCGCGGTGCGGACAGTGCCAGAGAGAGCGGTGGGGCTCCTCGAGCAACCGCGACGGGCGAGAGCCGCGCCGTACTCCTCGTCGTCGAGGACGATCCGTTTCTTGGCGGGATGCTTGAGAAAAAACTCCACGAGCAGAAATTTACAGTCTTTCGGGCGGAGACGGTACAGGAAGGCCGGGCGCTCCTTGCCGAAAAGACAATCAATCTCGTGTGTCTTGACCTCATCCTTCCCGGGGAGGACGGTTTTGTGCTCCTGCGCGAGATCAAGGCGAACGAAAAACTCCGGCAGATCCCGGTGCTCATTCTCTCGAATCTCGGGCAGCGCGACGATCTCGAGAAAGGCAGGCAGCTCGGCGCGGCAGACTACGCCGTCAAGGCGAACACCTCGCCGAACGAAATCGTGGCGAAAATAGAGCAACTGCTCGGAATCGCGTAAACGAGCCACAAGCAGTATGCATCAAGCGATAAGCACACGAACGGCCGACATATGGAACGAATTCGCTGCCTCGTGCATGGTACACAAGAGTGTATCGAGGCCACACGGCAGCGGAAAGTGTTTGCATCGTTAATAAATCCTCCCACAAGGCCGCGCAGGTCTCACGATTTCGCGCATAGCGAGAGGTGTTTAGGAAATGGCGAGCCGAGTAGCAAAATGCAGCTGTCTGAGGCCGACGAGCAAGGAGGCCGAGTTCTGCATTTTGCGTCAAGCGAGGCGACGCCATTTCCAAACACCGAAGCTCGAGCGCGAAATCGTGAGACCTGCGCGGCCGCACCACTATGTCTCTCATCGTCGGAATCGGCACCGCCAAAGAACACGACGCGCACCAAGCGGGTTTTGCAGCGGCCGAGAGCGCCCTTGAGAAGGCAGGTGTTGAACGGCCGACACAGCTTTTGGTATTTTCCTCCGCGCTCTACGACCAGGAGGCGCTCATCCGCGGGGTGCGAGATGCGAGCGGAAATGCGCCGCTTGTCGGCTGCTCGGTCGCGGGCATCTTCACCCATGAAGGCACGCTGGAGCAGTCTGTGGCGGTGATCGCGCTCTCTGGCGATAGCATCACGTTTGCCTCAGGCATGGGGCTCATGAAAAACGGCGCTCGCGCCGCAGGGGCGCTCGCGGCGCAGGAAATCCGTGAGCTCGCCACCGAGGAATTGCGCGGGCTCCTCCTCTTCTCAAATATGCTCCAGGGCGGCGCGGCGGAGGCGCTCGCCGGTCTCCAGGAGGTGCTCGGCACAAACGTACCGACTGCTGGAATGGCGGCAGGAGACGAGCTTGCGTTCGAGCGGACGTTCCAGTACCGGGACGCGCTCGTCGCAGACGACGCATTGATCGGCCTCGCGCTCTCTGGCGAATGCGCGGTAACCGTCGGCGTGCGGCATGGCTGGATACCGGTCGGCGTACCGCAGCGGGTAGAGCAGGCGGAGGGCGCACGCGTCTTTGAGCTTGCCGGCGTGCGGGCGGTATCGATCTATGAAGAATATTTTGGAGAAGACCTCGCGAAACTTCGCGCCGAGCCCCTCGTGCGCTCGGCACTCAGCTATCCGCTCGGCGTCCGCACTGACGGCAACGATGAGTACCTCATCCGCACCCCCCTCAAGGCCGAGGAAGATGGCTCGCTCACTCTCGCCGCGGCAATACCAGAGGGCGCTGAAGTTCGTCTCATGATCGGGAGCAAGGAAAAAGCGCTCGCCGCCGCTCGCATCGCGACCGAGAGCCTACACGAGCGCCTAAAACGACAGCACATCTCACCGAAGCTCGTCCTCGTCTTTGAGAGCGTCTCGCGCAAACGACTCCTCGGTACATTGGTCAAGGACGAGGTCAACGAGATACTCGACGTCGTCGGGCGCGACACCCCGCTTCTTGGTATGGCGAGCTTCGGAGAGTACGCGCCCGCAATACACGCGATCGGCGACGCTACCGCACCGGAGCCCGCGCTCTTCCACAATGGGACGATAACGATTGTGGGGATAGGGACGAAGTGAAAACTCAAAACTCAAAAGTCAAAGCTTAAACCCACAGCGCAAAACCGTAAAACTTTTGACTTTTATGTTGTAGTTTTGACTTTTGAGCTTTGAGTTTAGCCTGAGGTTGTCCCTAAGAATAATCCCACACATGCATTTTTCGAAACATGCCGCCTCGGTCCTCTCCCTCTCTCCCCGCCGCCGCCTCATTCTCGCACTCCTCCTGGCTCCCCTCGTAACTGCGGGCGCGACTCTGACAGCAGGCCTGCTTGACCGATTGCTCTGGAGCGCTCTTGCCGCCATCGCTGCAGCGGGAGCGGCGATGATAGCGTTTAGAGCCGTACGCGCGCTCAGCGAGCGCAACCGAGAACTTACAGTATGGCTCCGCGAGAATACCGAGAGCGCGCGGCTTCTCGTGCGCAAAGATCGCGAGCTCTTCCGGGCGAACGAGGAGTTCTCCCGCGTCACCGGCGAGCTCAGCGACGTGGGGAAAGTCCTCGTGCGCCGCGACATCGAGCTCTCCGACGCGAACAAACGCCTCGAGGGGCTTGATCTCGTGAAGTCTGAGTTCGTCTCGGTCGCGGCGCACCAGCTCCGGACGCCGCTCACCGGCGTCCGCTGGTCGCTCCAGTCGCTCGTTGACGGAGAAGCAGGGCCGCTCAGTGAAGAGCAGCGGAAAATTTTGCATGACAGCCTTGAGGTGACAATCACCGCGGCGGATCTCATCACCAACCTCCTTGACACTGCGCGCATCGAGGAGGGGCGCTTCGGCTTCAAGCTCGAGGAGCATGACCTGCTGCCGATCGTTCAGAAAGTCGTCGCCGCAACGCGCCTCGCTGCGGAGCGCAAGCGGATCGCTTTCTCGGCCTCCCTGCCGGAGGTGCTGCCCTCGGTCTCAATCGACGCGGAAAAAATCAGCATTGTCATTGACAACCTCATCAACAATGCGATCAAGTACACGCCTGAGGGGGGCGCGGTCGCGCTCACGGTGCGAAAAAGAGCGCGAGATATCGAAGTCAGCGTCGCAGACACCGGCATCGGCATCCCCAAGGAGCAGCAGCGCCAGGTCTTCAATCAATTTTTCCGCGCACGGAATGCCAAGCTCTACGCCACCGCAGGCACCGGCCTCGGGCTCTACATGGCGAAAAATATCGTCGAGAACCACGGCGGCGCCATGGACTTCACCAGCGCCGAGAATGAAGGCACCTCCATACGATTCACGATCCCGCTCCGCCAAGTGAAATCCGATACGCCAACCGATGCTGGCATACGAAACACATAATCCCCAAACACAAGGAGACAAAGGATCGGCCACGGCCTCTCTCTGGCTCCCGCGAACAGAAACACCGCCATCGGAGTGGCGGTGTTTCTGCTGCGCGCTCGTCGAACTTGAGAACCGTGAATTACGAAATTAGAAGCACATCCGATGTCCCCCGCCGTGCGAAAGCTCCAAGCTCAAAAAATCAAGTTCCAAGCAAATCTCAATACACAAATTCCAATTTCCAAACACGGACTGCGGCATGTTTGGAATTTGAGATTTGAATCATTGTAATTTGTTTGAAAATTGTTGGTTGGAAGTTGGAGCTTCGTCGTGGTGTGACATCGGAGTCTCGGGTCGGCAATTTCGTTATTCAAAGTATGATAGCACGATATCGCCGAGCGTTGGGGGCGTTTATCCGAAACGCCTCGATTTTGTGCCAAGAACAAACGACTTTTTCACGTCGCTTGACGTTGCACAAAATGGATTTCTATGCTCATATAGCTGCAGTACTACTGACCCGACAAAAACGCGCACTCGCAAAATGTGGGAGGAAGAAAGATGGATCTCTCGTTTGCAACAATTGACCCGGATACTATGCGGCACAGGGCGACAGGGTGCACCGCATTCGCCATGAACCTCTCAGAAGGAAAGTTCTGGTTCGTTGAAAATTCACTCACGCGCCTCATGCCGGATCCGCTCACCGGAGCGGGCATGATCAGCATCCCCGACACGCCTCCAGAGAAGTTCGGGAGTTTTGTACAAGGCCTTCGGTCATGTCCATCATACGGTCTTCACAATCCGCTTCGCAACTCTGCACGCTACTTAATGCTCGGGCTGGTGTGCGGTAGGGCAGCGACTGTGCTTGCCGACCCTGACATTGCACAGTTCTTCGCGCGGCTCATACAGCGTGTCATGCCAAAATCACTCCCGCAGTGCAGGGGAGAAGTAGAGGTCACGAGAGACTTTCTCTATAATTTTGCCGGCGACAATCCTCGTTTTCATTTCGGCCGAGGATTTTCCACTCCCGGCAATCACGCGGGGCAGGAGAGCAATGGGTACCACTGGCCGTTTGGTCCGGTTGTTGTCATCGCACCGTTTAACTTCCCGCTCGAAATCCCCGCACTCCAGCTCGTCGGAGCGCTCCTTACTGGAAACCGACCGCTCCTGAAGGCAGACTCGAAGGTCTCAATCGTTGCGGAACAATTCGTTCGGCTTTTGATCGCCTGCGGCTTGCCTGCACACGACGTCGATCTCATACATTGCAGCGGCGAGCACATGGGTGCGTTCATCGACGCCGCAAAGCAGCACATCGCTCTCTGCCAGTTCACCGGTTCATCCGAGGTAGGCGCGTCTCTCATGCGAGAGCTTGAAGGCAGAGTGAAACTCGAGGACTCCGGCTTTAACTCGAAGATTATAGGACGGGATGTGACTGACGACGTGCTCGAATACGTCGCCTGGCAGTGCGATCAGGATGCCTACGCAGCGGCAGGACAAAAATGCTCTGCGCAATCGTTGCTCTTTGTCCACGAGAAGGCGGCCGGACTCTATGATGCAATGCAGAATCGCGCAAGGACACGACAGCTCACCGACCTCACCAATGGCCCGCTGCTCTCGGTGACAAACGAGTATATGGAGACACACATCGCCGCAATCCTCAAGCTCAGCGGCACATACATCCTGTGGGGAGGCAAACGGCTCAAGGGCCACACGATCCCGAAAGAGTATGGCGCTTTCGAACCGACAGCGATCTTTGTCCCGCTTCGCCGCCTGGCACTACCCGATCATTTTGATCTCGTTACGAAGGAGTTGTTTGGGCCGCTACAAATCATCACCACCTACGGCGACCAGCATGTCGAGGTTCTGCTATCCATCCTTGAGCGCATCAAGCCACGCCTCACTACAGCGATTGTGTCAAATGACCACGGGTTCGTGAACACCATGCTCGGACACACGACGAATGGAACAACCTACGCTGGCCTCGGAGCCAGGACCACCGGCGCTCCGCAAAACCACTGGTTCGGCCCGTGCGGCCCCTGCGCCGCCGGTATTGGCACGCCAGAGGCAATACGAGAAACATGGACCGCACATCGTGAAATTATTTTCGACACGATACCGCCGATGCGCACTGCGGCGCCTTTGACTCAAACATAAGCTGCGCTCCGCTCCCCTGCCACAGACCTCTGCGGCAGGGGAGCTTCCTTTCGCGAACCAAAAAACTTGAATGAGCCTGGGGGTCTGAATGCCGCAACAACCTGCACACCAAAATACAATCGCACCGCATACGCGATGCGATTGTGCGTAATTCTTTGTGGTGTTTTACGCTGCCGACTATGCGCGCACGAGCGTTTGGCGGGCGGTATTCCGGACGATGCTCCTGATCATCTTCGTCGTTGCCCACAGACCCGCCGTACCTGTCGCGAGAATGAGCGCTTGCACTGCGGTTTCGGTGTTGAAAAATGCACGTTCAAAGAATGAGACAACCTCCCCTGCATAACCTTTTGGCATATTCGCCCAGACGTGTCCGAGAGACACCCGGAGCAGGGTCTGCCAGAGCAAAAAGGCGAATAAGTAGAGCCGGAGCGCAGCCATGCTCGTAGCCCTGCGAAGCACAAAAAGCGCCCAGACGCGGCGCATGATGCTTACTTTTAGATTCTGATCCATAAATAAATAAAAGAAAGGTTTGCTAATAAGACCCAGCGTAATACCGTATCCAAAACTCAAAGGTCAAAGCGCAAAAGTCAAAACCACAGCTAAAAAGTCAAAAGTTTTTAGGCTTTGCGTTGTGGTTTTGAGCTTTGACTTTTGACCTTTGACTTACCGGATACAAAGACAAAGCGAGGCGCAACTCGACCTTAACATTCACTCCTCCCCTTCGCCAAATTCCGCGCGGTCTTACGAAACGCCGCCTTTGCCCGGTGCATCCGTGTCTTGACGGCGCCGACGGAAACCCCCTCCTCATCCGCTATCTCCTGCTGGCTTCTGCCGTCAAGAAAGTATCGAGAGAGGACACGACGAAAGGGCTCGGCTACTTGCTCAAGAACGACGCCCACATAGTCCGCATTCTCCATGTCGTCGAGAAAACGTCCGCGATCGGCGAGCACTGCCTCAAGCTCCGGCGAGAGCGGCGTAGTTTGGAGCGCGGTGCGCTTGCGCTTCTGGTAGTGTGTGAAGCTCGTGTTCATCAAAATCTTATACGCCCAGGATGAAAACGACGCGCCTTCCTGCTTCTCGAAGCGCCCTGCGTAACGGTAAATCTTAACAAACGTCTCCTGCACCACGTCCCGCGCTTCCTCGTGGTCGCCGACTACCTGTACAGCCTTACGGAGAAACGCCGCCTGGTAACGCTCAAGGATGACGGAAAAAAGCGACGGGTGGGAGAGCGCACGCGCCAATACCTCCTCGTCGCTCAAAGTAGCTGCGACCGCTCCGTCCCCCTCTCCGGAGAATGGCTCAAGCAAATGCATATACCCATAGTACCCTACCCTCCTCCTTCCTGCAACTACCGCATGAAGGAAGAGGTTGCAGGCTCTGCCGTGCTGCGCTACCATACCACAATGCTCAGCTATAACGACATCCTGCCGAAAAAGTATATCATCCTCGACGGCGAGCCCTACGAGGTGCTCGCGGCACATGTCTTCCGCAAGCAGCAGCGAAAGCCGGTGAACCAAACCAAGCTCAAGAACCTGCGCACCGGGAAGGTTGTCGAGCGCTCCTTCCACCAATCGGAGACGGTCGAGGAGGCAGGGATCGAGAAACGCGACGCGCTCTACCTCTATAACAACCGCGGCGAGTGGTGGTTCTGCGAAAGCGCGGATAGGAGCAAGCGCTTTCCCTTGCCTCAGACCTTGATCGGCGAGGCAGCGCGTTTCCTCACACCGAACTCCCCGATCTCGATCGCGGACTTTAAAGGCGAGCCGCTCGGCGTCGAGCTCCCGATAAAGCTGGATCTTCGCGTCGCAGAGGCGCCGCCTGCAATACGCGGAAACACGGCCCAGGGTGCAAACAAACAAGTAACGCTCGAGGGCGGCGCGGTCATTACCGTACCGATCTTCATCGAGCAGGGCGACATCGTACGCGTTAACACCGAGACCGGTGTCTACGTCGAACGGGTTCAAAAACAGTGATGGCTGGCCGGGTTGCGTTATCCACTTGCCTCTCTCCTCAAACCCGCTCGCACTGCGCTATGCTAGATGTAGTGGTTCTTCGGAGTACAAAAACCTGTCTTGCTGGAGGATAAAAAAGTGCGATCCGTGCGTTTTCTTCTGCTTGCCGTGTGCTGTCTCTTCACCACAGCGTGTTTCTATAAACAAATCTCGACCACGAACGAAACAGTCCAGTTTACCAAAACGGCTAACGACTTCCAGAGGCTCTACGCGAACATTCGGGAAGGCATGTCGTATGCTGATCTCGTAAAGCCCCCGCCCGACGGCCTCGGCATCCCCCTGGTGCGCTGTGAGCAGAGCCAAGAACCGCACATGCGCTGCCTCAGGGGTATTGAAGCCCTCAAGGAGTTTTTTGGACAAAACGTATTCGGCAATTTGCTTGCCGACGCGCACACGATGGAGGGCGTGGACGCAAAACTCGTCGCTCTCATCGAGCAGGCGCAGAACCGCTACCAGTTCGTACAGATGACTTTTCGCGAGGTAACGACGAACACCCGCGGCTGGTTCTTTTTTGTCTATAAAACGGAAAAGAAAAGCGAGCACGGCGTCAACGCGCGGCCTGAACTGTTTCTTCGCGACGGCGTCGTGATCTATAAACAAGACCCGGGCGGGCCGGTCGCGCTCGAGGAGCGCAAGAGAAAAATTCTCGATGCCGATATGCTCTACCTAATGCTGCGCTTAGCGCGTTAGCGCGAGAGCCCAGAGCGAAGCTCCTATCGCACCACAAAGGGCAAAAGCCCCATGTATCGCGCGCGCTTCACAGCGCGCGCGAGTTCTCGTTGCATCGTCGCAGAGAGCCCCGTGTACCGCCTCGAACTGATGCGCCCATGCGCCGTCAAGAACTTCTTCAAAAGTTCCGTGTCTTTGTAGTCTATGAGCTTGAGATTCCGGGGGGAAAATGATTGTTGGGTCTGTGTGATCATATATAAAAATACCTCTCAAGATTATACACATGGAGCTTCTTTGGAAAAACCAACAAAAGCTCAAAGCGTAAAGCGCAAAACGAAAAACAACAGCGTAAAATTCAAAGCCTCCGTCTTCGTTCTACTTTAGGTTTTGCGTTGTTATTTTGCGCTTTTCGCTTTGTATTAGACTTCTTCGGAAATTCCATTCTGCTGCAATTTTTGATTTTTGGCTGCGACGTCGTCAAGCTTCACAAAATGACTCTCGTCGTACAACAAGTACGCCGTCGAGTCATTTTGTTCGCTT
>Ga0114944_1000438_pt1 | contig 10695 bp, 6 predicted proteins | sample OV2TP2_FD_89582 | JGI IMG/M metagenome (GOLD analysis project Ga0114944, IMG submission 89582) | Hot spring microbial communities from Beatty, Nevada to study Microbial Dark Matter (Phase II) - OV2 TP2 | ecosystem: Environmental > Aquatic > Thermal springs > Hot (42-90C) | place: USA: Beatty... | reverse complement strand
GTTGGTCAAACTGGAGGATGACCTGCGCCTGGTGTGGATCCTGCGGATCGGGCATGCGCTGCCGGTGTTTCAGACGCCCAAACATGGCCATGCTCTCCGGCCTTGCGGCCACGGCTCCAAATCCAACTGCGGGGGCAAGACCGTCAGGACACTTGCCCAAAAGACGTCGACGCCCAGCTCTCGGGGTGCGCCCTGCACGCGCACCACAGGATGGTATTCGGCCCATTCCCCACCGAATTCCCGGTGGCACACCGTGCAGGCCCAGATATAGGCATGCACTCCCCGCCCGTCTTCCGTCAGCTTTTTCCAGACTCCCCCGCCACAGCGACAGCGGTACGTGTAGTGTTGCATCCGATAAGCCTCCCTTGCTCCCTCGTGTGTTTCCTCTGTGGATTGATGGCCCCCACTTGGTCTCCTTTCACTCGACACGCTGTTGCCCTCCCGAGCAGGGCTGTGCCATGCCGTGCCCGACGCGTGTGGGTGGCCCGAGGTCGGCCCGGGAGCCATGGACGGCAGCGTCCGCAGGGAGTGAAGCTGGGCGAGGGCGTGTAGAGGCATGCGGTGAGTATGGCCTGCTTGACATGCGGGAGCGAGTCTGCCACAACAAGCACCACTTGGTGTGACTATGCTCTATTAGGCAACGTTTGTATGGACAAGGGGGCAAGCGGTCCCCACTAGGACAAGGAGTCAGAAGGCGTGGAGCGCTGGATGACGCTGGCAGAGGTGGCGACCTACCTCCAAGTCAGCAAGGATTCCGTCTATCGCATGGCACAACGAGGCCAGATACCCGCTTCGAAGGTGGTTGGCCAATGGCGCTTTGACCAACAGGAGATCGACGCGTGGATGCGGTCGGAGCGGTGCCGCTCCGCGGCCCCACGGAACCAGAATGGTGAGGAAAGCTGACGCGCGAGTGAAAGATGTGGTGCCAGAGTCCATCAAGTCCTTGTAGGAGTGCGGGAGTGCCGTTCTGAGGAGGCGGGCGGGGGGGACAGACGCATGCGCCCGACGACTATGGGACCGTTGGGCGTAGACGGCAGGAGGCTATGCTATGACAGCAAGTGACGAGCAAACACGAACGCAATGGCTGGGACTCTGTAGAGAGCTCGTGGGGGCAGGCATTGCCGAGGCCTTGGTAAGGCAAATTGTGCGTGTTCTGTTCCACGTCGTCCCACGCCCAGAGCAGCGGGAAAAGATCCACAAGCCGCCAGACATTGTGCAGGCCTTCAAAACCGCGCATCTGATCCCTGATGGACTTGTGGCGCTCTGCAGCGGCCGTACGGGTGGACTCCCTAACCACACACTCGCTGTGTGCTTTGCAGCGAGTGTGTACCCCCAAAGAGCGGACCAAGAGATGTCGGATCGCTCCCAACGGGTTACCGCATTTTTGGACAGGCTCTGGACGCCGTTCACAACGGCTGAGGCCGTTGCGGCTGACGTCCTTGGCAGGGTGCCACAGCCACTGGACATGCAGAGAATCAGTGATCTTCTCGCTGACCTGTCGGCTGCGAACTGCATCCCCCAACAGGCTCCCTCAGAGGAAGAGATGGATAGGAGGATGGGGGCCGCTTGCTATCTCACTACGTGTCATCAGGCTCTGCTGGAGGACATATGCAGGATGTGGCTTGACGACCGTGGGTTCGTGCGTTATCTGAGGGAGATGCCTCTTGCCACGCCTCCTTCCCAGTATACACAAGAGTCCCGGCACAACCCGGAGCGGCCTTTTTGGGATGGGGTCAAAGCTGCGTGGGTTCAGATGTGTCCAGAGCAATTGCCCGAGCACAGCGCCGCTGCTGTTACACTGGAGGCAGCAGCATGGAACGCAGCGTGGCGACAACGGGTACCATCCTCTGTCATCCCTGGGCGAGTTGAGGAATTTTGGACAGAGCTCTGGAACGACAAACTAGCCTCTGGATTTCCGTATTATGCCTTCCATGCGCCCTTTCCAGCGTGGTGGCAGGCGTGCCTGAAACACGCATTCCCTGACCCGCGGATAGAGCCTTTACCGGATGATGGGTGGGGAGCCCCTGTTGCTCCCCCAGCGCCTCCCGCTTTCCAACTGATCCTGGAACAACTGCGGCAGTCCCGGGAAGGCATTTGTCTGGTGCTGACCACGTTTTTCAGAAGGGCTGACAAGAGGACAGCCCACGGAGACGACCCAGTGGATGATGCCGAGGCGAACGACCGTGTGCGCCAGGCCGTTAGGGAGCTGTGGCGGTATCGGCTCGCCAACCAAATAGGCGACGACGACCTCCCACCTGCGAAGGTGCAGGAGATTGCCGCCCGCTTCCCTGATTTAGGCGACGACGCCATCAACGATTACAGCCACCGCCTGCGCTTCCGTCTGTGGGCCTATCAGCTCGCCCGCCTGGACAAGCTCTCCAACTCTCAAATCCGTACAGCGAAACGCCCGCCGGCGCACGCGCACCGCGGTGCCACTATGTTCCCCCTGTACAACGAACCCGGCATCCAGACGATTGCCTCACTTGCCCGCACTGCCCCACCACGGCGCACCCTCCTGTGGGCGTTCACAGCCCATGTGTTTTTACATCCCAAGGTCGAACCACAACGTCCTGACCCCTGGACCTTCAAGCGCTATGTGCGCGAGCTGTGGTATTGGGTGACCGATGCGATGTTCGAGGACGCCGTGCAACAGGGCGCCGCGGATGGCTGTTGTGCGGACAGGGCGGCGGCAGCAGCGATGCAACAGACCCCTTTGCAGGAACTGTGGCAGGCATTACGGCGCTGCACCACCGAGGCTGAGCTCGAGCGCTTCCTGCAAGAGCCCATGGTCACGAAGCTCTTGTGGGAGCTATGGCGTTGCGCCACTGAAGCTGAGCTGGAGCACGCCTGGCACCAGTTCCCGTTTAGGGATCTCTGGCATGAGCTGCGGGGGTGCACCACGGAAACCGAGTTGCGGCGCTATCAGCAAGAAGGGCGGGACTTTCGCCGTGAGGAAGAGGCGGCATACGCCGCGCTGCAGCACTTGATAGGAGACGTTGGACTGCAGACGTGTAGTGCGGACTCCCTGGGCGTGTGGCGGAAAACGATTGGCCGATCTGGCTATCACTGGATCGTGCCGGTGTGGTTTCTCACCGTTGTGGAACAACTCAACGAACAGCAACTGCTCACTCGGTTGCAGGTCGATGACCATGAAGAGGAGGCGGTTGTCAGGCTAGCCAGGGCGATAGCGGCGCGGTACGCTGGCCCGAGAGGAGGCGGTGATCAGGCTGTCCCAGGCGATAGCGGCGCTGTGCACCAGCCAGTGTATGCCCGTCAGTCGGGACACGGTGGCCAACAGAGGAGCGCAAAGGGACACCCCATGGACCTTGCAGAGGCGAAGGAGATCATCGCGGCCTATCTCATGGGTCGTTCTGTCATGCGTCAAGACTTGGAGCATGCCTGTGAGCGTGCCCGGTCAGATGCGCGGTACGTCCAGTATCTCGCGGAAGAGCTGTGGATACACGCCGACTGGGGCAGCGAGTGCGAGGCCTTTCTCTCGCAAGTGACCGAGTTCGCCGCGATGTCGCAGGCAGCGCGTCAGCAGACGATGCCCACCTCGTTGGCACACGTTGAGGCGTGTCTCTCCTGCCGTCAGGCCTACTGGAATGTACGACCACTTTGGGTGGTTGCTGCGGTGGTTGCCACCAAAGAGAGAGCCAGGACGATCGGCAAACGTCTCTCCGAACCCATACGGCTGGCTGTTAGCAAAGACGGGGGGCTCGCAGAGCGCGGATGCGGGCCGTTCTCGCGCACCCCTGCTCTCATTCCCGTACCGCTGTTGGCGCCAGAGGAGCCAGAGCAGAAGGAATGGGTCCTGCAGGATGAGGACGGGCAATACGCCATCCGCCTCGTAGTGTGTGGCCTGCCGTCGGGGAGAGTCATGGTGAGCTGCACACTGCAAGGCGAACCCTCAACACTTCCCCAGGCACAGCAAGTACGCATTGAGGTATGCAAGGCTGAGAGCAGCTCGCTGTATGCGGCGGCAACGCTGAAAGGTGACCAGCTGCAGCCCATCCAACTGCCCCCGGGTTCCTGGGTGCTCAGATTAGAGGCTCCCAGCCCCACGGGGAGCCGTACGTGGGAGATTCCTGTGGATATTGAAACGGAGCAAGCCGGAGAACGCCGATGAGAAACGCTATTCTGCCCCAAGTCCTTGGAGTGTCGCATCACCAGGATGCGCAGGAACACGAGGAATTGCTCTACACGCAGACGCCGATACCGGAAGGAGAGATACCGGATCCAGAGGTCGTGTCTGTCAGTTGGCAACAGTTGAAACTGGACATTGCAGCGATTCGGAGCTGTGTCGATGGACTGAACTGGCTAGCACGGGGTGGGCACCGACGTGGAGACCACAGTATTGAAGCGGCAGCGAGCACTCTGGCCTGTCCCGTGTTACCTGTCTGTGGTTTTGTGGGCATGATAAAGGTGGGAATGCATCCGCAATTCAACATCATTCGAGACGCGGCCTCCCTCATACCCTGGGAGGTTCTGGAGGAATACTACTGGCGCTGCCCAGACCACCCAGACCACCCTCCCATCGCTGAGAGGCAACTAGGCACACCGCAGCGATTCTGCGAGAAACGTGGTACACCGATGGAGCTTGAGGGTGGTAAGCTGGCTCTCACATATCATCTGACCCATCTCGTGCGTGGCCAGAGTCGAGCTGGAGGGAGCGGGAACCGCTTTTTATTCATCGAGGATCCTACAGAAGAGCTGTTGAGCGAGGCCAATGATCCTACCGGGGTATGTGCACATCACCTGGACGAACTGCACGGCCTGATCGCGCAGCAGGGCTATACCATTGAGTTATATCGGGGGCCTAACGCCACCAACCAGCAAGTACGAGACGCGTTGTCCAATCCATTGGTGGTGGGGGTGTACTACTTTGGACACGGCTTCGTGCCCCACAATGGCACTGAGGGTCGTCTGTTATTAGCAGACGGTCCCCTCTTGGCCAGACAAATTGCAGAGGCGGCCCCGACGGCGAAATTTGTTTTCCTCAATGCCTGCGAAGGGGCGGCAGCAGGCCTCGAGTGGGACTTAGAGAAGGGATACCGCAGCGTAGCGGAGGCTTTTGCACGGGGGGCCCCTACCAAGGTCGTGATTGCGCCATTATGGCCCGTGGTCAGCGTGCAAGCGGCTGAGACGGCCCTGGAGTTCTTCCGGCACGCTTCGCAGACGAGCCCTTTAGCTGAGGCCCTCAAACAGGCACGCCAGTACAGTCTACGGCACTACGAAGCCGGAGAGCCTCACCTCATGTGGATGGCGTACCGCTATTTCGGCAATCCAAACATGACTCTCCCGGTTTTGGCGGAAGAGCCTGCTGTCGCTACCGGCGTTCCAGAGTCCCGGGTCTTCGATAGCGATGGGCAACTGGACACGGAAGTATTTGCCTGTGCTATCGACGAGATCCTCCTCCGTGCAGCGAAGAGAAGGAATGGACAAGGTCGGACTCGGGTGACGATTACCGACGTCCTTGCTGGCATGATCCGGAAGGGCGATCTCACGCGGTTTGTGCTCCGGCAACAAGGCACCGATCCTGACGAGCTCTACGACACCATAGGCGCCCGAATGGAAGCGGAGCTGGGGGGTACCAGCCAGGCATCAGCGACAACGGACGTGACGGCGAGCGGTGATCTCGAGCACCTCGACGAGGAACAGCTCAGGGAGAGGCTGGCGAAGTGGATCGTGCGCAGGCAGGAAGAGTTCACTGACGATCTCGTCAGGCTATTGGAACAGACTGACCAGTGCGCTCAGCAGCGCTCCACACGCACAGAAGACCGGCGTATCGCCGAGCAAGACCTGCTGGAAAGCCTGATCGCAGATAGCACATGGGCGATGCTACTCCCTCTTGGTCTGCCACCTGCCAGTGAAGTGCATCGGCGGCTCCAGGAACGGGCAAGCTCCGGCACGATCGACGAAAACGGGGCGCTCTCCCTCGCATCCTTGGATCCCACGGCCAGAGCAGTCATTGCCACCGCTCACACCCAGGCACAGCAGCGGGGGATTTGCCCGATTACGAACCGCGTGCTATTCGCGGCGTTTTTGACTGAGGAAGAGGGCTACGCTGCCAGAGTATGCCGGCGCGCTGGCGGCGATCCGGAGCTGCTTTTCGGCCTGATGATCATCGCAACCGAAGAGCATCCCCCACGCTCATTCGGCCTGAGCCCGGAAGCCTGCGAGCGGATCGTGATGCCCGTGATCGAGGAGGCCACGCGTAGCGCGGCAGATGCTCGTGCCATCACCGAAAAGGAGCTCTTCAGAGCCTTTTGCGAGCAGGCCGATTCCGGGTTCAAAGAGTGGCTGAAGCAGCCCTGCGACGAGGTCGGTTTGGAGGTCGATCTGGATGAGTTAAAATTGATGGATCTCGAGGAGCCCCCCCCTCCTTCTGCTGCGCCGGAAGACCTTTTGGAGGAGTTAGATGCCGCTGCCATCCGGATCGTTGAAACTGCCCACGCCTTGGCGCAGGAGCAAGGCATCTATCCAATTTCCAACCGTCTGATGCTGGCGGCCTTCCTCACCGATCTCCATGGGTACATTACGCGCCTCTTCAAGAAACACCATATTCCAGCACAAACCCTTTGTGTGGAACTGCTCGCTGCCGCCGGGGGCGGCTCTCCGCAGTCGTTTCCGCTCGACCGGGAGGCTGGTGAGAGAGTCGTCCTGCCCATGCTGCGGCGGGCGCGCGCGCTGGTCGCCCCCACAGGGAGGGTCACCGAGCCAGTGCTTTTCAAGGCCTTCTGCGAGGTGGCGGAGCCAGCCCTGAAACAGGCGCTCAAGTTGCCGCCGTGGCGGAGCGATCTGGAGGCCCTCGGATCCGAGGCAGACCTGCCTTCGTCGTCGGACATGGAAGAGGGTGGGCTGCCTCGGCCGGACTTGGACGCCGCATCTTCATATGCCTCCGGCCCCACCCATCCTGGTTCGGGAGGATCTTTGCGAGGAAGCGATGACGTGCAGCGTTTCCGCCGAGGGCAATTCGAGGACAGTGCATGGCGTGCGCTGATGGAATCCGCGCAACTGGCTCGGTTGCAGGGAGGAACGGTAATTAGAACCCCGCATCTTTTTGCGGCGCTCATCGGTGACGGCTCGGGCCCCGTCGGCGTCGCTTTGCAACGACACCATGTGCAGGCTGAGGAGATGAAGGCGCGCGTGCTTTCTCTCGTTCCACCACAGTTTCTGCCGCCCGGCGCTCCTCGCACCATCGGCTTGGGAGAGCACGCCTATCAGGTGGTGAGAGGTGCTCTACAGAGGGCTGCCGCCGCCGGCCGGACCCAGGTGACTGAGGAGGACCTTCTGGCGGCGTTTTTTGCGGATGGAGGTGGGGTTGTCGGTGACCTTTTGCGCGGTTTGGGCCTGGAGGTGCTGTTGCATGCGGATGGAAAAGGCGTGGCGCCTCATGGTCTGAACAGAGGGGCATCGGTGCTCTCAGCCCTGGGGAGCGATCTTACCGAGAAAGCCAGGCGTGGGCAATTGCCCAAAGTTGTTGGCCGTGACGCTGATATCGAGACGGCCATGCACACCCTGTTACTGAGCGAAAACGCCAACCCACTCCTGGTGGGGGAAGCCGGTGTCGGTAAGACCGCCATCGTCGAGGGCCTCGCGCAGCGCCTCGTGCAGGGGCGGTGCCCCGAGCCACTGCGGTCCATGTGTATCATCGAACTCTCGGCGGGAGGGTTGGTGGCCAACACCCGCCTGCGCGGGGAGTTCGAACAGCGCATGCAGGAGGTACTGGCGGCAGCTCGCGAGGAGCAGGTCATCCTGTTTATCGACGAGATCCACACGATTGTCGGAGCGGGCGCCGCGGAGGGTAGCGGGCCCGATGCCGGGAACATGCTCAAGGCCGCCTTGGCACGTGGCGAGATACGGCTTATTGGCGCCACGACTCTGGCCGAGTACCGGCGCACGATTGCCCGGGATAAGGCGCTGTCGAGGCGTTTCCAGGTGCAGAGGATTGGCCCGCCTTCCCGCGAGGCGACGCTGCAGGTACTCTCAGCCCGCCAGGCAGCCCTGGAGCAGCATCACAACGTGTGTATCACTGAGGAGGCCAAGAGTGCTGCAGTGGATCGGTCCGGCCGATACCTCGTGGACTCACAGTGGCCGGCCAAGGCGAGGGATGTGCTGGAGCGGTCCTGCGTCCTCGCCAGGACTGCCACGGAAACGTCGTCAACAGCAGGCGTTGTGCCGGTCACGCCTGAGCATGTGGCGCAAGTCGTCTCGCGCCAAACCGGTATCCCTCTGGAGCGCGTCTCGGCCAGTGATTTGAGTGCCCTCGCGACCCTGGAAAAGCAGCTTGGCAAGCGGATCGTGGGGCAACAACACGCGGTGCACATGATTGCCGAGGCGATCCGCCGGGGACGACAAGGCTTGGCGGACACCAAGAGACCATGGGGGGTGTTCTTCTTTGTGGGCCCTCCTGGAGTGGGCAAGACTGAGCTCGCCAGGGTCCTCGCGGAGGAAGTCTACGGTGGCCCCGACGGGCTCATCCGTTTCGACATGGGGGATTTCACCGAACCGTACGCGACGGCAAGGCTGACGGGTTCACCCCCTGGCTACGTAGCCTACGAGCAGGGAGCGCCGCTGGTCGAGCGTCTACGGACCCATCCGTACTGCTTATTGCTGTTCGACGAAATTGAACACGCCCACGAGAATGTCTTGGCCGTGTTGTTGCGGCTGTTGTCGGAAGGCACACTCGTGGATGCGGATGGGAATGTGGCGGACGCCAGGAACGCGATTGTCATCATGACGTCAAATGTCCTGGACACCGAACGGGAAAGCACGCGCGTAGGGTTCACACAGCAACCGACCGGGGCACCGGCGCAGCCCTCGCAAACAGCCTTGCGCGCAGCGCTGGAACCGCACTTTTCGCGCCAGTTCATCGACCGGCTCGACGCGATCATTCGCTTTCGTCCTCTGACGCTAGGTGACTTGCAAGTGATTGCGGGGCAGCGAGTGCGGGAGGTTGTTGGCCGCGTCATGGCCCGCCACGGTGTCCCGGTGTCAGTGAGTCCGGAGGTCTTACCGTGGTTGGCCCAGAAGGCCGCGAGTGAAAGTGTGGGCGCCCGCGCCATCCAACGTACGGTAGATGAACACGTCGGGTCCGTGCTGGTGACTGCCTTGTCGCATGTCGGAAGCGCCGAGACGGCGTGTTTCCAGCTTGCAGTGCGTCCTGACCAGAGCGGGACGGAGTGCATACCACGCGAGGAGCATGGGCAGGCGAGCGAATAGCCATGGGGCGCTGTGTATGCGAATACGGGCCTGCCCTTTCGGGCCTCACTGATCCACGCGCGCTGGTCCCGGGAGCACTGCAGAGTTGGTCATAGCTTCGAGGCTATCCTTTTATATCGCAGCAATCCCGCTTGATGGCGGTGCGGGCGCTCGGGAATGGCGGGAGCACGGGTAGCTGTGCAGATACGTGGCGACATTGACGATTGCGCTCGGGGGGAAGCATTCCAGTGGGAATGGCGGCGTTTGACCCGTGGGATGCCGGCGGCGAAAACTGCAGCCGGGGCCAACGCCTTCTTGCTCTATGCGAAAGTCGGGCGGGCTCGGTGCCAATTGTACCTGTATGACGCGCCGGGGGAGGAATTTACCTCCGTGAGCACGCTGACCGGCCTCTCTTTGCAGGAGGTGGTGAACTCGACCCTGATGACGGCATTATCCGGCACACGCGCTGAGCGCAGTATGCAAGCTACCACTGCGGGTGGCCGTGGTGATTGCCAAGGCCGATCTGGCATGCGTCAAGGAACAGATCGGCGACATGGAGCAGGGAGAGGTGGCTGGAGCGACCTACCGCGAGGCCATTGTAAGCTGGGGAGTGGAGAACGCCCTGCGTGCGCTTGAGCATCGGGTTGCTGCTGTCGAGTACTTTGCCTGCTCGGCGTTAGGACGGGCCGTGGAGCCACACAACCAACAGCCGTTCAGAGGCAGTGGCGTCTTGGAACCGCTGGGTTGGGTATTGACGGGTGCAAGGGATTGATGTTGGTTCGCTTCGACATTGCCCAGGTGGTTCATCATGTGACCACCCGACTCGGGGTTGCTGCCTATGCGAGCCTGGAAGTCCTGCCGTGGTTAGGCAAGAAGGCGGCAAGTGACGGAGATCAACTGGGGGCTCAGTGTTCTTCTCACTGAATGAAGGCTGGGGTGCTAAGAGGCGTTGCCAGAACTGAGCTGCGTGCGAGGTCGACAGCATGGAGTGGCGGTTTCCTGGGTGGCGAGGAGCGAAGGTCCTGTGCCCCAATGCTTCCTGCGGGCATCAGGGGTGGGGTGTGGCCGTGGCGTCGGGTGGAACCCCCGAGGTGTGTGCCAGGTGTCACCAACCGCTGCCGCGGGGCAACGGTCGGACGCCGGCTCCGCGGGCGTTGGCGGTCCTCGGCACGGAACGGTGTGGGAAGACCAGTTGGTTGGTGCGTGGCCTGGATGCTCTCTGTATGGGATCTGACAGCTACACCTTCCCACTAGAAGGCCAGGAAGAGCAATGGCGTGCTTGGCGTCAGGCCCTGGACCTCGGCAGGGTAGTGCCGCCCACACCAGCGGTGCCCGGGGTCGCTTGGTGCCTTGACCGAGTGCAAGATGGGAGGCACCAGCGCCTCTACGTCTATGACACCAGCGGGCTGGAAGCTGTGGATCCACAGCGGCTGGCCCGCCATCGCAGTTTCCAGCATCTGGACGGCTTGGTGCTGGTGGTCGACCCGTTTG
>Ga0114944_1000437_pt1 | contig 10719 bp, 8 predicted proteins | sample OV2TP2_FD_89582 | JGI IMG/M metagenome (GOLD analysis project Ga0114944, IMG submission 89582) | Hot spring microbial communities from Beatty, Nevada to study Microbial Dark Matter (Phase II) - OV2 TP2 | ecosystem: Environmental > Aquatic > Thermal springs > Hot (42-90C) | place: USA: Beatty... | reverse complement strand
CCCCACGGCGATTCTGTCCGCCGGCGCCGGCGACCAGAAGACGACGGACGGCACCCTGAAGGTGTCGCCGAACGCCCAAGTCACCCTGGATGCCTCCGCGAGCAAAGCCGAAGAGGGCGCGATCGTATCGTTCGGATGGGCCACCGACACCCTCTTGGTCCTGAAGCCGGAGGCCACGATCACCCAGGTGTTCCCAACCGGAACGCACAGAGTCACCCTCAAGGTGACGGACGAAAAGAAGCTCTCCGACACTGCGTCGGTGACGATCGTCGTCGCGTGAGTGTGTCGGGGTCACATGCCAGCGACCTCATGAGGAATCAGCGCGGTCCATCATGCGCCTGAGGCCAGGCGTGTCAGTCAACCAATGGACGCTTGGCTGAACTCGCGAACGGGCGCACACGTCGGTTAGTCGAGCGCCTTCACCGGCTCGTTGGTCCACCAGTCGGCGCGGTCAGGCCGTGCCGGGTCAGGAACTCGCGGATCTTGAGATAAATCTTCGTCCGCTCCTCAGGGTTGAAATTGCCGTGACCGCCCCCCGGAATCGTGAACAGCTCGTTCGTCGCACCCGCCTTGGTGAGCGCATCGTGGAGCCGAACGTTCTGGGAGTAGGGCACGATGCGATCCGCGTCACCTTGAATGCTCAAGATGGGAGGGAGGCCGCCTCGGACGTACGTGAGCGGAGACACGTTCCTGGCCACGTCGTCACGACTGGGGATGGCCCCGAGCCATTGGGCCGCGTACGATCGCGCGTTGGGTCCGGCGAGCATCTCCGCAACATCGGTGATGCCGTACCAATTGATGATGGCCGCGACCTTCGGTACTGTGGTGTCGAGCCCTGCAAATCCTCCACCCGCGCAGGCGCGCGTGAACCCTGCACTTTCCGGAATCATGCCCACGGCGAGGGCCAGGTGCCCCCCTGCCGACTCCCCGCTGACCACGATCCGGTTGGTATCGATGCCGTAATCCTTGACTCTCTCGACCACGAAGCGGAGCGCGCAAATGGCGTCCTCCACCGCGGCGGGCGCCGGCGCCACGCGCGCCATCCGGTATTCCACATTCACCACGTTCCAGCCCATCTCGATCCATGGCAGGATGGACGTGAGCGACGCCTCTTTGGTGCCAATCACCCAGCCGCCCCCGTGATAAAAGATCAGCGTGGGTTGCGGGGCGGTGCTATCGCGGCGCCTGTAGACGTCGAGCTTCGAATCGTAGCCGGTGGCCGTCATGTACGTGACGTTCGGGATCACCTGGTACTGGTTCTGGGCGCGGATGGCCCAGTCGGCCGACGGCGACAGCTGCGCGTGCGTTAGAGACGGGAGGGCCGCAATCATGAGCAGGCTGGCGGCGAACGGAGCAGCGTTCTTAAGCATCACTATCCCTCCTTCGGAAACCTGCATTCTAACTGACCTCGGCCCGCAGCGCGAGACTGATGTTTTCTCAACCATAAGCCCGCTGTTCGGTTCTTGTCATTCATACGTTTCATGTCGCGGGCGGAGGAGCGGCTCCGATCGGTGGTGGATTGTCGGAAAGCGTCGAGCTGACACACGGAGGTCGTTATGGCGAAGAGGCAAGGCAGAGGCGGGCGCGCGAAATCGGCTATTCGCCGGCGGACGCTGGCGGGCGGCGACCGGCAGCCGGTCCTCGAGGCATTATCCGTTGTCCTGCAGCCTGCGCCCGGACGCGACGGCTTGGCCCTGGCGCGGCGGATCAGGCGCCGCGTGCAGTTGAACGGCTGGCAAGTCGAATCGGTCGTCGAAGATGGCACCGAAGTGGAGATCGTTCCGCGGAAGCGCAGCATTGGCGCGGCGCGCGCGTGGGATCTGACGTACGCGCTGCGCGACCAGTCCGACGTCGCAGATGCCGCGCCGATGTTCCGCTACCTCGTGCCCGAGAACGCGCCGCCCGTGGTGCACAAGGCCTCGGGCGGCGGGCGCACCGACCATCCGGCGACCGACACGGAGTTCGAGTGGAGCCTGCGCAAGGCGAACGTTCTTGAGGCGTGGCGCCTGTTTGGCCCGAGGCTGCCCGGCGCGGGTGTGCAGGTGGGACATCCCGACACCGGCTACACCCTGCACCCCGAGCTGGCCGATCCCGCGCGTCTCCTGGTCAGTGCCGGCTATGACTATGACGACGACGATCCGGATCCGGTGGACGACCTGAACGACGGCTTCCTCGACAACCCAAGCCACGGGACCGGAACCGGCAGCGTGATCGTGAGTGGCGTCGGCGCCGCCAACGGCGGGCCCGGCCCCTTCGTGTCGGGCGCAGCGCCCAACGCGATGCTCATCCCGATCCGCACCACCGAGTCGGTGGTGCTCTTCTCCATGCGCGGCTTGCGGAAGGCGATCGATCACGCGGCGACCCATGGCGCCCAGGTGGTGTCGATCAGCCTCGGTGGTCCGTTCCCCGACCTCGGCACGCGCCGCGCCATCCAGCGCGCGGTCGAAGCCGGCACCATCATTCTCGCGGCCGCCGGCAACGAGGTCGGCTTCGTCGTCTTCCCCGCGGCGTTCGACGAAGTGATTGCCGTCGCGGCCAGCAACGTCCGCGACGAACCGTGGACGGGATCGAGCCATGGCCCTGCGGTCGACATCACCGCCCCCGGCGAGTCGGTGTGGCGCGCGCGGACCACACGGGATCAGAACGGTCGGATGAAGTTCCTCGTCGAGCGCAGCAACGGGACCTCGTTCGCCGTCGCGACGACGGCTGGCATCGCGGCGCTTTGGGTGTCGTATCACGGGTGGCCGACGCTGATGCGGAAGTACGGCGCGGCCAACATCGCGAGAGTGTTCAAGGACCTGCTGCAGGCCACCTGCCGCACGCCGCGCGGATGGGACACGCACGAGTACGGCCCCGGGATCGTGGACGCGAAGAAGCTGCTGGCCACACCGCTTCCTGAGGCGGTGCCCGCGCGCAAGCTGCGCGACGCCAGACGCGCCGCCGTGGCGACGGACACAACCGGGCTCGAAACGCTCGTGCACCTGCTCCCCGACGTGCCGCGCACGCGCGTCGAGGAGGTGATCGCCGACCTGCTGCAAGTGCCGGATCGCGATCTACCGTCGATCCTTCAGGACTACGGCGACGAGCTTGCGTTCCAACTCGTGATGCAGCCCGGGCTGCTGCAGACGCTCGGGCAGCGTGCACGCGGCCGACGCGCCGCGGGATCTGCGCGCATGGCCGTGAAGCGCCGGCTCTCGAAATCAGGTCTGTCGTCGCGACTGCGCAGGCAGCTGAGTCAACGGTAAGGCTCATGGTTGAGACGGTCCGCGCTACACGACCTTGCCGCCGATGATCGTGTAGAGCACCCGTGTGGAGATTGATTCTAGAATCAATATTGACAATCGAGGCCGGCTCCCCAAGTATCAAGACATGACAGGGGGCCTGGAGGGCGTCGTAGCCGCATCGACCCGACTGAGCCACGTAGATGGGGAGGCGGGTCGACTGACCATCGCCGGGTACGCCGTAGAAGATCTGGCGCCTCGCGCCACGTTCGAGGAAGTCGCTTACCTGCTCCTGTATGGCCGCCTGGCGGAACCCTCGGAGCTGGCCCGGTTCATGCAGCATGTGGCCGGACGGCGAGCGCTCTCCCGCGCGGCGATCGAAGTACTCCACGAAGCCGCTCGCGCAAAGGCACCGCCCATGGATGCCTTGCGCATGGCGGCGCCCGTTCTCAGCCTCGGCCACGAGGAGAACCCCGTTGACGATGCGATGACCGCGATCGCCTCGTTCCCGACGATCGTCGGGGCCTATTGGCGGGTTCTCAACGGTGAAGGGTTGGTCCCGGTGCGGTCCGATCTCCCGCATGCGGCCCATTACCTTCATCAATTGTTCGGCGCCGAACCGTCGGCCGAACGCGCACGCGCGTTAGAAACCTATCTCAATACCGTCTGCGATCACGGTCTCAACGCATCCACATTTGCGGCACGGGTCATCGTCTCCACACGATCCGATGTCATCTCGGCGATCACCGGCGCAGTCGGGGCGCTCAAGGGCCCATTGCACGGCGGCGCCCCCGGTCCTGCGCTGGACATGGTGCTCGAAATCGGTGCTCCCGAACGCGCGGACGCCGTCATTCGCGCCAAACTGGATCGGGGCGAGCGCCTCATGGGATTCGGACATCGCGTCTACAGAGTACGTGACCCGCGTGCGGATGTCCTCGCGCAGGCAGCCGAGCGCTTCTACGCGAGCGGCGGCGATCAGCGCCTCTATCACCTTGCCCAGGCGGTCGAAGCCACTGCGCTTCGCCTGCTCCATGAGCGCAAGCCAGAGCGTCGACTTGACACCAACGTCGAGTTTTACACTGCGCTCTTGCTCCATGGTCTGGGGTTGCCGGCTGAACTCTTCACGCCCACCTTCGCCGTCGGACGCGTCCTCGGCTGGTCGGCACATTGCCTGGAACAGCTTCGCGACGGAAGGTTGATCCGACCGCAGTCGGCCTACATCGGCCCAACGGGGCTTCACTACGATCGCGGCCCCACTCGCGCAGCGGTTTGAGAACGCCTCTGCCTAAAGTTACAGGCCGTCCCGACACCTCGTTTATTGGCTGGCAGCTGAAGTCGATACAATTCGTCCGTGCCGACCGCCGCGCGCTTCGTCTTCGAACCTTTCGAGCTTGATCCCGCACGACGTCGCCTGACCGCCGCCGGAGAACCCGTGGCGATTTCCGAGCGGCAGCTCGACGTTCTGCTCCGGCTCGTTGCTCATGCTGGTCAGATCATTTCCAAGGACGACCTGCTGCAGGCCGGCTGGAAGGACGTGGCGGTCGGCGACAACAGTCTCGAGCAAGCCATATCGAGCCTGCGCCGGCTTCTTGGCGCGCATCCGGGCGGCGCCGCCTATATCGAGACCGTCCCGCGGCGTGGATATCGCTTCGGTGTTCCTGTGGCGCGACGGGCGCCGCGTGAAAGTGACGCCGGGCTCGATGCCCTGCTCGCGCCACATCGCGCATTCATCGAGGGGCGGGCGGCCCTCGAAACGCTCGCGGCCGACCACATCGCGCGTGCGCGGCACGTCTTCGAGGGCGCGGTGCGCAGTGCTCCTGAACACGCCTCGGCACATGTCGGGTTGGCCAATGCCTGCATCATGCAGTTCGAGATGACCCGCGCCGATCGGGTGCCTGACGCGGCCGCCCTGGCCCTGGCGGCGCATCACGCGCGCGAGGCCTGTCGTCTTGATCCGCAGTTCGGCGAAGCGTGGGCGACGCTTGGATTTGTGCTCGATCGCACCGGTGACCGCATCGACGCTCTCGCGGCATCGAAGCGAGCGGTGACGCTGGAGCCCGACAACTGGCGGCATCACTTCCGTCTCTCCTACGTGAGCTGGGGCGAGGAACGGCTCCGGGCCGCGGATCGAACGCTTGCGCTGCTGCCGGGGTTCCCGCTGGCCCACTGGCTCGCCGCCACGGTGCACGTAGCACGGCAGGTGCTCGACGAGGCCGAGCGGGAACTGACGGCCGCGCTCGCGTCCCAAGCGCCACGGGCAACGGGCGACTCGCGGTTCAGCTCGGTGGCACTGCACTGGCTGCGTGGCCTTCTTCACCTGGCGCGTGGGGACGAACCGCGAGCGCTCGAGGAATTCGAGCGCGAGCTGTCCTCCGAAAACGCCGGTCACCTGTATGCGCGCGAGTGCTGCGCAAACACGTGGTACGCCATCGGCGCGCTCAGGCTGCGGCAGGGCCGCCGGAGGGACGCCGGCGCTGCGTTTGAGCGCGCCCTGGAACGTGTGGCCACGCATCCCATGGCTCGGGTGGGGCTCGTGGCCGCCGCTGCGCGCGACCAAGGTTCCAACCCGCCGCCGGCAGCCGAGCCCCACGCCGAGCAGCCCGACCGTCTCTCCATTGAGGCCGCCATCGTTCGGGCCGCGCAGCTGGTCGTCGCCGGTGCTCACACCGATGCCGCGCGCATCATCGACGAAGCCCTGGCCGGCGCCGCCGCAGGCAACGCCGGGTGGCTTCTTCCGATCGAGCCGTTGCTGCACGTCACCAGCCATCCCCATGTCTGGGCTCGTACGCTCGCACACCTCCGCAACCGTGCGGCCTGAAGAAATCAGAACTTTTCAGCAAACCGGACAGGACATCCCAGAAGCACGGCGTTACCGTACCCCGGAAGGCGCGAAAAGGCTTCCACTGCCGCAACTGCGGCCAACCCGCCGGAGGGACCGATGCAGATTTCACACAGATTGCTTAATGGCGCCGTCGTGGTGCCCTCAAAGTCCGGGGCGCGCGTGATCGTGCTCACTGGCTTCAGCATGCGACGCCACCGGTAATCGAGTGGAGAGACCATGATCGGACCCTACGTCCATCGGATCGATCCGGTGCTTGCTGACATCGCCGGGGTGTACCTCTGGTGGTATGGGTTGGGCTTTGCCGTCGGGTTCCTGCAGATTCACCGCTTTCTCAGACGCGGCCACGCGGGTCTGGGCCTGTCGCTCCGCGAGGTCTGGAGCCTGAGCCTCTTCATCGTGATTGGCGTGCTGGGTGGCGGCCGCCTCGTCGAGATCGCGTTCGACGAGTGGCCTTTCTATCGCCTGCATCCGAGGTTGATCCCCGCCTATTGGCTCGGGGGAATGGCCACGCACGGCCTGATGATCGGCGCGGCGGCAGGGGCGGGGCTCTTCGCCCGTTGGTACAAGAAACCGTTCCTGATCCTCGCCGACGCGCTCGTCATTCCTGGTGCATTCCTGATGGGGGTCGGCCGGATCGGCAATTTCATCGACGGGCAGATCGTCGGTAGCGTCACCGACGCGTGGTGGGCGGTCAAGTTCCCCGATGCCGGCGGGTTCCGCCACCCAGTTGTGCTCTACGATGGCGCCAAGAACCTGCTGCTGATGCTCTTCCTGCTACGCGTGCGGAGGACCAATCCCACGCCTGGCGCCACGGCCGCTCGCTTCGTATTCTGGTACGCCTTCCCCCGGATCTTCATCGATCTCTTGCGCGACTACCCGACCCACCGGCTCGCTCTCGGCACCGGGCAGACGCTCAACATCCTGATGGCAGCCCTCGGTGTCGTGCTGCTGATCCGTTCGCGCATGAGGCGGCTGGGCCGCCTCGGAGGCGGGCGGTCTGCGATTGTCCGCCGGCGCGTGTCTCTCGACCAGGTACCGCTGGCGTCCCAGCGCATCGCGCTCGCTTGCCTGCTCGCCTTCTGCCTAACGATCCCGAGCAACTGGACACAGGACATTCCCTCCAGGTATGGCACACGACACTTCGGGCTGCGGTATTCCCGGCTGTATCCCAGGATCGACACGGCGCCGGTGAGGGCGCCCGTGGTTATCTCGCGCTTCCCACAAGCAGGTCCGGCAAGCCGGTGATCACGCTCTTCTTGCCATCAGCCGAAATCGGTTTTTCACCGAGGTAGACGTCGAACAGCGCCCAGCAAAGGGCTTGCGACTGGATTCCGGGCCGGGATTCTCCACTGACCGAGGTTTCGAGGCGTCCCGCGGGGTTGCAGGAGAAGACGATCTCAGTGCCCTTGGTCACCTCATTCAGGTTGAAATACCCTCGGAACGTGTCCAGTGCCGCCGCCCCGCCCGGCATGTTCATGTCCGTCGCTGCTCGCTCAACCCGAGATCTCAAGGCGCGATCGAAAGCGTCGGCCACGTCGTCTCCGGCGACGTCGCGCGTCATGACGAGCCTGAGAGCCATCGCAAAATCCATCTCAAGGATTCGCCGGTAGAAACTCCTGTCACGCTCGAGCGTTGACGCCGACACCCCCGCGAAGGCGGAGAGATTCGATCGAGCCCCCTCCGGGTCGACGTAAAGACCGAAGGCGTAGACCTTTACCTTGAGAAACGTCCTCTCTCGGATTGCCGTTCCCATGAGCTGATGAGGTATGGTTGCGCCGGGCGGTGTAAGCCGGATGGGAAATGGAGTCCCGCTCCGGGGCTCCTTGACCGTATCGGGAGTGGTCTGCTGGGCGGCCACGGTCATCGTGACAGATGCAAGCAAGGTGAAGTACAGGATTAATCGCCGCATCTTCAGACCAAGATTGTCCGTGTGAGGCATTTTTCGCTCAGGCCACACTACGGCGTTCCTCGAAGTCTACCATCTGCTCGGTCGTGGTCGTGAAGCCGATATGCGCCAACCGGACGCCAAAGACAAGCTGAAAGAGGCTTTTGCGGCTGCGAAGGTTCCTGCGGAGATCGAACTCTATCCGGGCGCCCTACACGGTTGGTGTGTGCCGGACATGCCGCTTCAGGACGGCAAGCCGATTTACAGCAGGCCCGACGCGGAGCGCGCTTGGGCCAAGCTGGTGGCGCTGTACAAGATGGCCCTCGCCTAAATGTAGGCTGACCGTGGCGAACGTGTCGCTGCCTACTGCCTACTTTTGCTTACTTGGCACCTCGAACACCCAGATGGCGGTGCCATGGTCCGGCGGACTCTCCATCTCAGGCACGAGTACCGTGTACGCGCGGGATTGAGAGCCACCGGGGCCGACCACCGTGGCCACGTATTCCTGTCCATTGACCGAATAGCTGATTGGCACGGAGGCCGGCACGTCATTCAACCGGATCTTCCAGAGCCGCTCACCGGTGGCGGCGTCGTGCGCGCTGAACATTCGATCGAGCCCGCCGACAAACACCAGTCCGCCCGCAGTGACAAGCGTACCCGAGGTCAGCGGTGCGCGCTGGCGATCCACCCAGACCGTCTTTTTGGTCTCGAGATTGACCGCCTGCAACCGTCCGTACTTCCCATCGCTCCCCGGCACGGGCCGAACCGTCCAGCGCACACCGGTCGACAGACTTCCACGTTCGCCTTCCGCCACCGGCACCAGATCCATGCACACCTCTACCGACGGGATATAGAGAATCTTGCTGGCGGGGTCGTGCGAAGTGGGCATCCAGTCCCGACCGCCGTCCACGTGCGGGCAAACCATCCTGGTTTCCCCATCGCCGGGAATGAGCTCCGGGTCGACGATTTTTGCGCCGGTCTTCGGGTCGATCGCCGTGACGACGTTCTGCAGCCCCCAATCGCGTGCCAGATCGATCGAGGACACGTACTTGCCGGTAGCCGTCTCGAGGATGTCGAAGATCATCTGCTTGCCGCCGGTCACCACCACGCTTTGCATGACGCCGTTCACCGGCAAGTGCATCACCTGGCGTTCGAACGCCCAATCGAGATCCCACTGGCCGTTCGCCTGGTGTTGAAAATGCCACACGAGCTGGCCGGTATCTGGATTCACTGCGAGCGTGGAGTCCAGGTAGAGTCCATCGTTCGTCACATCCCGCCGGTCCACCAGCGGGTCTCGGAGCGGGGCCGTATCGTATGTATTACCCGGGCCGAAGAACGCCAGGTTGTGGACGGGATCGTAGCTCCCGGGTATCCAGACCGACCCCCCGTTGCGCTTCTCGAGCGGCAACCCGTTCCAGCTGTTCCCCCCGGGCTCGTCCGGACGGGCGATTGTATAGACCCGCCACGCTTCCTGCCCAGTATCCGCATCGAGCGCCACCACATAATTACCTCCCGGGGCGCGACCCGTGGTCCCAACCATCACCTTACCTCTGGCCAACAGCGTACCGCCGGTCATGCGGATGCCGGCCTTCGCGTCCCCGACGGCGCGGTCCCAGACGACGCGGCCGGTCTTGGCGTCGAGGGCGACAACATGGGCGTCCGAGGTCGGCACGTAGAGCCGACTACCGTAGATCGAGATGCTCCGTTTCACGCTGGGTGCGACGCCCGAGGGCAGTCGGCGTGAATACTGCCAGAGCAGGTCGCCGGTGGCCGCATCGAGCGCCTGGACCTTGTCCCCATAACTGTGAACGAACATGACGCCATCGTGCACGAGCGGGGTCGCTTCGTTCGGACCGTTTGGCAGAGACCAGCTCCACGCGACGCGAAGCTCGCTCACATTGGCTCGATTGATCTTCTTGAGCGGGCTGAAGCCGTACGCCTCGTAGGTGCGCCGCCACGTCAGCCACGCGCCCTCGGGAGGATTGGTTAGCATGGCGTCGGTCACGGGGCGCATCGTCTCCAGTGGGTTGAGCCTGGCCGGCGCCGGCGGCAGGATCGCTCCCGGTGCGAGCCCGCCTCCGCCGGGCCGCGGCCAATCGGGAGCCGCCATCGCCTTCAGCGCCTCGGGATCGCCGGGCAGCGCTGTTGCCCCCGGCTGCGATCCGTTTTCGTGCATGATGTACGCAACAAGCTGCGCGTAGGCCTCGTCGCCGAGCGTTCCGGGCCGCTCGGGCGGCATCTTGATGCTGGTGAACGTGAACAGCGGCTCGATGGACCTCGAGCCCCATTTCTGCCGGAAGGCGACACCCTTGAGGGGCGGCGCAAACGGGCCGTCATCCAAATTCTGGCCGTGGCAGGACAGACAATGCTCGACGTAGAGCGCTTGTCCGCGGTCGGCCTGAGCCGCGGTGAAGCTGGGCGGAGACGGCTGCAACTGCTGCGCCTCAACGCGCCGTGACAGCCCCAGCGCGCCGAACCAGATGACAATCGCCAGCAGGCTGCCGACCCTGATACATCGCCGATTCCTCCGCCGACCGATTGATGTCATAGATGCCCTCGTCTGGAGAGTCTCCACCAGGATTTTTCGCAGGAATGCCGAGTCTTATATACCACACTATGGCATCACGGCGGATCGAGCCTCTCAGATCATTTCGAGCGGCACTTTCCTCGCCGGTGGCGGGAACGTGTGATCGAGCTCGGCCAGGCCGACACGGCCATGCGCTGCGCATCCACCACAATCGGCCAGTACGCATCCTTGCGTGCCGTCAGAT
>Ga0114944_1000434_pt1 | contig 10759 bp, 8 predicted proteins | sample OV2TP2_FD_89582 | JGI IMG/M metagenome (GOLD analysis project Ga0114944, IMG submission 89582) | Hot spring microbial communities from Beatty, Nevada to study Microbial Dark Matter (Phase II) - OV2 TP2 | ecosystem: Environmental > Aquatic > Thermal springs > Hot (42-90C) | place: USA: Beatty... | reverse complement strand
GTCAGCAAGTAACGGTACTTGGGTCCTCGGAATGTGGTCTTTGGCCACGGTCCTTGGATCCTTGGCCCCGCACCAACAGCAGTTGGTGCGGGGATTTTTTTTGTGTATACTATTAGGTGGATAGTAGATGACTCGGCTCCAGGTTAAGGCTTGGGGCGATCGAATTCTGGTAGTACCGATTAACCGGAAGAGCGGCGGATATTTCTTCCGCTCGTGTGTTTTCGGTAACTCCTTATTATGAAGAAACTTGGTATAGGGTACTCGGGAATGTAGATTCCAAATCAGATACAGCCCGGAGAGTATTCAATGGGCAGTGGCACGGATGGTGCTCTGTACAAAATGGGTGTCTGGCGTAATCTGAATGGCAACCGGAATGTCGCGTACCTCGACAACTGGAACGACAAGCGCAACCTCAACCTGAACTGGATCGACAACGACTGGAACAGCAACTACCGGTTTGCGGCAGTCAGCAACTTTCTTCATGCTCTCCCGATAGGTGTCGGGAGAGTTTGTTTTTCATCACGTTCTGCTTGTTTGATCCAGCCGCCAAGCATTTTGCCAACCTCTTGGAGAGGTGTTGCAAGAAACGCGTATTTTTTATAGTCAATGAGTTTGAGCTCCCACGCCAATTGCAGAAAATATTTGAGTTTATCAAACGTTAGGCTTGCTTTATGCACCAGCGACGATTTTTCTCTACGGTTTGTGTAGGTGGCACTCAAAACAAGTCCTATGCTTTCTATAAAAAGGTTATCAATATGGGTGCCGAGTGTGTAGCGTGAAAGTCGTGGAATGTGCTGCCACGATGAGTGCCATATTTTATACGCATCCGTTAGTTTAAGAAGAAGGGGAAAATCAGAACCGAGTTTCGGGGGGGGGCTTCCTTGTAGATTATGAAAATTCAATTGACTCATACCTATAATGATATTATTTCTATTGAAAATTTACTGCTTGCGTGGCAGGAATTTGTAGCGGGAAAACGCACCAAACCAGATGTGTCCGCTTTTGGCCGGAATGTGCTTGATAATATTATCATATTGCATAAAGATTTAGCGAGCGAGCGTTACCGGCATGGTCCGTATCATCGTTTTTCTATTTGTGACCCCAAACCGCGCATCATCCATAAAGCTGGTGTCCGGGATAGACTTTTGCATCACGCCATTTATAGGATTTTGTATCCATTTTTTGACCGCACCTTTATTGCGGATTCATTTGCCTGCCGGAAAGAAAAAGGTGTACACCGTGCGCTTGGTAGATTTCGGTCTTTTGCACACATAGTGAGTAAAAATCACACGCGCACTTGCGGGGTTTTGAAATGTGATATTCGTAAGTTTTTTGCCTCTATTGATCAGGCGGTGTTGCTCCGTATTTTGGCAGAATATATACCGGATCCAAAAATTATGGGACTTCTGCGGCAGATGACGAGTAGTTTTTATGTTGCGGTTCCTGGCCGCGGACTGCCCTTGGGGAATCTGACATCACAGTTGTTTGTTAATGTATATATGAATGTGTTTGATCAGTTTGTTAAACATAAACTTAAGGTGCGCCATTATATACGGTATGCGGATGATTTTGTGCTGCTCTCCCCTGACCGAGATTGGCTACTTTTGCAACTACCACGCATGAAGAAATTTTTGAGGGAACGATTGCATCTCACCATGCATCCCAATAAGATTATGCTACAAACATTTGCCTCCGGTGTCGATTTGTTGGGTTGGGTGCATTTTCCGGACCATAGAATTCTGCGTACGGCAACAGAGCGGCGGATGATGCGGCGGATACGCAATAATCTAACCGAGGCGACGGTGCAATCGTATCTTGGATTACTCCGACACGGTAATACACAGAAATTAAAAAAGGAGGTTTTGCATATTGCATGGTTGTGGGGTGGCGGTTGACTGCGTGGTGATTATGTTTTACTCTAGTAAGTACTTATGGAGGTTGCTTCACATAGCCACTGGATTCTATCGCCCCGATTATATCGGGGGTCCAGAATGACATTTGTTACGTTAACAATGACGGTTTTGGTGGGTTTTTTTATTTTTGCGCCGCCTGTTCACGCCGCTTCCTACAGCGCCGAGATTGTTGAGCCGGTGGCAAAGATGGCGCTTGCTCCCGGAGAAAAAGGCATGGTTTCTCTTTTGATTAAAAATACCGGTTCCATAGCGTGGCCGGTTACGGGTCGCGGGTATGTTTCCGCCTACACCTTTGATCCGAAGTATCGTTTGAGCCGTTTGGAGGATAAGAGTTGGCGTCGGCGCGACCAGCCGGCCACGATTGCCGCGGCCGTGAAGCCGGGCGCTTCCGGGTATCTTCGTTTTCCGGTTTTGGCGCCGCTTGAGCCAGGTGTGTACAAAGAAACATTTCATCTTGCGGCCGAGGATACGGCGTGGATTGCCGGTGGGAAGTTTGTGGTGACGGTGGAGGTTTTGGAAAAAAAGATGGGTGATAATCGGGAGATTGCAAAAAAAATTCAGGATGACAATACAAACGTTTCGGCAAGCTCCACGTTTACTCTGCCACACAAGGCATTACTCCTTGCGCGGTCGCACCGGAAAATAGAAGCCGTGGGCGGTGAGAATATCTTGATGCGGTTTGGGTTTAAAAATGTGGGCGAGACGACGTGGATTGAGCGGGGTATTGGATACGCGGATGTGGCGCTTGCGCTCGTGGATTCTATCGCGCCGACTGCGTCGGCGCTCCAGAATGACAGAGGATTTGCTCACGAGAGTTGGCTATCGGCGCGCGAGGTGGTGAAAATTGCATCAGGTACCGTGGCGCCCGGACAGACGGAATTTTTTACGTTCAATGTGCGCACGCCTGCGAAGAGCGGCGCGTATACGCTGCGATTGCAATTGACCGCAGGCGAGCAACGGGTAGACGGTGGCGAGATTGAGGTTCCCGTAACCGTGACGGCTGATGCGGTCAGCACAAGCGGTGAGCCGGCCCCGCTCGCGTTCGGCGGCGAGGCGGTACTTCTTAGCGAGCCGATCATTCGCGTTGGTTTGTTCAAGCCGGAACAACCCGTGGAGTTTAAGTCATCCTTTGTCTATGTTTTGCGTGATGCGAACGGCCTCATTCTTTATGAATTGCCGACGAGCACACAGGCGGTTGTACATTTTAAAAGGAGCAACCCTTCGACTACACTCAGGGCAGACCCTTCGACAAGTTTAGGGACCTATACATTTTACGCACAGGGAACAACATTGACGAGCGAGACGCAGTTTAGATTGGAGCCGAAGGTGGCATCGGTTGTTGGTCTGGATCCCGGATCCGGCCAGGGGTCGGTCCGGGATGACAGTGTAGGCGCTTACTTTGAACTATTGAATCACGAGGACAGGCCGACGTGGAATCGCGCTATTAATTACAATCAATTTCGCGGCGTGTTTGAACTCCGGTATAGCGCAGAGAATGATAAGGTGTGGGCGATCAATGAACTCCCCATGGAGCAGTATCTCGCGGGGCTTGCCGAGGTGTCAGAAAATAAGGTGCCAGAGTTTTATAAAGCGCAGGCGGTGGCGGCGCGCACGTACGCCTATTATCAACTGCAAGATGGGCGCAAGCACGCGAGTCGCAATTTTGATGTGAATGCATCACAGGGCGATCAGGTGTACGCGGGATATGTGCGAGAGCAGACGTTTAAAAAAGGCGCGGAAGGTGTGGTTGCGACGCGCGGTGAAATGATAACGTATAACAAAGATGTGGTTGTAACCCCGTACTTTGCGCAATCCGACGGCAAAACCCGCACATGGAAACAAGCGTGGGGTGGCAGCGATAAACCATGGCTTGCTTCAGTGATTACGCACTACGATAACGGTCGTGCGCGGTATGGTCATGGAGTTGGGATGTCCCAATATGACGCGGCAAAGCGGGCGGAGAAGGAGGGGCTTGATTACAAAGCGCTTTTGAAGTATTACTACCAAGGAGTTGCGGTTGGGCGGGTTTTCAAGTAGTAACTTGACAGATTTTGTCATCTGTGGTACGATACAAATCCCTGTGCTGAATGGTGTCCAGATGGCCTGATAACGTTCGGATGAGTGGATCGGAGAAGGGAAGGTTCGGTGGGCTAGGGGGCGCCAGGTGCGCCCTACGGAGGTGGCTGTGCGTGTTCTCTCCACGTGTTGTGGTGAGCACGCGAGACAGGGTGTGAGTGGTGTGCCTTTGTAAGGTAAGTTAGGCAGTAACAAACGTTGGAAACCTTCAATATTTGTGCACACCGCACATCCGGTAGCCCTTTTCTTAACAAGATCCCGTCCGGTGCAGCGGCTGCGTAACGCCGCGCGAAAAACGTCCGTGGAGGGAAGGCCGAACCCGGTGAAGCGGTCCTGCAACGCGCAGGATCGGGCCGCCTGTCGGTACGCCAATCAGCATGGGGAAGGCCGGTGCTCTCAAGGTCGCGAGACCACAAGAGTACCGGCTTCTTTTTTATCTTGCTATAACCATCCTTTGGCTTCTGCCGCGTCTTCGCGGGCATCAAGCTCTGCTAGTTTTAGAATTTTGCTTCGAATGAAATGTGGCTTTGGAATGTTTTGAAATTCAAATTTTTCTTTTGCGCCGGCGGTTTGGATGCTCACGGTACCAAAGTCAAAAAATGTGCCAAATATCCCCACCGTTTTTGAGGTAACATCTTGCACCTGTTTCAGATCCAATTCTGCAACCGTGCGTTTGAACAGTCCGGCTTGGTGGATATCAATGATGCGATCATTCGTGACCACCCACACGTCAAGATAGTAATCAACAAAAAGCGCGTGGAAAAAGGTGAGGATGAGGAGTGTATAGCCACTTCCTAGAAGCACCAGAATTGGGCCCCAGAAAGGATCGGCGAGCAGGCCTTGCTCAAAGAGTGTGCCAAACACGGGTGGAATCGCGAGCAAGATAAGTACGAGGAGTATTTTTGGTATAAACGTAATGGGGTGCCGTCGCAACAGCAGTTTGATGCGTTCGTTTGCTTCTTGGTGAATCGTTTCAGAGAGGTGGTGCATAGGGTTAAAAACCGATGGGTACGGAGGCGCTATCAAACAAGGTAAAAGTTTGGGTGGTATCAAGCGCACTCACATATATTCCGGTTGTCGCGATCACGGCAAACATGAGCAACGCCACAAGCCCACTGATAGAAAAGCTGAGGAGGTTCAGCATGCCGGTGCTCACCAGGTGATAGATATTGATGGCGGCGAACACGAGGGTTAGCACGACAAAAATGGCGTAGAGGATCACGAAGAATGAGAGGGAGAGTGAAAACATAATCTATATCAGTGTAGCAGGTTTGGCAGGTGATGGAAATTTGAGGTGTTCATAGGCGAGCACGGTGGCGCAGCGCCCCTTAGGTGTGCGTTCAAGGAATCCTATCTGCAGGAGGAATGGTTCGTAGACCTCTTCAATGGTGCTGATTTCTTCAGCCGTTGCCGCGGCAAGCGTTTGGAGGCCTACCGGGCCGCCGTTGAATTTTTCAATGATGGTGGTAAGGATAAGGCGATCCGTATCCTCAAGACCGGCGGCGTCAACCTGCAGACGCATCGTAGCATTCTCTGCTTGGGGTTTCGTGATGATGCCCGTGCCTTCTACTTGCGCAAAGTCACGGATGCGGCGCAGGAGACGATTGGCAACGCGCGGCGTTCGGCGCGCGCGATTGGCAATAACGGGCAACGCATCGTTGTCAACGGTGATAGCAAGTAATGCCGCGCTGCGTTTGAGAATGCGTTCAATGTCCGGCTCTTCGTAAAATTGAAGATGGAAGGTATGGCCAAAACGATCGCGGAGCGGACCGGATAATAAACTGATGCGCGTTGTTGCGCCCACAAGGGTGAATTTTGCGAGTGGCATACGGAGCGTTCGTGCCGCCGGCCCCTTGCCCAAAATGATATCCAGCGCATAATCTTCCATTGCCGGATAGAGCGCCTCTTCAATGATACGATTCATGCGATGTATCTCGTCAATAAAGAGGACATCGCCGTTTTGGAGGTTAGAGAGAATGGCGGCAAGATCACCCACGCGTTCCAGTGAGGGTCCGGAGGTGAGCACCAAAGACCCTCCCATTTCTTTTGCGATGATGTGCGCAAGCGTTGTTTTGCCAAGACCCGGATTTCCGTAGAGAAGCGTGTGTTCAAGAGCCTCGCCGCGTGTTTGCGCTGCCTGGATGAAAACGGAAAGATTGTCCGTTATGTGATGTTGGCCGACAAACTCTCGTAATGTCTGGGGGCGCAGACCCACTTCAAATAAACGCTCGTCGGTTGCGCCCTCCGGGGCAGAAATGTTGAGGGATTGTTCATCAGAGGATGCGTCTGTCATACGGCGGTATTGTACCGGTGTGGATAAATCGCGTCAACGCGCGTTTCTCCCTTATTTTCTCATCTTGACACGTACTTGTTTGGCGCAGACGGCTTTGCTATACTAGTCATGCAGTTGTTGTACCACACCACATATAGTTTCGTACAATACAATTAACCACAATATATAGTAGATAGGGTGTAGAAGAGAGCATCAACGTGCGGAGGATTTTGGTGCTCTCTTTTGTTCACCTATCACCAAGGATTATGGGGCCACTGGATATTCAAAAAACGAGCGGAAAGGTCGAGGAGCGCAGTGAACAGGGCACGGTTGGTATGCCGCCCATGCAGGCGCCGCAGTTTCAGGAGCGACCCGGAACTTACCACGCCGATGGTTTGCGTTTTGAGCGTCGTTTTACCAAAGACGGTGTTTCTCCGTATGATTTAATTACCTACGAGAAACGTTCAAGTGTTATCCGCGAACCAGATGGCACGGTAGTTTTTGAAATGCACGATATTGAAGTTCCGGCGACGTGGTCACAAGTAGCCGTGGATATTTTGGCGCAAAAATATTTTCGTAAAACCGGTGTGCCGCAGTACGATGCGGCAGGTGCCGTGATGCGGCAGGACGACGGGTCTCCCATGCTTGGACCCGAGCGTTCGGTGAAGCAGATTGTGCATCGGTTGGCGGGCTGTTGGCGGTATTGGGGGGAGAAGTACGGGTATTTTGCATCCGAGCAGGACGCGCTGATTTTTTATGACGAGATGGCGTACATGCTTTTGACGCAGATGGCCGCGCCCAATTCTCCACAGTGGTTTAACACGGGTCTGCACTGGGCGTATGGCATTGAAGGGCCGCCACAAGGACATTGGATTGTTGATAATGAAACCGGCGAGTCACGTGTGGCGGAAAACGCCTATGAGCATCCGCAACCCCACGCATGTTACATACAATCCGTGAAGGATGATTTGGTGAATGAGGGCGGCATTATGGATTTATGGGTGCGCGAGGCACGGCTGTTTAAGTATGGGTCGGGAACCGGCACCAATTTTTCGTCATTGCGTGGAGCGGGAGAGCGATTGTCCGGTGGCGGCAAGTCGTCGGGTATACAATCCTGGCTGTTGATTGGTGACAGAGCGGCGGCGGCTATTAAATCCGGCGGTACCACACGCCGTGCGGCCAAGATGGTTATTTTGGATGCGGATCATCCGGAAATTGAGTGGTTTATCAATTGGAAAGTTGAAGAAGAGAAAAAAGTGGCGGCGCTGGTTGCTGCCGGTTATCCGTCTGATTATGAGGGGGTTGCATACCAAACGGTTTCCGGACAGAATTCAAACAATTCAGTGCGCATCCCCAACAAGTTCATGGAAGCGGTGTTGCAAGATGGTTCATGGGAGCTGAAGGGGCGCGTTGATCCGGGCGTAAATCGCACGCTCAAAGCTCGTGATTTGTGGAATCAGATTGCATACGCGGCATGGCGTTGCGCTGATCCCGGTGTGCAGTATGACACTATCATTAACGAGTGGCACACCTGTCCAGAGTCCGGAAAAATTCGCGCCACAAATCCCTGTTCGGAATATGTCTTTTTGGATGATACGGCCTGCAATCTTGCCTCAATTAATGTGGCGCATTTTTATGACACGGAAAAGATTAAATTTGATGTTGATGCGTATCGGCACGCGGTGCGGCTTTGGACGGTGACGCTTGAACTATCCGTATTAATGTCCGCCGGACCCTATCGCGCCATGGCAGAGGGTACCTATAAATTTAGAACGCTCGGTTTGGGATATGCGAATATTGGGTCAGTGCTCATGACCACCGGTATCCCCTATGACAGTTCTGAAGCGATGGCGTTTACCGGCGCAGTCACCGCGCTTTTGACCGGTGAGAGTTATCGTACCAGCGCGGAGATGGCGCGCCTTGTCGGACCTTTTGTAGAGTATCAGAAAAATAAGGAAGACATGCTCCGCGTGATACGAAATCACCGGCGCGCGGCGTATAACGCACGGCCTGAAGAGTATGAGGGACTCACCATTATGCCGGTTGGTATTGATGCTAAGTATTGTCCGGACTATTTGCTTGCCGCATCGCGGCAGGTGTGGGATGAAGCGCTTGCGCAGGGAGAGCTGTATGGATATCGCAATGCGCAGGTAACCGTGATTGCGCCAACCGGCACGATTGGACTCTTGATGGATTGCGCCACCACGGGCGTGGAGCCGGATTTTGCGTTGGTGAAATTCAAAAAATTGGCGGGCGGCGGTTACTTTAAGATTGTCAACGAAGCGGTGCCAACCGCACTTCGCACGCTCGGTTATTCCGAAAAAGAAATTGATGAGATTATTGCCTTTATGCGCGGACGCGGCACGCTTCTCGGCGCGCCATCCATCAATCGAGAGACACTTAAGGCGAAAGGGTTTACCGACGATGATATAACAAAAGTGGAACAGAATTTGAAGGGTGTTTTTGAGTTGCGCTTCGCCTTTAACGTGTGGATTTTAGGCGAAGAGACGCTGAAGCGATTGGGATTCTCGGAGAGCCAGTATAACGATTTCAATTTTGATATGCTCTCCGCGCTTGGTTTCACGGCAGACGAGATTGAAGCAGCCAATGAATATGTGTGCGGTTCTATGACGATTGAGGGCGCGCCACACCTGAAAGAGCAGCACTACTCGGTGTTTGATTGCGCTAACAAATGTGGCAAACGCGGCGAGCGTTACATTCACTTTTTGGCGCACGTGCGCATGCTGGCCGCCGCGCAACCGTTTGTGTCCGGTTCGTTGTCAAAGACAATTAATATGCCAAACGATGCCACGCTTGACGATGTGAAGCGCGTCTATATGGAATCGTGGCGTTTGTCGCTCAAGTGTTTGGCGATTTATCGTGATGGGTGCAAATTATCGCAACCGCTGTCGTCGCGAGCGGAAGATAAAACAAAGAAGGAGGTATCGGCCGTGGTCGCTGATCAACCGACGCAGACGACGTTGGCAGGGAGTGTGGACATGTTCGCCCCTGTCCAGGCGGATGTGTCAAAAGCGATTGAGGATTATGACAATGACGGTGAGGTGGTTGGACGGCGCGTGTACATTCATGGTGAGCGACGCAAGTTGCCGGCAAAACGTAGCGGTATCACGGTAGAGGCTGCCGTGGGCGGGCAAAAATTATTTCTCCGCACCGGCGAGTATCCAGACGGCACGCTCGGCGAGATCTTTATTGATATGTTCAAAGAGGGCGCGGCGTATCGGAGCATCTTGAACAGTTTTGCGGTGGCTGTTTCGTTTGCGCTTCAGCATGGGGTACCACTGGAAAAGTTGGTGGAAAAGTTTACCTTCACGCGGTTTGAGCCGGCTGGCGCGACGACCCATCCAAACGTAAAATTTTCTACGTCAATTCTAGATTTTATTTTTCGCGTGCTGGGTATGGAATATTTAGGGAGAACGGATTTTGTGCAGGTGCCGCCCAAGGGTATTCAGAAGAATCGCGCGGCACAGATGGCGCGACTTGCGGAAGTTCAGAAGACGATTGAAATGCCGCTTGCTGATCCGGAGACGCCAGTGGCGCAAAAACCAGTTGTTGATGTGGCGCAGGCCGCGACCGCTGATAGTGTCGCAGAGCAGATTGTGGCGGCTGCCACGGTGACAACCGATCTGGGTGGCGGCGTTGCTACGTATCTTAAGGGTATGATGGGTGATGCGCCGATGTGTGATCAATGTGGGCATGTGACTATAAGAAACGGTTCCTGTTATAAGTGTTTAAATTGTGGCAGTACGACGGGTTGCAGTTAAGGAACGGATTGAAAATAAAAGGACCCGCTTGGGTGTGTTGCTCAAGCGGGTCTTTGTTTCTCCTTTCGTTTTTCATTTCTTCTTTTTTTTCTTGCCGCCCTTGCCGGCGAGATCCCCGATCCAGTGGCATGTGGTGCGCAGCAGGTTGCCGAGCGCCGTCCAGCCGGCGCGCCACGCCCAGCGCTCAAACTCCACGAGCCAGCGGTAGGCGGGGAAGAGTCCGCTCGTCATGCGCTCCATAACGTAACACATGATGTGCAGCAGGATGAGCAGGCCAACGATGCCAAGGAACTGTTGTTCCATCAGTACCCTCCATTAAAAAAGAACAAGGTAGTGTAGCATCTTCTTGGCCATCTGTCAAGGATTGATTGACGCATTACGCGAATTATGATGATATGTGGTTATGGACAAGATTTACACGAAAACAGGCGACACCGGTGAAACATCACTTTTTGGCGCGGGGCGCGTGCGGAAGGATCATCTGCGCGTGCGGGCCTACGGCGAGATTGATGAAGTAAACTCACTCCTTGGTTTGGCGCGCGCTACGGTTTTCAGTCACGAGAAAACAAAAGAACTTGATCCGGTGCTTGCGCGTATTCAAGACCGGCTTTTTGTTATGGGAAGTATGCTTTCAACGCCGCAAGAGGCGGCGTTATATGCAAAAATTCCGCGTCTTGCGACGGAAGATGTTATTTTTTTGGAGGTGGCGATTGACC
>Ga0114944_1000432_pt1 | contig 10776 bp, 10 predicted proteins | sample OV2TP2_FD_89582 | JGI IMG/M metagenome (GOLD analysis project Ga0114944, IMG submission 89582) | Hot spring microbial communities from Beatty, Nevada to study Microbial Dark Matter (Phase II) - OV2 TP2 | ecosystem: Environmental > Aquatic > Thermal springs > Hot (42-90C) | place: USA: Beatty... | reverse complement strand
GTCGCGTTGTAGCCTTCCATCGAACCCAGCGCATTGCCCAGAGCGAAGCCTTCGACGGTCATCGATTGCAGCTCGACGGCATCGCTCTGTGCCGTACGGCGGCTCAGCGAGTAGTTGCCCTGGCCGTCGCGCACGGCTTGCAGGCCGCTGCCCTGCAGCAGTGCGGCAAAACCGTCGTCGACGCCGTACTGACCGCGCAGCCCGTTCGTTTCCAGGCCTTGCAGCAAGCTGCCGTCCACCGACAGCAGCACCCCGGCCTCGCCGGCGAAGCGGCTCAGTGCGCTGGACAGCGGGCCGGCGGGGATGTCGTAGCTGCGCACCGCCTGCTGCGTCGTCGACTGGGCGATGGCCAGGCCGGGGGCGATGCTCAGGGGCAGGCACAGTAGCGCGGCGCGAATACCCAGCGCCAGGGCACGGGAACGGTCGGGAAGGAAGGGCAAGGCGGTCGAGCGCATGGGAAGTCCTGTTCGAATGACGGGTTTCGTCCTATGCCCGGCGAGAATCCGGAAAGGGAACCGCGGATGCGAATATTTTTTATTAGCGTAAGCGTTAGCTCAGACGCTTGCCTGCTTGGGCAAAGGTTCCAGGCTGACCCACCAGGCCATGCGCCGCTCGATGCGCACAGGCAACGTAGCGGCAAGGGCTTGCAGTACACGGTCGGTATCGGCCAGCGGGAACGCCCCGACCACACGCAGATCGGCGATCCGTGGATCGCAACCGAGGTAGCCGTGGCGATAGCGCGACAGTTCGGCGAGGAAGTCCTCGAGACGCTGGTTGTCGGCCAGCAGCACCCCGGTCGCCCAAGCCTGGTGCTCGGCGCGCGCAGCAGCCAGCGGCCCGACATGGCGACGGTCGAACGCAGCCTGCTGGCCGGCAGGCACGCTGGTCACGCCGAAACCCTCGAGTTGAATGTCCACGACGCCAGCGAACACGCTGAGACGCGTGCGCCCTTCTTCCTGGCGCAGCGAAAAGCGCGCGGCTTGCTCGCTGCGCACATGCCCCTCGCGACTGCTCAACACCAACGGTCGTCCGCGCCGGCTGGCGGGCGCGTCGATCAGCAGTTCGCCATGCCGCAGCGCCAGCCTTCGCTCCTTCGAGTCGAAGCGGATATCCAGCGCCGAGTCGGTGTTCAGCCATAACCGGGTGCCATCGGCCAGGCGCAGATCACGGACCTCACCGACGGCGGTGCGCTCATCGGCCGCCCAACGCTGCCAGGGCAGCGCACCGCCGGCGACGGTCAGGACTGCGCCACCGCAGAGCACCGAGAGCACCTTCAACGCCTGCCGCCGGGTCGACTGCCGTTGCTGCAGCATGGCCCCGGCGGCTCGGCCGATGGCATCACTGGTCAGCGGCTGGAACTGGCCGCTGCTGCGCTCGACCTTCGCCCACGCCTGGGCGTGTTCCGGCTGCTCCAGCCATGCCGCCCACGCGCGGCGCTCGCTGGCGCTGACCGAGCCGGACTGCAGCAGGGCGAACCATTCGGCAGCCTGCTGCAACACGCGGTAGTCGCTGCCCATCAGTCCTCCGCTACCAGCATCAGGCAATGCAGCATGGCCTGCGCCATGTACTTCTTCACCATGCGCTCGGATACGCCCAGTTCGGTGGCGATAGCCGCGTAGGTCATGCCGTGCAGCTGCGACATGAGGAAAGCGCTGCGCACCCTGGTGGGCAGCTGCGCCAGCATGGCATCGATCCGCAGCAGGGTTTCGACGATCAGCGCCTGGGACTCCGGCGACGGTGCCACCGGCTCCGGTTGCAGTGCCAATGCATCCAGATAGGCCTGCTCGATCTGCCGGCGGCGCCAATGGTTGATCAACAGACCCTTGGCGATGGTGTGCAGATAGGCCCGGGGTTCGCGGATCGCGGCCATGTCGTCGTCCTTGCTCAGCACCCGCACGAAGGTGTCCTGCGCGAGGTCGGCCGCACGCTGACTACAGCCGAGCTGACGGCGCAGCCAGCCATTCAACCAGCCGTGGTGATCAGCGTAGAACCGATGCAGCATCTGCTGCCGAAGCATACCTTCTGTTGCCATGCGGCCTCCCATGAGCGCTGCAGCGGTGAATGCTAACGCTTCTCAACAACATAAATCCACGGGTAACCGCTGCACGGCGCCATTCAGCCGTCGAAGGTGGATCAGGCTACCGTCTGGTTCAGGCTCGACTAGGCTGAAAAGCATCACCGAATCGGAGCTCGAACCATGACCTACCTGCCGCGCCTGGCCGCCCTCTCCCTCCTGTCGCTGACGCTGCTGCCGGCGCATGCGCAACCGAAGATCCTCCCCGGCCTGTGGGAATTCAGCAGTGGCGATATCCAGGTCGATGGCCAGCAGATGCCCGGTATGGACACGATGCTGGAGCAGATGCAGAACCTGCCGGCGGACCAGCGGCGGATGATGGAAGAGATGCTCGCCGCCCAGGGAGTAAAGCTCGGCGGCAAGGGTGTGCAGATCTGCCTGAGCAAGGCCCAGGTCGAGGCGGACGAGTTGCCCTTCAAGGACGATCCGGCGTGCACTCAGGAAATCACCGAGCGTGGCGACAAGCTCTGGAAGTTCCGTTTCGAATGCCCCGACGCCCGTGGCCAGGGCGAGACACGCTTTATCAGCGACAAGGAGTTCGTCAGCACCGTGGACAGCGAATACCGCCAGGGCACTGAAACCGGCAGCTCACGGATCGAGTCCCATGCGCGCTGGATTGCAGATGATTGCGGCACGCTGAAGCCGGCACGCTGACTCGAGGTTCCACGTGAAACCCCCATGCCTGCTGGGCTGCGCTTATTGCGCCTGCCAACGGCCCTGACTGTTCTGCTCGCAGGCCGGTTGCAGAAAGCGCGCATCGCTGGCCACGCCGTAATAGTGAATGTCCTGCCGGTACGGCATGTTTGACACCTGAGCGTCGCGGCAGATGCCGAAGGCGCCGTCCGGGCATTGCTCGACGAACTCCACCTCGACCTGCTGGCCCTTCAGCTCCGGCTGGCAGAAGCCGCTGCGAAACAGCTCGGTGGGTATGTTGCCATTGGCCTGGCAGAGCGTTACCGCCACCCGATCGTCATGGCTGCGAATGACGCAGGCATCGGCCATGGCTTGCTGCGCAACGCCAGCGCTGCACAGCAGGGTCAGCAAGATCGGTAATCGCATGTCGGCATCCTCCGGAAAACGGCGCCGACTTTAGCACGCGGCAACGCTGCCTCTTTCAGCGGCGTCGCAAAATGCGCACCATAGACGCCATGCTCGAACAGATCCCCACTCATCTGGTCGGCGGCCCGCTGGGCGCCGGCAAGACCAGCCTGATCCGCCAGCTGCTGACGCAAAAGCCGGCCGACGAGCGCTGGGCGGTGCTGATCAACGAATTCGGCCAGATCGGCCTGGACGCTGCGCTGCTCGGTCCTGACACGGACGGCGTGACAATGGCGGAAATTCCGGGCGGCTGCCTGTGCTGTGTCAACGGTCTGCCCTTTCAGGTCGGCCTGGCGCGCCTGCTGCGCAAGGCCCGGCCGGATCGCCTGCTGGTCGAACCGTCCGGGCTGGGCCATCCAGCCGAACTGCTGCGCCAGCTGCATCAACCACCCTGGCAACGCGTGCTGGCGGTACAGCCCAGCGTAGTGGTGCTCGATGCCGCCGCGCTGCATCGTGGTGAGGCGCTGCCCGACAGCCAGCGGCAAGCCCTGCCCGATGCCGGCCTGTTGCTGCTGAACAAGAGCGAGGGGCTCGACGATCCAAGCCGCCAGGCGTTGGTCCGCCAGCTACCGGAGCGCCCGCTGTACTGGACGACCCAGGGCCAGCTGCCAATCGATCGACTGCCAGGCATCGGCGCACGCGCCAGCGAATCCAGGCAACCGATAAGCCTGCCGAATGGGGCGCCTGCGCTGAACCAGGTCTGGCTCGATACGAGCAAGGCGATCTGCCAGGTACAGGCGACACCACACGCCTGGAGCATCGGCTGGCGCTGGCACCCGAGCCAGCGACTGGACCTCGACCGTATCGCGCAATGGCTGGCGCAATGGCCCTGGCAGCGCGCCAAGCTGGTGATCCACGGCGGCAACGGCTGGCAGTCGGCCAATGCCGTCGAGGGTCAGACACTGGCGTTTCGCCCCAGCGAGTGGCGGCGCGATTCCCGACTCGAACTGATCTTCAGCGAACCGCAGGATCAGCTGGAACTGGAACGCGGTCTGCAGGCCTGCCGGATCGGCGATTGAGGCGCTCAGTCGCGCGAGCGACGCCATTCATCGAGCTGGATCACGCGGCCCGGCTCGTCGGCCGGCCGGAACGGATGAGCCGCCAGCTCGATACGGCCGACCTGTGCCCCGAGCATGACGATGCTGCCGGGATGGCGCTGCTCGCCGGTGACGGTGAACTCGAAGCCATAGATCCGCGCGAGCCTCCGGCGGCCGCGGGCATCCGGCAGCAGCGTCAGCTTGCGAAAGGCGACGTTGCCATCGAGCAGCTCGACATCCAGCTTGTCGCAATGCCGACGCACCGCCTGCAGGGCACGCTCGCGAATGCCATGGGAATGCCAGAGCCAGGCGCCTGCGGCGGCCAGCAACATGAACAGGAACAGATTACCCAGCGTCAGCATGGCGTGCGCGCGTGTGGCCAGCGGGCGCCCAGCTTAGCAGGTCGCCGCCCGGCTACCCTGTGGAGGCCGTCGAACATCCGTCAGCTTTCCAGCCAGACATCGCGCGCCCAGTGCCAGACCGATTCCCAGCTCTCCTCGGTCAGCTCGCCATCGTCGCCATCCCACAGGGTGACCTGCCCGTCCAGATCGACCACGTAATAGTCGCGTCCATCCTGGCAGATCGGGATGAGATCGCGCGGCACGCCGGCGTCCCATGCGTTGGCGGCGACTTCCGGCAGATAGGTATGCGACTGCGGGTCGGTAGCGGTGACCGGCTCCAGGCGTCCATAGATGACATCGCTGACCTGCAGGAGGAATTCGCGCAGGCCGAACGGCAGGTTGATCAGCAACTGCTCCTCGATCTCCACCAGCAGATCGTCGTCCGGCAGCTCCAGCGGCACCGGAACCGGCTCGTTGAGTTCGCGCAGCTGTTCGATGACCTCTTCCATCTCCACCTCCTGTCGTAATGCCCCAGCGCCAGGCTCCGTTTATACAGCCCGCCGGATTGGCGAGCCAGTTCTGTCGGGTTAAAGTGCCTGACCGAGCAATACGCTCTGCTATTTGCGTTTCCCACTGATTCAGCGCGATCAACCGCATAGTCGCCGACATTAGGTAGCAACTTGCATTGGTGCCTGCCCGTCACCTCCGGTCCGGACGAGACCAGAACAAGGACACACACAATGAGCACTACCGAAGCCCAGGACCTGCTCGAGGCGATCGACCGATGTGCCGATGAGCCCATCCATATTCCGGGCAGCATCCAGCCGCACGGCTTCCTGCTGGTGGTCAGCGAGCCCGACTTGCGCATTCAGCAGGCCAGCGAGAACGTGCGCGACTGGCTGGACGTCGAGGCGCGTCAGCTGCTCGGGCAACCACTGTCGGCCCTGCTGCCGATCGAGCGTATCCAGGCCGGCCTGCCGGCGCTGCAGGATGGCGATCACAACCCGTTCCACCTGAGCGACGTACAGCTCACCCTGCCGGGCGCGGGTGACCTGCTCCTGGCGCTGATGGCGCACCGGCACCAGGGCCAGCTGATCCTCGAGTTCGAGCGCGCCGGCAACTCTGGCCAGGCCTACCAGGCGCTGTATCCGTTGATGCGCACCTTCGTGTCCCGCCTGCAGGAAGCCCGCGAACTCGAAGCGCTGTGTCAGCATGCGGTCGAAGAGGTCAAGCGCATCACCGGCTTCGGGCGCGTCAAGGCATACCGTTTCGATGCCGAAGACAACGGCCTGGTCCTGGCCGAAGTCGCCGACCCCGGCTACCCGTCCTATCTGGGCCTGTGCTTCCCGGCGGCGGACATTCCGCAGCAGGCCCGGCGCCTATACCGCGACAACCTGATTCGCGTGATCCAGGACGCCAACTACCAGCCGTCGCCCCTGGTGCCGACCCTGAACCCGATTTCCGGCACGCCACTGGACCTGAGTTTTTCCGCCTTGCGCAGCGTCTCTCCGGTGCACCTGCAGTACATGCGCAACATGGGCACGCTGGCGTCGATGTCCATTTCCATCGTCATCCGCGACCGCCTGTGGGGGTTGATCTCCTGCCACGATGCCCAGCCACGGCAGGTCAGCTACCAGACCCGTACCGCCTGCGAGCTGCTCGGCCGCATCCTTGCCCTGCAGATCGAGGCCAGGGAAACCGAGACCCTGGCGCAGCGCAAGCTGCAACTGCGTCAGCAGATCGTCCACCTGCTGTCGGCCATGGCCGACCGCGACAGCGTGGTGGAGGGCTTTCGCCAGGCGCCCGAGGTGGTGCTCGGCTTCGCCAAGGCCGAAGGCGCGGCCGTGATTTCCGCTGACAACTGCGAGACCGTTGGCGATGCGCCGGACAGCGAACTGATCATGCAGCTCGCCCACTGGCTGGGCCAACGGCATGACCAGCTGGTCTTCCAAAGCGACTGCATCAGCCGCGACATTCCGCACCTGCCCGCGCTGGCCGAGCATTGTGCCGGCGTCATGGCCATCTCCATTTCCCGGCTGCACGCCCATTATCTGATCTGGTTCCGCCGCGAGCAGGTCAAGACCGTGAACTGGGCCGGCCAGCCGGAGAAGCAGATCGATCGCATCAGCGGTGCGCTCAGCCCCCGCCACAGTTTCGAACGCTGGCAGGAGACGCTGCGCGGTTACTCGCATGCCTGGGATCAGGTCGAAATCGAAGGCGCGCTGGAGTTGCGCAACGCGGTGCTCGGCATCGTGCTGCGCAAGGCCGAGGAAATGGCCCAGCTGGCCGGCGAGCTGCGCGCCAGCAACAAGGAACTGGAGGCCTTCTCCTACAGCGTGTCCCATGACCTGCGGGCGCCATTGCGGCATATCGCCGGCTACACCGAACTGCTCGGAGAAATGGAAAGCAGCCAGCTCAGCGAGCGCGGCATGCGCTTTCTCGACAATATCGCCGACGCCGCACGTTTCGCCGGCACACTGGTCGACAACCTGCTGAGCTTCTCGCAGATGGGCCGCGCCGCCCTGCGCCTGTCGGACGTCGACCTCGGTGCGCTGGTCGCCTCGATTCGCGAGGAGCTGGCGCCGGACTGCCAGGGACGACAGATCGAATGGCACCTGCTGCCGATGCCGATCGTCGTCGCCGATGCCGCCTTCATTCACATGGTGCTACGCAACCTCATCGACAACGCGGTGAAGTACAGCCGGACCCGCGACGTCGCGGTCATCGAGGTCGGCGCAGAACAGCGCTCGGGCGAGGTCGTGGTCTACGTGCGGGACAACGGTGTCGGCTTCGACATGCAGTATGCCGGCAAGCTGTTCGGCGTATTCCAGCGCCTGCATCGCATGGAAGAGTTCGAGGGCACCGGCATCGGCCTGGCCAGCGTGCGGCGCATCGTCGAGCGCCACGATGGCCGCGTGTGGGCCGAGGGCCAGCTGGACAAGGGCGCCACCTTCTATTTCGCACTGCCTAAACTGACTTACACATCGTCCCTCCTGGACCGAGACATCTGATGCTGAAACCGATACTGCTGGTGGAGGACAACCCCCACGACCTGGAACTGACGCTGATCGCCCTGGAGCGCAGCCAGCTGGCCAACGACGTGGTGGTGATGCGAGACGGCGCCGAGGCGCTGAGCTATCTGCAGCGCACCGGCGCCTACGCCGACCGCGCCGATGGAAACCCGGCCGTCCTGCTGCTGGACCTGAAACTGCCGAAGGTCGACGGACTAGAAGTACTCAAGACCGTGCGCGAGACCACCGAGCTGCGCAGTATTCCGGTGGTCATGCTGACCTCCTCGAGGGAAGAGCCCGACCTGATGAAGGCTTACGAGCTCGGGGTGAACGCTTACGTGGTCAAACCGGTCGAATTCAAGGATTTTGTCGCCGCAATCTCCGATCTCGGCATCTTCTGGGCCGTGCTCAACGAACCGCCGCCGGGTTCCCTGCGGCTCAAGCGTGCGCGCAACAAAGAAGAAAAGAACTCATAACGAAACGGTCCGCCTTGCCTGGCGGACCGTATCGACGATCCCTGCTCCCTCGACAGGACGGATATGCCAGCGTCAAAGAACATCAGTGTCCTGTTCATCGAGGACAGCCGGCATGATGCCGAACTGGCCCAGCTGGCGCTGGAGCGCAGCGGCTACACCTTGCAGACGGAGCTGGTCTACAACCACGCCGGGGTGGTCGAAGCGTTAGAGCGACGCCGCTTCGATCTGATCCTGGCGGATTTCATCCTGCCCGGTTTCTCCGGCAGCCAGGCGCTGCAGGAGGCCCGAAGGCTCGCCCCGCAGACCCCCTTCATCTTCCTTTCCGGCGTGTTCGGCGAAGAGCACGCGGTAAACATGATGCGCTCCGGCGCCGTCGACTACGTGCTAAAGCAGAACCTCGGCTTTCTGCCCAAGGCCGTGGAACGGGCGTTGGGCGAGGTCAACGAGCGCCGCCGGCGTCTGCAGGCCGAACAGGCGCTGCGCGAGGTGGAAGTGCGCGCGCGCCTGGCGATCGATGCCGCGCGGCTGGGCATGTGGGACTACGAGCCGCAGAGCGGCACCCTGATCTGGGACGAACGCTGTCGCAGCATGCTCGGCCTCGATACGGAGGCGCCGGTGAGCATGGGGCTGTTCGAGCAACTCCTGCACCCCGAGGATCGCGAGCGGATTCACGACGAAGTGATCCGCGCCATCTCCGGCGAGGATGCCGGCGAGTTCTGTACCTGTTATCGCGTGGTGTTCGGCGACGGCAGCATTCGCTGGATGGAGACCCGCGGCCAGGCCTTCTTCGAGAGCGGTCAGTGCACGCGCTTCGTCGGTGTGGTCATGGACATCACCGAGCAGCAGCTGACTACCCAGAGTCTGCGACAGATCAACGAAACCCTGGGCGAGCGGGTCGAGGAGCGCACCCGCGAACGCGACCGGACCTGGGAGCTCTCCCGCGACCTGCTCGCCGTCACCGAGCTGGACATGCTGCCGGTGGCGCTCAATCCGTTCTGGGAGAACGCGCTCGGCTGGTCATACAGCGAACTGATGCAACGGCCTTTGACCCAGCTGGTGCATCCCGACGATCTGCAGGCGACGCTGGAAGAGAACGCCAATGTCGGCCGCGGCAAGGTCACCAACCGCTTCGTCAACCGCATGCGCCACCGCGATGGCAGCTACCGCTGGCTGTCGTGGTCGGCCGTGGCCGATGGCGGACGCATCTATTCGGCGGCGCGTGACATCACCAGCGAAATCGCCGCGGTGGACAAGCTGGCCGAGGCCAACCGCGAGCTGCGTGCGCAGATTCAGGAGCGCGAGCGGGTCGAAGCCACCCTGCAGCAGATGCAGCGCCTGGAAGCGGTGGGTCAGCTGACCGCCGGGGTCGCCCACGATTTCAACAACCTGCTCACCGTCATTCTCACCAGTGCCAGCTTCCTGAAGAACGATCTGGAGCAGGGTGCACCACTTGAACGCAGCCTGCGCCGATTGCAGTACATCCGCGAATCCGGCGAACGCGGCGCCACCCTCACCGGCCAGCTGCTTGCCTTCGCCCGCCGCCAGCAGCTGGCACCCACCGCCATCGATCTCAACGACACCTTGGTCAGCCTGCTCAGCCTGCTGAAGAGCACGCTCGGCGGCAGCGTCAGCATCGAGACCGATACCCAGGCGCACATCTGGCATGCGCTGGTCGACCCGACCCAGATCGAGATGATCATTCTCAACCTGGCGATCAACGCCCGCGATGCCATGGGCGACGGTGGCCGGCTGACGCTGGGTACGCGCAACGTGGTGGTCACCGAGCCGGCGCTACGGGCTGAAGATCCGGCACCGGGCGAGTACGTGGTGCTCTCGGTCACCGACACCGGTACCGGTATGAGCGAGGAAGTGCTGAGCAAGGCGTTCGAACCTTTCTTCACCACCAAGGAAGTCGGCAAGGGCTCCGGCCTCGGCCTGGCGCAGGTGTTCGGCTTCGCCAAGCAGTCCGGTGGCGGCGCGCGCATCGAAAGCCGTGTGGGGGTCGGCACCACCGTGAAGGTGTTCCTGCCGCGCACCGCGGCGCCGGAGCAGCCGGAACAGGCCATGGCGCTGAGTGCGGGCAGCCACGACGAGAACAGCCAGCACAGTATCCTGCTGGTGGACGACGACCACAGCGTGCGCGAGGTGACGGCGCAGATGCTGGAAAACCTCGGCTTCGCCGTCACCGAGGCGGAAAGCGGCGACCATGCGCTGCAGCTGCTCCGCGACGGAGCGGCGGTGGACCTGCTGCTGGCGGATTTCGCCATGCCGGGGATGAACGGCGGTGAACTGGCCCGCGCGGTGCGCGCTCGCCGCCCGCAGCTGCCGGTGGTTTTCGTCACCGGCTATGCCGAGCTCTGCGAGCTTGGCCTGGACGGCTATTCGATCATCCAGAAGCCGTTTCGCGAGGATCAGCTGGCCAACAAGATCCACCTCGCCCTGCGCGAAGGCAGCCTGGCCGATGGCTGAATTGCGCATGCGCCTGCGGCAGGCTACGGCGCCGCTGCACGATCGGGTCGACAGCGCCTTCTCGGGCTTCGATCTGCACGACCCGGACGATTACTGCCGCTTTCTGCGGGCCCACTATCGAGTGCTCTGCGCCGCAGAACGAGCCCTCGAGCAGGCTGCCATCGGCGATGTGCTGGACGACTGGCCCGCGCGGGTCCGGCGTCACGCCCTGGGCAAGGACCTCGCTCAACTCGGCTGTGCGTTGCCCTCGCCCGCACCGCTGGCAAAACC
>Ga0114944_1000431_pt1 | contig 10778 bp, 10 predicted proteins | sample OV2TP2_FD_89582 | JGI IMG/M metagenome (GOLD analysis project Ga0114944, IMG submission 89582) | Hot spring microbial communities from Beatty, Nevada to study Microbial Dark Matter (Phase II) - OV2 TP2 | ecosystem: Environmental > Aquatic > Thermal springs > Hot (42-90C) | place: USA: Beatty... | reverse complement strand
GATGATCCTCTCGACACGCAACCTCCGGCACGGTGTTCTTGATTTGCCACATATAGCGCTCGGTGTGCGCCAGCTCTTCGAGGCACTTGCGGACAGCCTCCTCCGGCGCCAGTGCGGCCGAGGCCGCAAATACCACTGGCAGTGCCGAGGACGCCGCATTACGGAGCGTGCCCAGGATTGCGGGAACCCTGGAGTCGTTCGACATGTCACAGAGCATCACGTCGTAGCCGACGCACTCGAAGCGATGCACCAAGTCACGGTTGTGTGCGCTGAGCGACGACAGCCGGACCTTCGGGCAGGACAGTCGTGCCTGCCACGTGATGGTGAACGCATCTCGCTCGACGACCTCGCAGAGGCCTCCGATGGCCGCCTCCTCGAAGCTACAGTGGCAGGCCAGTCCGGTCGAGATCGGTTGTGCGATTGGCACCTCGCCACCTTGTCGGGAAAAAAAGTATGGCACGTAGAGGAAGCACGCCGGTACGTACAGCTGTTCATCTGAGGCCAAGTCGCGCGTTGCCGCCCAGCGGACGGCGGTCCGTTTGGTGAATGGCTGAAAGAGGAAGCCCGGCCGCTGATACTGCTCTTCGGTAAAGAGCGCGAACCTCGTCGGATGCACACAGGGAAACGGCGCCTCATCGTAGCTGCAGAGTGGCAAGGCGTTCCGATCGAAAATCGCCGCGCAGTACCGTTCGATCGCCTCGCCGACGGTCTTGGCCACGGCCAGGTCGCGAGTGCCAGCTGCGGCGCTGGCCACGTCGAAGTTACGCTGGGCACAGAAGGCGGAAGTGTCGCTTGCGCGAGCCACGAACCGGAAGAAGTTCGGCGCTCCGGCTTCCTTTGGCTGCTCTTGGACGTACTGGATCAGCCCGATGCGATGGTCGACGAGAGCACCAATGCTGTCCTGCAGACGTCGGAGCGATAGGGGGGACGCACGACCAGCCATGACAGCAGACGCGTCGCACACGGCGACCTAGCGATTCATCACGGCCGACACGGGGACCATCTTGTGCAGGCTGGTGGGCACGCCATCATGCAGCGAACTGCACACGGGGCAACGCGGCGCCTTGAATACCTTCCGAGTCGTCATCGACGTGCCAATCAGGTTGACCTCAATGAGACGGCCAACCTTCCACATCGGCAGACCGGCGTAGAAGCGATGCAGCTCAAAGGCAGCGATGTCCGCCAGTGTCGAGAGCATGGCCGGATGGGCTGCCATGACCTGTTGCCCCTCGTGGGCATACGCTTCCGCGATCCGCTTTTCCTCGGCTTGGATCAAGTTCGCATTCTGCCGGGCACGGAGGCAGGCCAAGCACGCCGTTTCTTTCGGAACGACCAAAGGCCCGATGTATCCGACGAGGTCTTGCAAGGTGACCGGAAGAAAGTGCACGCCGTGTTCAACGCAGAACGCGTTCCACGGGAGCAGCAACTGCTGCCCGCCAAAGTCGGAGGTTGCAACAAGGCAAGTGACCCGCCCTCGCTGACCTCGCATCCAGGTTTCGACCTCCTGCGGCACGGGCAGCTGCTGGGGCCACTTCTCAGCAGCGCAGCCGTTCGGCCCCTCGAAGAACTCCACGCTGCGTAGCAGCGGGTCGTCGACCACCTCCAGGTTCGTGGCGCCCCACGTGGCGATCGCTGTAGCCATCCGGTGCGTCAACCGGTTAACGCCAACGAAAGCCAGCGCAAGGTCTCTGAGCTTGCGGGCGACCGTTTCGCGAGCCTGCCCGAACTGCCAGTACAACACATCCAAATTGGTCTCCGGCGCGCCGGCAGCCCCACGCGCGCTTACCGGGACGATGAACCGCCGGTCGGCGAGGTGTTTCAGCAGCTCCAAAATGCGGGGACGATCGGGCTCCGCAAACAGTGCGGCGACGTCTGAGGGTACGGCGCCCGCGTTCTGGAGAGCAGCGACCACGGTCTGCAGGACGCCCGCCGCCTCGGTCCCCTCGAGGATGACCTGGTTCACTCCGCGCCGCAGAACGAGACCTTGGACGATATGGATGGCTTGAAAGGGCAGTACTGTCAGCCTGGTGGATAAAAAATCGTCACCCATGACGTGGTGAATGAGGCAGGGCCGTCACCCGAGATCCATGTCCGCCGACGCGCGCCGCCTAGGACAACGCCCTAGCCGTCCACGGGCCGCAGCGTGCGGCGCACCAACAAGGGGTTCAGGAATTCGTCACCGCCACCGCGGTGCAGCAGCACGCCGGCGTGCAAGTACAGCAGCAACTGGCGCCGACCAGCTCCGACGACGCGCTACCCCGGAAAGGATGACTTGCAAAGGCGTCCTCGATCGACACGAGATCGCGCCACGTCAGACCTTGCGTCCGCTTCGTATGATTGCGCCAGGCCAGCGCAACCAGGTCACCTTCGATGAGCTTCTTGGCCGGGTCCGTCAGCTTCGCGACATCTTGCTTCTCGAGGAAATCCGTGATCGGAGTGCCCAAATCCTGGGGGTCAAACTTGCGCTCAGCCATGATGCGCCTCCGTTGCTTGTCGAGGAATTGGAGAAACCGCAGAGACCTTAAGGCTCTTTGTGAAAGCGACCGAGGATAGATCGGTGCGCCACCCGGTGTCAATGCGTTTATCGCTCGTGTATCCCTGGTATATGAGAAATCCGTGACGACCGGGTGCGCCGGTGGCGCTCGGGTCCGGCGCGACGACGGTATTTGAGATGTAAAGACCTGCTCTATTCTTGACGCCTGACAGGCAGTCGCATAGTGTGCGTTGGAGTTCACCATGCCGCATCTTTTCGACCCGTTCGTCATTCGCAGTGTCAGCTTGCGCAATCGCATCGGTGTGTCGCCCATGTGTCAGTACTCCTCTGAGGATGGAGTGGCGACAGACTGGCATCTGGTACATCTCGGCTCGCGCGCGGTCGGCGGGGCAGGCCTCGTCATGTCGGAGGCGACCGCCGTGGAACCCCGAGGCCGGATCACTCTTCAGGACGCCGGGTTATGGTGCGATGCGCAGATCGAACCGCTGGCGCGCATCACCCACTTCATCAGACAGCACGGCGCCGTGCCCGGTATCCAACTCTTCCACGCGGGGCGTAAGGCCGGGACCATGGTCCCCTTTCTCGGGCTACGAAACCGGCGCTTGACTCAGGACGAAGGCGGCTGGATCTGCGTTGCACCAAGTCCAATACCGTTTCGCCCTGATGATCCGCGGCCCCGCGAACTGACGACTCTGGAAATCGTGGAGCTCAGAGAGGCCTTCCGCCGGGCGGCCGGCCGTGCCCTCGACGCTGGCTATGATTGGCTGCAACTGCATGCTGCGCACGGATATCTGCTTCATTCATTCTTGTCTCCCATTGCCAACCATCGGACTGATGAATACGGTGGCAGCTTCAATAACCGAATCCGTTTCATGCTCGAGACGGTTCGCGCCATCCGGTCGGCATGGCCAGAGAACAAACCCCTGGGCATCCGGCTTTCCGCCACGGATTGGCTAGAAGGGGGCTGGACCCTTGAGGAGTCGATCGAGTTGGCCCGGCGGCTGCGGTCTGAGGGCGTCGATCTCATTGACGCAAGCAGTGGACATGCGAAGGCTGGGCAGACCTATGAAAAGTACCCGGGCTGGCAGGTGCGATTCGCGGAGGCGATTCGGAAGCAGGCCGATGTGGCCACCGCGGCGGTTGGGATGATCAGCGCTCCGGCCCAAGCAGAAATGATTATTGCCAGTGAGCAGGCCGACTTGATCCTGCTCGGGGAGGGGATGCTCCGAGATCCCTACTGGGCCTTTCATGCAGCGGAGGCGCTGGGCGAGAAGCGCCGGCTGCGCATGCCGCCACCGTACGACTATGTGATCAGTTGATAGGTGGAGCTGTTCGAACGCCGGGAACCTCAGCGCGCTCGACCAAGAGCCTCATAACAGGGCCGCTATGGCCGAAGGGTCAGCGGAACCCGATAAGAGCTGAAGAAGAAGGGCCTGCCTACGCCGCTTCTCGAGATCCCTGGCGATGTCTGTGGGATCACCATTCGCTGTGAACGGCGCGTGTCGCGCGACTGCCGAGAACAATCCCTGTGTCGCCTCGGGGCTCACCTCACGTACCGCCAGTCGCCGTTCCTGGTAGGCGATCACGTGATGGTTGATCCGAACCAGAAGATCCAGGCTCGCAAACGGGACGTTGAGGCCAGGTAGAACCTCGCGCCGCTCGACGCCCGCGCCGGGCGCGATCTCACCGATCGCTGAAGACCCCAAGAAGAGGGAGCGTCGGTCGTACAGTTCGAATGCGACGCGGCATGTTCCGAGATTTACATCGAGTGCGGTCAGCCAGCCGGCAACAAACCGGCCGTCTTCGCCGGGAATGGTGACCCACCCTGACCGACAGGGCTCGTCGAACGCGAAACGTCCTGCACGAGCTAGATCGTGCAGTCTCTCTAGCAGGAGCTCGAACTCCGTGTCGGTATGGCTTACGGCGTCGATGTCCTGCACTTCAGAATGGAGCCCGAGCTCCGCGAGCCTCCAGGCGAGCGCGCTACTGCCACAGACCATCGACTGCCGAGTCCCGGCAAATACCGGTGAAAGCGCGGCTAGTGCAGCGCGAAGACGCCCACAAGTCATCCGGGCTGTGTCCCGAGTTTGAGGACGCGAAAATGGAACACGGTAAGCACGCCGTCCCGTTCGTACTCTACCGGATGGACTCTGCGAACGAAGGCAAGAGCCGCATCCAAGGAGGAGAATCCGCATCGCATCAGATCATCACCCGGCATCTGCTCAGGCCGTGCGCTAACAATGCGCACCACCTCCGCGGTGCCGATGCGATTGTGGTTCCCGTCCAGTAGCGGGACTGCTCCCAAGTGATTCGTTCGTTGCCCGCCCTTGAGAGAAGCGCCGGTATGGCCTTCAGGAGGGATGATTTCACCTTCGTGATCCCAGACCCGAACGGCAAAGTTCATGTCAACCGCGTATTCACCTCCGGGGCCCACGTGCCCGTACGGGGCTCTTACGGTTCGCGACACGGCGTCTACTCCAGGGAGACGGTGACCGGCGCACCTTGGTGGTCGGTCATCGGCAGGTCGGCAAAGGCGTACATATCTACCTTGAAAGTGGACAGATCGGTGCCAATCCCGGTCTGAACTTGAGTCCGGCCCTCCACGGGTTTGTACCGTTCTCCCCGCTCATTCAGGATCTTGATGGCGCCCGGCACGGGGCTTGCGGCACCGGAGGTGGTTCCGAGATCGTAGATCGGCTTGAAGCAGACGCGGGTGGAGTCCTCAATGAGAGAATCGGCATCGAGTGATAGTGTCCTCAACAGCTCGTACACGAAATCGCGCGCCTCGGGCTCTCTGGCAGCGGCCGTCTTGATGTTGATTCGAAACAGCGCATTCCGGTGGTCTTCGATACGGACGCTCCTGAGGGACCAAAGCGGAGCCAAGATCTCGATGTCGTCGAGGAGATCTTGGCGATAGCGATCCGTGCCCCATAACACGTCATAGGGTGTTATGGTCAACTTGGCCTGGGAGACCAGCTCGGGACGTCGTGCGATCGCTCGTAGCGCCGCTTGGGCCGTCTCACGTCCTTCACTGCCGTTCGTGACGAAATAGATCCCCTGGTCGAGGTAGAGGAGCCACATCTCTGCGACGTAGATTACGTCGTAGAGCCTTCTTCCGATCGTGAAATGGTAATCGAGCGGATCGCTGAGCCGCCAGCACTGAATCGTGCGGCGTGGCTTTGAAACGCCGAGGTCCCGGAAGAGCGTATCAAGGCCGCTAAGGAGCTGCGCCATGACGGTCGCGCTCATGTACCTCACGGGGGACGTGGTTCCGTAGGCCGGACAGTGAAGGCAGCCGCGTCTACAATTGTCCACGACGAGCACGAACCCGAGTCGGTCGAGAAACTCCCGTGCCGCGTCCACTGAGAGATTCCCCAGCGTGAGAGTCCCCATCGACGTTCATGCCTCCCCCGGGGCGAGAGCAACGAGCGCGCCGAGCGAACTGGAAGCCGTCGCACCCCACGCGATGAGCCTGAACGCATTCAGAGGCGGTCGCCTGCAAAGCGCCGTGCGTCTGTCTAGCTCTTCTTGGCGAAGAGGCGCGTCTTGCATTCGTCTTCGTTGAACGCGATGAGTGTCTCGCTGGTCGATGTCCCGTGCGAATCGATCTCATCCGTCAGTCTGGCCACAGCTTCGTTATTGGCGGCTTCGCAGACGATGATGAAGTCATACTCGCTCAGCGTTCGGTACATCGCCTTCAGCTGCACGCCGTGCGTCGCGTAAAAATTCTTGGCAGATTCCAGCCGTGACGCGATCTCGCCGATCGAGGTGCGGCCTTTATCCCGAAGACGAACCAACGTGATGAAGGTAGACATCGGTTTCTTCTCCCTTGTCGCTTGACGGGCGTGGTCTCCAATTGTCAGGAAGCCTGATGGTCAAACGCCGGCGGCCCCGGCCGGTTTGCCTGCGGAGACAGACGCTACGCGCCTGCAGTGCGATTGTCAATAGTCAAGACGAGTTCGCCGACGACCATGGAAGTCGCGCAACTCACGGACCACGACCCCGAGATGGAGTGTGCGGCGCGGATCTGTTTCGTCAGCGGCGCAGTGCACTGGAGGCAGCAGATCGTCCGGTGGGGAATCGCTCTTCCTCATCGGCACGTTGTTCGCGGCGGAACGAGGACTACGGGCGCATCTCGCGTCTGTTGGCCGGACGCGCGTCCGTCGAGCTCGAATTCGACATCGTCAACCGGACGTATCCGGAAGGGCGGACCAGCTACAACGTCATCGCCGAGATTCCCGGCACGGACAAGGCCGACGAGGTCGTCATGCTCGGCGGACACCTCGACTCGTGGCATGCCGGCACCGGCGCGACCGACAATGCCATCGGCTGCGCAGTGATGATGGAAGCCGTGCGGATCCTGCAGGCGCTCGGCTTGAAGCCCCGCCGCACGATCCGTATCGCGCTATGGAGCGGCGAGGAGCAGGGTCTGCTCGGCTCGCAGGCCTATGTGAAACAGCACTTCGGATCGTTCGAGGCGCCGAAGCCGGAGTCCACCAAGTTCGCCGGCTACCTCAACATCGACTCGGGCACCGGGCGGGCGCGTGGCATGACCGTGTTCGGCCCGCCGGCCGCCGGCGCGATTGTCCGCGACGCGATTGCTCCCTTCAAGGATCTCGGCGTGCTCGGCGCGACGACGACGAGGAGCCGGCGGCGGGGTGGATCGGACCACACCTCGTTCAACGAGGCCGGACTGCCGGGCATCGGTGTGCAGCAGGATCCGATTGAGTACGGCACCTACACCTGGCACACGAATCTCGACACATATGAGCGGATCGTCGAGGAGGACGCCAAGACGTCCGCGATCGTCATCGCGGCCGCGACCTACCACCTGGCGATGCGCGACGAGCCGCTGCCGCGGTTCACCAAGGAGGAGATGCCACCGACCCCGACGTCCCAGCGGGCGCAGACAAGCGGCAACCAATAGCGGTCGGCAATTGCAGATTGTTGACTGCCATTGCCGATTGGTTGGCGAATGGGCTGAGGCGCTGGTGTCCGGCCGTCATTTCAGGGGATCGCGGGCAGGCGCTCGAGCCGCAAATTGTCTGCCGATTTGACGATTGAAGAGCATCGCCTTCAATGCCGACTCCCGAGGCGGAAGGCCGCCAATGGGGCGGTTTGTCCTGGCCGGGAGCCGGTTTCGAGCGCGCACGGTCGCGAGTTGCTCGCGCCCTCCCCTAGCGCCCAGCGCCTAACGCCTAGCGCCTGAGATCGCCTACGGCAGTCCAAAGATAATGACGTTCCCCGCCGCTGGCGGTGTGGGCCAGAGCGACGACGTATCGCCCGACATCAGCGCGACGTACTGCCTGCCGTCGATGGCGTAGGTCACGACGCCGCCGTTATTCGGCGCGCCCGTCTCGAAGCGAAACAGCTCCGCCCCATTCTGCGCATCCAGCACCAGAAAGTCCCCGGCCAGCTCGCCCGTGAACAGTAAACCCGCGGACGTCGTCGTAATCGCCGCCAGCAGCGGCTGCGGCGAGTTGTATGTCCATCTCAGAGTGCCGCTCCCTGCGTCGACCGCCGTGATCAACCCTCGCGCATCATCGTAGGGATCGCCCTTGTATCGGCCGCCCATGTAGCCCTGACCGGCGGCGAACTCCTGCGCGCGGCTGAACGTGCCGCACCAGTCCACCGCCGGCGTGTAGAGCATGTTGAGCTGAGGGTGATAGGCCGGCCCGTTCCACTCCACGCCACCCAGCACACCGGGACATGCCCTGACGCCAGCGACCGTCACCGGCGCCGCAGCGTTTTCCCGCCGCGTCACCGGAACATCCCAGAGCTTCTGATGCGTGTCGCGATCGATGGCGTGGAGCAGCCCGTCCTTCCCGACGGCCGCGACGATGTCGCGGCGCGCACCGTTGACGATTGTGGAGATCAGCGGGCTTGCGTGGGTGAGATCCCAGTCGTGCAGGTCGTGCGGCACCACCTGGTAGTACCACTGCAGCTTTCCCGTGCGCGCATCCAGCACGACAACCGAGCTGGTGTAGAGGTTGTCGCCCCGCCGGATCTCGCCGAAGAAATCCGGCGCCGGATTGGCCACGGCGACGAAGACCAGACCCTTGGCCACATCCAGCGTAAACGGCGTCCACGTGGCGCCACCGCCGACGAGGGCGTTCGAAATGTCAGACCAGGTTTCCGACCCGGGCTCGCCCGGCTCCGGAACCGTATTGAACCGCCACACGGGCGATCCATCCGCGAGGCGGAACGCGCCCACCCACCCGCGGACACCACGCTCGCTCCCCGCCGCGCCGATAATCACCAGATCGTCGAAGAGAAGCGGGGGCATCGTGAAGCTCTCGCCCTTTTCCGGGTCGCCCGCCGGCGTTTCCCACAGCACCTTGCCCGTCGCAGCATCGAGGGCGATCAGGTAGGCGTCGACCGTGCCGCGCACGACCTTGCCCTCCTTGAGTGCCACGCCCCGATGCATCGGGAAGTTCTGCTTGGCTTTAGGCGTCCACTCGTGCCTCCACCGTCGCTGGCACGTCGTCGCGTCGATGGCGATGGTCGCAGGACCCGCGCTGAGATACATGGCGCCACGGTAGACGACCGGATGCACGGGGAACGGCCCCGTATACCCGGTTTGGTAGATGCAGACCGGTCGAAGGGACCTCACGTTGGCGCGGTTGATGATCTTGAGGTCCACGAACCGCTGACCGCTGTAATCGTGGTTCGACAGCAGCCAGTCCCTGGTATTCGCAGCAGCGCCGTTGAGCTCAGCCTGTGAGGGGCCTATCTGTCCGGAGACAACGCCGCCGGCGATCACCAGCCCCAGCGCGACCACCAAGCTTGTGCGAAACGATGCCATGTAGCGGCTCCTCTCTGCTTTCACCGGTTCGTCATTTCAGGGAGTCCTGGACGGGCTGCGCTACCGCAGATCCCAGCCCTAAAGGGCTGGGCTACCGATACCCACTACTACCGCAGATCCCAGCCCTAAAAGGCTGGGCTACCGATACCCACCGTCTCCTGCTTTCGGAAAACCTGCCCGATTATCTGCCAGCCGTGATCCACGCGCAACCATAGGGTGGCTATGCAAGCGCTTTTCGCGCTAATCTGCGATGCTGACGCGGGTCTGACCGCCTCCGCCAAGGCTACGGCGGTCCGCCGATTCGACTTCGCCGAGGCTACGTCGAACCCGCCGAAGCTTTAGCGGAGGCGGGAGCTTTGGTGGAGGCGGAAGCTTCACGCGAAGGCGGAAGACCCGCGGCTAGGATCTCAATCGCGATGCGGCGACGACCTCGATGATTCTCAGACGGCCTATTGTCTGGCTCGTATCGCTGCTGCTCGCGGCCGCGGTGCTCACGGCATGCGACGAGGCCGGGCTGAGCGGAGGCAGGAACGTCCCGGCGCCAACGGCCCAGACGGATTCGCAGCGATCCGGGCCATCGACGCCGAACGGGACCGGCGGAACCAACAGTCCCGAGACACTTTCAAAGCCGTATCTGATCCTGATTTCCTTTGACGGTTTTCGGTCCGATTATTTCGACCGGGTCGGCACCCCGAACTTCGACCGCGTCGCCGCTGCGGGTGCCCGCGCCGAGGCGCTCGTCCCGGTCTTTCCCTCGCTGACCTTCCCGAGCCATTACTCGATCGCGACCGGCATGTATCCGGAACGGCATGGCATCGTGGGTAATCGGTTCTTCGACCGGGCACGCGGCGAAGAATACGACTACCGCGATTCAGCCGACGCGCAAGACGGAACCTGGTACCGCGGTCAGCCTATCTGGGTGACCGCCGAGACCCAGGGCATGGTGAGCGCCGCGTATTTCTTCGTCGGTACAGAAGCGGCCATTGCGGGCATTCGCCCGACCGTCTGGTTCCCATACGATGGCGCGATTCCCGGTAATCAGCGGGTCGACCAGGCGCTCGCGTGGCTGCGGCTGCCGGACCAGCGACGACCACATTTGATTACGTTGTATTTTTCGGCCGTCGACTCCGCCGGCCATCGGGTGGGTCCGGCCGGTCAGGCCGTGGCCGACGCGGTCGAAGCCATGGACGGCACGCTCGGTGGGTTGCTCGATGGGCTGACCGCCCTTCCCTTCCGCGACCGGATCTACGTAGTCATCGTCTCCGATCACGGCATGGATACCGTTGATCCGGGCAAATACGAGGTCCTGACCGACCTCGTGAATCTGCGGGGTGTCAGACCAGTGGTGACAGGTGTCGGCGTGAGTCTTTTGGTCAGCAACGCCGCCCGCGCGGCCCGATTGACGGACCAGCTGAACGAACGGCTGCGGCATGCGAGGGCGTACCTCCGGGAAGACGTGCCGGCGCACCTCCACTATCG
>Ga0114944_1000429_pt1 | contig 10810 bp, 9 predicted proteins | sample OV2TP2_FD_89582 | JGI IMG/M metagenome (GOLD analysis project Ga0114944, IMG submission 89582) | Hot spring microbial communities from Beatty, Nevada to study Microbial Dark Matter (Phase II) - OV2 TP2 | ecosystem: Environmental > Aquatic > Thermal springs > Hot (42-90C) | place: USA: Beatty... | reverse complement strand
TATCTATAGATATAAAATACAGCAACCTCTATAATGAGGAATTCAGGATAGAGAGCGGCGCCTGCAATATCAAAGGGAAGGAGGTGATAATTATTGACAGCAGGTTATCTGCAAAAGAAAAGTGCGGGATATTGAGCGGACAATTAAAGAGGCATAATACCGAGGATATATTTATCCCCCCCTTTTTAAGGGAGATGATGGGTTATTAATCCCCTGAACGATTCTATCAGGGGTTAAGGAGGGATGGTTATGAGAATGCTTAAAATCTTTCTTTTCTTTTTCTGCATATTTTTACCCACAGCTTTTGCCTTTGAAGTTAAAGACTTAAAAACCCCGGAGAGTTTCATCTCAGACCCTTCCACAGGCAATTATTTTATTTCAAATATAAACGGCGGCGGACCAAATGGAAAAGACGACGACGGTTTTATAACAAAACTCGATAATGCCGGAAAGATAATTTCCTTAAACTTTATTGACGGCAAAAACAAGGAGATTGCCCTGAATGCGCCTAAGGGACTCGATATAATCGGAAATGTCATTTATGTCAGCGATATAGATTTTATCAGGGGATTCGATAAAGAGAGCGGTAAGTTGTTATACGATATTGATGTAAAGGCTTTCAATGCCGTATCTTTAAACGACCTTACCCACGATTTTCAGGGGAACCTGTATGCCTCGGACTGGATTGGCAACAGCATCTTTAAAATAGAAACAAAAAACAACCATAAGATTTCGGCAATTGCAAAGGGTGCCGCGCTCGGCGGTCCGAATGGGCTCAACATACATCCTCTATCCGGAAAACTGATAAATGTTACATGGGAGACGGGAAAGATACAGGAGATAGATTCTGCGGGCAGTATAAAAATCATTGCCGAGGATAAGAGATTTAAAAATCTCGACGGTATTGATTTCGATAATAAAGGAAATATGTATGTCTCCAGTTTTACGGGCGGGGAGATTTACAAGATAGCCCCTGATTTGAAGATAGAGGTGTTTTTAAAGGGATTGACAACGCCTGCCGATATTAATATTGACAGGAAAAAGAACCTCCTCTTAATTCCATCGTTTGAGGGGAATAGCGCAAAGAGTATAGAGATTAAATAGACGATACTGAAAAATGACTTTTTTGAACGACTTTTTAGTTTTTCTTTTGTTCCATAATGTAATAATTTCAATAAATTAAAGCAAAAGGAAAAATAACGGAAGTGAAAAAAAGGTCATTTTTCAGTGTGAACTAAATAACGATGACAGAAAACAACCGCAGGTTTAAGAGATTCAGGAAAAAGGCAAAAGTTGCCTGCCAATGGGTTGACAGGCAAAATAGAGGAGCGTCTTATGCATCGAAAATTAAAAAAGGGGAATTGTCGAACATAAGCCTGAACGGCGTATGTCTAACCGTAGAGCAATCATCTCATGCCTCTCCGGAAATTCGGCCGGCGGAAGAGCAAGAAGACGCCATTATCCTAAATATGCCTATCCCTTCCGAAAGCGATGGGGTCAGGGTATTGGGAAATGTTAAATGGCTTAAGGGAAACAGGAATAGCATGATGCCTGTTTCCATTGGAGCCCGAATTTTAAAGGTCAGCTTTAAGGAAGGGAAATGGGAAGATGCCGTTAAAAGCAGGGATTGGGTCAATTATCTAAAAACCTTTTTGACATTCGAAGCTTCGGCAGAGCATACAGATGCCGATTCGGACAGAGCGCCTCGATCTGCAGATGAAAAGGTCTCCCTTAACAGCCGTCTTGCGGAAATGATAATGAATGTAAATTCCCTGCCCGTGAGGCCTGCCATAGTTGCAGAGTCCCTCGAGATTATACGCTCCAATCATTCCGCTTATAAGAGGTTATCGAGGCTTATTTACCAGACGCCGGAGCTTGTCGTAAATATAATCAGGGTCGTAAACTCCCCCTTTTACAGAGGCGTCCAAAAAATAGAAAAGCTGGAGGATGCAATGGCAAGGCTCGGCACGGATGCAGTAAAAAATGTCATCATTTCCTTTGCCACAAACAATTCTTTCATCAAAAAAAAGGGACGGATATTGACAGAAGACAGGATAAAGGTCATCGGAGAGCATTCATTGAAGTGTGCGATAATCTGCGATATTCTTGCAGACAGGGTCAGTCAGTTTCGACGATTTAAAGAGAATGCCTTTCTATCCGGCGCTATACATGATATAGGAAAAAATATCATTCTGCTTTTACTGCAGGAGATAGAAAAACAAGAGCCGGGAAAATATGCTATTACAGAAGATGTCATAGAACGGCTTTTAAGAGACGAACACCCGCGGGTCGGCGCCCTCCTTACAAAACTGTGGAAATTTTCCGACCCTATCGTTGAGGCAATACACAACCATCATGCCGTAACAAAGGAGATTGCCCTGTTCTCTGTGGTCAAATGTGCGGATGCTATCGCAAACAGAATCGAAAGCGGAATATCGGAAGAAGACCTCGCTCTTATCTCGGAAGTATTCAAGGGGTTTGATATTTATATCGAAGGAGAGGACATGAAGGAGCTGATTGATTATATCAAAGAGAATATTATACAGAGCAGTCCAAATCTTTAGGCTCCTATGATTTTACGAGGTCTCTTGCCGCTACAATACCCACCAATTTGCCGCTTTCCTTTACGATAAGATGGTGGACATTATGTTTTTCCATTATCTTTTTCGCCTCGAAAATTGACTCGTCGGAGGCAATATCGAGCAGAGGCTCGCTCATAAGATCCTTTATAGCAGCTGCCGAAGGATTAATCTCTTTGGCCACTACCTTGCGGACTATATCGCTTTCCGTAAGTATTCCGACAACCTCATCGTTGCCGTCAACGGCAAGGATGCAGTCTGTTTTGTGCCTGCTCATCTGTTTTGCCGCCTCGGTTACAGAGGATTTTACCCCGACGGTAAAAATATTTTTTGACATCAACTTCTTTACGGCTAACAGGGTTTTAAATTGGTCCATTTATTCCTCCTAAAAATAGTATATCGGTTAAAATATCAGATTATTCCGCGCAAGTCAATAATTTTCCTATTTTTTGATATTAAAAAGAAGATGATTTCAAACTTGCACAAATGATTAAAATAAGACCTTATGTAATTATACGGATAAAACTCAGCAGTTTATTGAACTGCAAATACAGGCTCCTGTGCAAGTTTTATCCACTTATTGAAATGGAATCTGAAATTTCCTGTCTTTGTCGGCATTATAGGTTTGATAATATCTTCTCCTCCCGCTCCTTTCTCCATAATTACTATCTTTTTATCCATTAATGCAGTCCATTTGCCCACATATAAAAATGTATAGGGCTGGTCTCTGTATATTATCTCGTGCAGCTTACGGCAGTATTCTACCTGTTTATTCCTGTCATATTCCTGCCTGATTTTTATTATCAGGTCATCGGCATTCGGATTGCTGTAACCGACAAAATTCAGTTGAAACGGTCCGGCCTGGCTTGAGTGCCATATCTGATACAGGTCTGGGTCAATACCCATGCTCCACCCGAGAATCACTGCATCGAAGTTCCCCACATCGATGTATTTTTTTAAGAATACCGCCCACTCCACCGTATCTGCCTTTACCTCGATGCCGAGCTTTTTCCACGCATTCTGCGCAATAATCATTATAGCCTTGCGGAGCTCGTTGCCGTGATTCGTGATAATCGTAAATTGAAAGGGCTTGCCATCCTTCTCGAGCCTTCCATTTTTCATCTTCCACCCCGCCTCTTCCAGCAATTTTAAAGCGCCTTCGGGGTCATACTTTAGCGGCTCGATGCCGTGATTATAGTAATCCGTCTGCTTCACAAAAGGTCCCGTAATTTTTTCGGCCTGGCCGTAAAAAAGATATTTCAATATCTCGTCGGTATTAATTGCCATGCCGAGCGCCTTTCTTATCCGGGGGTCTTGGAATAAATCCCTGCGCATGTTGTATCCGATATAAGAGTAGCCGTAAGAAAGGCCGGAAAAATTCTGAAACCTCTTATCCTTTTTGAATCTCTCTACCTGATGCGCCTGTGCGTCGTAGCTGTCAACCGTCCCTGCATAAAACTCCATCTCCTGTCCTAAAGAATCCGGCACTATACGATAGATAAATTCTTTATAATTCGGAGCGCCCTCCCAATACATATCGTTTCTTACAAGCCGTATATATTCATCCGATTTCCACTCCTCGAATTTAAAAGGGCCAACGCCTATCGGGTTTCTGTTAAAATCACTGTCCCTCATGGTAAATTTATCGGGGTCGGCGCCTTTTGCCTTTGCCTCCTTTGTCAGAGCCTCTTTATTCAAGAGATGCTCGGGAAGCATACCCATCATCCATGTGCTTATTGCAGGAGAATAGAGTCTTTTATATGTAATCTTTACGGTATATTTATCGTCTATCTCGATGGATTTAACAGGCTCATAATCCGATACCCTCGGAGATATATTTTGAGGATTCATTATTGCCTCATAAGTAAACTTCACATCTCCCGAATCGAACTCATGCCCGTCGTGAAATAAAACCCCCTTTCTCAGATGAAAGATTATTACCGGATTATGTTCTGTAATCTGAATTAAATGCCTTGACACAGGCTCAAGCAAATCCGGGTCGGATATTGTTATATATTTTTCGGGATGAATCGAGGAAAAGTAATCTTTACCGAGTATATCCTCCATTTTTCCGAAAAACTCCTGGTCAACGGATTTCAGGGTAACCTTAATCCTCTGGGGTAAGGTTAATATAGATATTACCTTTGTGCCTTTCTTTTCCGGCCTCGGGTCTCTTGTCTCTATTATCTCGGTTTGCGGTGGGAGAATATCTATATTTTGAATTTCGGATTTCGGATTTCGGATTTTATAGTCGTTTATTCTTCTTACAATCTCTTTAGCATTAACAGACGTTCTGTCATGGAAATATCCCTCGGTATTTACAAAAAATATCGCCTCTTCATATATCTCCCATCTTGCGGCAAGCCTCCCGCGGTAGCGAAGCTCCTCATCGTAATCGAGAAGCCCTTCAAAGACCATGGAATTTATATCGCTGCTGGAGGCGTCGGCGCTCAGGATAGGATTCAATATCGAGGCATCGCCAATCGAGCCTTGAATAAACTGGTATAGCCTCTCCCTGCTCCCCTTAATCTGATTGTCATAAGTAGGAACCCAGAAAAATGATTGCAATAAAATTATTGTAGTGATAATCGGAATTATAAGGAGTAGTCGTTTTACCATAAATAGGGTTATTTAAAAGGATTTTCAAAATCAAGCCCTTCTATCCCATTAAAATCATCTATATTTTTTGTCACTATCTTTAAATTATTTAAAAGCGCTGTTGCAGCTATAACAGAATCGGCAAGCTTAATCTTTACTTTTCTTTTCAACTCAATTGCTTTGCTGGCAATATCATCATCCACTGGATAGATATTTGCATTTTCTATCAATCTGTTACATTTTTCAAAGCCATCGGGGGTATGCTTATCCCATCCAAGAAATTCGATTTTTGTAAGGATTGAGATATTAAATGAATGTTGAGCAATTAGATTAGTTATAAGATCTGTTGCAGGTTGTGAGCCTTTGGTATGATATATAAGTATATTTGTATCTATTAGATACTCACTGATAGACATTTCGCTCCCAATTGTCTCGTAATTTAGTGGATTCAAGTTCTACATTTATATCTTTATAGATCCCTGATGTTTCTTTAACGATTTTCGATGCCTCGGCTTCTGAAAGCGTTTCTTCTTCAGCGTCATAGATGATATGAACCGTTATCCTTCCATCGGGCAATTTCTTATTCGCATACTTTAGCTTGCCATTTTCTATAATTGCTTCTGTAATAATTTTATGTCCCATAGCCGTCTCCCATTTTATATTTTCATATTATATCAAAGTTTTTAGGATAGGATTAGAATATTTAACATCTATCTTCTATTAAAATCTACCCTATCTCCCCCAGTTCCAGCTTCTTCTGCCATCTTTTCTTGAGGGAATCTTTGAGGAGACAATGTCCGGAGGCCGATAGGGATGGGTCGCTTTCTACCGTTTTAAACGCCTCCTCTCTCGCCGATTCCAGCAGCCTGTTGTCTCTTATGATATTTGCGACTTTTAGCTCCGGCAATCCCGACTGTCTTGTCCCGAAGAATTCTCCGGGTCCCCTTATCTCCAAATCCTTTTCTGCGATATAGAATCCGTCCGTGCTTTCGGTCATTACTCTGAGCCGTGTCTTTGCTTCTATGGATAAAGGATAGTATGCAATCAGTATGCAGTATGATTGATATTCTCCCCTGCCAACCCTTCCCCTCAATTGATGCAGCTGGGAAAGGCCGAATCTTTCTGCATGCTCGACAACCATTACGGATGCGTTCGGAACATCAACCCCAACCTCGATAACCGTGGTGGATACGAGAATATCTATCTCCCTCTCCTTGAACCTCCTCATAATACCCTCTTTTTCATCGGATTTCATCCTGCCGTGCAGGAGCCCTATCTTAAGATGCGGGAATATATCTTTCTGGAGATGCTCCATAGTCTCCGTTGCTGCCTTTAAATCCAGTTTTTCGGACTCTTCTATTAATGGATAGACAATATATGCCTGTCTCCCGTCCTTTATCTCCATGTCAATAAGGGTGTATGCCTCTTTAATTTTATTTTCGTAAAATAGGAGGGTCTTTACAGGTTTCCTTCCGGGCGGCATCTCGTCTATCACAGATAATTCCAAATCTCCATAAACAGTCATTGCCAGAGTCCTTGGGATTGGAGTTGCAGTCATTACGAGTATATCGGGACTATAACCCTTCTTTTTGAGTATCCCCCTCTGCATTACGCCGAAACGATGCTGCTCGTCAATTATGGCAAGCCCGAGGTTTTTAAACCGGACACCCTCCTGAATCAGCGCATGGGTGCCTATGATTATATTTATATCTCCAGCCGATAAACCGGTCAAAATATCCTCTCTCTCTTTCCCCTTTATACTGCCGGTCAGGATGGCTGTTTTTAAACCAAGCTGCTCTACGAATTTATGAATATTCAAGAAATGCTGCTCCGCCAAAATTTCGGTCGGAGCCATAATAGCAGTCTGGCAGCCGTTTTCGACGACTATAAGCATCGTAAAGAGCGCTACTGCCGTCTTGCCGCTCCCTACATCGCCTTGAAGAAGCCTGTTCATCGGCTCGGGTTTTGCCAGATCCCCTTTAATTTCCTTTATAACCCTCTCCTGTGCGCCTGTCAGCTTAAAGGGGAGGATAGAGCGGAGTTTGTCCGTCAGGATACCGTCTATTTTAAACGATATTCCCCTTTTTTCTTTCTGCCAACTTCTTTTTTTTATTGCAAGCCCAAGCTCGAGGAGAAAGAACTCATCGAATATAAGCCTCCTGTGATAATCCGTCGTATGGGAATTTAATTTTTCTATGGAGGCTTCCTTTTCCGGGAAGTGGATATTTTTAACAGCCTCTTTCAGAGAAATAAGCCTCTGACTTTTCTTGATGCTTTCGGGCAAGAAATCGCTTATTGAGTCTGCATAATTATCTACAACCCCCTTCATTATCGTTCTCAAGGTTTTCTGATGTATCCCCTCGGTTAAATGATAAATAGGAACGATTCTTCCAAGATGTAGAAAATCGGGTTCATCCGAGTCTAAAATCTCCACTTCGGGATGGAGCATCTCCATGCCTCCGTGATACGGGTTAAACTGAGGCTCGCCGCTCATTATTACCTTCCGGCCTGCAGAGAATTTTTTGTTCATATATCTCTCGTTAAACTTAAACCATTTGCCGCTGAATACACCCGTCTCGTCTCTTATTGTTACTTCGAATATACGTTTACCCCACTTTGTCTTTATCACCCCCTTAGATAATACAGTTCCGCATATTGTCTCTAATACTCGTGGTTCGTGATTCGTGGTTCGTGATTCGCGGCTTGCGATTCGGAGTTCTGAAATTTTCTTTATCCGGCTCCTGTCCTCATATCTCATAGGGATAAAATAGAGGGCGTCCTCGATGGTCTGAATATCCAGTTTGCTTAAAAGTTTTGCCCTCTTTTCACCGACGCCTTTTATGAATTGAATTGAGTCTGTTAAATGTAAATTACCTATCCTCTCATTGCGAGCCCCTTCGCTTCTGTCATTGCGAGCCGAAGGCGAAGCAATCCCAGAGCAATGAGATTGCTTTGTCGCTTCGCTTCTCGCAATGACATTTTGAGTAATTTGCATTAAACTCTCAAGAAGGTTTTGTGCAGCTTTAAGCCTCTCCTTCTTTTCAGTCAGGCTTAACGAATCGAATCCTTTAAAGTTCTCCTTAATCTCGTATAGAATTTGTTTAAACCTGTGGCTGACAGCCGGATGATGAGAGCTTATTAACGAGATGGCTTTATCAATCTGTTTGACGATGGCAGATTCCAAATCGCGGATAGTATTAAGATGGGCAAAAGAATCTTTTGAGGCAAATTCGACAGGTCTTTTAAGGTGCGAGATTATTTCATCGAAACTTTCGGGTATCAAAGGAAATTAAAAATTCTGGAACACGAATTTCACAAATAGACGAATGGCACGAATAAAAAAGCAAATAGTTAAGTAGTTAAACGGTTAAGTGGTTTAACAACTCAACCACTTAACTACTCAACGGCTATTAACTATTCGTGTAATTAGTCCCATTCGTGTTATTCGTGTTCAAGTTTTATTTTGTTCTTCTATTATCTTATTCAGTTCCTTTAATATCTCATTTATATCGAGCCCGTGCATAAGGGCGCCGCTCTCGATTGACTCGGCGGTAGCGCCCATGCAGCCGAGACAGCCCATATTGTATTTTACAAATATCCTTGCAGTATGAGGATATAGCCTCAAGACTTCGTTTATAGGCATTTCTTTGGTTATCTGCATAACTTTCCTCTTGTCTCCAATCTATTATTATGTTATCATTTTTAAATTGCTTTTTCAATCAATTATTTAGACGATACTGAAAAATGACTTTTTTGAACGACTTTTTAGTTTTTCTTTTGTTCCATAATGTAATAATTTCAATAAATTAAAACAAAAGAAAAAGTAACGGAAGTGAAAAAAAGGTTATTTTTCAGTGTGAACTATTTAAGGAGGTTTTAAATGTCCAAGAGATGCGATATATGCGGCAAGGAGCCGGCATTCGGCAATAATGTGAGCCATGCTCATAATGTAACCCACCGCAGGTGGAATCCGAATATTCAGAAGGTAAGGGTTATCGTAGACGGCAGCCACAAAAGGTTAAATGTATGCACAAGGTGCATCAGATCCGGAAGGGTGGAAAAAACAGCATAAGATTAATGGGTAAGGGTTAAGGGGTAAGAAATAACTGCTTATCCTTTAATCCCCAACCAATTCCCTCTTATTTCCCGCTTTCTGCCTTTTTAAACCTCTTATACTCCTTTACCCTCTCTACCTTTAAAACACCCTTCAGTTGTTTTATGGAGCTTATCACCTTCTGAAGCTGGTCTAAGTCCGTTATCTCGATTGAGAAATCGAGGAACGCCTCTTTGTCTTCCGTGGTCTCGATATTTGCCTGACTTATATTCACGCCGCAGGATGCAATCGAGGCGCTTATATCTGCGAGGATTCCGGGCTTGTCAACCGTATGTATGCTTATCTTTACTTTATGCAGGGTTTTCTCTTTCAAATCCCATTCTACATTGATCCGCCTCTCTTTATCATATTTAAGCTCCGTGATATTCGGGCAGTCCTGCGTGTGGATCGTTACCCCCCTGCCTACTGATATAAACCCTACAATCTTATCTCCCGGCACAGGATTGCAGCACTTGGCGAACCTTGTCAGGACATCCTCTACGCCTTTTATCTTAATCCTGCCCTCCTCGGGTTTCTTTGTAACGCGGTTGACAATCCTCCTGAATCTCGACTCCTCTCTCTTTTTTCTCTCTTCGATTTTTTCTGCAGGAATAAGTTTTGTGATAAGCTGGTGAACATGGTATTTGCCGAATCCTATCGCTGCAAAGAGATTCTCCTCTGTGGAAAAACCTGCGGATTTTGAGGCTGCCGATAAGGGCTCTGGTTTTAATATCTCGGCAGGCTCGAGATGATATTTCTGTATCTCTTTCTCCGTTATCTCCCTTCCGAGAGCCACGCTCCTATCCTTTTCCTCTATTTTTATCCAGTTTCTTATCTTTGCCCTTGCACGGGATGTTCTGACAATCTTGAGCCAGTCCCTGCTCGGCTTATGCGCGGACGAGGTAAGAATCTCTATAATATCGCCGTTGCTTAACTGGTATTTTAAGGGAACTATCCTGCCGTTTACTTTTGCCCCGATGCACCTATCCCCTACGCTCGTATGTATATAATAGGCAAAGTCTATAGGAGTAGCGCCTTTGGGAAACGACAGCACCTTTCCCTTTGGAGTGAATACATATACCTCATCGGGAAAGAGGTCTATCTTCATCGTCTCTAAAAACTCCTTCGGGTCCTTCATCTCCTGCTGCCACTCAAGGAGATGCCTGAGCCATGCGAATCTCTCGTCAATCTTTGCTGCCTTCTCCTCCTTTTTACCGGCCTCTTTATACCTCCAGTGTGCGGCGATGCCGTCCTCTGCAATCCTGTGCATCTCCTCCGTCCTTATCTGAAACTCAACCCTCTGTCCCGAAGACATTATCACCGTTGTGTGCAGGGATTGATACATATTCGCCTTGGGCATGGCAATGTAGTCCTTGATCTTCCCATGTATCGGTTTCCATATAGAGTGAATGATGCCTAGTATCGAATAACAGTCTTTTATAGTATCCGTGATAATCCTCAAGCCGAAGAGGTCGTAGACCTGGTCGAAGGTTATATTCTGGTCCATCATCTTATTATAGATACTGTAGTAGTGCTTGGG